>Ga0209420_1000798_pt1 | contig 15730 bp, 12 predicted proteins | sample BlaSpr_A8_OM1_O1_FD_187972 | JGI IMG/M metagenome (GOLD analysis project Ga0209420, IMG submission 187972) | Forest soil microbial communities from Thunder Bay, Ontario, Canada - Black Spruce, Ontario site 2_A8_OM1_O1 (SPAdes) (version 2) | ecosystem: Environmental > Terrestrial > Soil > Boreal... | reverse complement strand
CGGGAAAGGCTCACGATTGAAGGGGGGTACTACCGAGATATCACTGGGGAATTGGACAAGGCGGAGCGAGCACTGCGAGAGGTGGTTGAGAGCTATCCTCGGCTCCAAGAATTTGAGAGTATGGACGTGAGCCCCCACGTCATGCTGGGTGGTGTGTACATGAGTCAGGGACGGTATAAGGAGGCGGCGGAGGTGACACGCCAAAGCCTTCGATTTGTGCCCCACCATATCTATCCGTACCTCATGCTCAGTATTGACCTCCTTGCCTTGCAGCGATTCGACGAAGCGCGGCAGATCATCCACGACGCGGAGGCGCGAAAAATGGATGATGCTCCATTCTACGGCGCTCGGTATGCTCTTGCCTTTCTCGGGGCGGACTCCGCAGCAATGGCAGAACTGCAACGGTGGTTGGCAGGTAAGCCCGATTACGAGAACTGGGCACTTGCGCTCACATCGGATACAGAGGCCTATATCGGTCATATTAGCAAGGCACGGGAACTGACCAAGCGGGTTGTGGATTACGACGTGCGAGCGGACAACAAAGAAGGCGGGGCGATCTATCTCGCGATTGCTGCTCAGCGCGAAGCCGCTCATGGCAATGCTGCGGAAGCGCGACAGTCAGCGGCAGAGGCTTTAAAGCTGGCTCCGACGAGTCAGGGTGCACAGATCGAAGCCGCATTGGCGTTTGCCATGGCAGGCGATTCGGCGCGATCCGAATCTATGGCCCAAGACTTAGGGAAACGCTCTCCGCTGGACACTCAGATGCAGTCGCTCTGGTTGCCAACGATTCGGGCGCAAATGGCGCTGGATATAAAGAATCCAGCCCTTGCCCTAAGTATCCTACGGGCTGCTTCACCCATCGAGTTAGGGCAAATCGGGTTCGGCAACAATACTTCCTGCCTCAATCCCGTGTATGTACGCGGAGAGGCATACCTAGCAGCCAGACAGGGCAGTGCTGCGGCAGCGGAGTTTCAGAAGATTCTCGACCACAGTGGGATAGTCTGGAACTGCTGGACGGGGGCGTTGGCGCATCTGGGGGTGGCTCGTGCCAACTCTCTGCAAGCGAAGACCTCGCAGGGCGCGGACGCCGACGCCGCCCGAGTCGGGGCGCTCGCCGCCTACAAAGATTTCCTCACCCTCTGGAAAGACGCCGACCCCGACATCCCCATCCTAAAGGAAGCCAAAGCGGAGTGTGCGAAATTGCAATAGCCTGCCTTGAAAAGGTTCCTGTGAGAACGCTGCCGGATGATTAGAACAACGCATCGCGCTATGGGCCATCTTCGGGCTGCTGCTGTTCAAGGAATAGATGGGCAGTATTCTGGGCTGCTAGCTACTTTCTTCGTCGGTCGGGTTCTTTTCCCCTTCTCCCTTCCTTCTCGGATCGGCGGAACGGTTCGCCCGAATCTTTTTCTCGGTTGCGGTAAGGCTGTTGCGCCTTATCTTGGGGAGTGTCTGTTTCGGAGTTTTTGTTCCACTGGCGTCTCTGCTCTGCCGTCGCAGACTGCGTACTTTTTTTTGCGCCCGCGCTCGCCGCAAGTTCGATTTCCAGGTCGTTGATGCGCTTACGTTTCCTGTTGTATTCAGTACGTTCCGCTGGTGACAGTCCACCAAAGACCTCATCTTGCCGAGTCTTGTATTGCTCGTTGCGGAGTCGCTTTAATTCTGATTCGGGCTTTTCCTTTGCCACGATGGGGACCCTTAATCCGAGCGAGAATAGACGGACGTTAGCATGAACTGGCTGTCATCGTCGATACTCGCAATCCCGTATGGACCGACCTTAGTTGGGACCGGGCTGAGGCGGACTGGTAGCCCGTCGCAAACTGACCTTCAGCAAATAGCATCCCTCATGGACGACCTTCCCGAGTTCATCTACCTTACTGATCTCAAGGGTTACAGGTTTATGGCAAATACCACAGGTTGGACGATTCGACGTAGTCATGGCGGCCTCCGGCAGCAGATCATCAGATTCCACAGGAGACCGACGCACTGCACGCGGGTGCGGCGGTGGGTGTGTAAGAGACTTCCACAGGTTAGCACGGCACAGTTACTTTGTATGTTCGATATCCGACGCTCAATCGGCTCCGTCGCCGGGCTCGGGCCTTGACGACAGCTCTAACTCTTCTGAAAAGTCGTGTCCCTCGCGGCTTGAGCGCTCTCGGGACAGATCAGCGGAGGCGTCACTACGTCGTCACATCGGGCGACACTCAAAGGCAGGCAGAGTAGCCAGCAGACTGCACATCATCACAGGATGCCCTCTCGCGAAGGCTCTATAGTTGCCACTCTCTAGATAAGCTGCTGGGCTTCTGTAGCTGGAGACGTTGGCCGCTACGGATCGTCTCCTTCGCCGCTCCTGTCGGGAGTCGTCGGCACTGAGAGGTTATTCGCCCATCTCTGCTGGGGCGCCGTTCGGATGGACCTGGACAGGGGGTCAGTGTTTGCGAATTCCATCGCGTGGCCTTTGTCCCTATCGGGATCTGCAATGCCACGCAACGTGTTGCTTGCCCGTCGTCATTAACCCAAGCCGTTAGGGTCAGGGTGGAGTAAGCCGGTCGATGTGACCGGAAGGAATAACGATGTTAAGGACCTTTTGAGTTGGTCCTGGTTCTTTTGCAGTAGGCGGTCTATTTCCTTGAGCGGTACTAGAGAGCTACTCTGGGTCTTGTCGGCGAGGCTCGTTCGCAGGGTTTGAACCAGCGTTCTTTCTCTTTCTCTTTGCCCTTGGCATGTGGCCTCCGTTCAGAACCGACCAGCCCAAGCCAGGTAGCTGAGGCCGATCAACGAAACGGCGAGAAGGACGTAAGGCCAGACCCGCGCGATGAGTTTCAGCACGGACACGCGCCGCTCTTACGCTCTCTTCGCCCGGGCAAAAATACAGGATGTAGGGTATCGAACAATAATTGGATCTGTATGAGCCTAATAATGGTCCCCCCCATGCGTAGGCTGGAAGATCGAATCCGTGAACTCTGCGCCCGAAGCATCACGGCGGACGAAGACGACATTTCGATCATCGCAGATCTCAAAACAGCGCTCCGTGAGCACGTGGAGCGCGTCAGAAACATTGTTGCGGCCACAGACTTCGCCAACGCGAAGAATCGGCTGCGGGTGGAAAGACGTGCCAAGCAACAAGAGTCACGAGAAATTCGGCTGGTGACGCCCCAGAAGAATTCGGAGAAAGAACGAAGGTCTGGGTAGACATGTCTAGCTCGGGTTCTCCTGCTGTTCTGACGAAAGATCGTGGTGTTTCTTTTCCAACAGGTCGTTGAGTTGCCGCACGAGTTGATTGAAGACGGTTGGGTCTTTCTCTACAGCAATCCGACCACAAAGGCTGTTCATCTGTTCTCGCTCTTCAGGCGTCATAGGATCGGGACGTATAGCTAGTTTAACAACCATGTTAAAGGTTGTCGGTAGGGTACCCTACAGATGCCAAATCTAACCAACCCCCCGTTGAAGGGGAAAGCGAATCCGATCAGGATTAAGGTTTAAACCGAATCTCTATTAATCTTGTGGGTTTCGTGAGCAGCAGATTCCCACTTCCGTTGCCTGAACGCGTCCCGGGCTGCTTGAGCTAGCACTCGATGACCGCCCTTGACTTCGATGGATTGCACCTTACCAGTAGGCGCAACGATCACGTCTGCTTTGACAATACTTTGAAGTGCCTTGAATATTGGCGGCGCGCGCGCGGGCCAGGATATGCGGGATCACCTGGTTGCTCCACTCCAGCCACTTGTCGCCATCCAATCGCCGCTCGCCCAGCTTCGCCGAAGCGTGCAGGTCGTAGATGTCGCCATCTTCCGACGTTATGTAGATGTCCGTGAACCCGCGGAGCGTCCTGCGGGAAACTGCACCGCGACGTACACGAAGTCTCCGAAGTTTGATGTAGAGCCGCGCCCCCACCGGGTACTTCCGCTTCTGCCGCATCGCTCTATTCTCCCGGCCCGATCTTGCCGTCCACCATCACGTGGCTTGCCCGTGGGCGCTTGAACAATCTCTTCCGGTGTCTCTGCCAAGGTCACTCCGGCGCATATTGTGGCGAGGATAGCGACTGCTGCCAGACGAAAAAGATTTGTTGCCTGGTGGGGCATATCCCGTTTCTATCAGACCCTCTGCCGACCCGAAACAATCGATCGCTGGTTGGCGCTTGAGGCCCAGTGGCGAGCCACTAAGAATGCCGGCCCTACCGCTGTGCATGTTCGCGAATCTAACTCATATACCATCCGCCATTTACGGAAATGGTCTGCCCCGTCATGTAGTCGTTCAAGGCAAGCATGACGGCGACAGCGGCAACGTCCTCCACTGAGCCGAAGTGCCCCATCGGAATAAGATTCGGGTTCGCGTTGGGGTTGCTGGTCACCATATCGGTCTCAATCAGCGCGGGAGCAATGGCGTTCACGGTGATTCCGTCTCGAATGAGCGATGAAGCGCAGGAGTGCGTTAGCCCTATGATCCCCGCCTTGGACGCGGCGTAGTGTGCCCCCACCGCCCCGCCCGTCTGTGCAGCGACTGAAGACAGGTTGATGATGCGTCCCCTCTTTCTTTCTCGCATACCGCCAACCACAGCCTGCGTTACCAAGAACACCGACTTTAGATTGACGGTGAGCACTTCGTCCCATTCCGCTTCAGTGATGTCTTCCAATTTACGCGGACGAGCGATAGCCGCGTTGTTGACGAGGATATCTATGGCACCGAGTTGCGCTTCAACCTGTGCGACCATGCGCTTCACTTCGACGGCGATGGACACGTCAGCCTGAACCGCGATTGTCTTCTTTCCGATTTTCCTGATTTTGCCGCAGACAGCATTCGCAGCGTCGGCACGCTCACGGTAGTTAACGGCAACTTCGGCACCAGCGCCAGCCAACGCCACAGCGACGGCGGCTCCGATCCCGCGACTGCCTCCCGTCACAAGAGCAACTCGATCCCTGAGGTCTTTCATCCGATTCCTTACTACAGCAGAATAGTAAAATCAGTTCAAATAGTGAATCTGCAACTGGAGAACACTGGCGGTGACTAGAGACGAGGCTTGGAGTCTGGCCAATCATTGGGTCGCGTCGTGGAACGCTCACGATCTGGACTCGATCATGGAACACTATGAGGACGCAATCGAATTGACTTCGCCCGTTGCCGCCCGGCTATTGGGATCATCTGATGGCAAGGTGGTCGGAAAGGCAAACTTGAGAGCCTATTTTCAGCGAGGGCTAGAAGCCTACCCGGAACTCGACTTTCGTCTTGAAGACGTGCTCTGGGGCGTAACCAGCGTTGTGCTCTACTACACAAACCAAAAAGGGACGCGGACGGCAGAGTTCATGGAGTTGTCAGCGCGTGGGAAAGTGACGCGAGTTGTGGCGAACTACGGAGCGTAGAAGAACCCAACCTTTCGGCAGGGTCGCATCGACGAGAACTTAATCCGCCTGTCGATCTGCGCGTCGTTATAGCCCCTTGCGAAAGTGCACACATCGGTCCACGACGTCGAAACTCAAAGCTTCATGCGCTCGCTGCGATCCCACGTTATCGATCAATGCGTCCGACGCCATCTCAAGGCAGCCCTGGGCCCGGGACCAGTCCTCGGCCGAACGCATCAATCCTTTGCCTACGCCCCGATTGCGAAACTCCTCTTGAACGAACCAGCCTTCCACAAATCCGACAGGTCGTGCGGGATCGCACCCGTCAGCATGAGAACGCAGCCCAACTTCGAGGAAGCCAATCAATCCGCCAGCGTCGTCTTCTGCAACCAGAAGTGCCATTGGCTGAGTCCCGTTCTTGCCCTTGCTTAGGAGATCGTCGAGTTCACTGCGGTGGTGTTCCAACCGGGGGTCCGGCCACAGCAATGCCCGCATCTGTGCCAACGCATTCCGATCTGCATCCCGCGCAGGTCGGACTCTCGAAATCGTCATGTCTCTATTGTAAGGCTGACGAAACTAGAGGTTTTGCGCTCACGACTGTTGCGGAGAAGGGCGAGACCCGCGCGGTGTCGATCAAACGGATGTTAAGAGTGCGCGAGCCATCGGTCAGTCCCGTTCGATTTCGGGACAACGCTGGTGCTCGAATGTCAGGAGCCCCGCACGGTGACTCTGGGCGTTGCCACACACGCCCCGGTCTCAGGACGCAGGTCCGCTAAGCGGGTGGAACCACTTGCAGCCGGACGAACAGTCTGTCAACACGGATCGCACCCGCCGTCCATTCGGCTCAAAGTCGCCCGGTTTCAGCTGGCATACATGCCAAAGTTGCTCGTGTGTTAACTCAGCCATGATCTTCAACTACCTCTTGCCCGCCAGCGTCATGTTCGTCGCACAAAGTCTTGATCCCCACAGACCTTGCAGGTATGGAGGTGGGCGAAGGTGAGGGCGGGGAAGAAGGAGGCGGCTTAGAGCCAGCGGAGCCAATCACTCGCATCGTTCTGCATAGGTGCCCTTCAGAAGAGTATCGGCGGCTTGGCTGCCTTTCATCGATGCCGTCTGTAGTAGCATGTGCGCCTGTTCACAGTTCTGGGAGACTGACTTTCCCTCCAAGTAAAGGTTGGCCAGTGCGATTTCCGCGCTCACACTTCCTCGCTTGACCGCCTTCCACAATTCGACAGGATCATCTTCTTTCGCTGCGCTGGTTGTCTGCGCGGTTCCCAGCTTTTCCGCTACGACGTGCTGAGCTGCCCTGACTGGGTTGTGAACGATCTGTCGGTGACCAGGGTTTTGTAGCTTGGGCTGCCCCGATGTGGCCGTAATTTCGGCTGCTGATCCGGATTCTTTGGCAAGGTTGCGTTTGTGAACCTCGTAAAGCACCGTTGAAACCACCATGAGTACGATCGAGACAACAACGATGGGAATCAATCTCCTGAGCCCCGGATGGGGAGGTCTTGGTTGACTATTGAGACTCGACTGGAGGGCTTTGTGATTGGCTCTGAATTCGTTAGGAACGGGTGAGGGCGGCTGCATGGGTTCAACGGTTGCTGCGGCGGTCCCGCACATCGGGCAAATTGCGCTACTCCGAGGATAGCGATATTCACAGGAAGCGCAGGTGATGGGTTCGTCGCTTACAGGGTTAGACACGTGATTCTCCTCGGGGCGGGAGTTTTGGTCGTCGTGGCAACTAGATTGTAGTCAGCCCGGTGGAAGAGTGCCCCGTAACGGAAGTAATGTCGGGGAGCCGGACGACGAGAAAGTCAGAAGGCTGGAGAGAGCGATTTTCGGTCAAAAGGCGTCCTTCTAGGCGCTACACCCCGCTCACGATAGCCCTTCGGACTGGCCCCAAAAGCCCCGCAACATGGATTGAAACGCAGCAACCGCCCCGAGTTGCGACGGCGACCAACACGCTTCTGCGACTGTCAGTAGCTTGCGCGACACATTGGATGAGCGTTCCAGCCTTACGGCGGGCTTCGTCTAGACCTGCAGCACGTCGCCGTCGCGCGCCACCATCTGGTAGAGCACCGGGCTCACGATGCGGCCCAGAAACAGGCGTGAGATGAGGCCCGCCACAATGACAATGGCAAACGGTTTTTGTGAGTCCGAGCCGACGCCGGTGGAGAGCGCCGCCGGCAGAAGTCCAAGGCAGGCAACCAGCGCTGTCATCATGATCGGCCGGAGGCGGATGAGTGACCCATCGAGCGTGGCCTGGCGGATGCTCTGCCCTTCGAGACGGAGCTTGTTGATGTAGGAGACGTCGATGATCGCAGTCTCCGCCGAGACGCCCATCAGCACGAGCAGGCCCAGAACGGAGGAAACGCTGAAAGTAGTGTGAGTGAGCTTGAGCGCCAGCAACGCTCCGACCGGCTCGGTCATCACCACGCCGATGACCACAGTGACGGGGAACTTGAAATTGCCGTAGAGCGCGAACAGGATCATAAAGATCAAGAGAACGGCGAGAGGGCCGATCACCGCGAACTGCTCTCTTGCGGCGACATATTCGCTGTATTCGCCGCCCCAGTCCAACCGATAGCCCTGCGGCAGTTTGACGCTCGAGTCCACGGCCTTCTGCGCCTCGTTAACGGCGCGAGCCAGGTCGCGCCCTTCGATGCTGAATTGGACTCCGATATAGCGTGAATTATTCTCGCGATAGATGAATGACGCCCCGTTGCCCTGACGAATCGTGGCTAATTCTGCGATTGGAACCTGCTGCCCGGAAGGAGTCGGCACGAGCAGGTTGCTGATGTCGTGCTCGCTCGAGCGGTACTCCGGCTTCATGCGCACCACTAGGTCAAAAAGTTGCTCGCCCTGGATCACTTGCGTGGCCGCCTGGCCGCCCACTCCAGCCTGGATCACTCCTTCGACATCGGAGACATTGATGCCGTAGCGGGCAATCTTTTCGCGGTTCACGTCGATCTGCACGCTGGGCTGCCCCAGCTCGCGTACTACCGTAAGCTCGGTGAAACCGGGCACCTGCTGCAGCACACGCTTGATCTCGACCGCCTTGTCTTCCAGGACTTGCAAATCTGGGCCGAAGATCTTTACCGCTAATGCGCTCTTCAGTCCTGTGAGAGCTTCATCCACGGCATCTTCGGCCGGCTGCGTGAAGTTAAAGATCACTCCCGGGTACTGCTCGACTTTTTTCTTCAGGTCCGTGGCCAGCTCGGCCTTGTTGTGAATCGATCCCCGCGACCAAGTTGCGTCCTTATAAGGCATCAAGCCGACGTAAAACTCGCAGTTGAAGAATCCTGTGGGGTCGGTGCCGTCGTCGGGGCGGGCCAGCTCCGAGCCAACCTCGGTGACCATGGGGTAGGCCATCAGGATCTTTCTGATCTGCGGAGCGAACTTGGCAGCCTCCTCAAACGAGATGGTGTAGGGCATGGTGGCGCGCACCCACATGGCTCCTTCGTCGAGATGCGGCATGAATTCGCCGCCGATGAAGGGAACCAGAAGAAGAGAAGCCAGAAAAATGACGATGGCGATCACGATCGTAAGATTCGGTCGGTCCAGACACCAACGCAGTTCCGAAGCGTACTCGTCCTTCAACCAGTCGTAAGCTCGGTTCGCTTTTTCCTTCACCCCTTTTTTGAACCAGTAATAGGCCAGCACGGGCACGAACGTAAGGGTGAAAATCAGCGAACCCAGCAGCGCCCAGGACATGGTTTCTGCCATCGGGTGGAAGAGCTTGCCGGATGGGCCACTCAGCGCGTAGATGGGAATGTAACCGGCAAGGATGACCGCGATGGAATAAAAAATGGGCCGATCCACGTCGTGCGCGGCGGCCAGGATGACTTCTTGAAGTTTGTACTCCTGCCCGTGGCGCGCGGCCAGTTCGCGGTGAATGTTTTCCATCATGACAACCGTGCCATCGATGATGATTCCAAAATCGATAGCCCCAATGGAGAGCAGGTTCGCCGGAATGCCGCGTGCATGCAGAAAAATGAAAGAAAACAGCAGGCTCAGCGGAATGGTCAGAGCGACGATGATCGCCGCGCGCACGCTGACCAGGAAGAAGATCAAGACGATCAAGACCAGGCCCATGCCGAGCAGCATGTTGTGCTCGACCGTGTCGATGGTCACCTGCACCAGGTCACTGCGGTCATAGTAGGGTCGCACCTTCACATCATTCGGCAAAAGGTCGCGGTTAATCTCCTTGGTTTTTTCTTCTACCCGCTTGAGGACGTTCTGCGTCTGCTCCCCGGTGAGCATGAGGATGACGCCTTCGACCCGGTCGTCATCGTTCTGGAACCCGAATTCTCCCAGGCGCGGAGCGTGACCGATCGTGACCTCGCCAATGTCGCGGATACGCACCGGCACACCGTTGTTGTTGCCGACGACGATCTCACCGATGTCTTCGCTCTTGCTTACCAATCCAAGTCCGCGCACGTAGAAAAATTGCGAACCCTGTGAGTAAAAACCGCCGCCGGCGTTCGCGTTGTTCGCGGCCAGCGCGCTGAGCACTTGCGGCAAAGGAACGTGGTAGCTGTAGATCTTGGCCGGATCGAGCAGCACCTGGTATTGCATTACGGTGCCGCCGAAGCCTGAGTCGTCAGCTACGCCGGGTACCGACTTGTAAGCGCGCTCAATCACCCAGTCTTCGTAAGTCTTCAACTCTTGCGGCGTGCGGTCCGGACTTTCGATCACGTAGCGATAGACAAGGTTGGACGGGCTCGACAGCGGCGCCAGGCTGCCGGTCACGCCCTGAGGCAATGCGGCGGTCGAGAGGCGTTCGAACACGACCTGCCTGGCAAAATAATCGTCGGTGTTGTCTTCGAACGTCATGATGACGTCAGACAAGCCATAGAGCGAGATCGAGCGCATGAACACCATGTGCGGCACGCCATTCATCTGCAGCTCGATGGGCAGCGTAACCAACCGCTCGATCTCCTCGGCTGCGTGCCCGGGCCACTGGGTGATGACTTCGACCAGCGGGGGGGAAAGATCCGGGTAAGCGTCAACTGGCATCCGCTGGAACGAGAGGGCTCCGGCAACGAACACGAGCAACGCTAGCATCAGGATCAGGAAGCGCTGACGGAGCGCGAATTGAACGATGTGATGAATCATCCCCGGTTGCGTTTCTTAGTGCTGGAGCGAGTTTTGGAATTGCAGGAAAAGGCTGCCGTCGCCGACCACGCGATCGTTCGCCTGCAACCCGCTGAGGATTTGTGTTTTTCCGGCCTGGGTTTCCCCGAGAGTCACGTCGCGCCTGGCGAACTGTGCTTGTCCGGTTTGCAGATAGACATACGGCATGTTTTGCTCGTCGCGCAATACGGAGGAGTTGGGGACGAACAACGCTTCGGGAATCATGCCGGCCTGCACCTCCGCCGTCACGTACATCTCCTTCTTCAGGCGCTCGCCGGGATTGGAGGATTCAATGCGCGCCTGCAGCGTGCGCGTGCTAGGGTCGAGCGCGGGAGAAATGTATTCGATCTTCCCGCGCACCACTCCGGGATACGATTCGTTCTCGATCGTCACCGGGTCGCCGACGTGCACGTAGGCCACATCGTTCTGATAGATGTTGACGAGAACCCACACCGAACTCATGTCCGACAGCGTGAAACACTGCGTGGCGGCGGCCGCCAGTAATTGTCCCGCAGAGCACAGGCGGTCCACCACCTCGCCCGCCACCGGCGAGAATAGCGGAATTTCCGTGGAGGGTGGTTTGGCGACAATCGTTTCCGGATCCGCTATGCCGAGGATGCGGATGGCGTCGGTACTGGATTCGAAGTCCGCCTTCGCCTGGGTTCGGGTCGATTCCGCCTGCTCGAGGTCGGCCTGGGCAATGGCGCCATGCGAATAGAGATCTTGCGCCCGGCGGTAGAGCTTGTCCGCGAGCTGGAAGGCGTCGCGCGCCTTGAGGTAAGACGCGCGCAGCAGCGAATAATCGGGACTGGCAACGTAAAGCAATGCCTGGCCGGCCCTCACATGCTCGCCCTTCACAACCATGACGCGGCTGACCGGCCCACCTACCTGCGTGATTACCGGCGTGGTCTTGAAGTCGTTGTACTCGACTGCGCCACTCAAGCGGAGAATGCGCGCCATCGGTGCCTGCGTGATCGTCACGACCTGGATGTGAGACATCTGGTCGGCGCGTAGCGAGAACAGCTCGGCCTTGGACCCCGGACCTCCCCCCGTCGAGAATGAGGTCATCTTGCTGGCCTGCTCCCCCGGTCCTCCGCAACCGTCGATCGCGAGCAAGGCCGCCCACAGGGCAGCGACTGCGGCGAAGCTCCGCCAACTCCGCACCCAAGTGCTCATGGAAGGTTCCTCGTCCCCACGGCTTCTTTCAACTGTTCCAGAGCGGTCATATACGAAGCCAGCGCCTGCCGATAGGCCAGCTGAATCGACCGGTAGCTGCGCTCCGCATCGAGGAAATCCAGCAAGCTGGCAGCCCCGCGCCGATACGCATATTCGCTGATATCGCGCGAATCCTCCGCCTGCTTAAGATACCCGGACGTATAGAGCTGCACGACCTCGTCGTTGCTTCGGAGCGCCTCGTACGCATTGGCGACGTCGGAGAGAACCGTATCACTGGCCTCTTGCTCCTGCTCCTGCGCCTGAGTAAGCGCGTAACCGGTGCGCGCGATCTCTCCTTGATTACGGTTGAAGACGGGCAGCTCAAAATTCACAAAGATCGAAGCGGTGTTCTCGCCGGAGACATGTGTAAAGTCGTAGGTTCCGTTTATGTCCACCTTGCCGTTCGCTTTCGCCAGAAGAATTTGGCTCTGTGCCGCGGTGATCCCTAACTCTGCCGCCCGGTAGTCGGGACGTTGGTGCAGACCCTTCATCTGCAAATCTTCCAGGTTCCCTGGGATGGGCCGATATTCCAGTTCGCCAATCACGTCGAAGTCGGCGGGTACCGCGTTGTAGCCCAGGAACTCCCGCAGGCCCACCAGCGCTTGCACCTTCGCCAGACGGGCCGAGGAGACGTCGGTCTGAAACTGCAAAAGCTGCAGCTTGATCTTGAGATAATCGCCTTCGCTGAGGGCCCCCGCCTTGAGTTGTGCCTGGCTGATATCAACCGTCTGCTGGAAGCTTTGCAAATCCTGAAGCGCGAATTGAAGAGTGGATTCCGCCAGTAACACGCTGACGAATTGCTGGCCTACGTTGAAAGCCAGGGTTCGTTCGGCGTCGGTGACCTGGGCGCGAGTAACCGCCGTTTGATCGCGAGCCGCTTGTAAGCGCCGTTGCCGCTTATGACCACGCTCGAACAGGTAGCCGATCCCAACATCGAACTGCTGAGTCTGGTTCAGATTGTCCCCGGAGAAATCTTGCGGACTAAAAAACGGGACGAACTGGCTATCAGCCCCAAGAGTCGGATTGGGCCGCAGGTTCGCCGTAATCTCTTGAGCCTGATTCTGAAGAATCAGAGTTCGCGTGGCGCGAATGGAATGGTTGTGCGCCAGCGCCAGATCGATGGCCTGATCAAGACTGATCAGCGTCGCATTTTGTCCGCTGCCTGTCCCTACTAGCAAGAGGAAGAACATCGCAGCCGCGGTGAACATCCGAGAGTTCCTGGATGGCATAAGGGCTGAGATCAAGACGCACTCGTTGCGGCGCAAGATCTCGAACGGGCTTCGAACCTCACGAACACTTCGCTTAAGCTCCGCCGTCCGTATCATCCTCCTGGGCAGACCGCGACTAAGGCTCAATGGTAGTATTCTAATTCACAATTACGATTAGGGCGGCCGCGGCGAGAGCCTGTCAAGCCATCGCGGCGATGCCATTCTGATTTCGACTCGGTTACGAATCTCTGCGCGAATCCCGCTGTGAGGCTTGTCGGTGATCGCATCCAGGGTGCCGGGCGACCTGCGGTGCGGGCCGGCTGCGCGCAGATAGCCTGCCGGAACGAGGCGAGGCGAAAGATTTGCCCGCGATTGGGGGTTCGATCGCGAGTTATTCCCCGATGGTCGGCTTAACCCCTCCAATCTCTGAACTCCCCCTTAAATCTCTCCATCTGCTTGAGTACACCCGAGCGGGCATCATGATTGGCCAGCTAAGTCGACCACACGGGGAAGAGCGGAGGAGCGGCAGTGTTCGCTACAGCAACGATCAAACGGCGTTATCTGCTCCCGTTACTCAAGCCGCCGGACTGATGACGGGCAACCGTTGCATAATGCGACGGAAGGTCAGCCGACCAACCGCCCAGAACGCCATGGACTGTCAGCGAGAGACGCATCGAGGGAGGTGGTAGAGTCATCCATGAAACACGAGAGGATGATATGGGTCTCAAAACGCGAATACCCATCATCTTGTTTGTCTTATTGGCTTTTACTTGTAGGGCGCGTGCGCAACAGTATGGGAAGTCCGTAGCTCCCTCTCCTTCCCCTGCATGGAATGACAATTCTCTAATCACCGTTCAGAGAACGGGAGGAGACCCTACTCGACCAGGCGATGTCAAGATCGAGTTCTATGGACACGATGCATTCAAGATCATATCGCCGGTCGGTTTGACGATTCTGACCGATCCTTGGCGGAACGATGCAACAAGCCTTTACCCAAAGTGGTTCGTAAGCGAGTTTCCAGCCATCCGGGTCGATATAGTTCTCTCCACGCACGCTCATTTCGACCACGATGCGGTCGAGCGCCCAAAAGGGCTTATGGTTCTCGAACGTTTAGTTGGGCAGTTTAAGCTCGGCGATGTCGAAATTACAGGCCTGGCCGACAAGCACAAATGTGATCCGACAGCTGACCGTAAGGCGGACAGTGCCCCTGGAAGTTCCCATGCAGAGACGTGTCCGCCAAATAACGTGATCGGCTTCGATAACGCGATTCAGATCCTTGAGACGGGTGGATTGCGGATCGCTGTCTGGGGCGACAATCGGCCGGTGCCTGATCCCTCACTCGATCCGTACTTAGAAAATATAGACGTCCTCATCCTTCCCGTCGAGACCATCCTCACACGCGCTGAGGCAGATGCAATCGTACGGAAATATGATCCTAAGGCTGTAATTCCAGCCCACTATTTTGTCAATGGTTTGACGACCGACGTCTCCGGTCTGGAGCCGGCCGATGAATGGGTGAATGAGCAAGAGAAGGTTCATCATGCAGAGGTTCGTCGCCTAGACAGTGCGGGTTTGACCCTTAATGCAGCCGAGCTGAAAGGATCCCGCCATAGGGTTTATTACTTCGGGAACCACTTTGAGAAGAAATAGAGATTTGATGAGCAAAGCCGAGGACCGCCACGGCGATCATGATGGCAACACAACCGAAGCCCTAAGGTGACCATTGCGGCGAAGGAGATCCGGTCGGGGGCGGCGATGTACCGTGTCAGGCCGCCCGGCTTGCGGCAGAGGTGGAAGGAACCGAATTCGTTTCGGCTTGCCGACGACCCGCCCGAAGGCTTTTTGCCCCCACTTCGGCCGCACGCGGGAGCCGGTGTGAACGCCGCTCAGCGCACGGGTCAAAACTTACACACCACGTGCTATAAGAGACCAATGCGCCGACCCGATTACGCACCCCGGCCCACGCACCTCAAATGGCTCCTCGATTCTGATCCGGCTATCCGTTGGCAGGTCATGAGGGACCTCACCGGGGAAACCCCCAACGCGATTGCAGCCGAGCGGTCTCGCGTGGCAACGGAAGGATGGGGAGCCCAACTTCTCGCCCTCCAGTCTCCTGCTGGCAGCTGGGGAGGGAGCCCCCGCGGGTGGAGAGACGATTTGCCGAAGGAGCACCGAGACCTGCTGATTACCCTCTACAGTCTCTCCGTCTTGATGGACCTCGGTCTCGACCCCGCCAGCAGGCAGGCTCGCAAAATGATCGACCGGCTCGACAAGCGGCTCGTGTTTAAGTGGCTCAACAACCGGCCTTACCTGCACGGCGAAACCGAGCCCTGCATCAACGGCAGAATCCTCGGCATCGGTTCGTATTTCAAGGAACCCAACGACCCACTGGCCAATCGACTCCTCGGTGAGCAACTGGAAGATGGCGGCTGGAACTGCGACGCACCCAAAAGCCAGCGTTCTTCGTTCCATACCACCATCTGCGTGCTCGAAGGACTGCTCGAATACGAACGAGCAGGGCGCAAATCGGCGGCCGTCACTAAGGCCCGCAAGAGGGCCGAGAACTATCTGCTCAAGCGCCGCATGTTCCGCTCGCTGCGCACCGGCAAAGTCATCGACAAACGCTGGCTCCGCTTCTCGTTCCCGACGTTTTGGCACTACGACGTCCTGCGCGGACTCGACTATCTGCGGAATGCAGGAATTAAACCCGACAGCGGGGTGAGGGATGCCATCGAAGTCGTGATGGAGCGCCGCCACCAGAACGGGCGCTGGCCGATGAACCTTCTTCATCCCGAACATATTCCATCGAAGATGGAGACCGATGTCGGCGGGGCA
>Ga0209420_1000796_pt1 | contig 15783 bp, 13 predicted proteins | sample BlaSpr_A8_OM1_O1_FD_187972 | JGI IMG/M metagenome (GOLD analysis project Ga0209420, IMG submission 187972) | Forest soil microbial communities from Thunder Bay, Ontario, Canada - Black Spruce, Ontario site 2_A8_OM1_O1 (SPAdes) (version 2) | ecosystem: Environmental > Terrestrial > Soil > Boreal... | reverse complement strand
GTGGGAGTGGCCATCACGGGCATTGCCTTGACCCTCGGAATTGTCAACGCGAAATCGGCCTCAGCTCTGCGTCTGGACTCCTACGGACTCCTCGCCGCCCTGTTGGCGTCGTTTTCTTTCGCGTTCTACAACGTTGGAGGACACCGCATTCTCGCCCGTTACGACCGCTGGCGCGTCCTGGTCTGGACCCTGATTTCCGCGTCGATGTTCTGGTTGTTCGTGAATCCGCCGTGGAAAGTCGTCGCCGCGCACTACGCGCCGGCGCAATGGGCATTTCTGTTCATCTTCTCCATGATCTCGGTGCTGGGATCGTTCTCCTTGTACTTCCTCGGCCTGCAGCATCTTGAACCCACCCGCGCGATCATCGCGAGTTGCCTGGAGCCGGTATTCTCGATCCTTCTCGCGGCAGCGCTGTTGGGGGAAGCCGTACACCCGATCCAAACCTTGGGAATCGTTCTGGTGCTGTCGGCGATTGTCATTGTGCAGCTGCCGGGGCGCGGCGCAAGAAATCAAGTATCGGTCGTAATCGATCCCATCGAGTGAACTGCCCAGTTTCTGCTTCAATTGATTCTCCATCGACTTTCGCAATTGTCACAAAAAGACTTACGATGCAAAACGTATGAGAAACCGCGAAGCGTAAAAAGAACCAGTGGGCGCACGACGATTTCCAATCCTGGCCCGCGAGTCCCACCCTGCGGTTCTTTTTCGTCGCGGCCCCCCCGAGGGAAGCAAATGTCTGGGGAAGCCTGACAGTCACTCCAGCCTCTTTCCCTTCGTTTCTGGCAATTCCGTCGTCATCAGCGCGGCCAGCAGATATCCCGCAGCGCACAAATAAAACGCCCAACTCAGTCCGTGCGTCTGTCCCACGCGCCCGATCACCAGCGGAGCGACGGAACTCAGCGCCCGCGCCCCGTTGTAGGTGAAGCCCAGCGCCCGCGCCCGCACGGCGGTAGGGAAGATCTCGCTGCCCAGAATCCCCGACCCAGAAAAGATTCCAGTGCCGAAAAAGGCCACCAGAGTTCCGAGCCCTAGCAGCACGCTCTGAGACCGTGCCGCGGCATAAAGTGGAATCAGAAGAGCTGCCGCTAGCGTATAGAACAGACATGCCTTACGTCTTCCAAAGTGGTCGGCAACCCATCCGAAACTGAGGTATCCGGGAAACATTCCGCACAGGTTCAGCACCACCATTAGAGTCGTCATCCCCAGGACACCGAATCCGCGCCCCCCCTGCTCGACCGGAAGAGAGAGATAAGGCGGGAGCCAGGTAAACAAGCCCCACCAGGCGAACAATCCAAAAAAATTAAACAGCAACAGAGCGAACGTAGCCCGGGCATAAGGAGCGCGAAAAATCACAGAGAATCTCAGAGAGCCGCAACGGGTTACGTCTTTGCCTGTACCCTCACTCTCGTCGGCAACTGGACTTTGCCGCTCGCGCCACATCTCCGATTCCGGCACGCTGCTCTGAATCCACAGCGTCACCAGCGCCGGTAGGATCCCCACAAAAAATACCGCCCTCCAGCCGTAATAGCGCGCCACCGGACCCGCCACCAGCGCGGCCGCTGCAAAGCCCAGCGCCCATGAACTCTGCACCATCGCGATTGCCTTGGCGCGAAACTCCGTGGGCCAACTCTCCGCCACCAGAGTCGCGCCGGTATTCCACTCCCCGCCCATACCCAGGCCCAGCACGAATCGCGCCACCGCCAGCATGGCAATACTGGTTGCCAGTCCGGAGGCAAATGAACAAATCGAATAGGTCAGAATGCTCGCCATCAGCGCCTGCTTGCGCCCGATGCCGTCGGCCAGAAAGCCGAACAGTATGCCGCCAATCCCGGAAGCCAGCAGCGTCAGCGTTCCCAGCGTTCCCGCGATGGTCTTGCTCATGCCCAGATCGCGCATCAGCAAGGCCAGCACCAGCGAGTAGAGCATGGCATCGAACGCGTCCAGCGCCCATCCCATGGCCGCCGCCAGCAGCGTGCGCCGCTGCCCGGGCGTCGCCTGACGGATCAGTTGTAAGGGACCGAGGGCCATGAGTGATCGAGAATGAGTCTGGCGGATTGTAAAGCGAGGCGAATTCTAAAGCGAGAAGCGATGAACCATTTCGTCCGGCGCGCGCTTACGTTTTGGCCAGAGCGATCGCTTGCCGCACGTGCCCCCGAGATTTTTTCAAAGCGGCGGCGGCTTGGGATGGTTTCACTCCCGCAGCCAGCATCACCACCGCGACGGGCGTCCGATGGCCGCTGGCTTCGAGAGCAGCGCTGGCTTGGTCGTGATTCGCTCCGGTGGCTTGTTCCAGAATTCGGACGGCGCGCTGGACAAGTTTTTCGTTCTTGGTCCAGACGTTCACCATGAGATTTCCGTAGACATAGCCCAGCCGAGTCATGGAACCGGTAGAGATCATGTTCAGGACCATTTTGTGCGCCGTGCCCGCTTTCATGCGGGAAGATCCGGCCAGGACCTCCGCTCCCACCTCGGTGACGATGGCGAAATCAGCAGTCCGTTCAAGGGGTGAGTTGCGGTTGCAGGTGAGGGCGATGGTGCGCGCTCCGCGGCGGCGAGCATATTCGAGGACGGCTATGGTGAAAGGAGTACGTCCGCTGCTAGCAATACCAAGCACTATGTCGCGCTTGCCGGGCTTTCGCTTTTTTATTTCCGCGACAGCCAGGGACGTGTCGTCTTCGCTGGCTTCGGTCGAAGCACCGAGGGCCTTGGGACCTCCCGCCATGATGTATTGCACCATGCTCGGATCGGTATTAAAAGTGGGAGGAATCTCGGATGCGTCCAGCGCGCCGATACGGCCGCTGGTTCCGGCACCGACGTAGATGAGTCGCCCGCCCTGGCGAAGTCCTGCGACCACGACGTTGATGGCGCGGGCAATCTGCGGCAGAGCGCGGCCGACCGCGGTCGCGATCGTGGAGTCTTCCTGGTTCATGAGGCGCACGATTTCGAGCGCCGACATACGGTCGAGATCGGTGGCGGCGGGGAGGACTTGCTCGGTAGGCAGGCGGCGAAGATCCGATTTCACTTTGCGAGTTGGGCTCAAGTCGTGGCCTTTCGGGTATGGGTAAAGCAGGTCATTGTATTACTCGCGGAAGCGAGGCACGCCGGCCTTGGTAGCAAAGCCTGTTTTCGAGACGCATTTTCGAGGAAGTCCTCCCACCGTAACCGCTTTTCAGGCGGAGGGAGGGATCTCGCGCGAATCTGCACCGCCCCGGAGCCCGCTGGCCGACGTCAGCGCTTCGACAACGGCGTCGTGAAATTTCGGACGGACCTGCTTGATCGCCAAGTTCGCGCAGTCTGGCCAGGTGCGATTGGTCAATAACGTGATCGACAGCTGGCGCTCGGGATCGATCCACAGCGACGTGCCAGTGTACCCGAGGTGTCCGAAGGAATTGGACCCGAAATATTTTCCCGCCTGCGAGGGAACAGACGGCGTGTCCCAACCTAGAGCGCGGGACGTGCCGGTCGGCAAGGATTCGCGGCGCGTAAACAAAGATACAGTTTCGCGGCGCAGGATCGGATGTCCTCCGTGAAGCATCGCATGCGCGAAGCGCGTCAGGTCGTGGGCAGTGGAGAACAGACCGGCGTGGCCGGCGACACCGCCCAGCATGGACGAGTTTTCGTCCTGAACTTCCCCTTGGATAATTTTCTTACGAAAGATGCGGTCGTCGGCGGTGGGAGGGATTTTTCTGCGCGCGCTCGCTGGAGGATTGAAAGTTGTATCGATCATCGCAAGCGGCCGGAAAATTTCACGCCGGCAGAAAGCGTCAAGAGATTCGTTCGCGATGCGTTCCAACGCGGTGGCCAATAGAATAAATCCGATATCGCTGTATTCGACGCGCTCGCCGGGATCTGCTGACAGCGCAGTGCGGAAGGCGGCTCGCAGCAGATCGTCGCGCGAATGCGCCTCCAGGAACAACTTTTCATATGCTGGCAGGCCGGAGGTATGCGCAAGCAGCATCCGGAAGCTGACCTCCCGGCGCCGGAGATCGGGCTGTCCGCCGGCGGCAGCCAGGAACTCAGGGACGGTTCGGGCTACGGGCGCGTCAAGGTCCAATTGACCACGTTCGTACAGCATCATCGCCATAGAGGTTGTGGCCACCACTTTGGTCACCGACGCCAAGTCGAACAGGGTGGCAGAGGTGGTCGCAGGAGAATCGGCGTCGTAAGTGAAATGCCCGAAGGATTTCAGTGCGACCAGGTCATCGCCCTGGGATACTGCCACCGAGGCGGCAGGAAAGGCGCGCTGTTCGATCGGCTCGCGCAGCAGAGAGAACGCCCTTGCAAAAAGTGCGTCCTGCTGGTCCCAGGCTGGGGCCAGGGTGCCAACGATATTCAGGGTTTTATTCACTGACAAATTCCAAACTTGGGGCGTTTATAGCAGAGTTGCCGGGTAGGGTAAAGGTTACGCGGGGACGGGAAGTCATCTTCAGCGAGTACTCCCTCATGCAACGGATATCCAGGTTCTTGAGATGCCAGAAGCGCCGCCGATTGGCGGATGCTGGAGAGCTTTGCGGTCTGCACGCGCATGACCTCGACGGTTGCAAACCGTCGTGAACCGCGGCGAGTTCCTTGGATGTGTACTGGATGTGTAAGGAGGGGCGGGTTGGTCCATGGCCGCGCTTGGGGAAGCGAAGATGGGCCAGACCAGGCGACGCTGTCGCTGCCCCCGCAACGGATGCATGATGACGCTGGCTAAGCCACGCTAGGGCGATCGCGGGGATCGCGTGTGCGGTCTGCGTAGCCTCGCTCCAGACGGCCGGCGGTGCAGGGACCAATCCGATCGAGAAGGCCCCAGCATCTCCGTTCGGTCGGGCTCAGGCCAGGCCGGCAGCCACCACCTCGTGAACGAGGACTATCGCGGTGCTGAGCTCGCGCCCCGCCAGCGGCTGGGCGTCGGAGAAACGGGGGCTTTCGAATCGCTCTGGTTCATTGCGTCCTAGCTGACTCTGGGGACGTTCGGGCGGCGCGAATCGAGTCGCCCCAGCCCGAAAATGGCGCGGTCCGCCGGGAAGGTGCAGCGAAGAAGTTGGGCGTCAGCGCAGTCCATTTAGCCCGGTTCCGGAGTAGCCTCGGTTCTTCACGGTTTCCGTCCTGTTCGAACCTTTGGCCCGTGTTTTATCCCTCACTCCGGATAACCCGGACTCGTGGGCCGGCGTCTAACCCTACGGCTCAAGATTGAGCACTCGCCGTGTTCCGACCGGGGGTATAATCTCTCTCAAGGAGTACCCTATGAAACTCAGATGGCTGGCAATCGCTGTGGCTTTGGCGGCGTTCAGCGCGGGGCCCTGGACGTTAGCGCAAGTTTCCGACCAAGATAAAGATCAGCCGAAAGCCGGTGATGTGCAGAACGCGCCCGCGCAGGCGCCTGCGTCACTACCGACGGCGGACGACAGCCAGATCAAGCATGACGGCGGCAAGACCGACGTTGATGCCGTAGGCAACCGCAACGTGGGATGCGGACGCGGGGTGGGCAACTGGTATACGGTCGAAGGTCAAGTTGCACGCGGTCGTGTCTATGCCCAGCAGATCGAATCACAAATCAAGTTGGTCAACGATCCTGTGATCACGGAGTACGTGAACCGGATTGGGCAAAACCTGGTGCGCAATTCCGACGCTCAGGTCCCCTTCACAATTAAGGTGATCGATTCCGACGTGGTCAACGCCATGGCGCTTCCCGGCGGATTCTTCTATGTAAACTCCGGGCTGATTCTGGCGGCGGACGAAGAAGCCGAGATGGCAGGAGTGATGGCTCATGAAATCGCTCACGTGGCCGCTTGTCACTACGGGCGCGAAATGACGCGGGCGAATCTTCTCCAAATGGCGTCCATCCCGTTCATCTTCATGGGCGGTGCGATTGGGTATGCCGGGTATGAAGCAGCCGGCCTGGGCATTCCCCTGACGTTCCTGCACTTCTCGCGTGGATTCGAGGCGGAGGCGGATTACCTCGGGATCGAGTACATGTACCGCGCCGGATATGACCCGTCGGCCTTCGTGTCGTTCTTCGAAAAAATTCAGGCGATGGAGAAGAAAAAACCGGGAACGCTGTCAAAAGCCTTCGATACCCACCCGCAGACTCCCGACCGGATCGAGAAGTCGCAGGACGAGATTCGAAGAATACTTCCTGCCAAGCAGCAGTATGTTGTTACGACCTCGGAGTTTGACGAAGTCAAGTCGCGGTTGGCCGCCATCGAAAACAAGCACAAGGTGCTCGACCAGAAAGATTCGAACAAACCCAGCCTGCGGCGGACTGCGAACACGACCGACAATTCCGGAGACACCAAAAGCGATGATGATCGTCCAACGCTGAAGCGCCGCGACGATTCGAACTGAGGTTGTCGGTAAAGACAGCTGCCTCGGCTGTCAGGTTGGTTTATTTTTATCTCGGTCTTGCCGGCGGCTGCGGCCGCCGGCTTTGTTTTGGTCGGTGCACACTCGGATTCTCGGATGTAGGGATAAAATCACGGCTGAGCAATATCACGGACGAATGTGAGTCCATGCTCCGATCGAACTGGGGAACGAACATTCTGGGCGGGACTCTAGCTGGGCGGGGCTCGAGTTGGTCGCAACTGGATATGGCGGAATATTCCCATGCCTGAGAACACCCTCACCATCACCGATAGCCGCACGAACAAAACCTACACCCTGCCGGTCGAGAACGGCACGATCCGGGCAATGGATTTGCGCCAAATTAAAGACGGCCCCGACGACTTCGGATTGATGACGTACGACCCGGCCTTCATGAACACGGCGTCGTGCAAGAGCGCCATCACTTATATTGACGGCGACAAAGGAATTCTCCGTTACCGCGGATATCCCATTGAGGTTCTGGCCGAGCGCTGCACCTTTCTGGAAGTCGCTTACCTGTTGCTCTTCGGCGAACTGCCCACCGGCAAGGAACTGACCGCATGGGTCCACAACATCACGCACCACACCATGCTGCACGAAACTACCAAGAAATTCATGGAGGGATTCCGTTACTCTTCGCACCCCATGGCGATGTTGGTAAGCACAATCGCGGCCTTGTCGAGCGTGTATCCGGACGCTAAGCAGGTGCACGATCCGGCCAATCGAATCCATCAGATTGCGCGGCTCATCGGGAAAGTGCCGTCGATCGCGGCCATGTCGTACCGGCACAATGTGGGCTTCCCCTACGTCTATCCCGACAACGATCTCAGCTACACCGAAAATTTCATGAATATGTTGTGGAAGATGGTCGAGCCCAAGTATGTTGCCCAACCCGCAATCGCGCGCGCTCTCGACATTCTGTTTATCCTGCACGCCGACCATGAGCAAAACTGCAGCACAAATGCGATGCGATCGGTGAGCAGTTCCCAGGCCGATCCGTATCTTTCGGTTGCGTCGGCGGCTTCGGCCCTGGCTGGACCGTTGCACGGGGGCGCCAATGAAGAAGTGCTCAAAATGCTCGACGAGATCGGCTCCAAAGATCACGTTCCGGCCTACATCAAGCGAGTTAAAGATGGGGAGATCAAGCTGATGGGTTTCGGGCACCGCATCTACAAAAATTACGATCCGCGGGCGAAAATCATCCGCTGGAGCGCCGAGCAGGTTTTCGAAGTAACCGGCCGAAGTCCGAAGCTCGACATCGCGCTGGAACTGGAGCGCATTGCCCTGGAAGACGATTATTTCGTGAAGCGCAAACTCTATCCCAACGTCGATTTCTACTCTGGCATCATGTACCAGGCGATGGGCTTTCGGCCGGAGATGTTCACTGTACTGTTTGCCATCCCGCGCACGGCGGGCTGGCTGGCGCAGTGGCAGGAACTGGTCACCGATCCCGAACAAAAGATCGCGCGACCTCGCCAAATCTACACCGGACACCACGAGCGGGAGTTCCAGCCCATCGCTAAACGAGTCGCATCGCCGATCTCGGCAGACCATCCCGCGCGCTGAGATTCCTCAATTCTTAAAGTTCTTATGTGCATGGTTCCCGTGAGAGTGCACACACGGACTGGTTCTCCCTACAGCCTATTCTTGTCGACAGCCTCGGGAGGCCGCGCGCTGCCGACCGCGATCGAGCTATACCAATCGGCGTTACGGGTAAAATACATCATCGCCGCGACTGCGAGAAAGCTTGCCACTGCACCGACCAGAAGGGCGTTGTCGTCCAGACGCAACAACAAGTAAATGAAAAAAAAAGTAGAGAAGGCTGAATACGACCAGAGCGCGTAGGCCCTGCACTCGGCTTGCGAAAATCCACCTGGCGTTGGCCGAAAGCAGACCTACCGTGGCGACACCGGCCAGCAAAAAGCCCAGGTCAAAACCAACCCGCTCGGCCAACGAAAGCAAGAGCAGATAGAAGATCCTGTGGGCCACGCCGACCAGAACATACTGGGCGGGGTGGACAGGCTTGACGGCAGTGGCTTCAAAGAGGGAGTACGAGAGAAACAACCAGCCGATAAAAAGAAGTGCATATTTGAGCGAACGACGAACCGATTGATAAGGATCCGGCGTTTCGGCAAGGGAGATTCCCATCGCTGTTTCAGCCAGCGGGCTGACCGCAATATTGACACTGGCGGCGACTTATCTCATATGTTTTGAATAGCTTGCGGTGGATGACAATTTCAAGACCCGAAGGATCAGCATTCGTCCAGCACAGCCGTCGTAGGCGGCCCTCGCCGAGCAGACCGGCAAAAACGCTCTCGCCGCCGATCTCCTGAAGATTACTGAAGTGAACGGCGTTTCTCAGGACTGACATCCTGGCTCTCTTACTTTCGTAGGCCCGTGAGCTCGTGTACCCTCACGTCAGGGATGCTTCTGCGTAACCTCGATCTCGACATTCTACGGACACTCATCACGGCCCATGATCTAGGCGGTTTCGCGCAAGCGGCAGACCGTCTGGGGCGGACACCAGCCGCGATCAGTCTGCAGATGAAGCGCCTGCAAGAGGAACTCGGAACACCGCTCTTTCGCAAGCACGGCCGGGTTCTGAAGCTGACAGAAGCCGGACAGACCGCCCTCGGATATGCTCGGCGCATGCTTGCCCTGAACGATGACCTGCTGCAAACCATGCAGGGCGCGACGCTAGCCGGCACCGTTCGCATTGGTGCTCCGCAGGATTTCGCGGCGCTGCTGCCTGATGCTTTGCGGCAGTTCGCAGCTCTTTATCCACGAACTCAAATAGAGCTGCGTATTGAGGGTAACGGCGCTCTGATCGAAGCCCTTGACAAGAGTCAGCTTGATCTCGCGCTGACAATTGGATTCGCGGATCGGAAGGACGCTCTGCTGCTGGGCGAACTGCCTGTGCTCTGGATCGCGAGCCGAGCGTTCCGCACACAAGATGGTTCTCTCCCACTTGCTGTACTTGGCCCTCAATGCGCCTTCCGCAAGGCCGCGGTACAACAGCTCGAAACCGCCGGCATCCCACATCGTATCGCGGCCACCAGCCCAAGCCTGGAGGGCCTGTGGGCCGCGCTTCAAGGAGGGCTTGGCATTACCGCACGCACCGCTATGCAACTGCCATCTCATCTCGTGGCGAATAGGTCGCTGCATCGCCTGCCTACCCTTCCAACTCTTCCCGTGGCACTGCACCGTGGCCCGAACACCGCTAACTCTGCTCTTGATGCTTTCCATTCTTTGCTTGGCGCGGCCACACGAGGCGCTCTGGCCGAACTCACGCACCCGCAACGCTCCCACGTATTGCGGAAAGCATAAGCGCCACTTAATCCTTCGGTAAGAACAATCAAATTGTGCACCGTTCATGCGGATGGTACGGTGCACTCATGATCGCTCGCGTCCTTTCGCTCATTGCTACCGTGATATTCGCAATCTCCTCCGTGCATGCCCAGACGCCTGCCGCGAACTCGTTTGTCGGCACATGGAAGCTCATCGCTGCGGACAAACTCCTCCCGGACGGCACCCGAGTCGCCGATTATGGAACTCAGCCGCACGGCTTGGCCATCTTTACTGCCGACGGCCAATTCATGGTTGAAGTCTTCCGGGATGTGCGCGTGAAGTTCGCCAGCAATGACCGGGCCAAGGGCACACCCGAGGAATACAAAGATGCGTCTCTGAGCGTCAGCTGCTCGTTCGGTACCTATAGCGTCGACCCGGCATCCAGCAAAGTCACCATGAAGATTGATCGCTCAACTTTTCCGAACTATGACGACACCACTCAAGTGCGCGCCTATGAACTTAAGGGCGACATTCTCAGCTGGAAAGTCCCCGCCCGCCCCGACGGTTCTATCCCGATCACCGTCCTCCGCCGTATCGCTGTTCAGTAGAAGACGTAGAAAGGCGCCACGTAAAGTTGATGTGGCTGCTTGGCTAAACGTCTCCAGGTTTGTCTAATTGGTGATGACAAGTCGGCCAGTATCCGCCGATCCGCCCAGATATGGTCGTCAGTCGACGCTAACAGACAATACGCTCATCGAGCTTGTATATGGGCATCCGATCGCCAGGCTGCGGACGAGGTTCGTGCTCGCATCGACTGGAAGTACGCCCTCGGTCTGGAGCTGACCGACGCAGGCTTCAACCATACAGTGTTAAGTGAATTTCGTACCCGTCTGGTTGAGGGCAAGCTGGAATTGGTTCTTCTCGATGTCGTCTTGGAACGTGTGCAGGCGCTGGGATTGCTGAACCGGCGTGGTAAGCAGCCTACCGACTCGACCCATATTCTGGCAGCAATCGCACCATGAACAGGCGTTACTGGCGCCAATCACTATCCCCGCTCGAGTACAATCCAACTCTGCGCCTGCCAGGGCTGCGGAAGGCACGCCCGTCAGGTCAAAGGTCGCATCGAATTTTAGTTCGGCCTCGTGGACCGGCACCATGAATAGAGAACGATGCCGTTCTTGGGTGTGAACTCTGACCATAGCATCGCCATGGGTTGGAAACACCACGTACACACCAGGCACAGGCGAGAGGTCTTTAGAAAGTGGCAGAACTTTGTAAGGAATTGACAGCGTGGGACCAAGAAAGGTCTGCGGACCGCCTGAACGGCCGCTGATCAATATAGTACCAAGTACTTTGTAGTGACAAGTGTTAACCGCCCATAACTTCGGAGAGGAATATTGCAGAGCGCAGCTGGGTCCAGCCGGGAATCATCGACCGGTGGGTCGAAGCCGAACTGGTCGAGGCGAATGTTGGGTTAGGATGAGGATTTTGTTTGGAGCGCTGGCGGTGTGATCGCCCAGGTTTGGAGCAGGTGCTCCCGATACCCACGCTGCGCAAACTCGCCACGGGAAAGGCGGCCACTCCGCGGGGGATACCGCCGAGATCAAAGCCAGGGAGCGCGCACCGAACTGTCTTGACCTACGCCGCGTGCTTCGCCAGTTGCGCCAGGCGCTCGCGATGACGCTCGGGCGAAGTGATGACTTTCATCCCTTGCCAGTCGTAGGGGAATTCTCTGCCGCAATCGAGACAAGCCACGTAGGTGCCAGTCAGACTGGCGGCTTCGGGACGTCGCGCCTTGGCGCCCCGAATGGTTACTGGAAAGCTAAAGCGAGCGTGCCTGCAGCCGAAGAGCACATCCACCAATTTAGCGAACATGATCACCTTCCACATCGAGCTGGGAAGCTCGAGCCCTGAAAGAACTATACGCCCCCACCCCAACCCCAGCACGTGCGGGCGCTCACGAAATACTTAGATTCCAGAATTGATAAAACGGTTATGTTTTATGCACAAAGGGGCTTAAGCCCCGACAGATGTCGTAAGTCTCGGTGTGTCAAACAGTTGCGGGGAGTCTTATACGCTCTGCGGACCGCGTTTTTTGTGTTGCTGGCATTTGGTCATGATGGCCGATCGCAGTCGACCTCGCAGATCGTCCGGCAGTTCGTAGAGTTGCGAGTCGCGGTAAATCTCGATTGTCTTCTTGGTCGTGTCGCAAACTACGTAGCAGTTGTGGCACCACGAAAGATGGTTTTCTAACTCGACTTTCGTCTTCTCGTCAAGGACGCCGTCCAAGTAATTGGTCAGCTCGTGCAGGAATTCAGCGCATTTCACTGGTTGCCATCTCCGCTCGTAACCTCACCCGTTTTAACCTCGACACTGTCGACATTCTTATCCGGGTCGCTGCTCTTGCCCATATCCCGTCTCTGAAAGTACCGGCCCAGCCGCTCGCGAAGCTGCAACCGTGCCCGCAACAACCGGGATTTCACCGCCGGGACGCTCAACTCCAGCGCGGCCGCCGTCTCCTCGGTTGAAAGTCCCTCCACGTCCCTCAGCACAAACACCGTCCGGAATCCCGGAGGCAGGCCTTGGATGGTCTTGCTTAAAATCTCGCGCAATTCAGCTTGCGTGTACTGCTGCTCCGGATTCGGACTCCAGTCCGCGATTTCGCGGGGAAGGGAATCGTCTTCCGTCTTGATATCTTCGTCCAGCGATACGGTCCGCTCCGGCTTGCGCCGGCGCAACTTCATCAGCGCTTCGTTCACCGCAATCCGGACCAGCCAGGTATAAAATTTTGACTGCTCCTGGAACTGCGCCAGATTGCCGTAAGCCTTCAGGAACGCTTCCTGCACCACGTCTTCCGCGTCCTCGCGGTTTTGCGTGATGTGTTGCGCGATACGAAAAACGTTGCGGTCGTAACGCCGAACCAATTCTTCGAACGCTGAGTCGTCCCCTCGCTTGGCCGCCTGTACGAGCGTCAGCTCTTCGCTTACAGGTCCGGCTACTTTGTTTTGGATGGCTCCCATGGGCGTGGCGATGCAGTATTTTCGGTTCGCAAAAAACGGTCGTTACCGGCCATGTGCCGTAACGCGCAGAATCGAACTGTTATTCTACTTGGTAACCTGCCTGTTTGCCCAATGGCTTTGCCGTAGGCGGCAGGAAAACTTTGCGATAGAGTTCAAGGAGCCGGGCGTGACCCAGAAGAGCAGGTACCGAAGTACTCTGATGTCAGCATACAAGTACCGTATAATCAGCGTTTAGGGCAGTGTCCTTTGGTGTGAATCGGGCACTTGGTGGAAAGACTCTGGCAGTGAAAATGGTTTTCTGAGTATGGCGGACAGTAAAGAACTTCAACAAATCGTCGAGCATGCCGTAGCCCAGGTGTTCGACCGCCAACTTCCAAAGTTGCAGGCGGAGTTGGTGGCTCGCGTCCTGGCGGAATTGCCCGTGCCTGCGGCGGCGCCGGGCGGAGGCGCGCAAACTGGCGCGGGAAGCGCAACGCAGGCGAATCTTGTTCAGGCTCTCGCCAGCATCCACGCCGGAACCACGCAAAAAGAAATCCTGCGAGCCTTGCTCGATGCCGGCACCTTATACGGAGCGCGCCTCGCTCTCTTCGTAGTGCGAGCGGGTGCCGCCAGCGGTTGGCAAGGCCGCGGCTTGGGCGAGGAGAATGCCGTCAAAGATTTTCCTCTGGATATGACGGCGGGACCGGCGGCTCACGCCTATCAGAATCGCGCCGCGACTCCGGCGAACATTGCCGAGATGGATCGGCGCTTCGTGGAACAGTTTGGCGGACCCCAGAACGAGCAGATTCTGGTGCTGCCGCTGGTGCTCAAGGATAAAGTCGCAGCTTTGCTCTATGCCGACGGCGGCGCGGACGGCGTGCTCGACGGGCCGTCCCTCGAAGTGCTGGTGCTGGACACGAGCGTATGGCTGGAAGTGGTTTCACTTCGCAAGCAGACGCAGAGAGATTCTGTCGATGCCCCTACCCCTGCCAGCGTCGAACGGGCTGCAGTCGCGGCGCCGGTACAAGCCGTCAGCACATTTTCCGATCCCTTCGCGGCTCACACTCCCAAACATATTGCGCCCGAACCCACCCCGGAGACGGAACCGGCTGCGGAGGTGGTTGAAGTCGCGGTGCATTCTGCTTCCGCGAATGCCGCTGCGTCCGCTCCGGCTGCGGCCGCGGACCCATTCGCCGGCATGTCCCCTGAAGACGCCGACACCCACCGCAAAGCGCAGCGCTTTGCGCGCTTGCTGGTGGATGAAATCAAGCTGTATAACCAGGCAAAAGTCGCGGAAGGCCGCCGTAACCTGGACCTCTACGATCGCCTCAAGGAAGATATCGAAAAGAGCCGCTCCACATTCCAGAAGCGCTACGGCAACACGGTGGCAGCCAGCGGCGACTATTTTCAGAAGGAAGTCGTACGCAGCCTGGCGGAAGACGACTATTCGGTCATGGGCGCGAACTTCCGCAAGTAAGAATTGGTTTTGGGAAGGGCACAGCTTCACTCGTGCCGTTTCGACCTGTGACCTTGCGGTCACTTTTGGTCCCTGAGGGTCGCTCTCAATTGCCGAGTTCCTTTCAACGCAGTTCTCGCATCTCAACATACCGGGTCCGCTGTTCGCGTCCCCCCGTAACCAAGATTAAGGTGGGTCGATTGGGTCACAAGTGGGGGTGGGTGGTTGCGCTGGGAGTGCTGGGCGGGCTCCTGAGTAGTACGCATTCGGTGGCGCTCCCGCAGCAGAATTCGGCTCCCGCGGCTTCCGATAGTTCTACTCTCGACAAAAACTCAGCAGCACCTCAGAAACCCTCTACGAATTCCGCGACTCGCAAATCTGCGCCGACGAAATCTTCATCGCCAGAGTCGAAGACCGGCAAGTCCGCGGCCAGCAAGGCTCCCATCAAAAAAGCAGGCCCAGCAGCAACTCGGGCAGCAGCCGCAAGAAGAAGGAGGCGGCCGATGTCCCCGCGGGTGCGCCGCATCCGCCAGGCATTCGTCGCATCCACTACCCTCCGCCCCATGGCCCAGCAGTTGATTCAGGATCGTTCTCCTGCCGGGTATGCCGGAGTGGAAGCTTACGCACGTGCCCATGCCAAGGAAGATGCCGGGGCTCTGGCCTGGCTGGTCGTGGGATACGCGCACGTCCTCGATCACGATTGTGCGAAAGCCATCGATCCCCTGAATCGCGCCAAGCCGCTGGCCGGCGACTTGGGAGACTACGTTGCCTACTATCTGGGGACCTGCTACCTGCAAACCGGCCGTCAGGCCGAAGGTCTGGCCGCGCTGGCCAACTTCGGCACCGCCTATTCGGATTCGTTGTTGATTCGCGATGCCCACTTCACCTACGCCAGTGCGCTGCTTTCTGAGGGCCGGGCAGCCGACGCCGCCGAACTGCTGGAGAAAGATCGGTTGCCGGCGAGATCCGACATCGAGTTCGCTTTGGGCCGCGCCTACGCAACTTTGGGTCAGACCTCGAAAGCCACTGAAGCTCTGGCGAATGTCTATTACAAAATGCCGACTGCGGCTGAAGCGGACGCGGCCTCTATCGAGTTGAAAGGAATTCCGTCGGCTCCGCCGGCGACGCCGGCGGAGCGCAAGACCCGGGCGGACTTGCTCATGAAGGCGAAGCGCTACAACGAAGCGGCCGATGAATATCGCGACCTAGCACTCCATGCCCCGCCGGAAGCCCGTCCAGCGGCAGAACTGGCGCTGGCCGATGCGCTCGAACGCAGCGGCCAAAACCGTGAGGCAAAGGCAGAATTGACGACACTGCCGGGCGTGACCGCCGAGCAGAACGCGCAGCGGCTCTACATTCTTGGCGAAGTCGCCTGGGCCTCGGACGAAAACGACACTTTCTACCGCACCGTCGATGAACTGCGGCAAACGGCGCCCACCAGCCCATGGCTGGAAGCGGCTCTGCTGTCGGTCGCGAATCTGCACCTGGTGCACCGCGAGTACGACCAGGCTCTGGACGCATTTCGCGAATTGCAGCAGCGATTCCCCAAGGGCGCGCGCGCCTCTTATGCGCACTGGAAAGCGGCGTGGCTCACGCTCCGCTTTGGACGCAACGAAGAAGCCAAAAAGGAATTTGACGAACAGATCGGCATGTATCCCGCCGGCAACGAGACCTCCGCCGCGCTCTACTGGCGGG
>Ga0209420_1000794_pt1 | contig 15804 bp, 15 predicted proteins | sample BlaSpr_A8_OM1_O1_FD_187972 | JGI IMG/M metagenome (GOLD analysis project Ga0209420, IMG submission 187972) | Forest soil microbial communities from Thunder Bay, Ontario, Canada - Black Spruce, Ontario site 2_A8_OM1_O1 (SPAdes) (version 2) | ecosystem: Environmental > Terrestrial > Soil > Boreal... | reverse complement strand
CGTCCCCGGCGGACTCGTCAGCCGCCAGCTCAGGCGTCCCTGCCGCGGCGCTGCGCGGGCTGGGCACCGACCGACCTTGTGGCTGCCCGGCGTGCGCCTTGGTCTCGCTCTTCTTCCTGTGCGGGCCGATCACCATGATCATGTTCCGCCCGTCCTGCTTGGGCTGCGACTCCACGAAGCCGAGCTCTTCAACGTCTCCGGCGAGGCGCTGCAGCAGGCGGAAGCCTAGTTCGGGCCGTGACTGCTCACGTCCCCTGAACATGATCGTCACCTTGACCTTGTCGCCCGCCTTGAGGAACCGCTCGACGTGGCCCTTCTTGGTGCCGTAGTCGTGCGGGTCGATCTTGGGGCGGAGCTTGATCTCCTTGACGACCGTCTGTGTCTGGTTCTTGCGTGACTCCCTGGCCTTTACCGCGGACTCGTACTTGAACTTTCCGTAGTCCATGAGCTTGCAGACAGGCGGCCGCGCAGTGGGTGCGACCTCGACCAGGTCGAGATCGGCTTCCTGAGCCAGCTTGAGTGCCTCACTGACCGAGACGATCCCGATCTGTTCCCCCTTGGGCCCGACCAGCCGGACTTCGGGGGCACGGATGCGCTCGTTGATACGCGCTTCGACGGTGATGTGACCTCCTTGAGCGTCATCTCCGCCACCGGAGCGTCCGGCGGCAGCAGGTGCCGACCAGGCCCTCGGAGCCCTCCGGACGGCGGATGCCGCACAAGAAAACCCCGCGAGCCATGCGCTCTGCGGGGCAACCACGACAACGGCGCCACCCCGTGCGCCCGAACCGGGCCACGGGAGTGCGCCGTACCAGCTGAGACCGGCAACCGTACGCGCTTGCGTACGCCGCCGGGACGTCTGGCCGTACCCGCCTGCCTCGGCTTGCACCGGGCCGACCGGGTGGGAGGTGGTCCTCCGCTTTGCGCGCCCAGCGCCGAAGCGCCAGGCTGATCAACAACCAAGCCTAACAGCACTCGGCCGCCGAGCGGTATTCCCGCGGGATCACGGCCAGCTTCCGGTGCGGGATCATGTCGCCATGGCCTTTCCCGATTTCAGCGCGGCGCCGAACCAGGGCGGCCGCCCGGACCTGTACGAGCTGGAAAACCGGGCTCTGGACCCGGCCGGGCTGGTGCTGGCCGCGATGCGGAGGCTGGCCCCGTGGGCGGGCAAGACCCTGGTCGACCTGGGCTGCGGGAGCGGCTTCTGGCTGCCAGGCTACGCCGATGAGGCGGCCGAGGTCATCGGCGTGGAGCCAGATCCGGCCCTGATCACGCTGGCCGGCGCGCGCGACCCCAGGGCGCGGGTGCTGGCGGGCTCGGCCGAGCACATCCCGCTGCCGAGCCAGAGCGCCGATGTGGTGCACGCCAGGTTCGCCTATTTCTACCCGCCGCGCTGCGCGGCCGGACTGGCCGAGGTGCAGCGCGTCCTGAAGCCGGGCGGCACTCTGGTGGTGGTCGACAACGACCAGCGGGCCGGGGAGTTCGCCGACCTGCTGCGGGCCACGGGCGGCACCGGGCAGGACCAGGCGGATGTCACCGATACCTGGTGGGCGGCACGCGGGGCGAGCCGGACCGAGGTCATGAGCCGCTGGCAGTTCACCTCACGGGCCGACTTCGAGGCGGTGCTCCGGCTGGAGTTCCCCGGCGGGGCGGCCGACGCGTGGCTGGCCGGCCACCCGGACGTGCTCGGGCTCAGCTACGGGTACGTGCTGTTCGCCGTGCCCAGGAGCGGGTGACGGCGGTCAGTTGAGCACCCGCCTGGTGAAGGTACGGGTACCCAGGTAGGTGAAGACCACCGTGCCGCCGACCAGCGCGAGCAGCACGCCCCACATCGGCATGTGCCCGAGAACCGGGGTGAGCACGGCCCGCAGGCCCTCGGACATGTAGACCATGGGGTTGATCAGCACCGCGATCTGCAGCCAGCGGATGTGGTGCAGCGCCGACCAGGGGTAGTAGACGCAGCCGAGCATGGTGGCGGGCAGCAGGATCACGGCGAACAGCATCTGCATCTTGCGCGGGTCCATGATCGTGCCGAGCAGCAGCCCGAGCGACGCGGTGAGCAGCGACGCGGCGGCCAGGATGAACACGAACAGGAACCAGTTGGTCACGTGCACGTGCGGAGCCTGGCCGGCCGCGTGCACGAACAGCACGATCGGGAACACGATGCAGGCGCCGAGGAACGACTGGATCGCGCCGGCCACGATCTTCTGGATGGCCAGGACCCGGATCGGCACCGGAGCCAGCGCCCGGTCCTCGATCGTGCGCTGCCAGGAGAACTCCATCACCAGCGGGAAGGTCACGGCCATGATGCCCTGCATGAGCAGCATGGAGGCCATGAGGCCAGGCACCAGGATGGTGGCGAAGTTAATGCTGCCCGCGGTCCCGGCCGTGGCCGCTCCCCCGCCCAGGGCGAAGCCGCCGCCGATCTTCGGGAACACGTAAGCGAAGACGAAGACGAACAGCAGCGGCTGCATGACCGCCCGGGTGAAGGTGGCGATGGCGTTGCGCCGCAGCACCCTGAACTCCCGGGCCATCATGGCGTTGAACGTCCGGATCAGCGTGGGCCGCGGCTCGGGCGCGTCCGCGATCAGCGCGGCGATGTCGGAGGCCGAAGGTGCGCCCGCTGGCTCCTGCGGCGGAGCTTGCCTCGTGGTGGTAGTGGTCACTCGCGGTACTCCCGTCCGGTCAAGGTGAGGAAGACGGTCTCCAGGCTAGGCTTGAGCTGGGTGGCGTCGCGTACGGTCAGGCCGGCGGCCGAGCCCGCGGTGACCAGCTCACCGAGCACACCGTCGGGTTCGCGGGTGAACACCCGCACGTAGTCGCCCGCGGCTTCGACCTTGCTGACGCCAGGCCGGTCGGCCAGTCCGGTCCGGGCGGTGATGTCGGCCGGGACCGTGTCCTCGTACCTGACCGTGATCACCGTCTCGGCGCCGGTGCCTTCCTTCAGCTCGTTCACGGTGCCCGAGGCGAGCACCTCGCCGTGGTCGACCACGGCGATCTGCTCGCACAGCGCTTCTGCTTCTTCCATGTAGTGCGTGGTCAGCAGGATGGTCTGGCCCTCGGCGTGCAGAACCTGGAGGATGTCCCAGAGGTTCACGCGGGTCTGCGGGTCCAGGCCGGCCGTCGGCTCGTCGAGGAACAGCACGTCCGGCCGGTGCACCAGGGCGCGGGCGATCAGCAGCCGCTTGGCCTGCCCGCCTGACAGGTCGGTGGACATCGCCTTGCGCCGGTCAGCCAGCCCGAATACCTCCAGCAGCTGCGTGGCGCGGCGGGATGCCTCGCGCAGCCCGAGTCCGAAGAACCGGCTGCGGAACTCCAGGTTCTCGGCCACGGTCAGCTGCATGTCGAGCGTGTTGTTCTGGGTTACCACGCCGATCCTGCGCTTGACTCCGACCGGGTCGGCCACCACGTCCAGGCCGGCTACCCAGGCCCGGCCGCCGGTGGGCAGGACCAGCGTGGTCAGCATGCCGATGGTGGTGGACTTGCCAGCGCCGTTCGGCCCCAGCAGCCCGAAGAACTGGCCTGAGCTGACCGACAAGTCGATGCCGCGGACGGCCTGGACGTCTCCCCGGGAGGTCTTATAGGTCTTGCGCAGATCCTCCGTGCGGATCGCCAGCGCGGGTACGTCGGTCATGATGTCAACCTATGTTGACAACGGCCTAGTGTCAACCGAAGTTGACGATGGCGCCTGCGGCACCGGGACGACACCCCATCCAGCCTCACCGGCCGCGCTCCTTCCTGACTATCTCGCCGAAGTGGCCGATCATATCGACGAAGAACTTGCGGATGACCGGCTCGTCGGCCGGGCTCACGAAGCTGAACGCGGCCTGCCACTGCGGTCCGGCCTGGGCGTAGTAGTCCTCGCAGATGCGCCGGCCCTTGCCGGTCACGTACAGCCTGACCACCCGCCGGTCGCCGGCATCCCGGCGCCGCTCCACATAGCCCTCACGGACCAGGGTGTCGACCACCGCGGTCAACGTGCCGGGCGAGGACCAGCCGCGCGCCGCCACGTCGCTCGACTTGCTGCCGTCGCCGGCCAGCAGAACCCGCAGCACGCCCAGCCCGGCCGGGCTGATCCGCAGCCCCGCCTGGCCGACCGTGCCCGCGTAGAAGGCGCCCATGACCCTGGAGGCGGCCAGCAGCAGCGCGGGCAGCGGGGCGTCGGCGGGAATCCCGTCCTCCGCTCCGCCCCAGGTCCACCCTGGATCCTGCGCGCACGTCTGGTCCCCGGCCGCGGGCGTACCCGCAGCGGAGGTACCGGCGGCGGGGCGTGATCCCGTCGCTGGCTCGGCTCCGGCGAGGTCTACATCGGTCACGCGACCAGTCTTCACCGCAGCTACTTCCACGTCAAATGATTTGAAGTCGAAATACTACGGCCCGGCATCGACGGCCGCATCCGCATGGTCCGGGCCCTACTCTTGTGCGGAGTGAGCAGCGTAGCGAGCGAGCACGATCAGTTCCGGCCGGGCGAGTCGCCCCGGCCGCAGGACGCGCCTGGGATCCGCACCGCGAGCTGGGGGCCATGGCTCGTCGTGGGCTGCTACGTGCTGGGCGCCTTGGCGCTGACCTGGCGGCTGTGGGCCGATCCGGCCGGGCGGATGGTGGCCGGCAATCCGGGCGACATCAACCTGTTCGCCTGGTTCATGCGGTACACGGCCACCGCGCTCTCGCACGGCCACCTTCCCGCCCTGACCACGACCGGCCTGAATGCCCCCCAGGGCATCAACCTGATGTGGAACACCTCCGAGCTGCTGCCGGCAGCGATCCTGGCTCCGGTGACGCTGCTGGCCGGCCCGCAGGCCAGCTTGACCGTCATGCTCACGGCCGGCTTCGCCGCCTCGGCCGCCAGCCTGTTCTTCGTGCTGCGGCGGTGGCAGGCCAGCCTGTCCGCGGCGGCCATCGGCGGCGCCGTGTACGGATTCTCCCCGGCCCTGCTCATCTCGGGCGTCGGACACTTCCAGCTGCAGTTCGCGGTGCTGCCGCCGCTGATCATCAATGCGGTACTGCGGCTGGCGACCGGACGAGGGAACGCTGTGCGCACCGGCCTGTGGCTGGGCCTGCTGGTGGCCGCGCAGGTCTTCATCGGGGAAGAGCTGCTGGTCGACGCGGCGGTGGCCGCAGTGGTGATGGTCGCGGTACTGGCCGTCAGTCACCCGCGGGCGGCCGTGGCGGCCGTCAGGGAACGCGTCCTGGCTATCGCGGCCGGCCTGGGCAGCGCCGTCGCAGTCACCCTCGTGATCTGCGGCTACCCGCTGTGGGTACAGTTCCGCGGCCCGCTCAGCGAGCACGGCAGCCCGTGGGCGGTGCTGTCTTTCCACAGCTACCTGTACGCGTTCTGGACCCCGTCCAGCGCGCTGCTGTTCCACACCGGCTCCAGCGCGGCGGCGGCCGCGGCCTACCCCGAGCCGCTGCCCGAATACCTCGCCTACCTGGGCTGGCCGCTGCTGGCCGCGGCGGCCGCGGCGGCGGTGTGCTTCTGGCGGGATCCGAAGGTCCGGCTGGCCGCCGTGACCCTGGTGCTGCTCGAGTGGTTTTCCCTCGGCGCCGTCGGCGGCAAGGTGCACGGGATCCGCTACCCGGCAGGCGTGCTGCCCTGGCACTACCTGCAGCACCTGCCGGTGCTGTCGGACGTGCTGCCGGACCGGTTCGCAATCATGGCGGACGGGGTGGCCGGCGCCTTGCTCGCGTTCGCCCTGGACCGGGCGCGCCGGGTAGCGCCGGGGACCGAGCGCGGCCGGCTGACCGCGATCCTGGCCACGCTGGTGGCGGTCCTGGCCGTGCTGCCGCTTGTCCCGAGGCCGTACGCGGCGTCGGCCGTCGGCTCGGCCCCGGCGGGCTGGCAGGCGGCCTTCGCCCAGCTCCGGCTGGTCTCCGGTGATCACGTGCTGGTCGTCCCCGACGAGCGGTACGGGCTGCGCTGGCAGGCGGAGACCGGTGAGCCCGTCTCCATGGTGGGTGGCGGTGACTTCATCGAGCCGGGCCCGGGCGGGCAGGCCACGAGTTATATCTACAACCGGCTCGGGACCGCCGCTTACCTCGCTAGACTCTGGCAGGGATCACCGGCCGGGCGAGCGCCGTCGCAAGCGGAGGTCCGCAGGGATCTCGCGTACTGGAAACTGGCGGCGATCGTCACCGCTACCGGCCGGGATTCACGGCTCGCGCGCTACCTGACCGGTGAATTCGGTCCGCCCACGGTCCAGGTCGGGGATGTGCTGGCGTGGCGGCTGCCACAACCTCAACCCTGACCCGGTAGGTTAGCTGCTTTACATTGAAGAAGGGCCTGGATGTCTTCCGCTGAGACGATCGTCATAACCGGAGGGGCCGGATTCCTCGGCTCGCACTTGTCCGACCGGCTGGTGGCGGACGGCTGCTCGGTTGTCTGCCTGGATAACTTCTGCACCGGGACGCCGGCCAACGTGGCGCACCTGATCGAGAACCCGGCTTTCCGGCTGATCCGCTACGACGTGACCGAGTACCTGCACGTCGGCGGGCCGGTCGACACGGTGCTGCACTTCGCTTCGCCGGCCAGCCCGGTTGATTATCTGGACCTGCCCATCGAGACGCTCAAGGTCGGCTCGATCGGGACCATGCACGCGCTGGGCCTGGCCCGGGATAAGGGAGCGCGTTTCCTGCTCGCCTCTACCTCCGAGGTCTACGGCGATCCCCTGGTCCACCCGCAGCCCGAGGACTACTGGGGCAATGTGAACCCGGTCGGCCCGCGGGGTGTCTACGACGAGGCAAAGCGCTTCTCCGAGGCGCTGACGGTGGCCTACCGGAAGAATCACGGAGTAGACACGAAGATCGTCCGCATCTTCAATACCTACGGCCCCCGCATGCGCCCGAACGACGGCCGGGCCATCCCGACGTTCATCTCCCAGGCGCTGCGGGGCGAGCCGATCACCGTGGCCGGCGACGGCAGCCAGACCCGCTCGGTCTGCTACGTGAGCGACCTGGTCGAGGGCATCCTGAGGCTGCTGCGGTCGTCCCACTCCGGTCCGATGAACATCGGGAACCCGAGCGAGCTTTCTGTGCTCGAGCTGGCCGAGACGATCAAGAAGATGAGCGGGTCGCAGTCGTCCATCACGTTCGTGCCGCGTCCGCAGGACGACCCGATGGTCCGGCAGCCGCGGATCGACCTGGCCAGCCAGGTGCTGGGCTGGAAACCCGAGGTCGGCCTGGAAGAGGGCCTCGGGCGCACCATCGAGTGGTTCCGTGAGCACGTAGGGTGATGAGCGCCGTGAAACTCTCCATCCTGATGCCCGTCTACAACGAGGCCAAGACCGTGGAGCGCGTCGTCAAGCGGGTGCTCGACGTCAGCTTCCCCTGCCAGGTGGAAGTGGTGATCGTCGACGACGCGAGCAGCGACGGCACGGCCGAGATCCTCGACCGGCTGCACGACGAGCGGCTGACCAAGATCAGGCACCCGGTGAACCGGGGCAAGGGCGCCGCGATCCGCACCGGAGTGGCCGCGGCGACCGGTGACTACATGATCCCGCTGGACGCGGATCTGGAGTACCAGCCTGAGGAGATCCCCCGGCTGCTCGAGCCGGTGCTGAGCGGTGAGGCCGAAGTGGTCTACGGCAGCCGGACCTTCGGCAGCCACTCGGCCTATTCCTTCTGGTACGTCATGGGTAATAAGGCCGTCACCACCGTGGCGAACGTGCTGTTCAATGCCTACATCGCCGACCTGGAGACCTGCTTCAAGCTGTTGCCGCTCGACCTGCTGCGCAGCCTCAAGATCACCTCCGACGGGTTCGGGATGGAGGCCGAGATCACCGGCAAGCTGCTGGCCCGCCGGATCCGGCCGTTCGAGGTGCCGGTTACCTACCGGGCCCGCAGTCGCGAAGAGGGCAAGAAGATCACCTGGCAGGACGGGGTACAGGCGATGTGGATTCTGGCCCGGATCCGGCTGACGAGACGAGCCGCATGAGGGCGATCAGGGGCGACCGGCAGGTCCAGTGCGATGTCCTGGTCGCGCTGTCTGAGTGCCGCAACCACCGCACGTGGTTCGCGGACTTCGCCAAGCCCTACCTGGGCGATCACCCGGTCGAGATCGGCAGCGGGCTAGGTGACTACGCCCGGGAGTGGATCCCGCTGGTCAGCCAGTTCACGGTGACCGACGCGGACGAGGCGTTCGTCATCGGGCTGAAGAAGGAGATGGCCGAGTTCCCGCACGTAAATGTGCAGCAGATCCTGCTGCCCACCACGGTGCGGGCCGAGCATTCCTGCCTCATCTCCTACAACGTGCTCGAGCACATCGAGGACCACATCGGGGCGCTGCGCAGCATGGCCAGGCTGGTCCGGCTGGGCGGCTTCATCGTCCTGGTCTGCCCGGCGTTCCCGTTCGCGATGAGCCCGGTTGACATCGCCACCGGGCATGTCCGCCGCTACACCAAGCGCTCCATGACTAAGGCGCTGACCGACGCCGGGCTCGAGCCCGTGGAGGTACGGTACGCCAACTCCCTGGGCTTGATCTGCTATTACGCATTCACCAGCCTGCTGCGCAGGCAGCCCTCGACGGGCGGCACGATGACGGTCTATGACCGGCTGGTGGTCCCGGTGGTGCGCTTCGCGGAGCGGATGGTGCGGGATCGGCCGCCCTTCGGCCAGTCCGTGATAGCGGTGGCCCGGGTGAAGAGCCACGACGCGGCCCCGGAGGATCTCCAGGAGGGTTAGGCCGCCCGCGTCCCTCAGGTCCCGGTGCCGCCAGCGGGGTGGTAGACCCAGGCTCCGTCGGCGTGATAGGCGAAGGCGAAGCCGACGGCAGACAGATAGCGGGACAGGGCCGGTCCCGGTTTGGCCTGCCACACCACGACCCAGCCGACGTGCAGGCTGCGCAGGTCCTGCCGCGCGGCGGCGGCCTGCTGCGGGCTGACCGCGGAACCTTGCTGGGCCTGGTTGAGCCGGACGTAGAACGGATGGCGCTCGAACGCGGCGATGGTCGGTTTCGGTATCCAGGAGGCGTAGGCGTCGGCCCGCGGGTGGCCGTCCTCCACGGCCATCAGGATGCCGCGGGCGTAGGGCTCATCCCCGTATTGCGGGACGTTGGCCAGGCCGAACGGCACGTCGACCACGATGGAGCCGGAATGGTCAGCGGCGATCGGGCCGTCCAGGGCGGGCACCGCCGTGGGCATCGTGGCCAGGCCGCCCGGGGTCCCCGACCAGCCGGCCTCCAGGCCGCCGAGCAGCGCCACCACCACGATCAGCGGCCAGAACCGGCGGCGGCGCAGCCAGTCCACGCCGGCCCCGGCCAGCAGGGCCGCGCCGACCAGCCCGAGCAGGGCGAGCCGGTCAGCCTCACGGAATACCGACAGCCCGGGGACCCGGATGAACCAGGTGTACGGCATCAAATCCGAGACCCGCACGCCCTTCCAGGTCTGGGCCAGCGGCATGTGCAGGCGCGTGCCGATGTACAGCACGGGTCCGAGTGCGAGCGCCGCGGCACCCAGCCATAGCAGGGCGAGCAGCCACGCGCTGCGCCGCCGCCAGCTCACGATCAGGCCGAATACGGCCAGCACGGTCAGCACCACGCCGAACGTGTTCATCGTCTCGATGTGCGTACGCGACGTGTAGATGTGTCCCAGGGCGGTCAGCCCGTAGCTGGCCAGCCGGGGCGACGGCGCGAACTGGCTGGGCAGGCTGGCCACCCAGTCCTGGTATCCGAGCGTCGAGGCCGGGGCGGCGGCGCCGCCCGCGCGGGACTGCTGGTACATCGCGATCAGCTGGGGACTGGCCACGACCAGGCCGGTCACGGCCGCGGCGGCCAGGATCCCGAGCCGGTCAAGCACGGCGTCCAGGCTGCGCGTGCCGGCCAGCCAGCCGACCAGGACCAGGACGGCGAGGATCAGGCCCATGACCGCCGTTTCCTGGTTGACCAGGACCGAGGCGCCGAGCACGACGCCGAGGATGACGGCCCGGCCCACGGTGGGGTTGCGGCGCAGCCGGACGGCGGCCTCGAGGGTCACGGGCAGCAGCACCGCGCCGTACACGATGTTCAGGTGGTACCAGGCCTGGTAGGTCAGCATGGACGACAACCCGAAGAACGCGCCGGCCGCGATGGCGCCGGTCCGCGTGGGCAGCCACAGCCGGGCCGCCCGGTACATGGCGTAGCAGGCCAGGCCGGGGGCGATCATGGTCAGCAGGTTGTAAGCGCCCGACGGGCCGAAGGCCAGCGTGACCGGCGCCAGCACCACGCCGAGCAGCGGCACCAGCGTGTGGTAGCCCAGCTGGAGCCCGACCGGGGCGGCCATGTAGGTCGTGGTGTACGGATTGTGCAGGTGGATGACCTGGTGCGCGACCCACCACAGGTTCCAGACATAGATGGCTACGTCCCGGCTGGCGGGCAGCCGGCCGGTGATGTAGGTAGCCAGCGGCCAGGTCACGGCGACCCCCGCCGCCAGGAAGCCGGCCAGCACGGTCAGCTCCGCGGCCCAGTGGCGGCCGGCCACGCCCGGCAGCCATCCTGGCTTGCTGATGGTCGGCCGCTGCCCGTCGGGCAGCCTCTCCTGGCTGCCCGTAACCTGCCCCTGGGTCATGCAGGCAGCCTAGTGGGCGGCACGGTGCGACGGGGATCACACGTGATGACGGGTATCCGGAGATGCGCGGCCGCTCGGTGCTGGGTCATCCTGGCTTCGGATGAAACTCACTGAGGTGCTCGGGCTGCTCGCCGCCGGCACGGCCGGCGGCATATTCAGCACGGTGGTGTCCATCGCCTCCCTGGTCACCTACCCGGTGCTGCTCGCGCTCGGCGTGCCGCCGCTGGCCGCCAACATGACCAACACCGTGTCCCTGGTCCTCACCGGGGCGGGCTCGGTGGCCGGCTCGCGGCCGGAACTGGCCGGGCAGGGCCGGCGGGTGCTCCGGCTCGGCGCCATCACGGCGCTCGGCGGGGCGGCCGGGGCGGCGGTTCTGCTGGGTACCCCGGCGGGCACCTTCGTCGTCGTCGTCCCGGTGCTGATCGCCGGGGCCTCGCTGGTGCTCCTGGTCCAGCCCAGGATCAAGAAGCTGGCTCCGGCGCCCGACACGGGCCGACGGCGCCACCTGGCGTCCGGCGTCGCGCTGTTCGTGGTGGCTGTGTACGTCGGGTACTTCGGCGCGGCCGCGGGCGTCATGCTGCTTGTCGTACTCCTGACCATGATCGACGAGCCGCTGATCAGGGTCAACGCGATCAAGAACGCCGTTTCGGGCCTGGCCAACGCGATGGCCGCGCTATGCTTCGCGCTGTTCGGTGATGTCCGGTGGAAACTCGTGGTGCCGCTGGCGGCAGGCTTCCTCATCGGCGGGTGGATCGGGCCGAAGATCGCGCGCCGGGTCCCGGCCGAGGCGTTCCGGGTCTTCGTCAGCCTGTGCGGCCTTGGGCTAGCGGTGAAGCTGGGCATCAGCGCGTACCGCTGACTTTGGTGATGCGGTAGTCAAATTGAGGTAAGTGCGCTCATCAGGCGAACTACCATGACAAAATCCTTCACATACCTATCCAGGATGGTTTACTCTGTGCTAGTGATTGGGCACTAGGGGTAAGCACCGGTTCCTCAGTGCCCACGGCGGTGGTCAACTCGCGCTGGCGCCGCAGTGCTCGGCCCGCGTGCGGTACGGGCCGCGAGCGTCTTCCGCGCGGGCAGAATAAATAGGAGCCTCAGCATGGCAGCTGTTGTCATTATTGTCATTATTGCCGTCGGCTACCTTGTGTCGCTGCGCATTCACCCGCTCCGCAAGTGCCCGAGATGCAACATGAGCGGCAGGCACTACGGCGCGATCTTCACCGGCACCTACCGGCGCTGCCGCAGGTGCGATGGCAAGGGCCAGCTCGACCGGGTCGGCACGCAGGTCCTCTACGGCGGGACCAAGCACACCGGGACGTTCCCGAAGAAGTAGCGCCGGCGCCTGCCGCCCGCTACGGCGTCACGATGATCTTGCCTAGCACGCCGCCCTCGGCCGCCTCGTGCGCGGCGACGATATGGTCCAGCGGGTACTTGTGCACGGGCAGGCCGGTGAGGTCGCCCGCCGCCAGCGCGGCGGTGATGTCGGCCACGGCCCGGTCGTGCGCCTCGGCCGGCAAGGTGTACAGCAACATGAACTTGAGCGTCACGTTGGCGGTCATGCAGGGCCGGACGGGCAGGACGGGATCGGCGGCCTCGGCCGCATAGGTCATGATCGTGGTCCCCGGATGCGCCACCGCCAGGTCGAGGGCCAGGTTGGCGCCCAGGGCCAGCTCGATCACCCGGTCGACGGCGGGCGCGAACGCGTGGATCTGCTGGATCGCGTCGGCCGACCGGTAGTTCACCACCAGGTCGGCACCCGCCTTCTCGGCTAGCACCGCCTTCTCGGAGTTGCTCACGGTGGTGATCACTCGAGCCCCGGCCCGTTTGGCCAATTCAATAGCGAAGTGACCGACAGCCCCGGCACCTCCGGCCACCAGTACGGTCTGGCCGGTCACCGGGCCGTCTGAGAACAGGCAGTAGTGCGCGGCCATGGCCGGGACGCCGATCGAGGCGCCCAGCTCGAACGAGGCGCCGTCGGGCAGCGGCGAGGCATGCCGTGCGGGCACCACGGTCCACTCGGCCGCGGTCCCCCACCGCCGGCCAGCCGCCGCCATCCACAGCCACACCCGCTCCCCCACGCGGCCCGGGTCGACCCCGGGGCCGACCGCCTCGATGATGCCCGCGCCGTCCTGGTGCGGGATCTGGAAGCCGTCGATGGGGCGCGGCGTCACGCCCGCACGGGCCTTGTAGTCGGTGGGGTTGAGGCCGGAGGCGCGCACCCGGACCAGGACCTCGCCCGGGCCCGGCTGGGGCCGGTCGATCTCCTCGACTCGCAGCACCTCGGCGGCTGGGCCGGTCGTGGAGTACAAGGCTGCCTTCATGGGTGCAGCGTAGCTGCTTTGAACACCTTGTCCACGGCGTTGCGCGGCCCGTGCAGCGCGAGCCCGGCGAACTGCAGATCGGCCGCGGCGACGGCCCGGACCACGGCCCGGTTATCGTCGTCGTGGCCGGTGGCGAACATGTCCATGGTGTAGACGGCCATCGGCATTTCCCGGGCCAGGGCCCGCTGGTGGGCCTGGCTGAGTGCCGGGCCTTCGGCCGAGTAGACCACGACCGGCTGCCGGAACAGCTCCAGGTAGGTGTTTCCCGATCCATCCTCGTAAGGCTTGCCCATGACCTCAGGCGCGCTGGCGGCGATGCCGCTGGCCAGGAAGGCAGTCACGTTCAGCTTCTGCCACGGCTCGAGGTCGGCACGCACGGCGATGGCGATCTTGGTGTCGAAACGTATGGTCACCGGTCCGAGCATGCCCCGCCGGCGGCCCGGGGTCTTGAACGCTGGAGCGCCGCCGGACACCACGGCCCGCGATAATGCCAGCCTGAGATAATGGAGCATGGCCGCCTACTCAGCCAGGGACTGGGCCCGGTACTGGCGCTCCGACGGGGTGCCCGTGGAGGCCATGCACGCGCACTTCACCTCGCACGTGTATCACCGGCACAGCCACGAGAGCTACTCCTTCGGTGTCACGGAAGCCGGCGCGCAGGCGTTCACCTGCCGTAACGGCCGGCATGTGAGCGGCGCCGGCATGGTGATGGCCTTCAATCCCGACGATCCGCACGACGGCCACGCGGCCGGCGACGGCGGGTTCACCTACCGGATGGTGCACATCTGGCCGGAATTCTTTGCCAGCCTGATCGGCGCCGGCCGGCCGCTGCCGCTGTTCCGCTCGCCGGTGCTCGACGACCCGGTGACCGCCCGGTCGCTGCGCCGCCTGCACCTGGCGCTGACCGGACCCGAGGCCGAGACGACCGAGCTGGAACGGTACGAGGTGCTGGCCGGCACGGCCCGGCTCCTGGTCCGGCATTCCGCCGCGGGGGGCCAGGCAGCGGAGCCAGCGGGGACGGCGGGATCGGACGCCCGCGTCGCCGCGCGCATCCGCGAGCTCCTGCACGACCGGTACGCGGCGGCGGACCTGACCGCCCCTGACCCGACTAGCACTGACCTGGCCGCGGCCGCCGGCTGCAGCAGGTTCGCGGCCTACCGGGCCTTTCATCAGGTGTACGGGCTCGCGCCCAGCGACTACCAGCGCCAGCTCCGAGTGCGGGCGGCCCGCAGGCTGCTGGCCCGTGACATCCCGCCCGCGGTGGCCGCGGCCGAGGCCGGCTTCGCCGATCAGGCCCACCTGACGCGATGGTTCCGGCGCTACTACGGGGTCACGCCCGGCGCCTACCGCACCGCGATGCACCCGCGGACCGGGACGTCCCGATGAGCGCGCTCACCTGGAGCACCATCGCCAGCCTGGCCACCGCCCTGGGCACGCTGATCCTGGCGGTAGCTACCTTCTCGGCGGTCAGGTCGTCCAACCTGATGGCCAAGGTGGCCCAGCAGCAGCTGATGGTCCAGCTGCGCCCCGTGCTGGCCACCACCAGGCGGGAGGATCCGACCCTCAAGGTCAACTTCGGCGACACCAAATGGGTGCTGGTCCCGGGCGGCGGCGCGGTCGGCGAGGTCGGTCCCGGCGACGGGTCGCAGGGCCCGGACACTCCGGTCGTCTACCTGGCCCTCGGGGTGCGCAATGCGGGCAGCGGCATAGCGGTGCTGCACGGCTGGCATTTCTTCCCTGGCTGGCGCCGCGACGCCGAGCATGCGCCGCTGGAGGAGTTCCAGCGGCAGAACCGGGACCTGTACATCCCGAGCGGCGACATCGGATTCTGGCAGGGCGCGTTCCGCGATACCGAGCAGGCCGGCTACGACGACGCGCGGAAGACCATCGAGGCCCGCGAGCCGTGGACAGTGGAACTGCTGTACGGCGACCATGAGGGCGGCCAGCGGATGATCTCCCGGTTCACCGCGCTGCCGCACACTGCCACCGCCACCGCCACCGCCACAGACGCCGACACGGGCACTGACACAAGCACAGACACGGGCGCAAGCACCAGCTTTATCGCCACGGCCAGCAGGCACTGGAACATCGACCGGCCCGACCCCAGGCGATGACCCGCCGGGACGTTATCCAGCCCCTTCACAGGGAACCCCCAGTTCAGCCAGAGAGTTCTGACCGACTTTGCAGCGTTTACCTCTGGTACTGTCGCATCCTGTCCATCACAATTGAGTATCGAAGTGGGTTTCAAAGCAACGGATTTCGTGGCATAGCGAGGCGGGTGACTGGAGCAGGTGCGATTGCGAGCGGGGTCGCCGGACGGGCCTGGCTCTGGCGTTCACGCTGGCGAGGAGCAGCACCAGCCTGGGGCTGATAGCCGCCCGCGCCAGCGGGCCCACTGGTTCTCCCGGCCCCCGGCCCGGGCTGCCGCCCTGATCACCGCGCTGACCGTGGGCATTGTCCTCACCGTGACCCCGGCCGACAGCGCGGCCGGCGACATCGCGTCCAAGGTCGCGCGGGTGGTGCGGCACCTGGTCGCACCCTCGCAGAACGGGCAGGTCTTCTCGGGTACCCCCGCCGTCGGCGCGCTGTTCACCACCTCCAAAGGCCGCCTCGGCCACCATTTCTGCACCGCGAGCGTGGTCAACAGCCCGCATGGTGACCTGCTCATCACCGCCGCGCACTGCGCGGCGGGCGCCGCGGGAAAGGCCGTGTTCGTGCCCGGCTATAACGGCGGGGTGACTCCTTACGGCATATGGAACGTGACCAAGGTCTACACGGACAAGGCCTGGGCCTCCTCGTCCAACCAAGATGACGACGTCGCCTTCCTGCGCGTCAGCGAGCCCGGCTCGGCCACGCCGATCGAGGACGTGACCGGAGCGGAGCAGCTCGCCACCGGCACATCAGCCCACCAGCTGGTCGAGGTGATCGGTTACCCGGATGCCACCAGC
>Ga0209420_1000793_pt1 | contig 15814 bp, 15 predicted proteins | sample BlaSpr_A8_OM1_O1_FD_187972 | JGI IMG/M metagenome (GOLD analysis project Ga0209420, IMG submission 187972) | Forest soil microbial communities from Thunder Bay, Ontario, Canada - Black Spruce, Ontario site 2_A8_OM1_O1 (SPAdes) (version 2) | ecosystem: Environmental > Terrestrial > Soil > Boreal... | reverse complement strand
GCTGGTGCCGCACGTCGGGTACCACCCGGCCGGCTGGCCCGCGAAGCTCTGGTACATATCGGCCGCGCCGTTGCAGGCGGCGCTCATCGAGATGTCGGGCACGCCGCGGCTGTCGCCAACGATGTCCCGCACCCCGTTCTGGTAGCCGGGCCGGGTGAAGATCACGGACTTGCCGCCACCGCCGGCCAGCGGGTTGGGCCCCGCGTTGCCGTTGACGAACTCGTTGGCCGGCACGTTGTAGGTGTCGTTCCATACGGTGGGCCGCTTAAGGTTGTTGCCCGCCGCGGACAGGTGCAGCCGGATTCCGCCGACGCCGGTCACCAGCGGGTCGCTGTCCGGCCACGAGGTCACCGGGTGCAGGTAGTAGGTGACCTCGTTGAACTTGACGTCCGCCGCACCGCTGTCACCAGAGGCGGCTAGCACGGTGACCCCGCTGCGCGCCGCGTCGATGTAGGCGCCGCGCAGGTCCAGCAGCGACTGCTTGGACGCGAAGGTCTGCTCGGTAGCGCTGAAGCTCTGGCTGATCACACCGCCGAGGTGATGGCTGATCACGTACTTCTCGGCCGCGACGATCTGCGGGAAGCCGGTCGTGCCCTCGTTCTCCGAGGTCGGCGTCTCGACCAGCACGATGTTCGCCTCCGGGGCGATCGTGTGGGCGTACTCGACGTCCAGGTCGGTCTCGCCCGCCCAGCCCTCGCGGTCGGCGTCCGGCTTGTACGGCGGGACCTTGCCCGCCGGCTGGATGACCTTGAGCGACGGCGCCGCGGGAAGTCCCGCAGCCTTGTCGAACCTGGCCAGATCGCGCTGAACGGTCGGGGAGCCGAACGAGTCGACGATGATGATCGTCTGGCCGCGGCCCTTGATTCCATGCCGGTACAGCTGCGGCAGGTGATAGGCCTGCTGGATCTGCGCTGGCAGGTAGCACGCGATGTGGTAGTGCTCCTCGCAGTACGCCGTGGTGGGGGGATTGTTCAGGACTCCGTCAAGGATGTGGACGGCGTCCGGCCGTATGGTCACCACGTCGGCGAGCGGAACCGTTGCCCGGCCGGCGGCCCGGCCGGCGGCGGGCGCGACCGCGCTGGCCCCGGTCACGGCCATGGCGAGCAGGACGGATCCGGCAGCCACCGCCGCAGGCCGGAGGTGGCGCATGTGGTCTCTCCTGGGGGCCGAAAGGCGGGGGTTGCCGTTGCGGCAGCGTCTGCCGCGCACCTTACCGCGCCCGCGGTTGGCGTCAAAGAGGCCGGTCAGCACGTCTGGCCGGCCCGGCCGGCGCACCGCGGATATATCGTGCGGTGTATCGCCGGTACTCGGGCCGGCGGAGCGGAGATGGCCAGGTGAAGCTCAAACTCGACCTGCACGACATCTACAACCGCGGCCAGGACATCGACCGGGCGCTGCGCGACATCATGGACGAGGCGGTCAGGAAGAAAGCGCCGCTTGTCGAGATCATTCCCGGCAAGGGCTCGGGCCAGCTTAAAAAGCACGTGCTCAGGTTTCTCCAGCAGAAGGAGATCAAGGCGCTCTATCACCGGGTCGAGAAGGACTCCAAGAACTTCGGCCGCGTATTCGTGCACTTCCGCTGGTAACTGGCCAGGGAATTCGGGCTAGAACGCGCGGCGGTGATCCGCGAGGGCCGGCCGCTTGGTGATGACGGTCCTGGCCCGGCGCGCCGTGGCGGCGGCCGCCGCTGCCGTGGCATGCGGCAGGCCGACCAGCCCAAGCCGGCGCCTGCGCGGCGGCTTGCGATGCCGCGGCGCGGCGGACGGAACGTCCCAGGCGTCTGGCATTCCGGAATTCCCCGCGTTGGCAAGCTCCAATGCGAATCCCATTCCCGCTCCCCCGTATCCGTGACTCCTCGCTGAGGACTCGCTGATTCCCGCGAGGGCCACTTGCAGACTTTCCCCGGGGGAAATCGTTTCACGCGCTTTTCCGAACTCCCGTCCGCCATGCCGGGGGAACGCGGCGCTCACGCGTTCATCCGCCCGGCACCTGCCCAGATAGATCCGGCATGTCGCTCGTGTCGGGCGCCGTGGCAGGATGCTGCCATGTGGCTCATCCTCCGGTTGCTGATCACCGCGGCGGCGCTGTTCGTGGCGACCGCGCTGGTTCCCGGCATCCAGCTGCAGGCCGGCACCACGCTGGCCAAGGTGATCACGCTGGTCGTGGTGGCGCTGATCTTCGGCGTGGTGAACGCCGTGCTCAAGCCGATCGTCAAGACGGTCGGCTGCGTGTTCTACATCCTGACCCTCGGGCTGATCGGCCTCGTGGTGAACGCGCTGCTGTTCCTGCTCACCAGCTGGGTTGCTGGCAAGCTGCACGAACCGTTCCACATCACTGGCTTCTGGCCGGCGTTCTGGGGCGCGATCATCGTTGGGGTGGTCAGCTGGCTGCTGAGCCTCACGCTGGGCGAGCGGCGGCACGAGAAAGACGCACACTAGTCCCCTTGAGCGCACTGAGTGCACATGTATCACTTGCGTAATCATCTGGTTACGAATGCGCGCAATGATCTCTTATCCTGTGGCAGGCCGTCGCAACCTCGCAGACGGCACGCCTACGGAAGGTCCTGATCGTGATCATCACCCGCCAGGCCAACGCGGGCATGCCGTCCCGGCACGCACCCTGGCCGGTCCGGTCGGGACCGGTGCCGCCGTTGGCCGCGTGCTTCAACACGCGCCCGGAGACGGGGGCTCGCGCCCCGGGCCCCGGCGGGACAGCAGTGCTCACCCAGCCGGCTCCGCCCGAGGCGCAGGGATGCCACTCGGTGGACGCCCTGGGCGGCACCGGCAAGACCCAGCTCGCCGCCGCGATCGCACTGTCGGCGTGGCGGGCCGGCGATGTAGACCTGCTCGCATGGGTTCAGGCTGCCGGCAGAGACGCGATTCTGAGCGGTTACGCCGAGGCGCTGGCGGCAGCCGAAATTCCCGGCGCCCGCGCTAATCCCGGCGTCGCCGCGGCCAGCTTTCTGTCCTGGCTGGCCGAGACCAGCCGGCCGTGGCTGGTGGTGCTCGACGACGTCACCAATGCCGGCGACCTGGACGGACTCTGGCCGTCGGGACCGGCCGGCCTTGTCCTCGTCACCACCCGGTTGCCCGCCGCCGTGATCGGCGGAGGCAACCGGAGGATCATCGAAGTCGGCCCGTTCAGCCCTCGCGAGGCGCTGAGCTACCTGACCGGACGGCTCGGCGAACCGGGCATGCGGGCCGGGGCGCTTGACCTCGCCTCCGACCTCGGCTGCCTGCCACTGAGCCTGGCCATGGCGTCGGCCGTGGTCGCTGACAGCCATAGCGGCTGCCGCCGCTACCGCGAGCAGTTGGCGCAGCGAGCCCGGCTGGTGTCCGGCGCCGGGGCCGACGAACGCACCAGGACCATGGCGGCCACCTGGTCGCTGTCGCTGGACCGGGCCGACGCCATCGCCCCGCCGAAAACGGCGGGATACGCGCTGGCGATGGCGGCGCTGCTCGATCCTGCGGGTGTCCCGGAGGCGGTGCTGACCAGCCGCGCTGCGTGCGACTACATCTGCGGCCCCAGCTCCACCGGCACGCCGGCCGACCAGTCCGCAGTCCGCAGCGTGTTCGACAGCCTCGCCCGGGTCGGGCTGGTGACCATCGACGCCGAGTGCGCGCCCCGCACGGTCCGGGTGCACGGCGCGGTCCAGGCGGCGATCCGGCAGGTGATCACCCCGATGGGCCTGGGGCAGGCCGCGATGGCCGCGGCCGACGCCCTGCTCCAGGCGTGGCCGCCGGCCGACCGCGACCAGGTGCTCGCGCAGGCCCTGCGGGACTGCACCGCCAGCCTGCACCGGGCTGCCGCCGAGCCGCTCTGGACCCCGGAGGCTCACCCGGTGCTGCTGCGGGCGGGCCAGAGCCTCGACCGCGCTGGCCTGCACGACGTCGCCGTCTCATACTGGCAGGGCCTGTTCGACACCGGACGCCGGATCCTGGGCGACGATCATCCCGGCACCCTGGGCGCCAGGGACGGCCTGGCGGCCGCCTACCTGAGCGCGGGCCGCGCCGCCGATGCCGCCGTCGCCAACGAGCAGGGCCTCGCCGACCGGGAACGGGTGCTCGGGGCCGATCATCCGGACACCCTCACCGCGTGCGGCAACTTTGCCCGCGCCTGCATGGCCGCCGGCCGCGCGACGGACGCGGTCCCGCTGTACGAGCGCGCCCTGGCCGGCCGGGAACAGGCGCTCGGGCCCGGCGATCCGGCCACCATGACGGCGCGCGGCGATCTCGCGTCCGCGTACCTGGGGGCGGGCCAGCCGGAGCAGGCGATCGCCATCCTGCAGCCCGTATACGGCGACCGGGCGGCGGCCATGGGTGCCGATCATCCAGAGACGCTCGCCGCCTGCGGCGATCTCGCGTCCGCGCTGCACTCCGGTGGGCGGCTGGCCGAAGCGATCCCGCTGTACGAGCGGGCGCTGGCCGGCCGGGAAGAAGCTCAGGGGGCCACCCACCCCGACACCATGAGCGCGCGCGCAAACCTCGCCTACGCCTACCGCTCCGCAGACCGGATGAAGCACGCCCTGCCGGTATACGAGCGCACGCTCGCCGACCGTGAGCGTGCGCTGGGGCCCGACCACCCGGACACCCTGGCGTCGATGGCGAACCTCGCGTCGGCCTATCACGCCGCGGGCAAGCTCAAGCAGGCGCTGTCGCAGTTTGCAGAGGTGCTGTACCGCCGCGAGGGACGGGAAGGCCCTGATCACCCCGAGACCATGGCCGCGCGCGGCGATCTCGCGTCGGCCTACCACTCGTCCGGCCGGCTCGCCCAGGCCATCCCGATGTACGAGCGGACGCTGCAGGACCACGAGAGGATGATGGGCCAGGATCACCCGGGCACGCTGGCCGCCCGGGCGAACCTCGCTTCCGCGTACGACACGGTGGGATGGCACACCGCCGCGGTGGCGCTGGTCCAGCACACGCACGGGGGTGAATCCCCGGCCCATGACCTAGGCGGTGCGGCGGGAGAACAAGACGCCGGAGAGCACTAGCGAGACGGCCAGGATGCCGCCGAGCCAGGCCAGCGCCGCCCAGGGTGCGGTGCCGACGGGCGTTCCCAGCAGCAGCCCGCGCAGAGACTGGGTGACCGGAGTGACCGGCTGATTGCGCGCGAATCCCTGAATCCACCCGGGCATGGTGTCGACCGGGACGAACGCGCTGCTCGCGTACGGCAGGAACGCCACGAGGAACATGAACCCGTTGGCGGCCTCCGGGGTCTTGACGGCCAGCCCATAGGCGGCGGCGAGCCACGAAACGGCCAGGATGAACGCGAGCAGCAGGCCGGCGGCGGCCAGCCAGCCCGGCAGGCTGGCATGCGGCCGGAAGCCGATGAGGCAGGCCACGCCGAACACCAGGATGGTGGATGCGATGTTGCGCGCGATGCTCGCCGCGACGTGGCCGGCCAGGATCGCCGGGCCGCGGACGTCCATGGACCGGAACCTGTCGATGATCCCGCCGGTCATGTCCTGGCTGACGCTCACGGCGGTGATCGCTGCGCCGAACCCGGCGCACAGCACCAAGACGCCGGGCAGTACGTAGGTCACGTACCCGGCGCCGGTGCCGGTGCGGATGGCGCCGCCGAACAGGCCGACGAACAGCAGCATCAGCAGGACCGGCAGCGCCAGCGCGGTGAACAGCGAGTCAAGCTGCCGCCTGGTGAGCCGGAAAGAGCGTGCGGTCATGGTCAGGACGTCAGACACGGGAGGGCTCCGTTTCGGGCCGGCCGGCGGTGCGGGAGGTCAGGGCGAGGAACACGTCGTCAAGGGTCGTGCTGTGTACCGAGAAGCTGCGCACCGCGGAGCGGTCCGGGTCGAACTCGTCGAGCAGGGCGCGAACCTCGCCCGCGGAACCCCCGGTCGCGACGCCGATCGTCAGGCCGACCGGGTCCGCCGTGACCGCGCGGTCGCCGGCCAGCCGGATGACCGCGTCGAACGCCGCGCCGTCGGCCAGCACCAGGTCCAGGCGCTGCCCGGCGATCAGCTTCTTCAGGTCGCCGGGGCTGCCGTCGGCGACCACGCGCCCGCCGTCGATCACCGCGATGCGGCTGGCCAGCAGGTCCGCCTCCTCCAGGTACTGGGTGGTGAGGAACACCGTCACCCCCTTGTCGGCCAGGTCGCCGATCACCTGCCACAGCGCCTGGCGACTCGGCAGGTCGAGCCCGGTGGTCGGCTCGTCCAGGAAGATCACCGAAGGGGTGCCCGTCAGGCTGGCGGCCAGGTCGAGGCGCCGGCGCATTCCGCCGGAGTAGGTCCCGACCCGCCGGTTCCCGGCGGCGGCGAGGCCGAACTGCTCGAGCAGGTCGCCGGCGCGCCGCCGCGCTTGCATGGGCGACAGCCCGGACAGGCGCCCCATCATGCGCAGGTTCTCGGCTCCGGTCTGCAGCCCGTCGACCGCCGCGTACTGCCCGGCCAGGCTGATGCTGCGGCGCACCCTGTGCCGCTCGCGCTCGACGTCGTGACCGGCCACCCGCGCGCGCCCGGCGTCCGCCCTGGTGAGCGTCGCGAGGATGCGGACGGTCGTGGTCTTGCCCGCACCATTGGGCCCGAGCAGGGCGAACACGATGCCGGCCGGTGCTGCCAGATCCACCCCATCCAGGACCCGCACCGCGCCGAAGGACTTCTTCAGGCCGATCGCCTCGATTGCCAGCGCGCCGCTTGAGTCCGCCCGGTCTATCCCGTTCATGCCAGCGCCACCCATCCCTTCTGCGTATGGCATACGCACTACTGCGTAGGGTATACACAGTAAGTGGGCCGCTGTCAACCGGCCGGCCTGGGAGAATGAGCCATGGACGATGAGCTGCCCGCCGCCGTCGCGGCCGCCTGGGGCGTGCGGGCGCACCCCGGCAAGGGACCCAAGCCAGGCCTGAGCCTGGAACGGATCGTCGCCGCCGCGGTCAAGATCGCATCCCGCGATGGCCTGGACGCGGTGTCGATGAGCCGGGTCGCCGCCGAGCTCGGCGCGTCAACGATGTCGCTCTACCGGTACGTGAACGCCAAGGACGAGCTGGTCAAGCTGATGATCGATGCGGCGTGGGGCCCGGCCCCCGAGGCGGAACCGGGTGCGGGGTGGCGCGCCGGGCTGTCCCGCTGGGCGTGGGGGATGCGCACCGCGCTCCGGCGGCACCCGTGGACGGCGAGGGTCCCGATCAGCGGGCTGCCGGTGATGCCCAATGAGGTCGCCTGGTTCGAGCAGGCCCTGGCTGACCTGGAGGACAGCGGGCTGGTGGAGGCCGAGAAGGCATCGGTAATCATGCTGATCAGCGGTTATGTGCGGACCCTGGCGACGCTGGAAGCGGACCTCGAGGCGGCCGTCAGGGCAGCGGGCGTCGCCCCGGACGAGTGGATGGCCGCCTACCCCCGGATGCTGACGGCGCTGGCCGACCCGGGCCGCTACCCGGCGCTGACCAAGTTCATCGCCGCGGGCGTGTTCGACCGGGCCGACGACCCTGACGACGAGTTCATCTTCGGTCTCGAGCGCATCCTCGACGGCATCGAGGTGCTGGTCAGCTCCCGGTGAAGCGGGCCGCCCGCTTCTCCGCGAACGCCGCGACGCCCTCGGCGAAGTCCTTCGAGCCCGCCATCTCCTGCTGGATCCTGGCCTCGAACTCGAGCTGGGAGTCCATCTGCTCGTAGAGCCACCGGTTGAGCTGGCGCTTGGTTCCCGCGTACGACCTGGTCGGGCCGTTCGCGAGCCGCTCGAGCAGGTCACCGGACTTCGCAGCGAACTCCTCGTCCGGCCAGACCCGGTTGATCAGCCCCCACTCCAGTGCTTCCCGGGCACCGAGCCGCTCGCCGAGCATGGCCAGCTCGGCCGCCCTGGCGAACCCCACTCGCGACGGAACGAGCAGCGACGAGCCGCCGTCCGGCACCAGGCCGATGTTCACGAACGCAAGCAGGAAATAGGCGGACTCGGCGGCGACCACCAGGTCGCAGACCAGCGCCAGGGAAAGGCCGATCCCGGCCGCGGCGCCGTTGACGGCGCTCACCACCGGCTTTGGCATCCGCCGGATCGTGACCAGGATCGGGTGGTACCGCTCGGTCAGCCGGCCGTAGACGTCCGGAGGCCCGGACTCCGTGGAGATGTCGTCCCTGAGGTCCGCGCCGCTGGAGAAGGCGCGCCCGGCCCCGGTGATCATCACCGCCCGGACGGACTGGTCCTCGGCGGCCTCCTGCACAGCGGCCAGCAGGTCGAGGCTGAACTGATTGTTCCAGGCGTTCAGCCGGTCCGGGCGGTTGAGCTCGATCTGCGCCGCTCCACCGCTCCGGTAGTAGTTGACAGTTTCGTACCCGTGGGCCAGCTCGTAATCCGTCACGGCTGTCATGGTACGAGCACCTCGCCCGGTGCCGTCACCCCCGGAGCCGGTCGAGTGCCTGCTGCGCGGACCGCTGCCTTGTCCTCGCCCGCCTCGCCTGGCTCCGGGCGCTGGCGAGGGCCTCCCGTCCGTCGGCGAGCTCCTCTTCCAGCCGCTGCACCGTGGCTTCCAGCTCGTGCTCGGCCGCCGTGGCGGCGTCGGCCGCCCGGCTGGCCTCGGACGCTGCCTGCTCGGCCTCGGCAACCGCCGCCCGGTGCCGGCGTTCCCGCTCCGCCCGCAACTGGTCCGGCGACGGTGCTGCTGGCGCCCGGGAGCGCGCGTCCGCGGCCGTCTTTCCCCGCGGCGCCCGGGCCCCGCCCGCCTCGCGGCCCGTCCCCGCTGTTTTGACCCCACTCCCCCCACCCCTCACCACGGTCAGGGTCGGCCGCCCCACCGGGCCGAAACCCTCGGCCTGCACAGCCCGGACCAGGGCCCCGGCCGCCAGGGTGTCGGCGAACTGCTGATCGGCGAGGGCCGCGCTGAGGGTGGCCGTCACCTCGTCCCTGATGGCCGCTGGCGGCGCGGAAACGCCGACGACGGTGAAGGCGCGGCGGACCAGAGACTCGATCAGCTCGCGCCGCTGCTGCGACAGCTCCCTGATGGCCGAGCCGTCGAGCGAGTCCTGCGCGGCGCGCAGCTCCTCGCCGAGCTCGGCGAGCTCGGCGGTGACGCCGGGATCGGCGCGGACCAGCCTGTTGACAACCCAGGCGGACCGGGTGGGCTTGCGCAGCGCGGCGATCTGCTTGGCCGCCGGAGCCTGCCCGGCCTCCCGCCCCCGGGCGACCAGCGCGCCGCGCCGCTCGACGAACTCGTCGGGGTCGGACGAGTAGAGCTCGGCGACGGCCTCGCCTAGCAGGTCACCATCGGTCATGCGGCTTATTCTGCCAGCGATAACTTCACCAACGGCGATGCCGCCTCCGCGGCGCTCTTGCCGTCCGATCCGAGCCATTCCGTGATCGCCGCGGCGCATTCCCGCGGCGCTTCCAGCTGCGGCACGTGACCAACGCCGAGCAGCTCAACCAGTGACCAGGAGGGATTCGCCGCCGCCGCGCTCCGGGCAGCCGATACCGGCACCAGCCGGTCCCGCTCTCCGTGCAGCAGCAGCACCGGGCAGCGGACCGAGCGGACTGCCCGCCGGTAGGCCGTGCCCCTCAGGTAGCCGGCGGTGGCGAGTACCGAGCGCATCGCCACCGTGAAATCCCGGTCCGCGCCGTCGAACGCGGCACGCTGGCGCACCTGCTCGACGTGCTCGGCGACAACGTGGGGCGCCACCCGGGATGGATCCGCGCAGAGCGCCGCGAGAACGCCGGCCACCAGGTCCTCGGGGGACGGCCGCTGGCGAGCCATCATCAGCCGGCTGACGCCCGGCGTGATATACAGCACGAACCCGGCGGCCACCCGCGGATCGACTCTGGCTGGCACCAATGGGAGAGCCGGGTCGAGCAGGATCAGGCCCGCGACGGCATCGCGCGCGGCGCTGGCCTCGAGCAGCGAGATCATCCCGCCCATCGAGTTGCCCATCAGGATCACCGGGCCGTCGGCGACGGACTCGATGAACCGGTGCAGCAGTATCCGGTTGGCGCCCACGTTCGCGCCACGCCCCAGCGACTGCGTGAGGCCGTGCCCGGCCAGATCGGGAGCGATCAGCCGGCAGCGGGGGGTCAGCAGCGGCGCGATCGCCGACCAGTTCAGTCCGGAGCCGCCGAGCCCGTGCACGCACACGATCAGCGGCCCGCTGGCGCGGCCGCCAAAGTCGAGATAGTGGACCGGACCCCCGAGGTCAATCCAGACGGAGCGCTTGGTCACCGGCCGCCTCAGGAACCGTCGCCGTGCTCGAGGATCTCGGCCGCCCCGCGGACTACGCACCGCAGCGGGTCGTCAACCACCACGGCCGGAATGTCGGCGACCGCCTCGACCTTGCTCGCCAGGCCGGGGAGCAAGGCGCCGCCGCCGGCCAGCCGGATCTTCCCCCGCACCACGTCCTCGGCCAGGTTCGGCGGGATATCCGACAGCATTTCCTGTGCCGACTCGGCGATCGCGGCTACGGGACGCTCGAGCGCGTCCGCGACCAGCCGCGCCGACACGTACTCGACCCGGGGAGTTCGGCGCGCGGCGTCGACCCCGACGACCTCCATCAGTTCCGCAGCGCCCTCGCCGATCCCGAGCGTGGTCTTCAGGTTTCTGGCGGCGTTACGGCCGATGAGCAGGCCGAGCTCGGTCTTGACGGCGTGCACGATTGCCTCGTCCATCGCGTTCCCGCCGAGGCGCAGCGACCTGACCCGCACCACGTGCGCGCCGGCGAGCACTGCCGCTTCTGTGGTCCCGCCCCCAATGTCCACCATGAAGGCACCGGCGCCGTCCGCCCGGCCAAAGCCCGCTCCGGCCGCCGCGGCGACCGGCTCGTCAACGAGCCGCACTGTGCACCGCGGCCGCTGCGCCTCCACCGCGGCCGCGAGCGACCGGCGCTCCACCCAGGTGGCGCCGCTCGGCACGCAGACCACCGCCGATCCGCGTCGTACGCCGCGGCGCAGCCGGATCCGGCGCAGGAAGGCCTGCAGCATGGCTGTTGCCGCATCAAGATCCGCGATCACGCCATCGCGGAGCGGGTGGACGACGTCGATCGCCTCGGGGTCCTTACCGGCCAGCACGTCCGCGGCCTCGCCCACGGCGGCCAGCTTGCCCGTGGTCCGGTCGATCGCGATCGCCGACGGCTCCTCGAGCACGATGCCGCGGCCGGAGACGTAGATGAGCGTGTTGACCGTGCCTAGGTCGATCGCTACCCCTGGCCGCAGCCGCATGACAACCCGTCCTCTACCTGAAAATGCTCCTGCGCTTTCCAAGTATGGTTTCTACCCAGCTAGCACGACTGTTCTAGCCGGTAGACGATATGGCGCCGCAAGGGGTGGCCAACCGCGATCTTCGGGTTATCGAAAAGCGCGTGCGGTGTCATCCCAATCCGAAGCATAACGGCCTGTGATGGCCGGTTCAGGACGGCGGTCATCGACCAGAGCTCGGCGAGACCGGCCCCGGTGAACGCCACGTCGACCGCGGCCCTGGCCGCCTCGGTGGCGAATCCCTTGTGCCACGCCTGCCGGGCCAGCCGCCAGCCCACCTCCATGCCGCCCGCGCCGGGGACCCCATCGGGCATCGGGTTCAGCCCGGCGAAGCCGATGAACTCGCCGGTGGCGGCCACCTCGAGCGCCCACAGACCGAAGCCGTGGGCGTCGAAGAGCTCCTCGATGCGGTCGACACTGGCGTTACTGGTAGCCCGGCTAAGGGGCGCCGGAAAGTAACGCATCACCTCGGGGTCGGCGTTCAGCGCTGCGTACGCGTCCCGGTCCGCATCGCCCCATCGGCGCATCACCAGGCGATCGGTGCGGATGTTGTCGAACCGGCGCGCCACGAAGTCAGCGTAGCGGCAGGACGTGCGCGCCAGCCGGCCTCGGGGTCAGGCCGTCTGGCTGCTCGGCTGGCTCGGCGGCGTGCCCGACAGCCGCCCGAGCTTGCCGCCTTCGGCCTCCCGCTCGTACACCTGGACGGCCTGCTCCACCGACATCCCCTTGGTCTCGGGCAGGAACTTGTACACGAACCCGATGGCCACGACGCACAGCACGGCGAAGCACACCATCACCCCGCCAAGCCCGATGGAGTTGTGCCAGGCGGGGAACGCCTCGATCAGCGCGTAGTTGGCCAGCCAGTCGACGCACGCGCCGGTGGCCGCGGCCCGGCCACGCACGGCGGTGGGGAAGACCTCACCCTGGATCAGCCAGCCGGTGCCGCCGACCCCGATCGCGAACGAGGAGATGAAGAACGAGAACCCGACCATGACGAGCACGACCTGGGGGATCCCGACCAGGAACGACACGCCGAGGGCGGCCACCAGGATGAACACGGTCATGCCCGCATAGCCCCAGATGGCCAGCGGGCGTCGGCCGATCTTGTCGATCCACCGGAAGGCGAAGTAGGTGGCGACCACGTTGACCGCGCCCAGGATCGCGGTGGCCTCGACCCCGGCGACCACGGCGGCCACCGCGTTGTGCCCGGACAGGAAGTACTTCGACAGGATCGTCGGCCCGTAGTAGAACGGCACGTTGATCCCGGTGATCTGCTGGAAGATGAAGAACAGGCAGACAATGATCAGCGCCCGCCGCACCCCGCGGGTCCACTGGGTCTTGCGCGCGCGCTCTCCTTCCTGGGCGGCGATCTGTTCGGCCGCGCTTTTCACCTCATCGGTGGTGACGTCCATGCCCAGCCGGCCGAACGCCTTGCGTGTGTCGTCGTAGCGCCCGTGCAGCATCAGCCATCGCGGTGACTCGGGCATGTGCGACCGGAGGGCGACCGCGACCAGCGCGGGAACCCCGCCCAGACCCAGGATCAGCCGCCAGTCTTCGTTGCCGGCGCCACCCGGATCCGCCTTGAGGATGATCACGGCGACGAGGTAGGAGACCAGGATCCCCACGGTGATCATCCACTGCTGGATGATGCTCAGCTGCCCCCGCCGGCTGCGCGGCGCGAACTCCGCGATGTAGGAGGTGGCGATCGCGGAGTCGGCGCCGATCGCCAGCCCGATCAATGTCCTGGACGCGAGCAGCATGCCCGCGTCCACCGTGACCGCGGACAGGATCGCCCCGACGGCGTAGATGGCCGCGTCGCCGACCAGCAGGATCTTGCGCCCGAACTTGTCGGTCAGCGGGCCGGCGATCAGCGCGCCGACCGCCGCGCCCAGGGACGCCCCGGCCACCAGGTAGCCGGTCGCGAAGCTCGACAGGTGATAGGGGATGAAGCCGAGCGCCGAGCCGATATTGGACGTGTCGTAGCCGAACAAGAACCCGCCGATGCACGCCAAGACGGCGAGGTACCAGTAGAAGTTCGTGGGGATGCGCGAGTCGAGATCATCGAGGACGTTGCGCCGTCCCGATGGCTGAGCAGGCTTCGTTTCCGACACCATCTGCCGACCTCCCGCCGACCTCCTACCGTTGATCGCCGGGTACCCGGCGCACGGCTCGGCAAACGTAACGGGAGGCAAATGCGCCTCTATAGCCACACGCCGGGCGATCGGGTGTCGGCCCTGGCGCATTCCGCGTAACGCACCGGCTTGCCGGGTATGTTACGGATGTGTTACGACTGTGTTACGCGCATCTGGGGACTGGCGTGTTGAGGTGAGCGGTATGGCGGCCACAACGATGTGGGCGAGGGCGGCTCGTCGGCTGGGGTTTGATCACAACCCGCTGCGCCGGCGCTGGGACCTGATCGACGGGTGGCTGCTGCCCGCCGCCATCGTCGCGTTCCTGGTCCTGGGACCGCTCGCCGCTACCGGGGCGGGCCTGTGGGCCCATGCCGAGAACATGGCCATTCAGCGCGCGGACGAGTCATGGCACCAGGTCAGTGCCGTCCTGGTGAAGCCCGTTCCCGGGCCGCTGTTCGCTGACAACGGCGCCAACTCCTGGCTGGTCTGGTCGCCGGCGCGCTGGGTCGCCGACGGCCACGCGCGGACCGGCGATGTGCCCGCACCCGCAGGGGCCAGCGTCGGCACCACCGTAAAGGTCTGGCTCAACGGTGCAGGCAAGGCGCAGGCGCCGCCGCTGACCGCCGCCGGGGCCAGCAACCGCATCCTGATCGCGGCACTCTTCGCCCTGGCCGGCCTCACGGCGCTGCTGACGGCTGCCGCGCTGGTCATCCGTTGGGTCCTCGACCGCAGGCGGCTCGCAGGCTGGGAGGCTGGCTGGCTCTCGGTGGAGCCGCAGTGGAGCCGTCAGCTGTAGACCGTGCGCGATGATGGGGCCATGCCCCGTCTCGTCCCGCCCGTCGTTCCCGCTGGACGGATGCGGCATGGTGATCAGCCGATTCTCGTGGCGCCGGGAGGCCTGACGCTCCGGCCGTGGCTGCCGTCCGATGCGGTCACCGTGCTGGCCGCCTACGCCGACCCGGAGATCCGGCACTGGCACCGGCGGGGCGTCGCATCCGAGGACGAGGCGCGGGAGCTGATCGCGCGCTGGAGCCGCGGCTGGGCCGACGAGACCACGGCCTGCTGGGCCGTTCTGGCCGGTGAGCGGGCCGACGTGGCCGGCCGGGTCGCCATCCGCGACGTCGATCTCGAGGTTGGCCAGGGCGAAGTCGGCTACTGGGTGCTGCCGGCCGCCCGCGGCAGCGGCATCGCCGTCCGCGCGCTACAGGAGGCCAGCCGCTGGGCGCTGGACGAACTGGGCCTGCACCGGCTCAGCTTGGGTCACTCCGTGGCCAACACCGCATCCTGCCGCGTCGCCGACAGGGCCGGGTTCCGCCTCGAGGCCACGCTGCGCAGTGTGCTGCTGCACCGCGACGGCTGGCACGATATGCACCTGCACGCCCGGATCGGGGACTAACGCCAGCCGGCTGATCACGGGGGACCGGCCGGCTGGCGTGGCGTTACGGCTCTCAGGCGGTCTCGGTGCCCGGCTTGTCGGGGCCACCCTGGGCAGATTCGGCCGGAAGCGTCGCGCGCCGCTCGATCACCCCGAGGCTGTCTTCGAGCGCCTGCCAGACGTTGCTCAGGCTGGCGCTGACGGGCAGGTCGCCGCGGATGGTCCCGGGCGGGTCCGCAGCACCGGCGACCGCCCGCAGCGCGGCGAGGCCGGCCTGGATGATCACCGGGTCGCTGGCCTCGATCGTGACCTTGTCGTCGGTCACGTGGATCACCATCTGGCGGCGGCCCGCTTCCTCGGGCTGCTCGTCGCTGGTGCCGGTGACGTCCGCGCTGCGCAGCGCCTCCTTGGCCTGGTCCAGGTCCACGCCAAGGGCCGCCAGGGCCTTGGCCGCGGCGGTGTTTGCGTCGGCCAAGGCGGCCAGCAGCAGGTGATGCGAGCCGACCGGCTGCGCCCCGGCCAGCCGGGCGGCCTCGCTGAGGCTGATATCAGCGGCCGGCGTGGTACGCATTTCGAGCTCCCCGACCGGGGCCGGGTGCTCGGCCTCCAGCGGATCGCCCTCGGAACGGCGTCGCAGCAGCCAGCGGCGGCCCCTGGCAGCCTCGGATCTCCCCGCGGGCACCATGTCGAGCACGGCCATCCGGATCGCCATGAGGTCGGCGTGCTGCTTCATGATCTGCGCGGCGACGCCGTCGCCCTCCCTGATCAGACCCAGCAGAATGTGCTCGGTGCCGATGTAGTTGTGGTGCAGCTGGAGCGCCTCACGCAGCGCGAGCTCGAGGGTCTTCTTCGCCCGCGGCGTGAACGGGATGTGCCCGCTCGGCGCGTCGGTCCCGGTGCCGACCATGGCCCTGACCTCTTTACGCGCGCCGTCGCGCGTTATCCCGAAGCTGGTCAGGATGCGGCCGGCGTACCCCTCGGGCTCGCCGAGCAGACCGAGCAGAATGTGCTCGGTGCCGATGTAGTTGTGATGCAGTTGCCGCGCTTCCTCTTGGGCAAGCACGACGGTGTGCCGGGCTCGGTTCGTGAATCTCTCAAACATGAGACCAAGGGTGCGGCAC
>Ga0209420_1000792_pt1 | contig 15816 bp, 12 predicted proteins | sample BlaSpr_A8_OM1_O1_FD_187972 | JGI IMG/M metagenome (GOLD analysis project Ga0209420, IMG submission 187972) | Forest soil microbial communities from Thunder Bay, Ontario, Canada - Black Spruce, Ontario site 2_A8_OM1_O1 (SPAdes) (version 2) | ecosystem: Environmental > Terrestrial > Soil > Boreal... | reverse complement strand
CCGTCACCACCATCGCTCCGCGGGCTTCTGAACCGGGGGAGATTTCCGGCTTACTGTCCCATATCGGACTCACCCGTGCCTCTGGGATCACCGGTGACCGATTGCTCACTACTTGTTGCGATATACACCGGCGCTGGGTCATGATGAGGCGGAAGGCAAGGACGACAGACCGCGGATTCCAGGGCCTTTTGGCGGGTTCATAAGGCCTGACGAAAGGGCCACAGTGAAAGGTGCGGTGCCGCCGCGCGCCACCTTTCGCGACGTGTTCGCGGTGCGGGAGTTCCGCGCCCTGTGGTTCTCCGTGGTGCTGTCCGTGGCGGGTGACCGCCTGGCCCTGGTCGCCCTGACCCTGCTGGTCTACCACCAGACGAGGTCGCCGCTGCTCGCGGCGCTGGTGTACGCGGCCGGCTACCTGCCCTGGGTGATCGGCGGGCTATTCCTGGCCGAGATGGCCGACCGGTACTCGCGGCGCAAGGTGATGATCGCCTGCGACGCGGTCCGCGCCGTCCTGGTGGCGGCCATGGTGATCCCGCGTGTGCCGATCGCGGCCCTGGTCGTGCTGTTGTTCGCGGCGACCATGTTCGCGCCCCCGTTCGATTCCGCACGGGCCGCCATCACCCCGCAAATCCTGCACGGGGAGCGCTACGTGCTGGGCACCGCGGTGATCCAGACCACCTTCTTCGGTGCCCAGGTGGTCGGCGCGGTCGGCGGGGGAGTGGCGGTGGCCTTCGTGGGCGTGCGGAGTTCGCTGGGGCTCGACGCCGCCACGTTCGTACTGTCCGGCTTGTTAATCGCGTTCGGGACCCGCTCCCGGCCAGCCGCGGCCCAGCCGGACTCTGTCCAGTCCTCCGCGCTGGCGCGGATGCGGAACGGATTCCAGCTGGTGTTCGGCAACCAGGAGCTCAGTACCCTGCTGCTGCTCGGCTGGCTGGTGGTCTTCTACACGATTCCGGAGGGAATCGCCGCTCCCTATGCGGCAAGGCTCGGCGGAGGGTACATCGCCACCGGTCTGGTAATAGCGTCGACCGCGCTGTCCACGACGATCGTCACGCCGCTGTTCACCCGGTTCTTCCGGCCGCGTCAGCGGACCAACTGGATGGGCCCGCTGGCCGTGCTGACGTGCGGGTCACTGATCCTGACGGCCCTCCGCCCGGGCCTTGCTGCCTCGCTGGTGATCTTCTCGTTGTCGGCGACGTTCGGGGTCTACCAGATCGCGGCCAACACCGCATTTGTGGTCAGGGTGCCGAACGAACGGCGGGCTCAAGCCTTCGGCATAGCCAGCATGGGGGTGGTCGTTGGCCAGGGGGCCGCTTTCGTGGCGGCCGGCGCCGCCGCGGAGGTGATGTCTCCGGCGGTGGTCATTGCGGTGGCTGGTGCGATTGGTGCGGTAGTTGCCTTCGTGCTGACCCTCAGATGGCGTCACGTGTCACCACCCGGCGGACGGCATGCGGCGGGACGGCGTCCCGATCACGCCGCAACCTCGAGCTCGGTGCCGCTACGCGGTTCCGGATAGCGGCGGCTGCGGACGAAATCTCAAGTCCACGTGTCGCGCATTGCGAGTTCCTTTCGGATCGTCCCGGCTAGTGGCGCTCGACGGGCTTAGCCCCAGTTGACGCGCATGGATCTGCCCCTCCCTCCGGCAGTTATATGCGGTCCTGCCACAGTCTCCGGCGATAGCACGCCGGGTAATCGTGGCTCGTCAATCACCATTTAGCTCCCCTTTATCGCTTGATGTAGTGGAATCAGGCGCAATAGTGCATAAGCGGGGCAAGATGAGCTAAGGTAGCTATACGGAGCTAGTCCTTTACGGTGAGCTTCCGACTAGACAGGTGCCAGTCACGTCCCATCCGGAACGGTGGAGCATGAAAGCCTCGTCCGTCACGCGTGGTGTGCTGGCGAGCCTTGCGGTCAGGAACTGGGCCTGGTGGCAGACTCCCTGGCGCCTGCGCACCTATGTGGCACTGGTGCCGCTGGTGGCGCTCGGGCTGGCGTGCTACGCGGCCTCGCAGACGACCTGGCACGTCAGCGACCTGGCCAAGTTCGTGCTGCTGATGGGCTGCGGCATGGTGTCGGTGGCCGCGACGCCCCGGGATGCCTTCACCCCAGGCGGTATCACCAGGGACTTCCTCAGCGTCTGGGTGCTCCCGGTCGCGATCCTCCTGCCACCGCTCTACGCCATGCTGATCCCCATCCCGCTGCAGGTGGTGACGCAGTTCCGGGTGTACAGGGGCATCATCTACCGCCGCGTGTTCACGGTCGCCGCGTTCGCCCTGGCCTACGGTGCGGCGTCCGTGGTGTTCCGGGCCTTCCCCGCGTCCTTCGCCGGCCCGTCGATCGGCACTGCCGCGCACGCGCTGACCTGGACCGTGGCGGTGGCAGTGTGCGAGATCGTCGGCGGCCGAGGCCATCACTTCCTGATCCTGGGCGGCATGAAGCTCACCGACCCGGCGGTGCGGATCGCGCCCCTGGAGCTGAACCGCGAGGCACTGCAGGGCGACTTCGCGGAGTTCGACCTGGGCGTGCTGATCACCGTGGTGGTCGCCGTCAACGCGGTGCTGGCCGTGATCGCCGTGCCCACCGTGCTGCTGGTGCGCCGGTTCATGATGCACGCTGATCTCCTGGCCCAGTCGCGCGTCGATACCAAGACCGGCCTGCTCAACGCGTCAACCTGGGAGCGGGAGGCGGCGGTGGAGATCGCCCGGGCCGTCCGCACCGGCAGCCCGCTGGCTGTCGCGCTGGTCGACATCGACCACTTCAAGCTGGTCAACGACACCTACGGCCACCTGGTCGGGGACAAGGCGCTGCGCGCGGTCACCGATGCGCTGCGCAGCCAGCTGCGGATCTACGACCTGGCCGGGAGGTTCGGCGGCGAGGAGTTCGCCATCCTGCTGCCGAATGCTCGCGAGGTCGACGCGCTGGCCGTGGCCGAGCGCCTACGTGCGCACATCGCCACCATGACCGTCCCGGTCAACGACAACGACGAGTCCGGCCCGTGCGTCAAGGTCACGATCTCGGTCGGCGTCGCGGCCCTGGACGGGGTGAGCCGCGAGCTGACCGACATGCTCGCCGCCGCCGATTCCGCCCTCTACTACGCCAAGGAAAACGGCCGCAACAGGACCCACGTCATCACCGCCACCGCCCAGATCTCCTGACCGTCCCGCTCTGCCCGCGCCCGCGCCCGCTCCCGCCCTACCCGCCCCGCCGCCCTCCGCGCCCCTCCCGCTGGGGCCCGCCCCGGGCCCGCACCTGTCCATCCAGCCCCTCCCGCTGGGGCCCGCCTCGGGCCCGCACCTGTCCATCCAGCCCCCTCTGGCTGGGCCGGCCGGTCCGCCCGGATCCGTACGACTGCGGCGGTTTGCCGCGCCCGGCGCCCCCGCCGGGCGCTATGATCGACCTTCAGGCGGAAAATTATTCAATTTCCTGCCCGGAACCGGGCAGGAAATTTGCCTAACCCGGTCTCCGGTGCGTAAGAAGGTGGACATGCCCGACCCGTTCCCCCAGGACCTCGCGCGCTACCTGGCCGCCTCCACCGGCCTGCCGCAGTCCACCACGGCCCGGGTCATCGCCGACATCACGACGTACTTCAGCGAGACGATCGAGGAGTTCGTCCGCCGGCGGCACGCCGAACTGCAGCACCATCAGCGCAAGAACGACGAGATCTGGCCCGTGATCGCGGCCGAGCTCCGGCAGCGCAGGTTTGCCGCGCCGGGCCTGTCGCAGCGGCAGCTCCGCCGCCTGGTCTATGGGTAACCGGATGCCATCTGAACAGGGGAGTTAGGAAGATGTGCGGAATCGTGGGCTACATCGGCCGCCGGGATGCCATCCCCGTCCTGCTCGAGGGCCTGAGAAGCCTTGAGTACCGCGGCTACGACTCGGCCGGCCTGGCCGTCATCTACCGGAACAAGCTGCAGGTGACGAAGACCGCGGGCCGGGTCCAGGATCTCAGGGAGCGGGTCAACGACCGGGCCAGGGCCACGGTCGGCATCGGCCACACCAGGTGGGCCACCCACGGTGAGCCGAACGAGGTCAACGCCCACCCGCACACCGACGCCTCCGGACGCATCGCGGTCGTGCACAACGGCATCATCGAGAACGCCGAACAGCTGCGGGACAGCCTCACCAGCCGGGGCGTGAAGCTGGTCAGCGACACCGACACCGAGGCGCTTGCCCACCTGATCGCCGCCGAGGTCGCCGACGACAGCCGCCCGGTCAGCCTCGAGGACGCGGTCCGCCGTGCGCTTCGTCACGTGGAAGGCACCTACGGCCTGGTCGTGCTGGACATCAAGCACCCGAACGAGCTCGTGGTGGCCCGCAACGGCAGCCCCATCGTGCTCGGCATCGGCGACGCGGAGATGTTCGTGGCCTCCGACGTCGCCGCGCTGGTGCGCTACACCAAGCAGGTGGTCTACCTCGACGACGCCGAGGTGGCCACGCTGCACGCCGCCGATTACCGCACCACGCCGCTTGATGATTCTGCCCGGCGCGCGGCCAGCGCCAGCAAGGTGCCCACCACGGTGGAGGCCGAGGCGGACGACTACGAGCTCGGCTCGTACGAGGATTTCATGCGCAAGGAGATCCACGAGCAGCCCGACGCCCTGCGCCGCGCGCTGCGCGGCCGGCTCGACGACCGGTTCTCCACGGCCAGGCTGGGCGGGATTAACCTGGACGCGCGCCAGCTGCGTTCGATCAGGCAGGTGAAGTTCCTGGGCTGCGGCTCGGCCTACTACGCGGGCCAGATGGGCGCCGTCCTGGTCGAGGAGCTGGCCCGCATCCCCTCCGACGCCGAGCCGGCGTCTGAGTTCCGCTACCGCAACCCGGTCGTGGACCCCGACACGCTGTACGTGGCCGTCAGCCAGTCCGGCGAGACGCTGGACACCCTGATGGCGGTGCAGGAATTGCGCCGCAAGGGCGGCCAGGTCATCGGCGCGGTCAACGTGGTCGGCAGCGCGATCGGCCGCGAGTGCGGTACCGGCGTGTTCCTGCACGCGGGCCCGGAGATCGCGGTCGCGTCGACCAAGGCGCTGACCAACATGACGGCCTCGTTCGCCATGCTCGCCCTGCTGCTCGGCCGGGTCCGCGACCTGTCCGCCGCCTCCGGCCAGCGGATCGTGGCCGGACTGCGGGCGCTGCCCGCGCAGATCGAGCAGATCCTGGCCGGGGAGGACGAGATCGCCGAGATAGCCCGCCGGTTCGCCGCCGCCGAGCACATGTTCTTCATCGGCCGGGTCCGCGGCTGGCCGGTGGCCCGCGAGGGGGCCCAGAAGCTCAAGGAAGTCTCCTACGTGCACGCCGAGGCCTACCAGGCCGCCGAGCTGAAGCACGGACCGCTGGCCCTGATCAACTCCTCGATGCCGAGCGTGGTGGTTGTCCCCTCCGACGACCTGCTCCCGAAGAACATCTCCACCATCGAGCAGATCAAGGCCCGCGGCGGACCGGTCATCGCCGTCACCAGCGCCGAGCTGCCCGCCGCCCTGGCCGACGCGGTCATCCGCATCCCTCGCGGCGAGCCCGAGCTCGACCCCCTGCTGCTTAACGTTCCCCTGCAGATCCTCGCTTATCACGTAGCCGCCAAACTCGGCCGCGATATCGACAAGCCAAGAAACCTAGCCAAAAGCGTCACCGTAGAATAAACGGCATTTACGCTGATTTCACCAATATTCGGACCTTTACCACTTATACGGTCCAATGGAGCGAAGCTCCCCCGGCCCAGCGAATCCGGGCTTGCCCGGATGAGCGGCCGGTGTATCGGCGAGCACCGCAGCGGGGCGCGTAGCGCATCGGGGGGCTCCGGGGGGTCGCCCCCCCGGGCCAACTCAGCCCCCCGGGAGTTAATGCAGCGACTGCCAGTCGGCTTCCGGACCCGGGCCGCCCGGCAGCGGCTGCTCGCACCAGACGACCTTCCCGCTCGGCGTGCGCCGCGCCCCCCAGCGGCTGGACAGCTGGCGGACGACCTGTAGGCCGCGGCCGTTCTCGTCGTCGCTGTTGGCCTGGCGCAACCTGGGCAGCGCCGCCGAGTTATCCAGCACCTCGCAGACCAGCGCCCGCTCGTTGACCAGGCGCAGCGTGACGTCACCCTCGGCGTACCTGATCGCGTTGGTCACCAGCTCGGACACCAGCAGCTCGGTGGTGGGGATCAGGTCTTCCAGGTCCCACCGCTTCATCGGCGCGGCCAGCACCGAGCGCGCCTCCCGCACCGAGGTCAGCTCTTGCGAGAACGTCCACGAGGCGTAGTTCTCGGCCGGCAGCCGCCGCAGCCGCGCGATGAGCAAGGCGATGTCATCCCGCTGATGGTCGGAGTACACGCCGTCCAGTGCGGCCTTGCACAGGTCCTCCAGCGGCCGGGTAGGGGAGCCGGGGCCGAAGATGCCTTGCAGCCGGGCCAGCCCGTCGCTGATGTCCTGGCCCTTGTTCTCCACCAGGCCGTCGGTGTACAGCACGAACAGGCTGCCGTCCTCGATCTTGAACTGGCGGCTCTCCACCTCGCCGTCGCCGACGCCGAGCGGCGGCGCGGGCGGGACGTCAAGCAGCTCATTGCTGCCGTCCGGATGCACGAGCAGCGGCGGCAGGTGCCCCGCCACGGCCACCTCGCACTCGCCGCTGACCGCGTCGTACACCGCGTAGGCGCAGGTCGCGAAGTGCGGTTCGCGCTCGCCCAGGACGTGCATCAGCTCGTCGAGCTGCTGCAGCGACTCGGCGGGCGGCAGCTCGAGCATGGCCAGGGTGTGAATGGCGGTCCGCAGCCGGCCCATGGTGACGGCGGCGCGCACGCCGTGCCCGGCCACGTCGCCCACCACGAGCGCCACCCGCCCGCCCGGGAGCGCGATCGACTCGTACCAGTCGCCGCCGACCTCGATGAGCTTGCTGCCGGGCAGGTAACGATGCCGGACCTCGACCGAGGACGGCGCGGATAGCCCGGTCGGCAGCATGCTGCGCTGCAGGGTCAGCGCGGTGGCGTGCTCCCGGCTGTAGCGGCGGGCATTGTCGATGAACACGGCGGCCCGGGACGCGAAGTCCATGCCGACTTCGATGTCATAGGCGTCGAACCGGCGGAACCCCTCCTGCCTGGTGCAGGCGAAGAACCCGAGCATGGTGCCCCGCGCGACCAGCGGCAGCATCAGCATGGAGGCGCCGGACAGCAGCTTGCCCACCGGCTTGCGCCGCCAGGCCTTGGCGATCTCTCCCGCCTGGCTCTTGCTGATCGTGTTCTCGAGCACCGGCTTGGCCGTGTCCATGCAGCTGTAGTACGGCGTATTGGCCGGGTAACGCAGGATCTCGCCGGTGGGGAAGGCCGCCTCCCAGGAGGGATCCTTCTGGTCGTGGGACAGCGCGATCCGCCGCAGCGGCAGCGATCCCTCGGGTCCGTGGGCGGGCAGCTCGTCGTTGCCGATCAGGCTTTCCAGCAGCAGCAGGTCGGCGGCGTTGCAGAAGTGCGGGACCAGCGCGTCTATCAGCTCGCGGGCCAGGTGGTCGATGTCGAGCGTGTCGCCGATCCGGGTGAAGGTGTCGTCGAGCATCTGCTTGCGCATGACCGCGGGATCGACGAACCGCTCGGCGGCCGGCGCGACAATTCGGAGCAGGGCCAGGGCGGCCAGGCTGGTGCCGCCCGCGCGCATCGGGTGGACCGTCACCACGGCCTCGGCCGGATGGCCGTCGCGAGTCTCGATGGTCAGCATCGCGCTGCCCTCGCGATCGGAACGGATCGCTTCGAGCAGCCCGCTGACCGCGGTGACGCCGTCGCCGGGACGGGCCGGGTGCGAGTTCGCCTGGGCCGGGCTGACCGTCAGGTCACTTAGCTGAGCGCCGAGCAGCTCGTCGGGCTGCCGGGCCAGAATGGTGGTCGCGTTTCTGTCGTGCTGCACGATCCGGCCGTCGTAATCGATGCCGAGAATGAGCATGCGCACCGATGAGGACAGGACCGGGAACGGGCCAGAAGCGCTCAGACTCCCGGCGGCCGCCTGCGTGGTTTCGGCGATGCCATCCCCCAGGTCAGTCGGGGCTTGGTCAGAGTCGTGGTGGCCCTTGGTCCCGCGGCCTCGCTTGGCGCTGCCATTGCCCGAGGTCCCAGGGCTGCGCGGTGCCGGGGCACGGTTGAGCGGGACACCGTTGCCGGGAGCGCTCGTCCCGAGAGCGGTGTCCTTCGCCGACATGCCGGATGTCATGTGCTGTCTCCTGATGGCATCGCTGGCTGCGCTCATGTCAATTATGGGCCACGGACGGCACGTTCAGACAGGAGTTCCGATGACTCACCTTAATCCTGAAAAGCCGTGTTTCTACCTGAATGATGTAATTTGGGCGCGGATATGGCTGGGCATACGGACCTGAAGTAACCTTGAGGTTCATGCCAATGACGCAGGTCCCGGGGCCGGCGCGGGAGATCACCGTGGGCCAGCTGGCCGCCCGCAGCGGCGTGACGGTTTCCGCGCTGCACTTCTACGAGGCCCAGGGGCTGATCTCCGCCCGCCGTACGGCGGGCAACCAGCGGCGCTATCCGCGCATGATGCTGCGCCGGGTCGCGTTCATCCGGGCCTCGCAGCGGGTCGGCATCCCGCTGGCCCGGATCAAGGCCGCCCTGGACACGCTGCCTGCCCGCCGGACCCCCACCGCCCGGGACTGGGCCCGGCTGTCCGCGGCCTGGTGCCGTGATCTGGACGACCGGATCCGCCAGCTGCAGGATCTGCGGGACCGCCTGACCGGGTGCATCGGCTGCGGCTGCCTGTCCCTCACCGACTGCCAGCTGACCAACCCCGGTGACGCGCTCGGCGCCCAGGGCGCCGGCCCGCGGCGGCTATCCGCTCAGCCGGGCCACGGCCAGGGCGGCGGCGAGCAGGATGATGGCCCATGAGGCCGCCCGCAGGCTCAGCTCGAGCGGCCGGATCAGCGCCTCCGCGGTGATCGGGACGGTGCTGCCGTCGGCGTAGGTGATACTGCCCTCCACCCGCCGGGCCCGGCGCCTGATGTTCCTGGCCGGGGTGCTCAGCCGCCGCTGGGCCGCGGACAGGGCAAACGCGCCCGCCGCGGCCAGCACCGGCGCGATGGCCAGCGTGCCCGTCTGGGCCACGTAGGCGGTCAGCACCGGGAACGCGCCCCAGGCGGCGGCGAACCCGAAGTCAGTATGCATCGCGCCGCCGAACAGCTCCGCGTTGTACGCGATGACCAGGACGGGCCCGGCCACCATGAACGGGATCAGGGTCCAGCCGACCCGGTAGACGCCCGCTACGCCCAGCGCCAGCGCGCCGGCGAGCCCCACGGTCACCGCCGCGACCAGCGCCGGCCCGGGGATATTGGTCTGCAGCGGTCGTCCCCGCAGCTCGTCCAGGGCGTGCGCGGCCAGCCCCACGGCCAGGAAGAACGCCAGCACGGTGGCGACCAGCCGGCTGGCCTGCACGTGCGGGGCGAGTGCGGCGCCGATGACGCAGTAGGACAGGTGCCACGCCGTATACGGCGGATGCAGCAGCGTCCACCAGTCCCGCCATGCGCCCGGCCGGGCCGCGTAGTAAGCCGGCCGCGTGGTCGGCGCGTCATCGCCCGGTTCAGGCGTCGGCACGCGTGCCCCACATGACCAGGCCGCCGCCGAGGCTCATGATCCGGGTGCCCACGTCGACCAGGCCCGCCTTCTGCCACGCCTCGACGGTCCAAGCGACCGGGTAACGGCGGTAGTGAGCCGCGATGTTCGGGCCCAGGAAGCGCCCCACCCGGAACCACTCCCGCCCGCCCAGCGCCAGGCCCCCGGCGGGCAGCAGCAGCCTGGTGTACGCCCACCAGGCCGGACCCCAGACCATCCCGTCCGGCACGCAGAACTCCAGGCTGGCCATGGTTCCGCCGGGTTTGAGCACCCGGGCCAGTTCGGTCAGGGTGGCCTGCGGATCCTGCACGTACCGCAGGAGGTAGGTGAACGTCAGCGCGTCGAAGTAGCCGTCGGGGAAGGGCAGCTGCTCGGCCCGCCCGGCCACCAGCTCGACCCGGTCGCCCATCCCGGCCGCCCCCACCCGGCGCCGTCCCTGGCGCAGCATCTCCTCGGTCAGGTCCACGCCCACCACCCGGGCCCGGCTGCGCGCCGCGAGCTGGAGCGCGACGCCTGCGGTGCCGGAGGCGACGTCGAGGATCACGCCGTCTTCCGGGACGACGTGGCCGACCATGGCCGCTCGCCACTGCCCGTTCTGGCCGAACGACAGCAGCTCAGCCAGGCGGTCGTACCGGGCAGGTAGCGGAGCGAACAGGTCGCGCGCGAAGTGGTTGGGCCCCGAAATGTCGTCGGGCATGGGGGTTCTCCCGGTTCTCCTGAGCTCAGCGTGACGCGGTGCCTTCCACCACCGTAACGCCGGGCGCCAGCGCGCGGTTCAGGGCGCCGGGAGCGCCGCCTTGATCTTCTCCGCGTAAGCCTGCGCCGGATGCTCGGCGTCGTACTTCTGCCGGGGACCGAGCCAGAACCGCAGGCCGTCCTTGAAGTTCCGCGGGATCACGTGCAGGTGCAGGTGGGGCACTGACTGGCTGACCACGTTATTGATGAGGACCATCGACCCGGCCGCGTCGAGACCGTCCTCGACTCCGCGCTCGAGCCGCTGAGCCGTGCCGAAGAACTCGGGCACCTGGTCGGCGGGCAGGTCGCTGAGCAGGACGACATGCTGTTTGGGCACCAGCAGGGTATGGCCGCGGAACAGCGGCCGGTGGTCGAGGAACGCGATCAGCCGTTCCGTCTCGAGGATGATCTCTGCTTTCTGCTCGCCCAAGATGATGGCGCAGAAGACACACGTTGCTGGCATCAGCCGTGAGCCTATCCCGGTCGCGGGTCGGCCCGGCCCGGCCTCAGCTTTTAAATCTCGAACCAGGCGCTGGGGTCGGCCTGTTAGCTCTGGCTGAGCGTGGTGTGCTGCCCGGTGGCGGTGATCATCAGGCCCTGCTGGGTGACGCTGACGCTCTGGATCGACACGCCGGGCGGGAGCTTCGGGATGGTGACGCTGAAGTCCGACAGGTTGCCGAGCAGCGCAGACGATATCCCGCCCGCGTTGACGATGTGGATGTTGACCTTGTTGGTCCCCGACTTGGTGACCTGAGCCTCGGCCGTCTCACTGAGCGGGCCGAGGCTCACCGTGGCCTTGATCTGGTTCGGGCCGTCGGGGGACAGCGTGATCCCCTGCGGTATGCCGCCCACGTTGGCCAGCGCCGTGAACGTGATCAGGGCCGAGGCGTTGAACTGATCGATCTCCGCGCTGTTGAGCCCGTGGATGTGGAATCCGTGCAGCGTGGCGTTGAGGCTGGCGATCTCGAGCACCCCGGAGCCGGCGCTGCTGGAGTTAATGGTCTCATTGCTGGCCGTGATGGTCACCGTGTGGAAGTCGCGGGCGGCCAGCTGGGTCAGGAACGGGATGCCCGCGATGTTCACGTGCGGCTTGCCCGACAGGTCAAGCGACGACTGGAACTGGCTGGCAAACTGGTTCTCGGTATACGCGGCGGCCACCCGGTCGCCCACGACGAGCACCACGATGATCACGATCAGGGCGATCAAGGCGCGCCGCCGACCGCGCCGGCGGCGCGGGGCGATCACCGGAGGCGGCGGTCCCTGGGGCGGCTGGGCCTGCTGCCACCAGTCGGGAACCGGCTGGGTGGGATCGGCGCTCATGACTGGCCTGCCCATGCTCCGGTCACAGTGGCCACAGCCTCACAGTACGTATCCACGAGACTCATTCTCCCCACCCCTGCAGTTCGCTCGGTGACAGTGGATTACGTGGAGCCGCAAGTAGCCGGGGCTCAGGTGCGGCTCGATCAATATGCCGGACGTTCCAGTATCGCGGTGTCCGTGACCCAATATGCCAAAACGCGCCGTCAACGTGAATGGTCTAGCCGATTCCCGTTTAGGGCAAGCGGCTCTACACTTCTGAACATGCCACCGGAGCATCCAGATTGGTCTGGCCAGCAGCAGCCTCAGGCCGGATCACCCCACGCCGTGCCCACCCAGGCCGCGATGTCGTCCGCCGGGCTGGCCGAGGCCGCGCCCGCCGTGCCCGTCCTGGTGGTACGGACCCGGCGCGACGACCATACCCTGCACGGCGGGACGACCTACCACGTGGGCCGCGACCCCCAGGCCGACATCGTCATCGCCGACTCCAGGGTCTCCTGGCGGCACGGCGTGCTGCGGGTCGACGGTGACCGGTGGGTGCTCGAAGATAGCGGCAGCACCAACGGGACGTTCGTCGGCCCGCAGCGGGTCGAGCGGGTCATGATCACTTCTGACTGCGTGGTCCGGCTGGGCAACCCGGACGACGGGCCGCTGCTGCGCTGCATGCCCCAGACCGTCGCGCCAGCGGCCGATGTGCTGCGGGACGGGCCCGCGCGCGCCGCCCGGCATGCGCCCCCCGACCCCGGACCGCCTACGCCGGTGGAGCCAATCGAGCCGGTCCGGCCCGCCGAGCCGGGGCCGCGTCACGCCGCTACGCCGCGTCATCCCGGCGAGATGGGCGGGCCCCGCGCGCCCATGCCGCAGCCGGCCGGATGGCAGCAGCAGCCAGCGCCGCAGCCGCCGCAGCCGCCGCAGGCGTGGCAGCAGTCCCCGCCCCCGCAGGCGCCGCCCGCCCCGCAGCCCCGGCACCGGCAGACCCCGCAGCCGCAGGCGCCGGCCGGCGTGCCCGCCAACCTGATGCCCAGCGTGGACTTCCGGCCTACGGCCCGGATGCCGCTGCCCGTCAAGGCGCTGCGCATCGGCCGCACCCCCGACAACGACCTGGTCCTGCCCGACCTCGACGTGTCCCGGCACCACGCCGAACTGCGCCGTTCGGCCAGCGGGGCGTATGAGATCGTCGACCTGGGCAGCCACAACGGCACGTTCCTCAACGGCCGGAAGGTCTCCTCCGCCGTGCTGAGCGAGACCGACATCGTCAGTATCGGCCACTCGACCTTCCGGCTGACGGGCGGCGAACTGCGGCAGTACGTCGACTCAGGCGAGGTCACCTTCAGCGCGCAGGACCTGGTCGTGACCGTGGGCGGCGGCAAGGTGCTGCTCGATCACGTGACCTTCCCGATCCCGGAGAAGACCCTGCTCGGCGTCATCGGGCCCAGCGGCGCGGGCAAATCGACGCTGCTCGGCGCGCTGACCGGGACTCGCCCCGCGGACACCGGCACCGTGCTGTACGACAACCGCGACCTCTACCGGGACTATGCCGAGCTCCGCTACCGGATCGGCCTGGTGCCGCAGGAAAGCGTGCTGCACACCCAGCTGACGGCACGGCGTGCGCTGCAGTACTCCGCCGAGCTCCGCTTCCCGGCCGACACTACGGCCAGCGAGCGGGACGCTCGGGTGGACGAGGTGATGGGCGAGCTCGGCCTGACCAAGCACGCGAACACGCGCGCCGACCGGCTCTCCGGCGGGCAGCTCAAGCGGGTCAACGTCGCCCAGGAGCTGCTGACCAGGCCGTCGCTGCTGTTCCTGGACGAGCCGACCTCAGGGCTGGACCCCGGCCTGGACAAGTCGGTCATGGAGCAGATGAAGGATCTGGCCCACGACGGCCGGACGGTCATCGTGGTCACGCACAGCGTGGACAATCTGGACCAGTGCGACCGGCTGCTGGTCCTGGTCCCAGGCGGCCGGATCGCCTACTACGGACCGCCCTCCGATGGCCTGCAGTACTTCGGCCAGAACCGCTGGGCCGAGGTGTTCCAGCAGTTCGACAAGTACCCGGATCGGGACTGGGCCGCAGAGTACCGGGCGTCGCCCGCTTACGCGCAGTACGTGGTGCAGCGGGAGCGCCCGCCCACGTCGGCAGGCGATCAGCAGGCGCATGACATACCGCCGCCGCGGCGCGGCGGATTCAGCCAGATGGTCACCCTGACCAAGCGCTACATCCGGGTGATCTCGTCGGATCGCGGCTTCCTGCTGGGCACGGCCATAGCGCCCTTCCTCCTCGGCGCGCTGATCCGCCTGCTGGCGGGTAAGCAAGGCCTGGCCAATATCCCCAGCGGCAACCCGAACGCGCAGACCGTGCTGATCTTGCTCGTCATCTGCGCCGTCTTGTCCGGGACCGCGAGCTCGATCTGGGAGCTGGTCAAGGAACGCGCCATCTACAAGCGGGAACGGTCGGCGGGGCTGTCTTCGGGTGCCTACCTGGCATCCAAGCTCATCGTGCTCGGGGCGATCAGCATCGCGCAGTCCGTGGTGCTGGTGCTCGTCGGGCTGACCGGGGTGAACGGACCGTCCAAGGGTGCCGTCGGCGCCCTCCCGCCGCTGTTCGAGATCCTCATCGCGATCGTGGCGCTCGGGCTCGCCTCGATGTGCGTGGGCCTGGTGGTGTCGGCCATGGTGAGCACCTCGGAGAAGGCGGTGCCGTTCCTGGTGATGATCACCCTGGTCCAGGTCGTCCTGTCCGGCGGCCTGCTCAAGCTGGGGACGGGGCTGTCGCAGGTCGCCTGGCTCACGCCGTCCCGCTGGGGCTTCTCCGCGACGGCGAGCACCATCGACTTCAATGCCTTCCCCCACAACCAGATTGCCGACAGCTTCTACAACCAGACCGCCGCGAACTGGCTGCGGGATGTGGGCGCGCTGATCGGGCTCGCGGTGCTGTACTCGCTGATCACCTGGCTACGGCTGCATAGCCTGGGCCCGCGCCGCCGCAAGGGCTGAGGCACGGTCTACGGCACGGGCTCCGGCGGCACCATGTCGCCGAGCAGCCCGCGCCGCAGCTCGTCCAGCGTCGCCTCGCCGACCTCCAGCCCTCGGGTCAGGAACCTGGTGAACGACCCGAATCGCCGGTCCGCCTCCTCGAACGCCGCGGCGAGGTAGGTGGGGCTCAGTTCCATGATCGGCCGCAGCAGGTCGGGATCATCGACGATCCCGGTCTTGACCAGGTCGAAGCGGAGCTTGGCGTATCCCGTGCGATGGAAGTCGTTGGATAGCAGGTAATCCCGCAGCACCGCCTCGCGCGGCACCCCGAGGATGGTGAGCAGGACCGCGGTCATCCACCCGGACCGGTCCTTCCCGCCCGAGCAGTGGTAAAGCAGCGGCAGCCGGCCCGGCGAGCACACCAGCCGCAGCGCGGCCCCGAACGCCTCCCGCTGCCGCGGATCCGCCACGAACCCGCGGTTGAGCTCCACCATGAACCCGGCGGCACGGCCGCCGCCGAGTTCCTTGCGCTGCTGCTCGTGGTCGCCGCTGGCGATCAGCTCGTACATCGACCCGAGGTCGCCGCCGCTCACCGGCAGGCTGGCGAATTCGATCCCGCAGGGCAGCCGGTCCGCGCCGGCCAGCAGCACCTCGCCCGGCGTCCTGAAGTCGATGACGGTACGCAGCCCGAGCCGGTCCAGCCGTTCGGAATCGGCGGCGGACAGCTGGTTCAGCGCGTCGGCGCGGAACAGCCGCCCGCGCAGGACCGCGAGCCCGGTGGTGCTGCGGTATCCGCCGATGTCACGGACGTTCACCGCGCCGTCAAGCGCGACATGGCGGGATGGTGCCCACGGGTCGGTCATCGGACCAGGCTCATCGTGTACCGCCTTACGCCCCCGCCTGCTAAGCGTACCTCCGCCCATCGTTTAACCAGCATAAATAGGATAAAACGGTACTTCGCGCCGTCCGATGCACTCTGGCGGCGGGCCGATGCACCCTGGCAGGCCGGGCGGCGAACCCTGGCGGGCCGTCCGGCGAACCCTGGCGGCGCGCCGTCCGGTACACCCTGGCGGCGCGCGGCGGTGCCCGGCGTCCGGCGCGTAGGCTAGCGGCGTGGCTGACCGGACGCTTGAGGCACGGGCCCTGCTGCGGCGGTTCCCGTTGGTCGACGGGCACAATGACCTGCCCTGGGCGCTGCGCGCGCGGGCCGGCGGGGACACCAGCCGGGT
>Ga0209420_1000791_pt1 | contig 15824 bp, 9 predicted proteins | sample BlaSpr_A8_OM1_O1_FD_187972 | JGI IMG/M metagenome (GOLD analysis project Ga0209420, IMG submission 187972) | Forest soil microbial communities from Thunder Bay, Ontario, Canada - Black Spruce, Ontario site 2_A8_OM1_O1 (SPAdes) (version 2) | ecosystem: Environmental > Terrestrial > Soil > Boreal... | reverse complement strand
ATGCTGCTTTCCTTGAATTGCACCAAATCCGCCCCGGCACAAACCGCTCGGGCCGCCCCTGCTCCCACCGTGCGGGATGCTGCCACGGTGCTTGCAGCCGGCGACCTTAAGCAAGCCGAGACAGAATTGCAATCCATCTTGAAGACTGCTCCGATGGATGTGCACGCGTTGAATCTTCTGGGCATCGTCCGAGTGCAACAGAAGCGGGATCGCGAAGCCGAAGCTCTGTTCCAACAAGCGGTGGCGCTTCAACCCGAATTCGCAGGCGCGCAGGCAAGTCTGGGCCTCCTTTATGTGCAAATGGCGAAGAACGATCTGGCGATTCCCCATCTCCGGGAAGCACTGAGACTCGACCCGGGAAGGGAAGAGGTGCGAGCCGCTTTGATCAGCGTTTGGCGAGACCAGGCGCGCATTGCCGCACAGCGCGATGAACTGGAAAAAGCCCTGGCCCTGCTGATCGAGGCTCGCCAGCTCAACCCCAACCAGCGTGATGTGCAATACGACTTGGGCATGGTCGCGCTCCGCATGTCGTTGTTTGCCGACGCGATCGACGCTTTCCGTCAAGCGTTAAAGCTGCGCGCCGATGATCCGCAGGCGCTCTACGGTTTGGGCCGGGCCCAGCTGGCCACGGCTAAATTTGACGATGCGCAACCGTCCTTCGAGCGCTATGTTCAGCTTCGTCCTGCGGATGCATCGGGGCATTACGCCTTGGGTCTGGCGCTGGAGGCGCTCCAACGCACAGCCGAAGCCCGCGCAGAATACGAAAAATCCATTGCCTTGCAACCGCAGCAGACCGAATCTTATTTCCATTGGGGCTCCATGGATTTGGACGCGGGGAATCTCGGCGCTGCGCAAGAGAAATTCGAACGAGTTCTCGGGCGCGCTCCGCAACACGCTGGGGCGCTTACCGGGATGGGACAGGTTAAGTTTCAAGAAAAAAAATACACCGAGGCGGCTGATCTGCTTGAGAAAGCAATTGCTGTTCAGCCCAGGCTCCGGCAATCGCACTATTATCTGGGCTTGGTGGACGCAAGGCTCGGCCGGAAAGAAGATTCCGAAAAGGAACTACAGATCGCCAGCCAGATTGAACATGAGGAGGTGGAAAAGCACCAGAACGTTTTGCGAGTTCTCGATCCAGATCAGGTCCACGTGCCGGAGCCTTCCCCGCGCCAATGACACCCTTCTGATGTTCTGATGCCCGCTATTGGTCCGCAGGATTCCCGCCTTCCAGTGCCGCCTTAGGCCAGCCATTCACCCAGGTCAAAGTCGAGATCTGCAGGTAGGCATGGCCAGTGTTGCCATCGTAGGCATGGTAGACAATAAGATCTCCGTCGTTTTGCTGCAGCACAGATGCGCCCCCCGGCCCCCGCCAGCGGCCGTTTCCGAGCAACAGCGGAGTACCGCCGCCTTCCAGCATCGGCGTCCCGCCGGCATCGACGTAAGGACCAGTGACGCTGTGGGATCGCCCAACCATCGTTTTGTAGTTGCTCTTCGTTCCCCGGCAGCACAAATCAAACGAAACAAAAAGATAAAAATAATCGCCATGCCGCACAATGAACGGAGCTTCAATCGCTTGCCAGTCGCCGGGCAGTCCGGGTGGATTCGGCGGCAGATTCTGCGGAGGTTTGCGGCTGGCCAGAGAATAAATCTTAGTATCGGTCGACGACAGCAGGCCCGTCTTGCGATCGATCTGGCGCATCTTGATCCCGCTCCAGAAGCTCCCGAACGCCAGCCAGGTGCGCCCCTGTTCGTCGATCACAAGATTTGGATCAATCGCATTGAAGTTATCTTCCGCCCGCGAGCGCAGAACCAGCCCCTTATCCACCCAGTGGAAGTCGGGGCTGGTCGGGTTAAGAGTCTTATTGGTGAGAAGGGCGATGCCTGAAGTATTTTTGCCGAAAACCGAAAACGCATAGTAGAGATGATATTGGCCATCGAAATAGGAGATGTCCGGCGCCCAAAGCTCCTTCGTCGTAGGGCTTTCGTGGCCGATCCAGTCGGGGATCTTTTCGAATACGGAACCGCAAAGCCTCCAGTGATGCAGGTTCTCGGAGCACCGGACCGGCAGTTCTCCCTTTCGCACTGGGCCGTTGGCCGTTCCGAACAAGTACCAGGTATCGCCGTCCTTGGCGATCGATGGATCGTGCGTGTATTCAACGTCTCCATCGAGCGCGAGCGCTTCGGAGGTTTTGCCGGAGGTCGCTGTGTCAGCGGCCAACCCTGCGGTCGCACAACATAAAACCAGAGAAATCAGGAAAGTGGTTCGCATGTGGGCCTTTCGGAAACATAGAGCATACCAAAATTAGGGCAATCGTTTACGCCATGATTTCATAGGGCAGGACAGGTGGGCGTGAGCCGTTGACGCCAGTGCCCCGAGCTCTTTCGACCGGGAGACTGCGGCGAGTCGCACGATTGCTGAGTTGGTTTCGTGGATGGAAACTGCGACTACCGCCAGGCGGGAAGGAACTGAATGTTCATGCGGCGGAGGGGGCCGTTTCCGACTGCGGCGGGAGAAGTCTCAGCGTATAATTCCCTTGGCAAACGTTTACTCGCTAGTTGCTTTGCGAGAACCCGTGATCCGCGGAGAAGGACTGGTAGCAGCTTGCGACCTGTAATTTCCTTCCAAGCGCAGCCGACATCGGAATACCCATTACAACCTGGCTCACCTTGTTCTAATACCGGCAAGGGACGGACCGCGGCCTGAAGGTCTCGTCGGAGAAAGCGCTGTAGTGGAGGCCGAATGAATGGAGCGATCAGGCGAAAAGAGGGACGGAATGATCGATCTATCGAATCTGGAGGCGTGGTTCGTTACCGGAAGCCAGGATCTCTATGGGCCGGAAACGCTGAAACAGGTCGACCAGCATGCGGCGACGATCACCAGGGCGCTGGCTGCATCTCCGGAGATGCCGGTAAGGGTGGTCGCGAAACCGGTGATGACGAGCAGCGGAATGATTCACCAGTTGTGCCAGGACGCCAACAATTCCAACCACTGCATCGGTGTGATCAGTTGGATGCACACCTTCTCGCCGGCTCGGATGTGGATCGCCGGCTTGAGATCGCTCACGAAGCCATTGCTGCACCTGCACACTCAATTCAATGAGGAGTTGCCCTGGTCGACCATAGATATGGACTTCATGAACCTCAACCAGTCGGCCCATGGCGACCGCGAATTCGGATTTATCGGAGCCCGCATGCGGCTCAAGCGCAAGATTGTGGTCGGACACTGGCAGGACGCGGAGGTTCACTCGGAGATGGGCGCATGGATGCGCGCCGCCTGCGCCTGGCACGATGCGCAAAATCTGAAGGTCGCTCGCTTCGGTGACAACATGCGCAACGTCGCTGTCACGGAAGGCAACAAGGTCAACGCGCAAATCAAACTGGGTTATACCGTCAATGGGTACGGCATCGGAGACTTGGTGCAATCCGTCCAGCAGGTGACGGAGGTGGAAGTCAACGAACTTACAGCGGATTACGACGATGCCTACCGAGTGGCGGAGTCGCTCCGCAAGGGAGGGGGCAAGCGTCAATCTCTGCTCGAGGCTGCCAGAATTGAGATCGGCTTGCGGCATTTTCTCGAGAAAACTGATTCGCATGCCTTCACCGATACGTTTGAAGATTTGCACGGGTTGGCACAGCTCCCCGGAATCGCTGTTCAACGTTTGATGGAAGCCGGCTACGGCTTTGGCGCGGAGGGCGACTGGAAAACAGCAGCTCTGGTGCGAGCGGTGAAGGTCATGAGCCACGGTCTCAAAGGTGGAGCTTCCTTTATGGAAGATTACACCTATCACCTGAAGGGGGGTGCTCAGGTATTGGGGGCTCACATGCTCGAGGTGTGCCCGTCGATCGCAAACGAAAAACCATCGGCTGAAATTCACCCGCTCCCGATCGGCGGCAAAGCCGATCCGGTCCGCCTCGTATTTACCGCTGCCGCCGGAAAGGCGGTGAATGCTTCGGTGGTCGATGTGGGAAACCGGTTTCGGTTGATCGTCAATCAAGTGAATGTGATCCAGCCTCAGCATGCTCTGCCCAAGCTCCCGGTTGCGAGAGCGATCTGGGCCCCCGAACCCAATTTGAAGGTTGCAGCAACCGCGTGGATACACGCTGGTGGCGCGCATCACACCGCTTTAGGCTTTGCTCTAAGGCCCGAGCACTTGGAGAATTTTGCGGACATGGCGGGCATCGAATGCTTGCTGATCGATGCCGAGACCACGATTGCCGGCTTCGTGAAGGAGCTTCGTTGGAATGATATGTACTATCAGCTGGCCAATGGTTTCTGAGGCAAAATCCCGATCATACAGTTCTGACCGAACGGAGAACTGAATCGAAGCGCGCGCAGTCGATGGATACCTGAGGTGCCTATTGAGACAAACGCGATGGAGTTCTCCATAAAAACGCTGGGGTTGAGATCTTTCAAAACCTGGGTGGGAGGAGGATGGAGAGATCAACCATGCAGCGTGACAACGGCGGCACTGGCGGCGGGGACTCGTACCTGCAATCTTCGTCGAGTTCTCGTGACGTCTTCTATCCGCGTAGGCTTCCACAAACCGGCAGGAGATACGCCGGCACCGCCTAGAGTAACGCCGGATTTGCTTTCCAACGAGGGCCCTGAGAGGCGGACCAGTGATCCACTGCGAAAGGGTGCGAATGCGCCGGCTTCGATCACAATTACCGCATCGGAATCGGGCTCCTTATTGATAAGGGTGAGAACAATGCGGTCCTTGGTCGGTTGGGTTGCGTAAGCCGTGAGGTTTCTGTCTCCGGACTCGATGGTGCTCCCGATCATGCGACCCGCGCCCGATTGTGCAAATGCGAGCATACCGTAGTACTCGGGAGCTGCGTGGTAGTGTCCCTGCTCGTCGTCGCCGATTGGTGAGTATGAGCTGATGAAGCCGCGCTGGTTGACCCCGGTCTCCATGTTCACACCAGCGCAACCTGCCGAAGCGAGAATAAACATAAAGTCAAGCACCCAGAGAGCGGCGGCCAGCGTGTCGCTCACCCCAGGTTTGCCGCCGCCGGAAAACGAGTTTGTTTCACAGATGCGGTAGGGAAAGCCGGAAGACTCCGACGCCGCCCGGAGTTTCGCAAGCATCGGAGCAAGTTTTGGGTCGGTATGAAGAAGCTTGTCGATGGTGCTGGTCGGATTCTGGCCCTCGCGATAGTAGTGGTGGGTCAGGAGCTTAATATCCTTGCCTTCATCGACGGCAAACCTTGCGACCCAGTCGGTCGCGCCTGCCACGTCAGGCCCAGCGAAGGCGATCTCCGGGATGGCCTTGCGGAGCGCGTCCCGGTACATGCGATATTCACGAAGGTAGTCGTCATATCCATAGCCCGAGTGGCGATGACCTTCGTGGCGCGGAAACAGGTCAGGCTCGTTGCCGATTTCAAAGCCCAGCAGATGCCTTTTCGCCGCCGCGGTAACAGCCTTCGCCTCTTCAATCGCGTTTTCCGCGGTGCCATTGCCGAGGTTCAGCCCCCAAATGAGTTTCCATCCCGTGGCATCAAGAAAGGCACCAAGATCACTTAGCACCGCCTCGTTGACGACTGAGCCTGCCTTTCCCTCCGGGGAGGAGAGCGGCTGCCCCGTTGCAGAATAGGAGGCGTAATCCGCGGTATTTCCCCCGACGCGTATAACACCTTGCGTTCCCAACGTCCCGACGAGTTGGACGTAAACGGAATCTTGAGCGCTGAGCAGACCCGGACGCGCTACCGACGAGATCTCGTAGCCGAGGCCCATGAAGTCCTGCGGGATAACGGCAAGCGTCTGTGCGGGATCGAGCGTGAGACGCACTTCCCGTCTGCTCACCACACCTTGCAGTGCGCCAGCGAAGCTTGACTGAGCCATCGCAGCCGGGACCAAACCTAGAGCTCGCGTCAAAAACGTACGCCGATTCATTGTCGTAACGAATATCCTAGACCCGTCCTCGATGCGAGGGATAAAACCCCGGAAGATCGCCTTGACAGCGGAGCTTGGGACGGCTTTACTGGAGCGCCAATCGCTGCGCCTTTGGCCGATCGACTTGGAAACGACCTGAACCGGACCTTCCTTCGGCGAGTACGCCTATGAGCCTTAGCGTGGGCCCCGCCGCAATGTTTTCCTTCAAGCCTCGCAAGGCTGTCTTTCCCTTGATTGCCCAAGCATGCGCACTGGTATAGACAGTGTGCTATTTCCGGCGCTTGGTTACAATGCAGTCAGTTTCGCTACCAGGAGTTGGCCTTTGTCTTCTCGCCCTCGAATTTGTTTGAGGCGGCGGCGATTTCTCAAGCAACTTGGCCTCGCCGGCCTGGTGTCATCTTTTCCCGGCGTTCTCTCTGCGTTCGCGAACGCCGTCCCATCCCCTTCGTCGCTTGTCCGGCAAGCCGCAGTAAAAAATCGCACACCTTTTGCGCAAAGCAAGTTTTACCCACTGCCCCTCGGTGCAGTTCGGCCGGCGGGTTGGTTGCAAGCGCAACTGAAGATTCAGGCAGCTGGCCTGGGCGGGCATCTGGATGAAACGTGGGCGGATGTTGGCCCGAACAGCGGATGGCTGGGCGGTACGGGTGAGTCGTGGGAGCGCGGGCCTTACTTTCTCGATGGGCTGGTGCCGCTCGCCTACCTTCTCGACGACGAGCGCCTGAAGGCAAAGGCGCAGAAGTATATTGATTGGACGCTGAACCACCAGGACTCTAACGGAATGTTCGGACCGCGCTCAAACGACGACTGGTGGCCGCGCATGGTGATGCTCAAGGTACTGACGCAATATCACGAGGCGACAGGCGATCCGCGGGTCATTCCAGCGATGCAGCGCTATTTCGAATATCAGATCGCGGAATTGCCGAAGCGCGGATTACGCGACTGGGGAAAATTTCGCTGGCAGGACGAAGCGCTGAGCGTTATCTGGCTCTACAACCGCACTGGAAATGCGAAACTGCTGGACCTGCTGCAGCTGCTACATGCGCAGGGGTACGACTGGCTTACGGAGTACGCAAACTTCCCGTACAAGGAGCGCATAACGGCAGAGCGAATTAAGCTGCTGGAGGGTGGGGGGCTCAAGGATCTCGCGCTGGCGACGCACGGGGTAAACAATGGCCAGGCCGTTAAGGCTGGGCCGGTCTGGTCGCTGGTCTCCGGCTCGGAGGCTGACCGGAGGGGTGGGATGCGAATGATCGCGGAACTCGACCAGTACCACGGGCTGCCCAATGGAATGTTCTCCTGCGACGAACACCTCGCGGGGCCGAACCCGTCGCAGGGCTCAGAGCTATGCACGGTGGTAGAGTACATGTTCTCGTTGGAGCAGTCGCTTGGCATTCTGGGCGACCCAGCGCTCGGCGACCGTCTCGAGCGGCTCGCGTTTAATGCGCTGCCTGGGGCATTGACGGACGACATGTGGGCGCACCAGTACGATCAGGAACCGAACCAGGTTGAGTGCAGCTTGCACCGGGAGCCGTGGACGACCAATGGCCCCGAGTCGAACCTGTTTGGACTGGAGCCGAACTTTGGCTGCTGCACCGCGAACTTCCACCAGGGATGGCCGAAGTTTGCGGCGAGCCTGCTGATGCTGTCGCAGGATGATGGTGTGGTCGCGGCTGCGTACGCGCCCTGCGAGGCGAGTACGATGGTTCGCGATACCCCGGTGCACGTGGCCGTAGAAACCAGCTATCCCTTCCGCGGCATGGTCCGCATGGGGGTCAATCCAGCGGCGCCTCTGAAGTTTCCGCTGCTGCTGCGCATCCCGGCATGGGCAGCGGGGACGAGCGTCAAGGTCAACAGCGAAGCTCAGTCCGTGCCTTCGCCGGGCACCTTTGCGCGCATCGAGAGAACCTGGAAGGCAGGCGACCGCGTGGAAGTCGAGTTCCCGCTCGAGCCGCGCGTCTCGCAGTGGTTTCACGATTCGGTTGCCGTGGAGCGCGGGGCGCTGGTCTTCTCCTATGGGATCGGCGAAGACTGGTTGAAGCTGAGGGATCGAGGCATGACAGCCGACTGGCAAGTGTATCCCACGACCCAGTGGAACTATGCCCTGGCGCTGGATGCTGCGTCGGCATCGCATGACGTCCGGGCCGTGGACACCGAGGTAAGCGATCGTCCCTTCAGCGCGAAAGGTGCACCCGTGGCACTCCATGTGAAGGGACGTAAGCTGCCGGCATGGGAGGCCGAAAACGGAGTTGCCGATCCTGTTCCACAGAGCCCGGTGACCAGCGACCAACCGGAAGAGACGATTGCGTTGATCCCGTATGCCGCGGCGAAGCTGCGCATTACGGCTTTTCCTAGTCTGAAGACTTAGGAATATCCGTTGATTTGCATGCTGACGGACGGGCCGCAAGTATCGCGCGACAAGACGCTACCAGTCGAGCTTCTCGGGCAGAAACTCTCCGAACAGACCGTCGTAGTAGGGCTTCAGCTCCTGAAGGTTGGGTTTGTCCTGTCCCTTCGAGTATAGATCGTAGGGGTTGAACCTCTTCACCCACTCCAGCATGGCTGCATCCTTGTCATTCATCAGGTGCGTATACGCGGCATGCCGGTGCCACGCATAGAAGGAATGGAAGCGCAGCATATAAAGCGCCTCGTCCGGCAGATACGGTTTCATCACCTCGGCAATGTACCCGTCGTGGCCGAAGGACATATGCACGTTCTCCAGTCCGCAGTTGGGCTCATAGATGCCGGACCTGGTCTGATACTCGGTCACATTGCCATCCGGGTTATTGCGGAAGTACTCCGGAAAGACGATCTGATCCGACCATGCACACCCCACTGGGAAGGTGTCGCCCACTACGCCCCACTGCGGCTCGCCATACAAGCAGAGGCACTTGCCCAGGTCGTGTATGAAACCTACTAGCACCATCCAGCGCGGTTGGCCGTCGCGGCGTATCGCCTCAGAGGTCTGGAGCAGATGCTCGATCTGCGTCAGGTCGGTGTCCGGATCGCTGTCATCGACAAGCGTATTCAGAAACTCCGCCGCCTCCCAAACGGTCTTCTTGCCCTTCTTCAGGCCGAAGTACTCCTTTTCCTTGCGAAGTACGTAGTCCACCGTCTGGTGCTCATGGTTCAGGCGATAGAAGTCGGCCACGCCGGGGTTTGCCTGGGCGTCATATTGCCGAAACTCGGTCTTGGGCTTGCCTTCCTGATAGCGGCGTTCAAGGAAGTCATCCAATTGATCCAGATCCTCGAGAGGCTTCGTCGAAACCGGTGTGGTCCTATTCATAAATTCTTCCTTCAGCCGAATTAGGCTCCATACCCGCTTACGTTACCGCACTGTAGATTGCTATCGCAAGGCCCAGATTTGGGCCTGAAATTCAACAGATCCATTCGCGGTCGTGTTGGAGTTGCTTCCTGGGCCTTCCGCAGCGCCCGCCCGGCGAGTTCAAGTCGAGCAACCGAATCAACCGAATTAAGGAGCGCTGACAAAGCATGAGAAAAGTGTACAATTGCCGCGTCTTTGAAGCCAAAAGAGAAGGAAGAATCCCTGGCCAATGACGACACGACTCGGGCTAAAGCATGAATAAGAGGAGCTTTATCAGGCTCTTCGCTGCGGTGATGGCAAGCCCTGTGATCTCGCCTTTGCTGAATTGGGCATCCAATAACAAACTGAAAAACTGGGCGGGCAATCTCGAATACAGCACGGACCGCTTATACTTCGCCAACTCGCTGGAGCAGGTGCGAAGTTATGTGAAGAAAGAAAACAAACTAAAGGTGCTGGGCACACGCCACTGCTTCAACAACATAGCAGATAGCACGCATAGCCTCCTTTCCCTGAAGTCGATGGACCAGGTGGTTCGATTGGATTCGGAGGCGCACGCGGTAACCGTCGATGCAGGCACGACCTATGGGCAACTCTGTCCGTACTTAGATGGCAAAGGCTTTGCGTTGCACAACCTGGCCTCGTTGCCCCATATTTCTATAGCCGGAGCGTGCAGTACCGCCACGCATGGTTCGGGTGAAAGGAACGGTAATCTCGCGACGGCGGTCTCAGCACTTGAAATCGTCACGGCGGCCGGCGAGGTGGTTCGGCTGACCCGCCAGCAAGACGGCGAAGCGTTTTGGGGAGCGGTTGTTGGGCTTGGTTCGCTTGGTGTCATCACCAAGGTCACACTCGATATTCAGCCTGCCTACATGATGCGGCAGTACGTGTATGAAAACCTGCCGCTCCCTGCAGTGAAAGACCACTTTGACGCGATCGAATCCAGTGCGTACAGCGTCAGCCTTTTTACCGACTGGCAAAACCAGCGTATGAACGAAGTTTGGATCAAAAGCCGCGATGAGAAAGGGCAAGCTTTTGACGCAACTCCGGAATTCTTCGGGGCCAAACGAGCTACCAAGAATCTGCACCCGATTGCCGAACTTTCCGCCGAGAACTGTACGGAGCAGATGGGCGTGCCCGGCCCTTGGTATGAACGATTGCCGCACTTTCGCATGGGTTTCACGCCGAGCGCTGGTAAGGAGTTGCAATCGGAGTACTTCGTGCCCCGTCAACACGCAGTCGAAGCAATTCTGGCGGTTGAACGACTGCGCGACCAGGTCAGTCCGCACTTAATGATTTCGGAAATCCGAACGATTGCAGCCGATCATTTATGGTTGAGTCCATGTTATGAACAACCCTGTGTAACCATTCACTTTACCTGGAAACAGGAGTGGCCGGCGGTCAGGCGGCTGTTGCCCGTGATTGAAAAAGAATTAGCCCCATTTAACGCTCGGCCGCACTGGGGGAAACTTTTTACCACGACGCCGGCGGAGCTGAAATCGATTTATAAGAAGTTGCCCGACTTTATTCAATTGAGCAGGACGTACGATCCGCAGGGCAAATTCCGCAATCAGTTTCTGGACACGAATATTTTCAGCTAGTGCTGGTTTCCTATTGCTGCCGCAACCCAAGGCGGGAAGCATTTCACCAAGGTGACGCGCAACCGTTCTTCGCCCCCGAGTTTGCCGATTCCCTGCTGGGCATTGCTGTCGATTACCGGGAAGCCGGATACCATCCCTCTGGTCATGGACACCCTGAGTTCAGATACCCCGCAAGGCCCTCGTCGAGGGCTTCGGCACAGAGGCATGCGACTGGCTGTCGAATCGGTTTACGGTGCACTACAATTCCAAAAGCGGCAGTTGGTTGAACCAGGCGGGGATGGCCACCGGTCTATTCTCCCGGCAATGTCTGGGCCGACGCCGGATAGGGATCAAGATTCTCAGCGGAAAGAAAGTCGGGCCTCGAACCGACGTGTGAATCGCGATCAAGTCATGATCCAGTGGACGTTTACTCGCAAGAAAGCTCGCCAGAAGTTTGCCTACACCATTACACGGTCACGGTACTAGCTTTGACAATTTTCAGCAGGAGGAGGCAATCCATGCCGCAGGCGACCGGGCAAGCGACATCTTTGCAGAGCTTTCTTGGAGAAGACATGAGAAAGGTAACCTCTTCCTCCGCAGTGTGCGGCTGTCTGGCGCTGTTTCTAACAGCAGGATCATTATTTGCTGGCGTGCACGACGCCACGCCTCATGCCCTCACTTCTCAATCACTGGCCACCAATTATGCCTGGCCGGAAACCTACACCAATCCTCTCTCGCTCGAAACCAGCAACGGTCCGGCCGTGAGCTGCCCCGATCCGGCTACCATCAATGAAACCAAGAACGGCCACTCTGCCTGGTATCTTTACTGCACCGGCGATCCTCTCAACTCGAAAGACGTCAATGCACAGGGTCAACTGATTAGTCATCTGATCACGCAGTATCAATCGTACGATTTGGTTCACTGGAGCTATATCGGAGATGCCTTCCAGCAGACACCCGTCTGGGTTGGGACCGCAACCAGCCAGCTCTGGGCGCCAGCCATCAAGCATTTCAACAACAGGTTCTACCTGTATTTCACGGCTCCCAACACCCTTCAGGGAGGACCGGCAATCGGCGTGGCTACCAGCAGCAGTCCAGGGGGTCCCTGGACCGACAGCGGCAAACCGGTAGTTGCGCCTGAGAACAACCCCTACAACAACGCCCCCGGTCGCGCTGTTATTGATCCCGATGAAATTCAGGATGCCTCTGGCCAGCGTTACATCTCCTACGGAAGCTTCAATGGCGGCATTAGCATCCGCAAGCTATCGGCCGATGGGCTCACGTCCGACCCATCCTCGGAGCAGCAAATCGCGGTCGATAACTACTTCGAAGGCGGCAATTTCTTCTATCACGGCGGTTACTATTACTTCTTCGCATCTGTTTCCACGTGCTGCGACGGTCCGCTGAGCGGATACAGCGTGCGTGTGGGCCGCGCACTCACGCCATTGGGTCCGTTTCTCGATAAGAAGGGCGTCTCCATGAACACCTTCGCACCGGGTGGCGATGTCTCGATCGCTGCGAATGGCAACCGTTGGGTCGGGCCCGGCGGCAATGTGATCTTTACCGACAATGCCGGGCAGGATTACATGCTCTATCACGCCATTGACCGCTTTGCACCGTACTTCGCCGGCTTTCCTGGAGTTACGCGACGTCCAGCGCTGATCGATCGGATTCAGTGGGTGGACAGTTGGCCCGAGGTCCGTGCCGGCCGATGGGCCTCGGACCGTCCGCAAAGCGCCCCTGCCGCCCAACCCTGGGAATCGGATAACGCGATCGACCTTGCCCCCGTGCCCAATGCCTTACCGGGCCCTGAGATTCAAGACCTTTCCGATGAATTCAATTCGACCACCCTCTCCCCGCAATGGCACTTCATCCATCCCGACGCCGATAACAGCTATACGCTAACCGGCAGTGCATATGAGGTGCAAACCCAGGGTCCGGATGAGAACAGCGATCCGCAACAGGTATCGATCCTGGGCGAGCGTGTGCCCAATTTGGACCATTGGATGGTCGAGACGAAGATCACAACCAGCGTACCTTTCAATAACTCCTGCTGCTACAACTTCGCGCAAGGAGCGCTGTTCATCTATGGGAACGATCAGAATAGTATCAAACTCGATATCTTTCCCGACTATGACACGCGGCAAGCTGAGTTCGGAAAGCAGATTGGACCGATTCCGGCGAATTATCCCAGCTACGATCATCAAAACATCGGTATAGCGGCGGAAACCACCTGGCTGCGCGTCGAATGCCGCAAAAATGGCAATCAGGGAGAGTTATACACCTCGTACTCTTCGACCGATGGTGAGAACTGGACAAGAGGCGGCACTTGGCAGCATCAGCTTGGATCAGGCGCCCAGATCGGCATTTCCGCCGAAAACACCGCCGGCTTCACTGTGGATTTCGACTACGTGCGCGTCTATCAATTGCCATAAATTCAGCGGACCGGCGACTTGGGTTTTCAAACTGTTTACGTATCCGTTCGACCGCAGGGCTTAAGACCGCCGAGACTGCCGTTTTGGCATGCCCTGCCCTTCTCATATCTGTCCAAGAGGAGCGAAAAGGCCTCAGACTGACGGCATGCGACTCCCCCAGTCCCTTACCCTGCCTTTTTCTATCCGTGTCTTCTTCTTCATCATAACCGTCACTGTACTTGCTGTGATGATGCCCTTGAGTGCAGGGGCCACGGCAACGCTGACAGGTGCGCCGTCTGCCTTGAGCTTCGGCAATGTCGTGGTCGGGCAACCCGAGACCGAGGTTCTGGTCTTGACCAATGGCGGACAAACCAGCATCACGGTTTCGGCGATGAAACTGAGTGTGACTGAATTTAGCGCCTCCGGCTTGAGTTTCCCCTTGACTCTGCCCGCTGGGCAGAGCGCCACACTAAAAGTGACATTCTCTCCGACCAAAACTGGGTGGACGGGGGGATCGATTCTCTTTACCAGCAATGCTTCAAACGCCACCCTTGACGTGCAACTCCAAGGGACGGGCGCAACCAGCGAGAGCTTAACGGCCAGTCCCTCAACCGTTTCGTTCGGCCAAGTAGCCGTCGGAGCGAAAACCACACAGTCGGTCGTACTGACCAATCACCGCGCCTATGGCGTACAGATTTCCGGCCTGACGGCGACGGGCGGTGGATTCTCCGTTAGCGGTCCGGCCTTACCCATCACTTTGCTTGCAGGGCAAAGCACCACAGTGAAAGTCAGCTTTGTCCCACCATCGGCCGGAACGAGCGGAGGAAGCCTCTTCGTTTCCGATGAAAATCTGGACGTACCTCTAAGCGGCACGGGTACAACTACCACCACGGCAGGGAAGCTGAGCATCACGCCAGCATCGCTGAATTTCGGCGATGTCAATGTGGGCGCGACGGGGACCGAAGCCATCACCCTGAGCGCGACGGGCGCAAGTGTGACCGTTTCCTCGGACTCGAGTAGCAAATCGCAATTTGTTCTGCAGGGAGTCTCTCTGCCGTTCACCATTGCCGCGGGAATGAGCTCGTCATTCAACGTGGCGTTTAAACCCACGGGCAGCGGGACGGTTTCCGGATCGCTGTCGTTTACCAGCAACGCTGCCAGCTCGCAGACCCTCGAATCCCTTACCGGCATTGGCACAACGGTGGAGTACAGTGTCAAGCTCTCCTGGAATGCCAGCTCGGGCGTTGCGGGCTACAATGTTTACCGCAGCACAACCTCGAACGGCGCATATACCAAGATCAATTCCACCGTGGACGCGAACACCGCGTACACGGACAGTACCGTCGCGGCCGGCCAAATCTATTACTACGAAGCCACTTCGGTAACTTCCGCGGGACAGGAGAGCGCGCGCTCAACTCCGCCGCTGGAAGTTTCGATTCCGTAACGGCTAAGATCGTTTCAAGCTAGCGAAACACGTAGCCGATCTTCGTCGTCAGTCGATCCTCGTTACCGGCCGATCCTCGTTGGGGTGGCCGGGCAATTGCCGATTGCGACGGACGCAACGAGCCCGTCGTTAATGCGCGAAGTACCTTTAGCGCGACGGTGCGGTCCTTCGGGAAAACTCATAAGGCTTAAGACCGCCGATTGCCGTGTTGGCATGCCCTTTCGATACCTACCCAATAGGGGCGAAAGACCTCAAACTGATGACATGCGACTCCCCCAGTCTCTCACCCGGCATTTTTCTCTCCGTGTCTTCTTCTTCATAACCGTCACTGTATCCGCTGTGATGATGCCCTTGAGTGCAGGGGCCACGGCAAAACAGCTGACAGGTGCGCCGTCTGCTTTGGGCTTCGGCAATGTCGCGGTCGGGCAACCCGAGACCGAGGTTTTGGTCTTGACCAATGGCGGACAAACCAGCATCACGGTTTCGGCGATGAAAATTAGTGCGCCTGAATTTAGTGCGTCCGGCCTAAGTTTGCCCTTGACTCTGCCCGCTGGGCAGAGCGTTACACTAAATGTGACCTTCTCTCCGACCGGAACTGGGTGGACGGGAGGATGGATTGTCTTTACCAGCAACGCTTCAAATTCCACTCTTGACGTGCAACTCGAAGGAACGGGCGCAACCAGCGATAGCGTAACGGCCAGTCCCTCAACCGTTTCGTTCGGCCAAGTAGCCGTAGGAACGAGTACCACACAGTCGGTTGTACTGACCAATCACCGCACCTATGGCATACAGGTTTCCAGCCCGCAGGCGACGGGCGGTGGATTCTCCGTTAGCAGTCCGGCGTTACCCATCACTTTGCACGCAGGGCAAAGCACCACAGTGACAGTCACCTTTGCCCCAACATCGGCCGGAACGAGCGGAGGAAGACTCTTCGTTTCCAATGTAAATCTTGACGTACCTCTCACGGGCACTGGAACAACAACCACTGCAGGGCAGTTGAGTATCACGCCGGGAGCCGTAAATTTCGGCAATGTCAATGTGGGTGCGACCGGAAGTCAACCCATCACCATGAGTGCCAGCGGTGCGAATGTCACGGTGTCCGCGGATTCCAGCAGCAGTTCGCAATTTGTTCTGCAGGGAGTTTCTCTGCCGTTCACCATTGCCGCGGGAAAGA
>Ga0209420_1000789_pt1 | contig 15850 bp, 12 predicted proteins | sample BlaSpr_A8_OM1_O1_FD_187972 | JGI IMG/M metagenome (GOLD analysis project Ga0209420, IMG submission 187972) | Forest soil microbial communities from Thunder Bay, Ontario, Canada - Black Spruce, Ontario site 2_A8_OM1_O1 (SPAdes) (version 2) | ecosystem: Environmental > Terrestrial > Soil > Boreal... | reverse complement strand
ACCCCCCGATATGCAAAACAGTATTAGGTGGGTCCTGATCTGTGGCCGGGTGCGTCATCACCATCTGAATCGATCCCAAGAAGGGCGCGATCCGGTCGAGCAATTCCGGCGTTACAGGCGCGCGCGCGGTAACCGTGCTTTGGCCCCGGCGCACTTCGCCAACCAGCCAAAGCTGGCCTTGCGATTGGACAATTCCGGTGAAGCGATTGCCTGAGCTGGCGGCACTCGAAGCGAGATATTTTCCTGGAGATTTCAGATCGAGCTCCAGTCCGGGCAGATCGGCTTCCACCCGTACCAAAGGCGCTTGCTGCACGGCTGGGACGATTGGCGCAGCGTTTTTGGTTTGCGGGGGCTCCATCGCCAGGGCCGACGCGACGCTATCCGCGGCATTGGCCACTTCCGTGATGCGCGATTGGATCTCCTGCACCAGCAGGTAACCTCCCAATTGCTGGAACAGCATCCGCGCGGTGATGGCGCCCATCGCAAACAACATCACCACCGGCACGCCCGCAAAAAAGAGAAACGCCACAATCAGCCGGTTGCGAAGACTCCAGAGCAACTTGGCGCGTGCCCAGGCAAAGAAGCGGTAGAGGAAGTAGCCGAGGGCGATAAAAAATGCGAATTGTACGATACCTGCAAGCGGCACCGCATACCCGGCCACTTGCACGAGTGCCACCAGTAGAAAAACAACGATGATACCCAGCGCCACGCGATCCAGAGGCTGGATGCGGCGTAACAGCCTGCGATAGTTCGGGGACGCCATTTGCACACCAAGTTATCTCACAAGCGCGGCAAAAATGAGTAGGCGGAAGGCAGGACGGTGAAAACTCTTACAAAAGAAAAAAGCCGGGCCCACAAAGAGAGCCCGGCTTTTTTGCGGAAAATCACTGCTCTACGGTTGCATATTCCCTACGCGGCTGTGACTCCGGCTGTAGGCGAAATAGATCACCAGGCCGATAGCCAGCCAGATCACCAGCCGAAGCCAGGTCAAGCCGCTCAAGCTGTACATCATCAGCGCCGAGATCAGAATGCCCATGATAGGCGTGAACGGTACCCAAGGTGTGACGAAGGCGCGCTGCAAATTCGGACTGCGGCGTCGCAGCACCCAAACACCGGCGCAGACAATGATGAAGGCCAAGAGGGTGCCGATGGAAACCATTTCGCCGAGCACGTCAATCGGTGTTAGCGCGGCGACCGTGGCCACCAAGATCCCGACGAGCGCAGTGGAAATGTACGGCGTGCGGAAGCGCGGGTGAATTTTGCTGGCCCACTTCGGAAGCAACCCGTCATTGGACATCGAGAAAAAGACGCGGGTCTGTCCGAGAAGCATGACCACCATGGTGCTGCTGAGTCCGCAGATGGCGCCCAGCTTGACCAGCTTGCTTCCCCAGCTTACGCCGGTCATATCGATGCCGATCGCGAGAGGGTCGGGAACGTCCAACTGCGTGTACTTCACCAGCCCGGTTAGCACGACGGCCACGAGGATGTAAAGGATCGTGCACACCACCAGCGAACCCAAGATACCGATGGGCATATCGCGCTTCGGATTTTTAGCTTCTTGCGCGGCGGTCGAAACCGCGTCAAACCCGATGTATGCGAAGAAGATCACACCGGCGGCCGTCGCGATGCCCGACCACCCGAAGCTTCCATAAGAGCCAGTATTCGGTGGCAGGAACGGCGTCCAATTGGCGGTGGCTTCGGCGCGATGCCCTAAGATGTAATTGGCGCCAAGCCCGATGAAAATCAGCAAGACGGCGACTTTCACAACCACGATGATCGAGTTGAAATTCGCGGATTCCTTAATTCCGATGATGAGTACGACGGTTACGAACAGGATCCCCAGGAAGCCGAACAGGTTGAACGATGAATTTTGGTGTAGCAGCCCCGAGGGGTCGACGTTCGCGGCATCGAGCACCTTGTGGAATTGCGCGCTGAGCCGCTCCCAGTGACCCGAACCCGCCGGGTACTCTACGAAGACGGTGCCCGGCGCGCCAGCCAACCGGGGCGGAAGATGTATGCCGAAATCCTGAAGAAAGCTGAGGACATATCCGCTCCAGCCGCTCGCAACCGTCGCCGCTCCAAGAGCGTATTCGAGGATCAGGTCCCATCCAATGATCCAGGCAATCAATTCGCCGAGCGTGGCATACCCGTAAGTGTAGGCCGAGCCGGCTACCGGAATCATGGAGGCGAACTCCGCGTAACACAATCCCGCGAAGACGCAGGCAATCGCCGCGAGAATAAAAGACAAGAGGATCGCGGGGCCCGCATGGTTTGCCGTTGCCGTGCCGGTGAGCACGAAAATACCCGTGCCGATGATCGCCCCAATTCCCAAGGAGATCAGGTTCCCGGCACCCAGCGCCCGCCGAAGGGAATGCTCTCCCGTCTCACTAGATTCCTCCATAATCAAGTTGATCGGTTTTCTGACCCACAAACTCGCCATGCGGTGTTCCTCCTGTCTTCAGGTGCCCAGCCGCTTCACGATGTGCAAACGGACCCGATAGTACCCTGATTCTGCCCTGCAAGAAATTCAAGAATGCGGCTTTCTCGCTAGGTCGGAAAAACGTCGCGAGCCAACGCCAAATACTCAAGGGCTCGCCCACCCGGATTCGAACCCACCGCCAAATCACGAATCACCGCGAGCGAATCGGCGCCGGCCGCGTATACTTCCTTGGCGCGGTCCAATGTGATCCCTCCGATCGCCACCAACGGTTTTGTTGTCAATCGCCTGGCCTGGCGAAGCGTTTCTATTCCGACCACCGGATCGGCCCGCTCTTTCGTAGGCGTCGCAAAGACCGGGCCAAAAGCCACATAATCGGCGGTCGTCTCTTCTGCTGCGCGCACTTGCTCCAAATTATGGGTCGAGAGACCGACCCATCGCTCTGGGCCACAAACGAGGCGCGCCTCTGCTACGGGCAGGTCATCCTGACCCACGTGCACGCCGCCCGCACCCACGAGGAAGGCTATATCGGGCCGATCATTCACGATGAAGCGCACAGCATATCTTGAAAGTCTGGCGCAGATGGCATTCGAAATGTCGAAAAAGGTGCGCGAAGTCGCCTTTTTGTTACGGTACTCGATCAGTTGGACGCCTGCTTCGGCTAAGGTCGCCGCCGTCTTCTCTTCTGCGCCTGAGACAAGAGCGGCGTCTAGGATGGCGTAAAGGCGCGGGATGGGTGTGGAACTGGGCAAGCGGGCTACTTCTTGCGTGCCGCGCCGACGCCCAAATGATCGAGAAAATGGGTGTCGATCGTCCCGGCTTGAAACGCGGGATCGGCGAGGATGCGCCGGTGCAAAGGAATCGTGGTCTTTACGCCTTCGACAATAAACATTTCTAGGGCGCGCCGCATGCGGGCCAGCGCTTCGCCGCGATCCCGGCCTCGCGTGACGAGCTTGGCGATCAAGGAGTCGTAGTAGGGCGGAATCGTGCTATCCGAATAGAGGAAAGTATCCACACGCACGCCAGTGCCGCTGGGAATGTGGAAGGTAGTAATGCGCCCGGCTGAGGGCACAAAGGTCTCCGGGTCTTCGGCATTAATACGGCACTCGATGCTGTGTCCGCGAATCTCCACTTTGCCGACGGCCGTTTCCAGATTCTCCCCAGCCGCCAGGCGAATCTGTGACTTGATCAGGTCAACATTGGTGACCATCTCGGTCACCGGATGCTCCACCTGAATGCGCGTATTCATTTCGATGAAATAGAAGCTGCCATCCTCATCTCGCAGGAATTCCACCGTGCCCGCATTGGTGTAACCCATTTTCCGCAAGACCTCGACCACGCGCCCGCCGAGATCGGCGCGAGTCTTTTCGTCCATGACCGGTGAAGGCGACTCCTCGATCAGCTTCTGGTGCCGGCGCTGTATGCTACATTCGCGTTCGCCGAGGTGGATTACGCGGCCGTATTTATCGCCGAGCACTTGGAATTCGATGTGGCGCGGATGCTCGATGAATTTTTCGAGGTAGACGTCCGGCGTGCCGAAAGCTTGCTGCGCCTCGGATCGCGCCGTTTCGAATGCGGTGGCTAATTCACTTTGTTTGCGAACCACGCGCATACCGCGGCCGCCCCCGCCCGCCGAGGCTTTTACGATCAGAGGATAGCCTATCTTTTTCGCAGCTTTGAGCGCCGCATCCTCGTTTTCCACCACACCGTCGCTGCCGGGAACGATCGGCAGCCCTGCGGCGGCCACTTCCCTGCGCGCCCGATCCTTTTCGCCCATCAGCCGGATCAGCTCGGGACTTGGTCCGATAAACGTGATGTGCGAGGCCTCGCAGACCTCGGCAAAATTGGCGTTCTCCGAAAGAAACCCGTAGCCCGGGTGAATCGCGTCGACGTTCGTGATTTCTGCGGCGCTAATCACGTGAGGGATGTTGAGGTAGCTCTCGCTGCTCCTGGGTGGACCAATGCACACGGCCTCATCCGCAAAGCGAACATGCAGGGAGTTCCGGTCGGCTTCGGAGTAGACCGCGACGGTAGGAATTCCTAACTCTTTACAGGCGCAAATCACCCGCAGAGCAATTTCGCCGCGATTCGCGATTAGGATTTTGCGGAACATGGGTCTGGAAAAGCGGGAATCCGGCTAGGCCTTGCCGTTCGGCCGGATGGCAAACAGCGGCTGCCCATACTCGACAGGCTGGTTATTTTCCACCAGAACGCGGGTCAAGGTCCCGGTCACGTCAGCTTCGATCTCGTTCATCAACTTCATTGCTTCCACGATGCAGATTACCTGTCCTTTGCTTACGTGGTCGCCCACTTTGACGAAGGACGGCGCATCCGGGCTCGGCGAGGTGTAGAAGGTGCCGACGATCGGCGACTTAACGACGTGGTCCTCGGGAGCCGATGGCGCCGCCGGGGCAGGCTTCGAGGGTGCGGCGGCTGGTTCATTGAGCTGGCCCGGTCCGGCTGCCGCAGTTGCGGGAGCGGGACGCGCGGCCAAAGTCTGAGCCGCTCCTGTGGCGCCACGTTTCAACGCAATGTGCAGATCGCCTAGCGAGAATTCGAATTGCTCGAGGTTGTGCTGGCACATAAAGGCCAAGACGCGCTCAATTTCGCCTAGGTCGAGCCCCGGAAGGCCTGCCAATTTATCGTTGGGTATTTTTTTCTTGAGTGCCATGAAGTATTAGAAAGTACTAGAGTTCCAACAGTTCGCGCGATGCGTTTGTCAGGATCTCGGTCCGGCCAGCGTGAATTGCCACATCATCTTCAATTCGAATCCCGCCCATACCTTCGACGTAGATCCCCGGCTCGATCGTAACCACATTTCCCGCTTCGAATCGCCGCTCTTGCCTGGCTGCCAGTAGCGGCTCTTCGTGGACTTCCAAGCCGAGACCATGGCCTGTACTGTGGATGAAATATCGCCCTAGGCCGTAGGCTGCCAGAACTTGACGCGCGGCAGCATCCGGCGCGCCGGCTTTCGCGCCCACTGCCAAAGCCTCACAGGCGGCCTGTTGCGCCTGCAGAACAGCCCGGTACCACCGCCGGACCCGCTCCGGTGCGCGCCCGAGGAAGACCGTGCGCGTCATATCGCAACAGTAGCGGCCGAGTATAGCACCCAGGTCCAGGACTACCAATTCATTTTGCTTGAGGCGTTTAGTCGTGGGATGCGCGTGCGGCAGCGCACTACGGCGGCCGGATGCCACGATCGTTTCGAATGACGCACCTTCGGCTCCGAGCTTCCGCATCCGGTATTCAATCTCGGCCGCGACCTCAATCTCCGTGACGCCGGGCCGCACAACCTTCAATGCCTGTTCGAACACTCGGGAGCCCAGCAAAGCTGCTTTGCGCATCTGGGCGATCTCGGCCGGGGACTTAATGGCGCGGAGCTCCTCGGTCCAGCCCGTTTCCGGCTGCCAGCGGACCTTAGGCCCTGCGGCTTTCTCGAGGCTGCTTTGCGCCGCCACAGTCACTCGGGAAGGGTCGTAGGCGGCCATTACGCGCTTGCGTAACGACCCTAGGTAGCCACCGACGGCCGCAGGGAGCGACTCTTTGGTGATTTGCGGCCTTACGCCCGCGGATGCGGTCTGCGCCGGCGCTTGCAGGGCGTAGCGGCCGTCGGTAAACAGGGTGGCCTTGCCGTGCTCCACAACGAGCGCGCCTGAGGAACCCGTGAATCCTGAGAGATAGTAGATATTCGCCGGGTATGTGACGATCAACGCGTCAGCATGCGCGCTGGATAGCTTCTTCCGCAGGCGTTTCAGCCGCTCTCGGAATTCGGTGGTCATAAAAGCGAAGGAGGAGACATCGTCTCCTCCTTCGGCGCTGATTGTACTCTGACTTTTGCGTTGAGGGTTAGTGTTCCCGTTAGTCCTGGATGATCCTCGGCGTCAAGAAGAAGAGCAGCTCGGATGAACTCACCTTCACGCTCCGTTCCTTGAACAGGTTGCCGATGATGGGCAGGCTGCCGATCAGTGGAACTTCGTTGACCTGCGTGCTCTGCGACGAAATCATCACGCCGCCGAGCATCACGGTGCCGCCGTCCGCGACGAGCACTTGGTTATCCACGGATTGGGTCTGTAACGCCGGCGTACCCTGAATGTATGGGATACCCGTATCAATCTGCGTGTTTTCCAGATGCACCACCATCATGATCGTGCCGTCCGCAGTGATCTGGGGCGTCACTTGCAAAATCAAGGCGGCGTCGATGTACTGGACCGAGATCGTATTGTTGATCGTGGTCTGGATCGGGATCTTCTCGCCTTGTTCTACCTGGCCACGCGAGTTATTTTGCGTCATGATTTTCGGACGCGATAGCACTTTGCCGGCGCCCTTCGATTCCGCGGCCGTCAGGATAAAGTCCAGCGCGAAATTGCCGGAAAGATGCGCGAAGGTGAACCCGGAAGTCGGCCCCGTGGCTGGAAAGCTGGTGGCCAAGGGGTTGGATGTGGTGCCGCCAACGGAGTACGGAAGAATCGTCCCGGTAGGATAAGAAACCGGGCTGGTTCCTACGATCGGCGCGCCCGCAAAGATGTTTTGCTGGCCGCCGCTGCTCTGAATGCCGGACACGCCAAACTGTGTGCCGATATCCTGAGCAAATTGTCGCGACGCCGCCACGATGCGAGCTTCGATTTCCACCTGCGGCGACTTGCGATCGAGCTGCCGGATCAGGTTATCGATGGTCGGGATCGCGGATGGAATATCGCGGATGATCAGCGTATTGGTCCGCGTATCCGATACGATGTCGCCACGATTGGTCAAGAATGGTTTGAGCACCTGCTCGATGCTCTTGGCACCAGCGCCCCCGCCCCCGCCGGCACCGCCTCCGCCATTCTGCAGACCGACCTTAGCGTAGCTGAGCGTGCGGGTAATGGTGACGGTAGCAACGGCACTGGCTTCTGCCTTCTCCAGGTCCACGCGGGCCTGCGCTTCGCCCTTCATGGTCTCCTGGCTGGCGATACGAAGCACATTGCCATCCAGCTGCTTATCGAGATTGTTGTTCTTCAGCACGATGTCGAGCGCCTGATCCCAGGGCACCTGATCGAGCACCAGCGTGAGGTTGCCCTTTACCGAGGGATCGAGCACGACGTTCAAGCCGCTGATCTCGTGAATCAAACGGAAGAAATCCTTCAGGTCCACATCCTTGAAGTTCACGTTGATCGGCTCGCCCGAGTAGCGCGGAGCGGGAGCTGGAGCCGGCGAGCTCGGTATGGCCGCCGACGCCATCTGCGTTTGTTGCTGCGATTGCGCCGAGTTCTGCGGTGCCGGAGAAGACTGTGCCGGGCTGGCCAGAGCATTGGAGCTCTGCGTCAAGAAACCCGGGAGAGAAACGTTGGTCTCGGCAATCGCCGGAACCGCGGTCACCGGAGACGAGACGGCCTTTACTACGCCCGCTTCGGAAACGGCCGGCTTCGGCGTTCCCTGTGCGTGACGTGATGCGCTCTGGACGGAGTCCGCAGCAGAGGAGCCGGAGAACGCTACCGTCACACCGTCGCGCGATTCCAGAATCGTGAACCGGGTCCAGTGCTCGAGGTCAACCACGATGCGCGCTACGCCGGCTTGGTATTCGCCTACGTGCACGCCACGGATCGGGTCCGCATTCGCGGGTACGGCCGCCGAGCTGGTATCCAGAGTGGTGTCTGCGAAATCAAGCACGAGGCGATCGGGATTATGCAAGCGCGAGGTGTGATAGTGCAGCTCGCCTATGCCTTCGATCTTCAAAAGCGGCTCGTCCTCCACGTTGGTAACTTCAACGTGTGAGATACGGCTGCTCGCCGAATGCGCCACGGCCACTCCGCGATTCGACACGGGCGTGAAGCCCCCCGGCGAATCGAAGACGACCGAGAGTTCATGCGCACTGGAACGCTCGAAGCGAGGGTGGGCCGGCGCATCGAGCAAAATTTCCAAGCGTGTTCCCGCAGCCGTTCCGGAACCGTAAGCGACGAGCCGGTAGCTCGCGACCGCGCCTGATCCCAGAATCTGCGCGCGTTGCGCTTCGGCCGGAGACATTCCCGGCAGATCGACGACGAGCAGGCTGTCGCTGGGCCGCGACGCTGTATACGTAAAGGCGGACGTCGCCTGCGCATCAATGCGTACCGCGCCGGGCGCCACGTGCGCGACCACGCGCACCGTTGGCGAGTTTGCGCCGGGTCCTGCCTGGCTCACGCTGACGAGAAAGGTTCCGCTCGCCAATACGAGAGAGGCAAGCCCGAAGGCCGGCCATTTCATCTTCATGGCTGTTCTCCTGAGCTGGGGCTCATCCGTTTAGTCACTTCGCGTTCCAAGGGCTTGCCGAAGGCGTCTTTGCCGATTTCGTGGAAGGTCACACCGGAAATGGTGATGTGTTCCACGCGACCGTCAAATAGCTGATCGCCTTCCCGCAGGAAATAGACGCGCTGCTGCGGGTTGGCAACGACGGCGATCATGCCCGAGGGACCGCCGACAATTCCTTCGATATTCAAAGTCTGTACCTGCAGACCGGACTTACCGGGAGGCAGATTCACTGGCGGCATCACGCCTCCAGTCGTTTCTTTGTTCACAAGAATCGAGAAAGGATCCCTCCGCGCTGCGGAGGCACCAGGCTTCTCCACGGGCAAAATGGCGGGTGTTGCTGGCGCCGGTGCTGCCGCTCGGGGCGAAGGCTTCGGCTGGCGAGCGGGCGCCGGAGCGGGATTCGGGGCCGGCATAGCCATCGGCCTCTGCACCGTTCGCGCGCCGGTCTGCGCGGCGGCTTTCGCCGTCGCGGGGTTCGTCTGGGCCATCAGCGGTAGAGTCACCGGCAAGGAGCAGGCAGCGCCAAGCACGGCAATGGCCGCATATCGTGTGTGCTTCAATGTGACGCGTCGCATGGATCTATTCACCTTTAACGCTTCACCGGCACCGGAGGTGTTTTTCCTGGCGTCGTGGGAGCAGGAGCATCGTCATTGTTCGTAAAGAACGTCACCAGTGTCAGGGTCGCCTTCACCGTGGTGCCGGGACGTTCCGGAACTTTCGTCTTGTCCGTGGGAGCCAAACCCGTGAACGCTACGTCGCCGACGTTGATCACTCGGGATAGGCGGCTCAGACGTCCAAAGAAATCGAGAACACCGTAGTAAGGCCCGTCCAGTTCGACGGCAAACGGCATCTCGTAGTGATAGTCACGCGGCACGATGTTGCCGGAAGCCATCTTGCGGATCTCGATCCCGGAAGAGGCGGCCGCACCCTGCACCATGCGGAGGAACTCGTCCAGATCCTTGTCGGCCGGAACAATCGCCTTCAGGGTCTCGAGCTGCTTCTGCATGGCATCGGTTTCGGCGCGGAATTCGGCAAAGCGGCGCCGGTAAACTTCAAGCGAATTCACTTGTTGGGTCAGAGTCTGTTGCTGTTGGTTCAAGGTTACGAGCTGCGCGCGCGCGCTTTTCACCGGGGAGATCGGCAGCCATTCGCCGCCCGCCACGATGACCACGGCGAGACCGAAGAAAATCAGTACCTGCAAGTACCAAGGCATTTCGCGGAAGGAGGTCGCCATCGCCGTTATCCCTTCCTCGTCGAAGTTACCGGTGCGCGCGAAACTGGCGCCGTCGCGGGAGCCTTCACGGGCGCCTGCTGCATCGGGAGCTGTTGCGCAGGACCGGATGCGCCGGCCGTCTGTCCGCCGGGAGGAGCAAAGACTACGTTAATCGTGAAATCGTAAAGTTGCACGGCAGGGTTCTCATCCTGGTGGGTATCTTTGATATCCACCTGCTGAAAATAGCCGGAGCGCCGGAGTTGCGTGATGAATTCGGCCACCGCATTGATGGAGCCGGCGGTACCGATCAAGGTGATGCTGTCTCCCTTGCGCCCAAAGGAGGTGAGCCACAGCGTTTCCGTGCGCGTGACCGTATTCGCCACGGCGTCCAAGAGTTCCTGGCCACCATTGCGGTTGCGCTGTAGCTGCTCGATCACGTTGATGCGCTGTTGCAGCAGGGCCTTCTGCTTTTCGAAATCGTCCACTTGTTGCTTGATCTGGTCGAGTTCGGTTTTCTGCTGCTTGAGCGAGTTGATCTGTTTCTGAACGTCCTGGACTTTGCTGTTGGTCTGCCACCAGTCCAGGGTCAGCGCGCCCACAGCCACGGCCACCGCAAGAACGAACATTCCGATCTGGAATGTCGCTTCGAGCGGCACCGAACTGCGGGACGCTTTCGGACGTGCTTGACCGAGTAGGTTGATGCGGATCATGGCTGGTCGAAGCTCCTCAAAGCCAGACCGACCGCGATTGCCAGCCGGGGAGCCAGCTCGCGGATCTCGTCCTCGTTATGCCGCGCCGGATTAATCACGACCTTCCGGAACGGGTAAATCTCTTCGACTGGAACGGTGAATTCCTCGCGCAACAGGTCCATCATCCCCGGAACGCGCGCCGTGCCGCCCGCCACGTAAATGCGCTGAATGCTTTCGCCGCTGGCGGTGGCGCGGAAGAAGTCAAAGGTCTTTTGAATTTCCAGTATCAAAATGTCCGAAACGGAGCGAACGATCGTGCCGCGGTGCTCGTCGGTGACGCCGGCAAGCGCTTCACCCTTCTTCAAACGCTCGGCGTCGTCAAAATTCAGGTCAAGTTCTTTCTGCAGCGCGTCCGTGTACTGATTGCCGCCCACCGAAACGTCGCGGGTAAAGAGCGGGATGCCGCCGCGGACGATGTTGATGTTCATCACGCTCGCGCCGACGTTGAGAAGCGCCGAGGTCTGGGCCGGATCGGGATCGTAGTTATATTCGAAGCAGTTCTGCAGCGCGAAGGCGTCGATATCCACCACCGATGGCGTCTTGCCGGCCTGCGCAAGCACGTTCGTGTGGTTGAGAATTTTGTCTTTCTTCACCGCCACCAGCAGCACTTCCATCTGGGAATCCACCGAATCCAGATGCTGGTAGCTGAGGTTCACGTCCGCGATGTCAAACGGAATGTGCTGGCTCGCTTCGGTCTGAATGCGATCGTAGAGCTCCTCCTCCGTCATCAACGGAAGCGGAACGCGAGGCTTCACGATTACGGAGTGGCCGGAGACCGAAGTCGCGACGTTTTTGTTTTTGATCTTCTGTCGCTCGAAAATGTTGGAGATGCCTGCGGCCACCAGCGGGGCGTCCATGATGGCGCCGTCCACGACGGTGTCCTGTGCCAGCGGCTCCATGCCGTAGCTGACCAGTTCATAGCCTTGCCGGCCGTTTTTGAGCTCGACGGCCTTGATCGAGCTCGAGCCGATGTCGAGGCCCACGAGTTGTTTTTGTTTACTGCCGCCAAACATCGCTTCAGCCCCCTTCCGGGTTCTGCTAACGCCGGCCGTTTGGCCGGGTCTGACTCATCTTGCTTTCCATCCAACGATCCAAAATCGACTTACGCAGCTTCCAACGATTCCCGAGCTTAAAAGCCGGTACCACGCCGTCACTGATGTACCGATACAACGTGTCTGGTGAGACTCCCAAGTAGCTCGAAGCCTGTCGCAGATTCATGACTTCGCGCGCCTCGCTCACCGTCTGATTGACTCACTCCTCAAATTCGCTTCGGACTTGCCGTCCGTTTGCACAGCACGGCTCTGGAGTAGCGTCCACTGTGTGCGGTTATCCCATCCGCTCCTGGAAGCGTCAAGCTGTCCTAACGGACAGTTGTTGTGAGAAATGGGGTAGTTCTTGGGTAGTTCTAGGTGTTTCCTGGAGGGTCAAAAAGCGCCAGAATGCCTGAAATCAAGCAGATAAACCGCGGAAATTCTGTTTGCGCGCTGGCCGACAGAATTGTGCCTTGGAAGTAACTTTCACGATTGAAGTTTCATGGCGAGCGTACCGACGGACAGCGCCGATTTCGATCCAGTCCTCATCAAACGGCGTTTCACACTGGGATAGATCGCCGACGGCACATTCCTCAGCGAGGGCGGCGCGGATATTTCGGCAGGCCCAGCGAATTCCAAATCGCATCCACATGGTCGCAGGTTTGTGCGTCCATCACGATTTCATCGGGCCACGGGCGCGTGAAACCCTCCGAAGGCCACTTGCGCGTGGCGTCCACGCCCATTTTTGAGCCGAAGTCCTGGATGCGCGAAGCGTGATCGAGCGTGTCCGCCGGTCCGAAATTGAATTGCACGTCGCGCTCGGGATCGATCGCGCACAATGCTTTCCACACAACCTCACGATAATTCTGCACGTCCACATCGTGATCCACCACCACGATCACTTTGGTAAACATCGCCTGCCCGAGCGACCAAATCGCATTCATAATTTTTCGTGCGTGCCCGGGATATGACTTGCGGATGGCAACGATCATCAGGTTGTGAAAGATGCCCTCGGCGGGCATGGAGACGTCCACAATTTCCGGATATTGCATCTTCATCACCGGCAGGAAAATGCGCTCCACGGCGTGCCCCATCCAATAATCTTCCTGGGGTGGCGGGCCGACGATGGTCGTCAAGTAAACCGGATCCTTGCGGTGCGTGATGCAGGTGATGTGAAACACGGGAAACTCGCCTTCGAGCGAATAGAACCCGGTGTGATCGCCGAAAGGGCCTTCGGTGCGCTTCTCGTTCAGCTTGACGTAGCCTTCCAGCACGATTTCTGCATTGGCAGGGACTTCGAGATCAACGGTTTCGCCTGCGACCATTTCGACTGGTTCGCGCCGCAAGAATCCAGCGAACATAAACTCATCTAGGTCGGGCGGAATCGGCAGAATGCCCGCGAGGCAGGTGGCCGGATCGGCGCCAATCGCGACGGCCACTTCGATGCGGCCATCTTTATTTCGTGCACGTGCGCGCCGAAAATGCTCCGCGCCGTGCTTCTGGGTCTGCCAGTGCATCCCGGTGGTGCGATCGTCATATACCTGCATGCGATAGACGCCCACGTTGCGCTTGGTTGTTTCCGGATTGCGCGTGATCACCAGCGGCCAGGTGATGAAACGCCCGGCATCCTGCGGCCAGCACTTCAGGATCGGGAATTGCGCGAGCGAAAAATCGTCTTTGTGGATTACTTCTTTGCACGGGGCGCTCCGGACGGTCTTCGGGAAAAACGATCCTAGTTCCGCGAGCTTGGGCAACATCTTGATTTTTTCGAAAATGCCCTGCGGCGATTGGAAATCGATCATGCCGCGGATGCGTTCGGCCACCTCGTTGATGTCGCCAACCTCAAGCCCCAGATTCATGCGGCGCTCGCTGCCCAGCATGTTAATTAGCAACGGCACTTTCGAGCCTTTGGGACGTTCGAAAAGGAGCGCAGGACCTCCGGCGCGATTGGCGCGATCGGCGATCTCGGAAATTTCAAGGATGGGATCAACTTCGGCGGAAATACGGCGCAGTTCGCCCTCTTTTTCGAGCTTCGCGATGAAATCCCGCAGGTTCTTGTAAGCCAAGGCCCCCGCCTCCGTGTGCGCGCTAGTGCTTCGTACGAGCGGCCACTTTAGCATTAGCCCAGCAGGATTGCATTGGTTCGCACCGCTCATCGGCGCCTTCACGTGATGACGTCCCGGCGACGAGATCAGCGAGTTATTCGTTGCTAAAAGTGGTAGAGATTCTTGGCGTTGTCGTGCAGGACCAGGATGGCGATTTGTTTGGCGCGATCGAGCGTGATTTCGTGATCGCGCAGCATCCCCGTGAGCGCAACGCCCAGCGCGGCGCGCGCACTGCGGTTAGCCAGCCAGGCGGATTCTTCCCAACCCATCGTTGGCGAATAGGGATACGCATCCGTGCCGTAGAGAACTTTTTCCGGCTGGTATTCCAGCCATTCGCGCAACCATTGCGCCATCATGTGTGGCGGAAAGGTCAACGACTGCGCCGAAAGATCGGTGTAGACGTTGGGCTTGAGCAATAGCGCGCCCATTTCCCGCACGTACGGCCAGCCGCCATGGATCAGCACGAAATTCGTTTTACGCAGCCGGGGATCGTTGAGCAGCGGTTCGAGCAGCATGGGGTTCACACCGGCCATCTGGAAATAGCTGCCATCGCCACCAAAGGTGTGCAGATGTACCGCCATCCCGAGGCGGCCGGATTCCACGGCAATGTAACGAAAAATGAAATCCTGCAATGTCTTATAGTCGGCGTCGGGCGGGGTGCCGTGCGTAGCCCACTTTGCATAGATACGCGCTGCGTCTTGCTCACTCGGATTGCTCACATCGAATGAACGCAGGTACGCCATCTCGAATTTTTCCGCCACGGCGCCGGCCGAGCGTTCGTGCTCGAGCGTGGGCGAGACCACCTGGGACAGATAATCGGCTAGCGTCGCCGGGACTGCGGACAACCCCAACGCTTTGAGGTAACGCGCGCGGACGCCGTTTTCGTCGGCGAAGAAGAGCTTGCGATCGGGCGATTGCTGCGCGAGGCTAGAATTGTCCAACGGGAAAAGCAGGGCGTCTGCATAAGGAACCCAGCGGAAGCGCGGCGGCTGAACTCCTGTGCCCATGGCCACGCGATTGGCCAGCATGGTCTCGATACCCGATTGATCGAGCACCCAATTCGAATAGTTCGATCCCTGTTGCTCGCGCACATGCGAACGCGCTTGGTTCAGCGCCGCGAGGGAGTTCGCGTCGAGCGGCGGTGTTCCGTCGAAGCCGAAGAGTGCTCTCCAGGCGTCGGCCAGCGGCGGATAGTCTGGGCGTAACGCCGGGGTCACCGATTCCGGCTCCATGTTGTCCACGGGCAGCGCGTCGAAGTCGCGGTCCTTATCGAGATCGGGTGGCGCAAGGATCGGGTGCGCGTGATTATCGATGGCTTTGGTCTGCGCGATCACTTCGGCTATCTGGGGATCGATCGCATCAGCGGAGGGGCCGCCGTCGTGGCTAGCGCTGTTGGGCACGCCAGAGCAGCCTGCGAGAGCAAGGCCGAGCGCGACGGTAAGAAGAACCTGACGGGAATCAATTTTCATGGGCACAGGCCGCCGAGTCTAACACGTCGCGCGATCCCGATCGCGGATGGTAGCATGGCGCATTCCGGTGATCACAGACCCTTCGCTGGTGGAAGAAGCGCAGCCGCTGGAGTTTTATCGGCGCCGGAGTTCGGAAATCGGCGTTCGGACCGATGACGCGCGCCGCGCTTACGACACCGCGCGGATGGCCCTCGCGATCAGCCTGCTGCTCACCTTCACCGCGCTATACCAAATTTTCGTCGCGAAGGCTTGGCCGGTATGGTCCGTGGCAGTGGCAATTCCAGTGGTTGTCTACACCGCGTATCAAACCAGGCGCTGTCAGGATCGTCTGAGAAAACTCCAAAGCCTGCACGACTATTACGCCAAGGGCGTTGCGCGGCTCGGTCTCGCGTGGGACGCGCTCGATGAAGGCAGCGACTTCATCGATCCGCGCCATCTGTATGCCACCGATCTCGACCTCTTTGGACGCGGCTCCGTATTTCAAGTACTCTGCTCGGCTCGAACCAAAGCGGGCCGTGAAAGGTTAGCCAGCTGGATGAAAGCGGCGGCGACGTTGGACGAGGCGCGTGCTCGCCAAGCGGC
>Ga0209420_1000788_pt1 | contig 15856 bp, 11 predicted proteins | sample BlaSpr_A8_OM1_O1_FD_187972 | JGI IMG/M metagenome (GOLD analysis project Ga0209420, IMG submission 187972) | Forest soil microbial communities from Thunder Bay, Ontario, Canada - Black Spruce, Ontario site 2_A8_OM1_O1 (SPAdes) (version 2) | ecosystem: Environmental > Terrestrial > Soil > Boreal... | reverse complement strand
CCGACTTCTGCAAGCCATTTCCGAAGCGGCTGTTCGGCGTGGCGCCGATGCCGATCCAGGATGTCGATGAAGCGGTGCGCGAGATGCGCCGGGTCGTGCGCGAGCTCGGCTTCAAGGCGGTTTTCGTCAGGCCCAATCCGTTCAACGGGCGCCGCCTTAACGACCCGGCCTACGATCCGTTCTGGCGCGAGGCGCAGGAGCTGGACGTTCCGGTCGCCGTTCACGGCAGTTTCGGCACGCGGATGCCGACGATGGGTGGCGACCGCTACCACGACCCGTTTTTCTTCCACATGGTTTGTCATCCGTTCGAGCAACAAGCGGCCTGCATGGATATCGTTTGTGGCGGAGTGCTCGCGCGATTTCCAAAACTGACGGTCGGCTTTCTCGAGTCGGGAATCGGATGGCTCGGCTACTGGCTCGATCGGATGGATAGCCACTACGAGAAGATGGGCACGTACGTTCCGTGGCTGAAGCGCAAACCCAGCGAGTATTTCGCCGATCGATGCTATGTGTCGATGGATCCTGACGAGAGCACGCTCAAGGCAATGATCGATCTCGGCGTCGAGCGCAACGTGCTGTGGGGGTCGGACTACCCGCACTTCGACTGCACCTACCCGGGCGTGGTGCGCGAAGTAACGCGCGCGCTGGACAAGCTGCCGGCGAGCGCCCGCGACAATATCCTGACGGAAAATGCGCTGAGGTTTTACCGGCTCAGCTGATCACGCGGCGCGGGCGTGAACGATCGCGCCGCCAAGCTCGCCTTGCGTGATCACGCCGTGGAGGCCGGAGTACATCGAGAGCACGGAGTTGTACGCGTCGGCGCCGCCGATCTTTTCGATCTCGGCGCGCTTTAGCTGGACTCGTTCGACGAACGCCGCGTACCACCGCGCGTAGTCAGCATTCAAATCCTCGACCACACCCGGCTCCCATCCGGCTTCGCGCAGCGTCGCGCCGATCTCCGGCAGTCGAATCGCGTGCGGCATCATTGGGTTGGGCGCGTCACCGGACTTCGGGCCGACCGTGTAGTCGAAAATCACCAGCGGCGCGCCGGGCTGGGCGACTTTCCGCAACTCCGCTAGCGCCTCGCGCTGGCGATCGAACGCGTAGAAGGCGTTGAGCATGTAGATGACGTCGAATTCGCGCGTGACGGTGCGCGGGACGTCCAGCACGTCGCAAACGTGGAATCCGACCTCAGGATAAGTCGCGCGCGCATACTCGATCGACTCGGCGTCGCGATCGATCGCCTCGACGTGGCCCCATCCACTGCGGCGCACGTAGTCGGCGCTGCCGCCGCGCCCGCATCCGACGTCGAGCAACCGCTGCTCTGGATTCTTCGCGATCGAGCGAAAGGTGCGCTCGATCGCCTCTTCCTCGCCGGCGTGTGCGTAGTCGCCCTCGCGAATCAGCGCGAGGATCCGCTTGCCCTCGAATGAGTTCATGTTCATCGGCGGCTGGGTCATGGTCGGACCAATATACTAATGCACGAGCCCCTGCGTTAAGCGGAAAACTTTGTGCTTGCGGTCGAGGTTTGCAAGACGCTGTTACCCGCACTTACTTGCGCTATCGCGTGAGCAACTCCATAATCCGGCGCGAGTCGCTGTTACTCTGAATCTTGAAAACGTTAGGGAGGTCACATGAACCGGCGCATTGGGATCTGGCTATCTGCGTGCATGTTCTTCTTGATGGCTGCGGCGCCGGCTCACGCGGCCGATGATGATGCGTTGTCGAACTTTGCGGCTGCCAACGTTGTAATTGGACAAAAGAAATTTAACGGTTCGGGATGCAATCGCAAACCCGAGGGGGGCAAACCCGGTAAAAATACTATCTGCGGTCCTGAAGGTGCTGGGGCAGCGGGCGGAACAACATTTTTCCTCCCGGACAGCGGAAACGTTCGCGTGCTAGGATTTAAAGGCGTTCCCAAAAAGAACGGGGCTTCCGCCAAGTTCGTCCTGGGTCAGACCAAATTCACGAAGGAAAACTTCGGCGTCAGCGGTACCTTGTTCGAATTTCCAAGCGCGGTCGTTACCGCGGGCTCTCAGCTATTGATGACAGATTTCAGCAATAGCCGCGTGCTCATCTGGAACAAGCTGCCGACCAAAACCAACACGCCGGCGGATCTGGTGGTTGGCCAATCCAACCTCACCTCGAACACTTCTGCGGCGACCCAATCGGGATTGAATCATCCAGAGATCGGATTGTTTGTGGCAGATGGCAAGCTCTTTGTTTCAGACCGGAACAACAATCGCGTGTTGATTTGGAACAGCATCCCGACCGCCAATGGCGCGCCCGCAGATGTCGTAATCGGGCAGCCCGATTTCACGAGTAGCGACGGGCATACTACTCAGACCGGCCTTGACGAGCCCGAGGGACTCTGGAGCGACGGCACACAACTGGTGGTCGCCGACGAAGCCAACAACCGAGTGCTGATTTGGAACACCATTCCGACCACAAATGGCGCGCCCGCGGATCTGGTCGTTGGACAACCTGATTTCACCGCGCTCGACAATCCGGAACCGCCCAACGAACAAAGTCTTAACCAACCGGGTGGCGTCGGTTCGGACGGCTCGAGTTTGTATGTCGAGGATTCCAGCAACAACCGTATCCTTGTGTACAGTCCGTTCCCGACCTCAAACAATCCGGAGGCCAGCGTCGTACTGGGTCAAGCCGATTTTACACATAGCGATAGAAATGCAGGCAATGCATCGGCGAGTGCGCAAACTCTCGACTTTCCGTTCGGATTGTCTATCATCGGGACGCAATTGATCGTCAACGACTTTGGCAACAATCGCTATCTGATCTTCAATCTTTAGCGCAGCGCGACCGTCGCATCGCACGCATCCGCGGGTCTTTGGAATTGGCGCCCTGAATACTTGTCAGCGGGCGGTTTCGTCGGCGAAGTAACGAGCCAGCTCTGGCGGCATTGAATCCATATCGATCTCGAAAAGCTCCAGCAGGACGTTATCCGGCGCCGGGCACATGATATACCGCCAGGTGCCGAATTCGCGGATGCCACTTTTAAACGGCGTCCCCATTGCGAGCAAGCGGCGATGCAGCCCCGCCAGGTCACTGGTGCGAATCCCGACGTGATGGATACTGCCCTTGCCGTCATCGCGAGGCGGCTGGGAATAGAAATGCAGCCGCCCTGTGCCGACTTTCATGAAGACGTTGCGCGCACCGCCGAAATCGCCGTCGTAATATACCTCCGCACCCAAGGCGCGAACGTACCAATCGATTGCCGCATTCAGATCCCGCGAGAAAAGATGCACGTGATGAAGGTGGATCATCTTCCTCGAAGGTCCTTCTCAGGATGCCAGGCGGCCGTCTGCCGGCTCGGCGGTAGGTTCGTCGGCGAGCTGCTCGGCTGCGGGTTCGGCTGCGACTACCATTGGGCGGCCTTCGCGCCATGCGTGGTACCGCGCGAGAAACGCTTCCATGTAGGTGTAGAAGACGGGAGTTATGTAGAGGGTCAGGAACTGGGAGAAGAACAGGCCACCTACTACGGCCACACCTAGCGGGCGGCGCGATGAGCCGCCGGCGCCCACTCCTATCGCGATAGGTAAGGTGCCCATCAGCGCCGCCATCGTGGTCATCATGATCGGGCGGAAGCGGATGATGCAGCCTTCGAAGATCGCGTCGGCGGGCGACTTGCCTTCGGTGCGCTGAGCATCGAGTGCGAAGTCGATCATCATGATGGCGTTTTTCTTGACGAGACCTACCAGCATGATGACGCCGACGAAGGCGAACAGGTCGAGCTCCATGCCGAATATCCATAGCGTCATCAATGCGCCGAATCCGGCCGAGGGTAGGCCGGAGAGAATCGTGATCGGATGGATGAAGCTTTCGTAGAGCACGCCGAGCACCAGGTAGATGACGAGGATCGTCATCACGAGCAACACGCCGAGTCCGGAGAGCGACGACTCGAACGCCTGCGCGGTGCCCTGGAAGTTGGTCGTGACGTTGTCAGGCAGAGTGGCGGCGGCAGTCTTGTTGACCTCGGCGAGCGCCTTGCCGAGTGAAACGCCGGGCGCGACGTCGAACGAAATCGTTGCAGAGGGGAATTGCCCGGAATGGTTGACCTGCAACGGGCCGAGCGAGCGCGTGAATTTGACCAGCGTGTCGAGTGGCACCAGGTCGCCGCTGGACGATCGCACGTAGAGCAGCGCCAGAGTAGAGGGATCGTTCTGGTACTGAGGCTCGACCTCCATGATCACCCAGTACTCGTCGTTGGGCGCGTAGATTGTCGAGATCTGACGCGAGCCGTAAGCGTTGTAGAGTGCGTCTTCGATCGCGTCGGCGGAGATGCCGAGCGAGTGCGCTTTGTCGCGATCGATGTCGACGGTGACTTGCGGATTTTCGATTTGCAGGTCGCTGTTGACGCCGCGCAGGTCGGGAATCTGGCGCAGTTTCGACTCGAGTATGGGCGCGTACTTGTAGAGCGTGGCGGTATTCTGGCTCTGCAACATCAACTGATACATGCTGCGCGTGAATTGCGCGCCAATCTGGATCGGCGGCGGATTCTGCAGGAACACGCGCAGCCCGGGCACGCTGTTCAACAGCGGCCGCCATTTCGTAATTAGCTGATCGACGCTTAATTCGCGCTGCGAAGCCGGCTTCAGATGCAGAAATATAATTCCGGAATTGCCGGCGCCGCCGGGACCGCCAGGGCCGACGCTGACGAAGTAACTGATGATGCTGGGATCGTTCTTGATGAGGCTGGCGGCGGCGAGTTGATGCTCGACCATCGAGTCGTAGGAAATTCCCTGCGCGGCGAGCGTGAAGATGATCAACTGGTCGTCGTCTTCCGACGGCAGGAAGCCCTTGGGGATCGCGTAGAATAGGTAGATTGTCGCAAGCAGCAGCGCGCCGGAAAAATACATGGTCGCGCGGCGATGGCGCATCACCCACGACAGGCTGCGCTGGTAGGCGTCGAGCATGCGATCGAAATAACGCTCGGTGACCGCGTAAAATTTGCCGTGACGCTCGCTGCCCGGCGGGCGCAGAAAGCGCGAGCACAACATCGGCGTCAAAGTCAGTGAGACGAAGCCCGACACCAGGATGGCGGCGCCGATGGTGACGGCGAACTCATGCAGCAAGCGGCCGAGGATGCCGCCCATGAACAGCACCGGGATGAACACCGCCGCCAGCGAGAAGGTCATCGACAAAATCGTGAAGCCGATTTCCCTGGCGCCGTCGAGCGACGCCGTCATCACGTCCTTGCCCATCTCCATGTGGCGCACGATGTTCTCGAGCATCACGATCGCGTCGTCGACGACGAAGCCGACGCCCAGCGTAATTGCCATCAGCGAGAGATTGTCGAGCGAGTAGTTGAGCATCCACATGACGGCGAAAGTGCCGATGATCGACATCGGCAGCGCGAGGCTCGGGATGACCGTCGCGGACAGATTGCGCAGGAACAGGAAGATCACCATCACGACCAGGAAGATGGTGAGCAGCAGGGTGAATTGCACGTCGTTGATCGAGGCGCGAATCGTTTCGGCATAGTTACCGAGCGTGCGGATGTGCAGCGCAGCAGGGACTTCGGCCTGGAAGGCCGGAATCAGCCGCATCACGTTGTCGACGACCTGCACCGTATTGGTCCCGGGCTGGCGCTGGATCGCGAGCACGACCGACGGCTCACCGTTGGCCCATCCGGCGGTTTTGTTGTTCTGCACGCTGTCGAGCACCTGGCCGACATCGTCGAGCCGCACGGGCGAGCCATTCTGATATGCGACGATCAGTGATCGGTAGGCGGCCGCATTCGTCAGCTGACCCTTGGTGTCGACGGTGAACGCCTGGTGCTGACCGTAGAGGGTGCCGGTCGGCATATCGACGTTGGCGTTTTTAATCGCAGTCGAAACTTCGTCGATACCGATGCCGCGCGTGGCCAGCGCCCTGGGATCGAGCTGAATGCGCACGGCATACTTTTGCGCCCCGTAAACCTGCACCTGCGCGACGCCCGAGACCATCGATATCTTCTCGGCAAGGTAGGTCTCGGCGTATTGATCGACCTGCGAAATCGGCATCGTGCTCGAGCCGAGACCGAGGTAGAGGATCGGCTGATCGGCAGGATTGACCTTCTTGTAGGACGGCGGACTCGGCATCCCCGGCGGCAACTGCGCCTGCGTCGCGGCAATCGCGGCCTGCACGTCCTGTGCGCCGGCGTCGATGTTGCGGGTCAGGTTGAATTGCAGCGTGATGTTGGTCGAGCCCTGGATGTTGGTCGAGGTCATCGAGTCGAGGCCGGCGATCGTCGAGAACTGTTTTTCGAGCGGCGTCGCCACCGACGACGCCATCGTCTCGGGACTGGCCCCCGGCAGCGAGGCGCTCACGACGATCGTTGGAAAATCGACGTTGGGAAGATTGTTTACCGGCAGATAGCGGTACGCCATCAGCCCGAACAGCATGATCGCGAGCGAACTCAGCGTCGTCATGACGGGGCGGCGAATGAATAGTTCGGCGATATTCATGACGAGGCGCCGCTAGCGGTCAGGCCGCTCTTGATGGTGACGGTGGCGCCGGGAATCAGCCGGAGTTGTCCGTCGGTCACGACCGTTTCGCCCGCCTTGAGTCCGCTGTTGACGACCGTCTCACTGTCGATCGTTTCCCCGGCGACGATCGGCCTGAGCTCGACTTTCATGGCCGGCTGCACGACGAAGACGAACGATCCCTGCTGCCCGGTCTGCACCGCCTGCGACGGCACCAGGATCGCGCCCGGGTGATCTCGCAGGATCAGAGTCGCGTTGACGTACTCGCCCGGCCACAGGCGCCCGTTGCCGTTGGCGAACTCACCCTTGAGATTTATCGTGCCCGTCTTCGAGTCGACACTGTTATCGACGAAGGTCAGCTCACCGGACTCGACCCCCTGCTGCTCGGGCAGCGAGACCTGGACCGCGAGCTTGCGCTCCGCCATGAACTCGCGCACGGAGGGCAGCTTCTGCTCGGGAATCGCGAAATCCACATAAACCGGATGCACCTGGTTGATGACGACCATCGCAGTGTCGGCGTCGGGCTTGACCAGGTTGCCGGCATGCACCAGCAGGTCGCCGGTGCGGCCGTCGATCGGCGCGCGAATTTGACAGTACTCGAGATTCAACTGCGCGGTCTGCACCGCGGCGGCGTCGGCTTGCATCGAGGCCGAGAGTGCCGCGGCGTTCGCCTCGACCTGATCGTATTGCTGGCGCGATCCGACGTTCTGTTTGAGCAGCACCGAGTAGCGATGCTCGTCGGCCGCGGCCATGCGATACTGCGCGCGATCCTTGGCGAGATTCGCCTGCGCCTGTTGCAGCGCGGCTTCGAACGGCCGCGGATCGATCGTGAACAGCAGATCGCCCTGCTTGACGTCTTGTCCCTGTAGGAAATGCACCTGCATGATCTGGCCGCTGATTTGCGCCTTCACGTCGACGGTCGAGAAAGCCTCGACCCGGCCGATCGCGCGGATCGTATCGGAGACCGTCTTCTGCACCACCTTGGCCGCCAGGATTGGCACCGCGTCGCGCTCACCGAACGTATCGGCGGGTCCGTGCGAGCATCCTGCCATCGCAATTAGTGCGATCGCCGGGGCGAGCGCTATCGCGCGCCATCGTTTCAAACTGAAATTGCCCTTCAGATCTCGAATAAATTAACCGCGCCGCCGGGCCATAGTTACGCCCCGGCAAAGTAGTGTCGCGGATACTATCAGGCTCGCCCGAGTCACGAAAATCCAGCCGGTGAACGGAACCGTCGCTTCCGGTCAGTTTTTCTATCTCCTCGCCCTTACGAGGATTCTGCTTCTCTCTTTCGATGTCCCCCTTCCCTCGATGGAAGGAGTTACTCCCGACTATCCTAACCTCTTCCCGCGCGGGAAGGGGTTAGGGGTTAGGGCTTAGGTTGTCGGTCTTCCCCTAAGCGCTTGCAGAACCACTACCGCGCGGCCTCGGACACTAGAGCAGGGTGATGCGCCGGCAGCCGGCAGAAGCCGTCGCTCTCGATCTGCAGAGCGCGATTGAATCGCGCGCGCATATTCTCGAGCGCGATGGTCGCAGTCAGATCGACGATTTGCTCGGTATTAAAATGGCGCTTGAGTTCCTCGAACACCTCGTCGGGAACGTCGACCGAGGCCAGCGTCATCTCCTCAGTATAGCGGAGCGCCGAGCGCTCGGCCGGCGTGAACAGCGGATTCTCGGTGTACTCTGCCAGTGCCGCGAGTTTCTCATCGCTGATTCCAAGCCTGCTGCCACCGGCAGCATTGATGTCTATTCAAAAAACGCAGCCGACCATCTGCGCGGCGCGCAGACAGACCATCCGTTTCAAGATTTCAGGGGTGACCTTGGAACCCTCGACCGACTGCATAAAGATCGACATCGCGATCGTGATGCCGGGACGATACGCCCACGCCTTGATAGGATTCAGCACTTTGCCGACCCGCCGCTTCAGCATCCAGGTAAGCGGCCTCAACATCCAACTCATCTGATTTTCTTCGAGTCCTTCAATACGCATTGGATGAACTCCAGCTGAGCGGCGCGCTCGGCGGCGCGGGATTGTCCGACTAACTATACAGATATAATGCTGAGGCGATTAGGCGAGGCAAGCAGCACGAGCGCGATCAATTGCCACGGCGTCCGAGAGATTGGCGCGCTCGCCGATCCTAACAACCTAACCCCTTCCCGAGCGGGAAGGGGAACCGGATTTGGAGGGCAGCCGCTAGATGCTCAGATGATACAGCTCCGCCACGTTGTCATGCAGCACCAGGTTCTTCTCGTCCGCGGTCATTCCGACCGTGTGCTTGCTGATAACGTCCTGCGACCACGGCCAGGTCGAATCGCTATGCGGAAAATCGCTGGCCCACATCAGCCGTTTGATGTTGCAAAGATTGCGCACCTGGAATGCTACGTAGTCGTCCTGGAAGGTGGTGTAGACATTCTCGCGGAAATACTCACTCGGCATCTTCGACAGCGTGCCCGCCGGTAGCCAGTAGCGATGCCGGTCATACGCATGATCCATTCGATACATGTAGTGCGGCACCCATCCGGCGTCCGCCTCGACGCAAACTACCTTCAACTTCGGATGGCGCTCGAAAACTCCGCCCAGAACGAAAGTGCCGATGATGTCCTGGCATCCGCGGATGATCGACAGGAAACTGTTGAGCTTGGGCCCGCGGGTCTGAAAATTGTCGCTGCTGCTGGTCAGGATGTGAAAGCTGAGCGGCATCTCGAGGTCGATCGCGGCCTCATAGAAGGGCGCGTAGATAGGACTGTCGTAGTCTTCGAGCGCCGGGTTACCCGGCATCATGACGCCCTTAAGCCCGAGCTCCTTCATCTTGCGCAGATCCGAGATTCCTTCCTCGACCGAGCGCATCGCAGTCTGCCCGGTCCCTATCAACCTGTCGGGATGCGCGGCGCAGTACTCGCCTATCCAGAGGTTGTAGGCGTCGAAGCAGGCCTTCTTGTAGTCAAAGTCGCGATGGTTGCAGAGGATCATGCCGACGGTCGGGTAGATCACTTCGGCGGCGACGCCGTCGCGATCCTGATCGGCCATGCGCGCGTTGGGATCCCATCCGCCGCGATGCATTTCCGAAAACTTTGCGCCTATCGTCCTCAGCTCGCTCGCATCCTTGCCCGCGGCCGCCGCCAGCGCGACGTTGATCGGACGCGGGAAGTCCTTGACGATGAACACATCGCCCAGCTTCTCGTCGTGGACCATGTGCGGAGCGGTATCCTTATACTTGTGATCGATTCGATCGATGTAAGTGTTGGGTGGCTCGGTGATGTGAGAGTCCGCGGAGATAATTGGCTTCTGCATCGTATGCCCTCGATTGCCCGTTGCGCTTGAATTTCTATTACTAAAGCATTGTGGTCTTTACAACGCCGCGGTTCCATACCGATCGGTCTGGACCGCGTGGAAGCGCGCGCGATATAGGTAGGGAATCGAGGGACACTGCGATGGACTACGATCTGAAGATCACGGGCGGCACGATTTGCGACGGTACTGGCGCGCCTGGACGCGCCGGCGACGTTGCGATCAAAGATGGCAAAATCGCGGCGGTCGGTGAAGCGAAGGGCAAAGCGGCGACGACCCTCGAAGCGAAGGGCAAGGTCGTCGCGCCGGGCTTCGTCGATATTCATACGCACTACGACGCGCAGGTGATGTGGGATCGCATGATGACGATCTCGCCGTGGCACGGCGTCACGACCGTTGTCATGGGGAACTGCGGCTTCGGCGTGGCGCCGACGCGCCCCGAGCATCGCGGGCTCATCATGCGCACGCTCGAGAACGTCGAAGGGATGAGCCTGAAGGCGCTCGAGACCGGGCTCGGCTACGAATGGCCGTTCGAGAGTTTCGAGCAGTACATGGACACGATCGAGCAGCGCGGCACCGCGATCAATCTCGGCGCGCTGGTCGGACACACGCCGATAAGACTCTACGTCATGGGCGAGGAAGCGACCGAGCGTTCCGCCAGTGCGGACGAAGTGGCTCAGATGAAGACCCTCGTGCGCCGCGCAATGGACGCGGGCGCGATCGGCTTCGCCACCTCGAAGTCGCCAACCCACGTGGGCTACAGCGGAAAGCCGGTGCCGAGCCGCATGTCGGACTTCGACGAGATAAGGTCGCTCGCGTCGGCAATGGGCGAGGCGGGCCACGGAATCATGCAGGCGACGATCGGACGCGAACTGTTTCTGCGCGAGTTCGCCGAAATCGCGCGCGAGATTCATCGCCCGATTACCTACACCGCGTTGCTTGCGGGCATGAACGGTCCCGGCGGCCATCGCGGGCCGCTCGAGGCGTCGCAGAAACTGTGCGACGAGGGGCTCAGCATCATACCGCAGGTAACCTGTCGTCCTTTGAACTTCGAATTTCAGTTCAAGGCGCCGTTTATTTTCGAGAGCATGAGTGTGTTCGCGCCGGTCTCGGCGGCCGACTTCGAAGGCAAGAAGAAAATCTACGCCGACCCGGAATTCCGGCGTGCATTCAAGGCCAAGGCGGGCGAGGGCTCGCGCGGCGCATTCGCCAACCGATGGGATCGCACGGTGATTTCGTTCTCGCCGGATGATCCGTCGCTCGAGGAGCGCAACCTGAACGAAGTGGCGCGCGAGCGCGGCGTCGATCCGATCGATCTCGCGCTCGATCTCGCGCTGGCGTCGAATCTCGAAGCGCGCTTCAGGATGTCGATCCTCAACAACGTTGAAGATGAAGTCGCGGAGCTGCTGGCCGGTCGGCATACGGTGTTGGGGCTGTCCGACGCGGGCGCGCATGCGAGCCAGCTTTGCGACGCATGCTTCTCGACCTACATGCTCGGCCGCTGGGTGCGCGAGAAGCGCGCAATCCCGATGGAGCGAGCAATCTGGATGCTGAGCGCGCGACCGGCCGAGGTATTCGGCATCACGGATCGCGGACGGCTGATGCCGGGCCTTGCTGCCGACGTCACGATTTTCGATCCCGACAAGGTAGGTGCGAGCAAGCTGCGGCGTGTGTACGATCTCCCGGCGAATCAGGACCGCCTGGTAGCCGACGCGGAAGGAATCGACGCGGTAATAGTTAACGGCACTGTCATCCGTCGCGAGAACAAGGATCGAGTCGCTGCCGACGGAGTGTTGCCCGGCAGGTTGCTGCGTCACGGACACGCCAGGCTGTAGCCCGAGTCCTAGGAGAAGGTCTGCAGGGGGAGCGTGCGCCGACTCCTATCCGCGGCTTCGCCTAACCTAGATCCCTGAATTGCAATTCCCGCTAACTCCAGCAATTATAGCTGTAGGATACATTGCGGTTGCAACTAGCGAAGCATGGGGACCTATCCGGGGACCTAAAGGAGCACTTACTTGGAGATCGATAAAATCGTTGCGGACTTGAAGAAGGAACGGGACCGGCTGGTACGAGCGATCACTGCTTTAGTAGGAGCGAGTGGAGCAACTACCGGTGCCAAGCGAGGCCGCAAGCCCGGTCCTAAGGCGGCTGCTACCAAGCAAAAGCGGCGCGGCGGCATCTCCAGGGAAGGCAGAAAGCGGCTGTCGGAACTCATGAAGAAGCGGTGGGCTGAGCGCAGAAAGAAAGGAATGACGAAGCTCGGCAAATAGCGGTCCGGCCGGTTCGATACCCGTCTTAAGTGTGCGGTTGATTCACGACCGTCGCGTCCGCACAATCTTCAGATGGTGAATACAGTACAGCACGCGTTCGATCTTGCGGCGGAGGATTACGACCGCACGCGGCGTCGCCTGGTGCCCGGGTTCGACGACTTCTACCGCGCGGCAATCGATCTAATCCGCTTTCCGCGCGAAAGCACGCTCAAGGTTCTCGACCTCGGCGCCGGCACGGGTCTCATGGCGGCGTTTATCGCGTACAGTTTCCCGAATGCGCGAATCACGATGGTGGATATCTCGAACGAGATGCTTGAGCGCGCGCGTGCGCGCTTCGAATTGGCGGGTGAGCGCTTCCGCTTCGAGGTTTCCGACTACGGCGTCGATCGGATCCAGGAAAAGTACGACGTGGTGGTTTCGGCGCTGTCGATACATCACCTGAGCGACGAGCAAAAGCGCTCGCTGTTCGATCGCATCTACGGCGCGCTCAACGATGGCGGAGTGTTCGTCAACGCCGAGCAGTTTCGTTGCGCGACGCCGGAGCGGCATAAGTTCCATCACGAGCGATGGGTCACGCGGGTGCGCGAATTGGGTGTGGACGATCGCGACCTGACGGCGGCGCTCGAGCGGATGAAGTTCGATCGCGCGGCAACGCTCGAAGAGCAGCTCGAATGGCTGCGTGAAGCCGGTTTCCGTGATATCGACTGCGCCTACAAGAATCTGATCTTCGCGGTCTACTGCGGCCTCAAGTAGCGCTCAGCATGTGAATCGCGTGATCGGCGGCGGCGAAGAACGCCGGGTCCGGATTGAGGGCGTGCTCGCGCAAACAAACCTCGGTGAATTTGATCGCGTGTTCGTCGCCGCACGCAATCGCGCGGTCGATCAGTTCGTCTTCGCCCCCGGCTTTGACCTCGCCTCTATAGCCGCGCGAAAGGTCTGCCTGCGTGCCGAACGTTGCGTACATCGCAGCCGCGCTTTGCCATGCGTATGCGAGTGCCGCGTGCGTGGTCCCGTCGCGCAGGTAGGGAAGGAAAGGGCGCAGGGCTGACGGGCCAGTCACGGCGTGCACGAAGGCGATCGTCGTGTAAGTGTCGCGGGCATTGGCGAGAAACACGCGCGCAAAGGTAGCAGTCAGATCGGAGAGGAAGGCGGACGGGTCGCCGCCGGGATCGACCGCGTCCAGCGTCTCCACGAACGGCGGAAAGGAATCGAGTTGCGCGATCGCGTCGGTAAGCGCGCCGAAGTTGCCGCGATGAATCCCGGGGGGAATCAGCTGCACGCGAGCGATCGCCTGTGACGGCATCGCGCGAGCTGGACGATGCCGCTCGGCGGGAAGCGGCATGTAGTCGGCAGCCCAATAAGCAAGACCGTCCGCCAGTTCGCCGCGGCGCGCGAACGTGTCCTCGAGGGTGAGCGCACGAGTCGCGTGCCCGGTGCGAATCACGCCGTGCGTTGCGGCCGCCATCAGCCCGGGCGCGAGCCGTGCCGCCCAATCGTCGAGCACGAGTTGCCACGGCCGCTCCTCGAGCTCGTTGCGAAAGAACTCGAACCAATCCTGGGTGCGGCGCAGGTCGCCGAGCGCGGCGCGCCAGTTCTCATTCGTAAGGCGCGCGACCCGGGCATGACGCGGCGCGAGCGAGTGCCGGTAACGCTCGAACCACGGCATCACGGCGTCGCCGCGGCGCATCGCGCACATCGCTTCGATTGCCATCGGCGCGTGATTGGAGAAGCCGTTATTCAGGTCGGGGCCTATCGGCGCCATGATTTCGAGAGTTTCATCGAGAGCTGAGTAATCGGCGGGATTCATTTTTTACCTGTGATCATTCTTCGTCGAAGACGTGCTCGCCGCGATTCAAGCGCAGTGCGATCTGATAGGTCTGCGCCTGCGCGCGAGCAGTAGGAGCGTGGGCAGCGAGGTAGCGCGTCGTTGCGATCAGAACGTGCGCGGCTGCGGGAGTTCCTTCGAGGATCGAATGCTGTCGGACGGCGGCCTCGAGGTCCTGAATCGTATGGAAGTCGCGATCCTCGCGCAGCAACGCGCTGCCCAGTGTCGCGAGAAGTGCGTCGGGATCTCCGCCGGCGCCGAGGTACGATGCGACGAGCGCACCCGTCTGATTCACTTGCTGTTGTCGATCCAGCAGGGCCGGCAGCTCGACCAGTTGAGCCGCGCAGCTTCTACCGTTGCCGTTCAGATCGGGCAGCTTCGCGGCGGGCACGTTGAGAAATCGATCGAGATAGACCGTCATCGCGGCGTCGAAGATTCCGCGCACCAACTCCGGCGAACCGACCCGGCGCACCGACTGATGAACGGCGTTGGCGAAGGTGAAACTGTGATGCGCCGTGTCCCAATCGCCAAATTCGTTGCTGGTCGGGAAGCGCGCAATCCGCAGCGCCGCCGCGTAGGCAACCGTGCCACTGAGATCCGCCGGCGCGCATCCTTCGCGCAGGGCGTCGAGCATCGAGTCGACGATAGCTTGCGGATCGTCGCCGAGGATTACCGGCACGAGCGCGTCGCGTCCGAATTGATCCGATGAGCGGCTGGCGCGCCGGCCCAGATCGAGCGCTCCGGGAATCGTCTCGAATGCGTTTTCGAGAATCGCGACCATGTCGACCGGATTGCGCCACGAATTGGATTCCTCCATGCGATCGCCGGTGGCATAGCCGCGCGCAAGGCTCGCGAGCACCGGCTCCGCGAGATCCCATCCCGCGTGATCGAGCGCCTCGAACGCCTTGTTGGTGAAGTCGAGCGTGTGGCCGCCGTCGAGATAGCGATGGTCGGTCGCGGCGGCGAACATCATGTCGGCCACTTCGCGCGGCGCGGCGCCGGTGCGCACGGCCGAGACGATGCATCGCTCGGCGCCCTCGGTGTCGCGAACCTCGACAAATCTGCGCAGCCATCGCTTGATCTCCGCGAGACTCGCGCCGTTGCCCGGCAGCGGGCGCATCTCGAATCGCGGCGGATGACCGTCGGAGTCGTTGGCCACCGAGCACAATCCGTGGAACATCGCACGCGCGCGATCCTCGTCGCGCAGGCGTGGCAGCAGGTTCATCATGCAGGTGAGAGTGGTCAGGCCACTGCCCCAGCCGTCGCGGCGGTAGTGGGTTCCGAATTCGAGTCCGATCCGAAACGCCTCGCGCGCGTCGCCGGTCTCGTCGAGCATTGCAATCACCGACTTGCCGATTACGAGCGAGATGTCGCGCTCGAGGCCGTCGTGCAGGCGCTCGACGCGATGCCGGTGCGAGTCGCCGCGCGGTGCGAGATCGATCAGGACGTCGCCGCCCTCGATCGTGACCGGGAACGCGCGCACGTCGTCGGCCCACAAGTCGAACGCGCCGCCGCTGTGCAGGTCGAAGCGCGCGTGATGCCAGTGGCAGGTGAGGATGCAATCCTTGACGGTGCCGCGATCCAGCGGGAAACCCATGTGGGGGCATCGATTGTCGACGGCGAAAATGCCCTCGGGCGTGTGGAAGAGCGCGATCACGTGCCCGTCGAGGTTGACAGTGATGCGGCCGCCCGCGGGAAGGTCGGCGGTGATCATCGGCGGAGCGCACCCGAGATCCTCCAAGTCGATGACGTTGAGGTCGGCCAGGTAGCCGGGGGCAATCACGCCGCGGTCGAGCCAACCGAGGTGGGCGGCAGGGCGCTCGCTGATCTGGTGGACCACTTCCTCGATGGGCAACCCGTCCTGCTCGCGGCGATCCCGCGCCCACAGTGAGAGGTAGGTGGTGGTCATGCTCCCATCGCAGATCTGGCCGCAATGGGCCCCGGCGTCGGACAGTCCGAACATTGCCACCGGAGAGGTGATCATCTC
>Ga0209420_1000787_pt1 | contig 15866 bp, 13 predicted proteins | sample BlaSpr_A8_OM1_O1_FD_187972 | JGI IMG/M metagenome (GOLD analysis project Ga0209420, IMG submission 187972) | Forest soil microbial communities from Thunder Bay, Ontario, Canada - Black Spruce, Ontario site 2_A8_OM1_O1 (SPAdes) (version 2) | ecosystem: Environmental > Terrestrial > Soil > Boreal... | reverse complement strand
CTTCGTCGAACGCACAAGCGAAGGAGAAGAAGATGAATGAAGCACTGACCATCAACGGAGACGGCGCTCAGCGCAATCCAGATATCCATTGGCCCAAAGAACAGCACCCGGAAGACGCTGACCTATACGCCCATAACGAGATTATGGTAAACGCGAGTTGCCAAACCGTGTTTGCGAATATCGTCGATGCGCAATCGTGGCCGAGCTGGTATCCCAACTCTCACAACGTCGTCGTTCATGACAGCCCGGACAACAAATTGCACGAAGGGACGAAGTTCTCCTGGGACACGTTCGGTGTACACATCGAGAGCACCGTTCACGAGTTCGTGCCCAACCGCCGCATTGGCTGGTGGGGTTTGGGCACGGGAATGAAGGCTTATCACACGTTCCTGCTGGTTAAAACTGACCAGGGCTGCCACATCATTACCGAAGAGGTCGTGAGAGGGGAAGGGGCTATCAAATTCCGCCAGGAGCAGCCGAAGGCCATGCATGACGGCCATGATCTTTGGCTAAAGGTCATCAAAGAGCGCTCTGAAAAGCAGAACTAGAGGTGGCATCTTGGGGTCGACACACGGGCGTTTCTTGGGACACATCCTCTGGAACCCGGTGGAGTGAATTCATCAGCATCCCGAAGGGGGTCATTGGGATGACCACAATTTGCGAAGACAAGTCTGGAGTCGTGCCAAGAAGTCATTCGGAGTGGAGTGTAGTGATCGGATCGAGGCGCGTGGCGCGCAGCGCCGGGATATAACTGGCGGCCAGCGCGACAGTAGTAAGTACAAGGGTGACGCCAGCGAAGGTGGGCGGATCGGTAGACGAGACGCCGTAGAGCAGTCCGGCCATGAGGTGAGAGACGATGAGCGCACCGGCCACACCCAGCCCGGCGCCAGCGGCGGCCAGACCGAGTCCCCGGCGCAGGACCATCTTGAGGATATTGCCTCTTTGAGCTCCCAGCGCGAGGCGAATGGCGATCTCGCGGGTTTGTTCAAGGACTACGTAGGAGATGGTTCCGTAGATTCCTAGTCCTGCGAGCAGCAAGGCAGTGCCAGCAAACAACGCCACCATTTCCATCGAGAATCGCCGAACGGAAAGCGAGGTGGAGAACACGTCATCCAGCGTCTCCGCATGGAAGACCGGGAGTTCTCGATCGATGGACTGAACCTGCTGGCGCACTTGTGCGGAGATGGCGCCGGGATCGAGTTGTCCGCGAAGAAAGATGGCCAGGTCTTTGGCGGGGCGCTGGTACACGCTGCGGTAGATCTGCGGAATTACCGCGTCCGCCAACGATTCCGTGCGGGCATCCGCGATCACGCCGACGATCGTGGTCCAGGGTGGGGTGCCAGAGCTCGACAGATCGCGGGCATCCAAGCGCAAACGGACGCGTTTACCCAGCGGATCCTGGCCCGGCCAGTAGGTGCGAGCCGCGGCACGATTGATGACCGCAACCTGGGGCGTATCCTCAAGGTCCTGGTCGTTGAAAAGGCGTCCGCGCAACAGCGGTATGCCCAACAGGTGGAAGTATTCAGGCGAAACGATGGAACCACCGATCACCGGAGCCTGATTGGCCAGCGTCTCTAGGCCTTCGCGGATCAATGGCAGCGGGTTGATATGGCTATGCCCCAGGGGAACAGCAGCCCCGTCGCCGACGGCCGCTTCTTCTACGCCCGGCAGGGTTCGGCTGCGGCGAAGAATCTCGCGCAGCAGGACCGATTCCTGGGTGGCGGTTCGGTAGATATCCGCCGTGGGATCGTTGGGCCCCGGCAGCCAGGTCTGAATGGCCATGACGCGGTCAGGATTGAAACCGGGCTGCACTTTGAACAACTCCCAAAAACTGCGCAGCAGAAGGCCCGCAGCGACCATGAGCACGAGCGAGAGCGCCAATTCACTGATGACCAGGATCTGGCGGGCACGCGAGCGTTCCCGTGTGCCGCTGGAGCTGCGTCCTTCCTGCCGGAGCGTACCGATCAAATCGACACCGCTCATGAGCCACGCGGGAGCAAGCCCGAAGATGGTTCCGGCTGCGACAGAGACGGCCACAGCAAACACCAGCACGCCCCATCCAACCGCGATATCGTTGAGGTGCGGGAGGCTCTCCGGAACCAGCCGCAGCAGGAAATGCTGGGTGCAGAAGAGAACGGCAAAACCAGCGATTCCGCCAAGCAGGAAGAGCAGCAGAATCTCGGTCAGAAGCTGGCGGATGAGCCGCATTCTTTGCGCTCCCAGAGCCTGGCGAAGCGCGATCTCACGACCTCGCGAACTGGCACGGGCAAGCAGGAGATTGGCGACGTTGACGCAACTGATCAGGAGGACCAATCCTACCGCGCCGAACAGCAGAATGAGAGATTGGCGGACGCTGCCAACAATGGTTTCGCTGAGCGGAATCAGGCGCACGGTCCATGCGGACTGTGCCGGATACTCCGCCGGATATTGCTTCTTCAGCGATTCAACCAGCGCATCGAGGTGCCCCTCGGCGGCCGCAATCGAGAGACCAGGCTTCAGGCGCGCGGTGACCGCTCGACTCTCCAGACGTATACCGCGCTGGGGAGGCGGAAACGGCAGCGCGGCCATGCCAGCTCCCAGCCACAGTTCCGTATTCTGCTCCTCGCTGGTTGAGCCCTGATCGCGAAAACCACGCGGCATGACGCCCACGACGTGATAAACGTCGTTGTCCAGGCGCAGAGCTTTGCCGATAATGTGCGGGTCGGCCCCGAATTCCCTCCTCCAGAGCCCGTCGCTGATCACGACCTCCAGGTTGTAGCCGGGAGTGGCATCGTGCGGATCAAATGTGCGACCCAGCTGCGCGTCTACACCGAGGACCGCGAAGTAATTCGGCGTAACATGTTTGAAGCCGAGACGCTCGGGCTGGGCGCTGCCGGTGAGGTTCACGTCTGCTCCGGTGCTGGAGATCGACACGGACTGGAAGATCCCGGAGCTCTCAAGGTCTCTCCACTCGGGGATGGAGATGCCGACATCCTGCGCGCCTACGCCGCGTAGGTCGTCCACAATGCGCACCAGTTCGGCAGGGTTTGGATACGGCAAAGGGTGCAGCAGCGTGGCGTCGATCACGCTGTAGATTGCGGTGGTGGCTCCGACGCCCAGCGCCATCGTGGCGATCGCAATGAAAGAGAATCCAGGAGATCTCAGAAGCATGCGAACCGCGTACCGCAGGTCGGCAAGCAGATTCTCGATGAAGGGAAGGCTTTGCTCGGCGTGGTGGTGCTCACGGATCGCTTCGGCCGAGCCAAGCTTGAGTGCAGCCTGCCGCCGCGCTTCGGTGGGCGACATACCGGCGCGCAGATTCTCTTCGGTTTGGAACGCAAGATGTTCGGCGATCTCTTCCTGCAGGCGCTCGTCCGCGCTCTGTCGCGTCGCGAAATTCAACAGGCGTATGAGGAAGCGTCGCAGGAATTTCACGCCAGATCCTCCGCTTTGATTTTGAAAAAGCGCGCGATGATTGCCTCAGTTTGCTCCCAATCGCGGGTTTCCGCCTGGAGCTGCTTGCGGCCAGCCCCGGTCAGGCGATAGAAGCGTGCGCGGCGGTTGTTTTCCGATGCGCCCCACTGGGAAGCAATCGAGCCCTCATGCTCCAGCTTGAGCAGCAGCGGATACAGCGTGCCTTGGTTGACAGCCAGAAGATCTCCGCTGATCTGCTCGATGCGTCGGGCAATTCCCCAGCCGTGCTGCGGCCCCAGGACATCGAGAGTCTTGAGGACCATCAGCGCGAGCGTTCCTTGCAACACGTCCGGCTTTTCCTTCATGGCGAATCAACCTTTAGGTTTCCAACAGGAATAATGGCATGACTCCTCTTGGAAGGCAACAGGAGAATTTGAACTTTTTCTCGACGACAAATCCAGAAGAGCTGTCATTCCCGATCAGACAGACCTGGAGACGCTTAGCCGAGTAGCCACATCAACTTTACCTTCGGGTGCCTTTCTCGTTTTCGATGCAGGGCGGATTCGCAATCGGCCGCTACTTGGACGCACTGCGACCACGTCGATTTCTATCAAAGCGCCGCGGTCACCGGCGGGCAGCACCACCTGCACCGTGGTGCACGCGGGCTTGTTCGGTTGGTCCTTGGTCCCGAAGAACTGGGAATATCCGGCCCTCGCTCCGGCGACGTCCATCTTGCCGCCTTTCGCAGGATCGCCGCCCAGGTACACACGCATCATCACCACGTCGCCCAGCGTCAGGTTCTGAGATTCGAGAAGCTTTTGAATGTCCTTGATAATACCCACGGTTTGCGACGTGGTATCGGTGTGTGTCTTCATGTCCGGGTCGAGCCATCCACTCACATACAGCGTGTCTCCGGCCCATACTGCCGCCGAAATTGGAAGGTCGGCATTCGAGGGGTTTTGACTCGCCGGCAGCGGAATTTGTTTTGTTGTTTGCGCTGAAGCTGTCACGGAACCCATCAGCGCGACCGTCAAAAGGGCAAGAAGCTTAATCGTCATGCGGTCAAGATAGCCTGCCTCCTTTTGGAAAACAACAGGAAATTTTGAACTTTCTTTCGACGACAAATCCAGAAGAGCTGTCGGGAAACCGCCAGGACACTGCTCATGGAAGACTGCGTAGTTTGATTTCGAATGGAAAGTCGGTTTGAATTTACCGATGGAGCGGTGTGGCGGTTGCTGGTTCAGCCTGAGTTACGGCAACCCTTTCGCAATCCGGTAAGGTAAGAATAGCCGACCACTCGGACGGAGCCCAAATCCAACGGCTCCCATCACGCCGCATCTCCGGCCTCGCGCCCGAATTGCCGGTGGAATGGCTGCTGAGAAACTCAGTATGTGAGAAAGCTGCGCGCCACTCGCTTGCCACCCCAACCCCTCTCAGATGCCTGCGTACCAGGCATAGCCTCCTTCTGGAGCCGCGGAGCCCAGACCCTTGCCGAAACCTTTCAGATCGTCGGTCACCATCATGTGGGTGATGTATTTCACGCTCTTGTAACCGAGCTGCCGGGAGACCCGCAGGCGAAGCGGGCCGCCGTTTCCCACGGGGAGTTCATCGCCATTCATCCCATAGGTCAGAAAAGTCTGCGGATGCAACGCGTCGGGCATGTCGATGCTTTCCCACCAGTCGGGATCGATCGAAAAGTAGACGACGTATCTGGCTTGCGGATGAACTTCCACGGCTTGCAGGATTTGGGACAGCGGCACGCCGATCCACTCGGCGATATACGACCAGCCCTCTTCACACTGCACCATGGTGATCTGGCTGTGAGATGGGTAGCTCTTGAGCTGGGCCAGCGAAAACGAGGCAGGCTTGGCAACCAGGCCATTCACGGAGAGCCGCCAATCAGCGAATCCTCCGGCCTGAAGGTTCTTGAACGCATCATTCAGTCGCGGGATTTCGTTCGGGAATGGAGGCTTCGAGATCTGGCTCCGGGAGAACTCACGAGCCAATGAGTGCCGCGTGAGCAGACGCTGGGAAGCGTAGGTCAGGGTTTCGCCGAGGCCGTAGATTCCGCCATGATCGGGCGGGACCAGTCCATATTCTTGCGCAAGGCGCGCGGCCACGCCCAGGCTCCCTACGCCAGCCGCGGCTGCGATTCCGGTTGTGATCAGTTTGCGGCGTGAGAATTTGCGAGGTGACAGTTCGCTCATATGCGCTCCACGGGTTTAGCAACGCGGCCCGTGATCATCGCCCGCATGCGGTTCCAGAATCCGGCAAGCCAAACCATCGCAACATGGACCAGCAGGAAGAGCACGAGAGACAGGGAAACGAAGAAATGAAGGGTGCGCGCTGATTGCTGGCCACCCAGCACATTGACGGTTGCCGGAAACGCGGAAACAAAGGCGGGAGACATCGCTAGACCGGTCCAGATGACGAACGGAAAGAGAACAAAGATCACGAACAGGTAGCTGAGGCGCTGGAGCACGTTATACGACCAGGCCTCTGCCTCACTCGGCCGCTCGAAGCGCAGATGGCTGGCGATCGACGTCGACAACGCCCGCCACGAAAGGTCGGGTCCACCCGGGAACAAGTTTTTCCGCAAATGCCCATTCATCAGGCCGACGACCACATACAGTAAGCCAGTGAACACCACCACCCATGCGGATTGAAAGTGGAGATACCGGCTCCAGCCATTCTGGTCCGGCAGAACGTACCCATAGCCGCTCGGCACGAAATTCCGCGACGCGGGGATCGGCAGTTTGAACAACGTTGGAGTCAAATCGTTGCCGGTTTCGCCCCAATAGAAGCGCGGGTGCGAGATCACAATCTCAGCTCCGCTGACGAGCAGGGCGAGAAAGCAAAGGGTGGTAATCCAGTGAGTGACGCGAACGAGGACAGAGTGCCGCGAAGGAACCGTCGTGGTGGGGACGGCGGCCGTGGGAACGGCCGTGGCAGCACCTGGAACGCAAGCGGAATCGCTCACGCGGGAATGGTACCATTTAGCGCGCATATTGCGCACGCCGCGCGAAAACGCGAGGAGGATGGTCACGGGCGTCGTGCGAATCCAACAAGGCGTGGTTCCCGACGAGGAGTTGCTCGTTTCCAATCGCTCTCCAGCGGTTCATCTACCCATTCTTCTCTCCTGCGGCCAACACAAGCAGTTCAATTTCCTTGAGATTCAACTCCGGCAGGAAATCTGGTGAGTGCCTCCGCTTCCGGGGCGACGTAACGAAGACCTGCGCAGTGGGGATAACCCATGTTGGATGAGCGCATTGTCCCGTTACCTCAGCGGACCAAAAAACATTCGAGAGCATCCTTGTAGAAGTTCCCATAGGAGTTCGAGTGGTGTATGATTCCTTCCAATAGAGATTCGAGGGGAGAGGTCTATGCGCAAAGAGCGCCAACCGCAGAACGAGATTGTTAAGGGCACACTGGACATGATGATCCTGCGGACACTTGTCGGCGGTGACGCTCACGGGCACACCGTCGCAAAAGTGATTGAACACACCTCTGAAGATCTTCTGGAGGTGGAGCAGGGCTCACTCTATCCAGCGCTCCACCGGCTCGAAGACCGTAAATGGGTTTCTTCTTACTGGGGTGCGAGCGAAAACAATCGCAAAGCTAAGTTCTACCGGCTGACGGCAGAAGGCCGAAAACAGCTCGTGCGCGAGACCAGCCGCTGGGGCAAGATGACGCGCGCCATCGGCCTGGTGATGGGCGAACAGGGAGGTCGATGAGTTGGCTAAGGTTACTTCGCCGCAAACGCTCCGACGCCGAGTTGCAGGAAGAGATTGAGGTCTTTCTGACCGAAGAGACGGCGGATAACATGGCGCGCGGAATGACACCCGAGGAGGCCCGGCGGCAAGCGAACGTGAAGCTTGGCAACCCGCAGAAAGTGCGCGAATCCCTGTGGGCTCAGAACTCTGTGTTGCCGTTGACGAATATCGGTCACGACTTGAAATATGCTTTGCGTACCTTGAGCCGTACGCCGGGCTTCTCGATTATTACGTTTGCCGTGATGGCTTTGTGCATTGGCGCAGCCACATCACTGTTCACAATTGAGCGCTCAGTTTTGCTGAGACCGCTTCCCTTTCAAGATCCCGGCCGGCTGGTGATGGTGTACGAGCACCATCGAGGGGCTGGGGCGAGCACGCCGGATTTCACCTACAACCCGGTTGCAGCGGCGGACTTTTACGATTGGCGCTCGATGACCCGTGGTTTTGAAGATATGGCAATCATGCGGTACGCCGGGTACAACCTAACCGGCGAACGGGGGGATCTGCCAGAAGCGGTCCGTGCAGCCGCGGGCTCATGGAATTTGTTTCAGCTCCTGGGAGTGCAGCCGGCACTGGGCCGGGCATTTACTCAGTCGGAGGACGGGCCCGGCAATACCGTCGTCATGCTGACCTGGAGTATGTTCCAAAGGCGGTTTGCCGGTGATGCGAAGATTGTGGGTCGCCAGATTCACCTCGACGGCAAGCCCGTCACCGTCATTGGCGTGCTCCCTTCGTGGTTCACTTATCCCGATGTCGGCATCCAGTTGTGGGTTCCGTATAAAGCGGATGCAACGCCGGAGCTCTTGCAGCATCACGACTGGCACCAGAGCCAGGTGGTAGCGCGGTTGCGCCCTGACGTGAGCCTTGCGAGTGCCCTGGCGCAGGTGGGTGCAGTACAGTACCAGCTGCACTTGCAATACCCACACGACCCTGTGAACGAAGATGTTGCGCCACGTTGGCTGAACGAGGATCTCGCCGGGAACGTGAAGAAGCCGCTGAGATTAATGCTCTGCGCCGTGGGCTGTATGCTGCTGATCGGCTGTCTCAATGTCTCGAATCTGCTGGTTGCGCGGGGCGCGGCACGGCAGAGGGAAGTAGCGATTCGCAGCGCTCTCGGAGCGCAGCGTGCCACCTTGATTCGCGAGCAGTTGACCGAGAGCGTGCTGATATGCGCGGCCGGTGGCTTGGGCGGCATTGGGATGTCGGTGCTTGCTACGCAGTTCATCGCGCATGCGTGGAGAGACCTGCCCACCGCGCAAAGCATCCACCTTGATGGTGCTGTGATCGGGTTTGCGTGCGTGCTCATGTTCGCTGCGGCGCTGGTTGCCGGATTGCTGCCTGCGCTCTCTACAACGGGCAAGACCATGCTGAAAGGCCTGCAGACTTCTGCGCGCACAGGAGCGAGCAGCGTTTCGCGCACCGCGCTGCGAAAGTCGCTCCTCACGGTGGAGATTGCAATCACGGTGGTCCTGCTGGTTGCTGCGGGCTTGCTGCTCAAGAGCTTTATGCGGCTGCGCTCAGCCGATGTGGGCTGTGTTACCGAAAACGTTCTCACCCTGAAGTACAGCCTGCCGGAAAAGAAATATGACACACCGGAGAAGGTGAACATATTCAATGAGGCGCTCCTGGAGCGAGTGAGATCCATCCCTGGGGTTCGCTCGGCTGCGTTGGGAAACACGCTCCCGGCCGCGGGATATTGGGGAGACTTCGTATTCACGGTGAAGGAGCATCCTCCGCTGAAGGCGGGCGAAGACCTGCCCGAAGGGCTGATGCGCTGGGCCGATCCAGGTTATTTCAGCGCCCTCGGGATTCCGCTTGTTAACGGCCGGTTCTTTAGCAACGACGAACGGGTTGCGCGATCGTACAAGGTGATTGTGAGCAATCAACTTGTGCGGCAATACTTCCCAGGTGATGATCCCATCCGCAAGCACCTGCACGTTCCGGCGCATGCCCACGCTGGAGCGCCTAGCGACCTCGATTACGAAATCGTGGGCGTAGTCGGCGACACGTTGTATCAGGTCGGCAGAGAGCCGAAGGCGACCATGTACTTCCCGATCTTTGAAGGGGTCGCAGGAGGCGGCAATATGCTTGCTGTGCACACGGCGTCGGAGCCGTTGCAGCTCTCGGTGATGGTGCAAAAGCAGATCGCATCTCTCGATCCTGGGCTTCCGGTCTCGGATGTGCGCACACTGAACCAGGTCATCGGCGAGTCATTGGTCAATGCGAGCCTGAGCGCGACCCTCGTACTGGCCTTCGCAATTTTATCGCTGCTTCTTGCCTCGGTGGGATTGTACGGCGTGCTGTCGTACCTGACGACTCAGCGGACTTCGGAACTGGGAATCCGCATAGCGCTCGGCGCTCAACGAGATCAGGTTTTGCAGTTGATGCTGGTCGCTGGCCTGCGGCCGGCGCTGCTCGGGCTCGGGCTGGGCTTGGTGCTGAGTTTGGCGGCCACACGCATCTTCCAGTCGTTGCTTTTCGGAACGAAGCCTCTCGATCCTGTGGTTCTCATCGGCGTAATTGCAACGCTGTTGGCGGTCGCGGTTTTGGCCAGCCTCGTTCCCGCATGGCGTGCTTCTCGATTAGATCCAATGCAAGCGCTCCGATCCGAGTAGCACCGGAGTGTACGGTGACGCTTAATCGCCCATTCGCTCATCGACGGCAGATTAGTCCTGACCAGTCGGCATAGCGGAAGCGATCTCCGCGAATGCTCACGTATCCAGGGATTACTGGCGGATGACGGGCTGCTCTGACGTAACGCGATTAGGAAAGGTTGCCGACTCTCCGGGAGCTAGGGACGACCGTCCCAACAGATGAGCCTACATTGGCTCACCAAATGTGCACGCGATCGGCCGGGGCGAGGTAGAGCTTGTCTCCGGGCTTCACATCGAATGCCGCGTACCATGCGTCGAGGTTGCGCACCGTAACTGGGCGGAACTGGTCGGGGGAATGGGTGTCGGTCATCATTTGCTCCCGGAGAAAAGCTTCACTCGACTTTGATGCCCACTGCTGTGCAAAGCCAAGAAAGAACTGCTGGTCGCCCGAACCCCTTTTCGACGGGAGCGGCCTTGCCCGCGAGGGAGGCGCGGTACGCATCGTAGGCAGCGGAAATGCCGCCGAGGTCGGCGAGGTTTTCATTCAGTGTCTGTTTACCATTCACGGCAAGGTCGGGAAAAGGTTTGTAAGAGTCGTACTGTGCGGCGAGTCTGGCGGCGGCCGCCTTGAAACGCTCCAGGTCAGCGGGTTTCCACCAATTGCGCACACGACCAATAGGTTCCACGGAGAAATGAGCGGACCTTAGGCCTCGGCGATCACCGCGATGGACACTTTCATGCCGGGAATGCGAACGGGTAACTTCGCTCCTTGCCGCGCAGGCGGGTTCGTTGGAAACCACTTGATCCACTCTTCGTTCATTCCGGCGAAGTCTGTTTCCTCAAGAACGATGACGGTGGCACTCACAACCCGTTCGAGCGAAGTGCCTGCAGCTTTGAGAATGGCAGACACATTTTCCAGGCATTGTCGGGTCTGCTCCTGGATCGTATCCCCAACAATCTTTCCGGTTACTGGATCGTGCGGGCCCGTGCCTGAGACGAACACAAGACCCGCTGCCCGTACCGCTTGGCTATATGTGGGCGGCGGAGACGGGGCGTTAGGCGTTCGAATGATGTCCCTTGCCATAAATCCCTCCAGTGTGACTGGTAGACCTATTTTGCCAACTTTAATACCTCTGGCTCGGTTTATGGCAGCCCTGTCATTTGCCTCATCTTGCCGCAGATGAGTACCGGTAAACACGCCAGGGTCGGGGGAATAAGGTTGCGCCCGGGTTGCCGGTAATCCGACCGGAGCAACCCCAAGGTTTCGGAGACCGATCGCGATTCCTGGCCGACTCAAGCTTCTGAGACCTGCATCATTCGACCCTTAGCGCGAGAAGACAACTCCGTGTGGAAGGCCCGATCCCTTCCACCCGTGCGGCCAATCGCGATCGGCGAAGTTAAAGCCGGCCTTTCCATCCGCGTCATGAAAGGTATCGTCCAGGGTGAGCGCTCCGGTTGCCTGGTCCAGCTTCAGCAAGTAAAGGCGCGGCTCTGACCCCGTCACGACCACTCGCTGCGTCTTTTCGTCCCATGACGTCCAGTGTGGAGAAAACGAGTCGCTGAGCTTCAACCGCGATACTTCCACAGGTTTGTTCCCGTTGGCAATGTCCACCACAATCAGGCCATGCGTTAACGGCGCGCTCTGGATCAGATAGTGGCCGACGATGGTGGGCACACCGCAGAAAGAGCCGGGAAAGTTATAAACAAGTTTGGAAGTTGGCTCTTCCTTGTCTATGTTGCTGATGCGCTCGATGCCGCAGCCGAGAGTTTGAACGTAGACGGCACCATCGGGGCCAATACGCGGCTCCTCCGGGCTGACATGTCCATAGTGATTGTCGCCGATATCCAAATTGGCCGTCTTGAGCAGTTTCAGGTCCGAGAGGCGCCACACCTGGTACGTGACACCGCTAAAGACATTGTCCAGGTGCATGGAGGAGTTTGTGGACACGACCCTGTCGATTTCGGGAAGAACGGCAAGGCTATATGGAGTTAGCAACGCTCCCGGAAACGCGGGGTCCGACGAGCTAGCAGAACGAATAACCTTGCCCTGATCGTCAATCTCCACCAGTCCGCCACTGCCGCCCATTTGACCTTCGACCATGTCGTGATGGGAGTGCTGGAAGCTGGCCAGCACATGGCCATTGGGCAGCCGCAGATAGGAGTGCGGATGCATATAGCCCGCCATGTCGGTAAAGGAAGTCACGATCTTCGGAGAAAGGGGGTTGCGCACGTCGAATATGAAAGTTCGCCCGGCAAGATGGTCGTTGGCGAAGAGCATCCCGCTTGCGGGCATCACGTATTCAGTGTGATGAATTTGCATGGTCGGCTGATCGGTTACAACGGTCGTGATCAATTTTCCATAGGACGCGGAAGCGGGGTCCGCATCGATCACCGCGAGAAAGTCATTGCCTTTGTGACCAAGATCGCCAGTCCAGGCAAACATGAAGTGGCCGAGCGAGTTGCTTTCCTGCCCCTGAGACTGCGCGGAAAGACCGAAGGCACAACAGGCAATCGGAATCACCAGCAACGACCGTCGCATGGATACCCACACAAATTTCGATTTCATTCGCAATCTGCCTTTTCGGGACAGGTTCCAGGGAATTGTACGCTCCTGAGACAGATTGCGAGACCACAGGAACGTTTGCGCAGAAAAGGCCAGCTTTCCGGTAAGTTCGGCCTGTCGTGCCATAGCCCTTGTCACTCATCCAGGCCCGACCCAGGTGAGAATTCGAGTTCCGGTTGTATCGTCGCCATCTCGGACGTTGGTGGCGTTCAGCTTCCATCCAGGCCGCGATGAAAAGGAGGCGCAAAGGGTGGACGTGACGTTTTCCCCCGTACCCGAAGGCGCAAGAGTTGTGCTCACCCACAGCGGCTGGGAGAAACTGAGCGCCAACGAGCAGAACCCGCGATCGCTACAACCAGGGATGGGAAACTGTATTTGTCACGGCCTACCGCGAATACGTTCAAAACGCGAAGTAATTTGAGGAGGAGTGATGCGAGCCACTCTGCTCTTGCTGCTGACTACAACAACAATTGCTATTGACTATTTTTCGCGGAGCAGGACCACATCGGAGGTGTTCTGGGCGCGGGCTACGGCGAGGTTTTTTCCATCCGGCGACCATTGAAATTCGGCGATGTGTTCAGAGGTGAAATTGGTGATCTGGTGCCCAGGCGAGCCGTCGAGTGGCTGCACCAAAATGTTATCCACACCCTGATCGCGAACGATGTAGGCCACGGATTTTCCATCGGGAGTGAAGGCCATAGCATTGGTAAAACTAGTTCCGCCTCCCGTCGCTATCCGGGGGTCGGGTTGGAACAAGATGGGAGAGGGCTGCGAGCTTGAGTCGAAGTTTACCAGGGCCAGTTTGCTGAAAGCTACACTGTTGGGCCCACTTATATCCACATTGAAAATCAGCCGCTTGCCGTCGGGCGAAATAGCTTCACCCGCGCCAAATCCGTACGAATCACGAACGTCGCTCGCCGGCACCGGCTCCGGTTGTCCGCCTTCAAGTGGCGCTCTCATGGAAAAGTGCGGGCCTACCCCGTCGGAGTAGTAAACCCATTTTCCATCCGGTGAACAAACCGGAAAACGATCAAAAGGTCCGTTGGTGAGTTGCGTCAGGTTCGAGCCGTCAGCGTTGGTTCGCCAGAGATGGACCTGATTCGTGCCTCCGTGGAACGCCCACGCAACCACGATGTAGCGGTCTCCGCAGCGCGCAATGTCGGGGATCCAGGAGTTCGAATCACTTACGATCGTGGATTGCTGCCCGCCATCGATATTCATTTGCCGCACGCTCTGCCCGTCGGATATGAGCAGCTTGCTGTCGTTCGCCCAGGCGACGGACTGCACATCCTGGGCTTGTGCCAGGGGTTGGACGGTACTATTTCCCTGTGTTCCGGCGCCGGGAAGCAGGCTGAGACTGTACGCGGTCCTTACCTGTACGGTGGCCGCGGTCTTACCGTCAGCGGACAGGGTTAGCGTGTCATACTCGTTCGTATCCCGAGTGACGGGCTGGATTTGCCCTCCGCTGTGAGAAACCATGCCGATTTGCGAGCGCACGTAACTCGGCCCCTTTTGGTTATACCTGGCGAGAAGCCATTGGCCGCCTGGCAGCCAAACGACCTCGAACATAAGTTCATTCTTGAAAGATGCTAAAGGCTCCGCTTTCTTCCCGGCGACATCAAACGATTTGATGGTGCCCAGCACATCGCCAAGGGTGAAGAGGGTGTAAGTAATCTTCTTGCCGTCCGGCGACCAGGCCATGCCGCGAGGGAGAGCGCCTGCCACGTTGGCGGCGATTTGCAGGATGGTTTCATCGCTGCCGTCGGAATTGGCGGTGAGAAGACGATACTTGCCGACCTCTGGATCATTGGCGCGAGCGTAGGCGATGCGATGGCCGTCGGGCGAAAATGTGATCCCGGTATCGAGGTCGCGGAGAAGGAGCTGCGGCGTGCCGCCCAGCACCGGAGTGCGGTAAAGATCCCACTCGCTCTGCGTGCCGAGGCCGGCTTTTCTAAAGTAAACGTAATTCCCGTCCGGCGAGAAAACCAGGGTGCGATAGACCGCCGCTGCCGGAGGGACGATTTGAGTATCGCTGCCCGTCGGCACGTTGCGCAGCCACAAGCTCTGCAGGCCATTATCGTTCTGCACGTTCAAAACATATTTGCCGTCGGGCGAGATGGCGGCCTGTAGAGCCTTGCCTGTGTTCGTGATCTGGGTGATGGTGAAATTCTGAAATGGGGTGGGCCCGCTGCGGCTCAGCAGGGTGTAGACGCCGAAGCCGCCGGCGGCGAGCAGAACCAAAGCCACCACGACCGTGGCCGCTAGGCCAAATTTGTGCTCCCGCGCCACGGCGCTTACGCTCGAACCGCTGGCCATGACCGGAGGCACTGAGGTCTGCGCCGCAGCCGAGCCCGCTCCGGATGATTGTACAGGTCCCGATGTCGCGCCCGGCTGGACCACGCTTTGCATTATGCTTTCGGAGCTTTCCTGGGTCTGCGCCGCGGATCGGTGGCCAGAACCGCTGTCCCGCTGCAGCCGCTTTAAGTCGCTGCGGATGTCGGAGGCGTGCTGGTAGCGCATGTCCCGGTCTTTCTCAAGAGCCTTATTGATGATCTCGTCGAGCCGGGCCGGTACATCGGGATTGAAGCGCAACGGCGGTAACGGAGCACGATTGAGGATGGCGTCAAAAATAACGGCCGAAGTGTCTCCTCGAAACGGCACGGTGCCCGTCACCATTTCATACAGCACGGCGCCGAAGGAGAACAGATCGGTGCGCAAATCGAGTTCTTTGCCCCTCGCCTGCTCCGGGGACATGTAGGCCACGGTTCCAATGGCTGTGCCCGGGCTAGTGAGGTATTCCAGACTGACGCCAGCTGTGACATCGATTTCTCCGGCAGTCACCGCTTTTCCCGTCGCCGGCGTCAGTTTAGCGAGGCCGAAATCGAGAATCTTGGCGTGTCCGCGCTTGGTGACGAAGATGTTCGCCGGCTTGATGTCGCGATGAACAATGCCCTCACTGTGGGCGGCATCCAGGGCATCGGCAATTTCAATGGTCAGAGACAGGATGGTCTCGACCTCCATCGGCCGCCCGGCAATGCGGTGTTTCAGCGTCAGGCCGTCCAGAAACTCCATGGCGATGAATGCCTTGCCATCCTGCTCGCCGATGTCGTAAATCGTGCAGATGTTCGGATGGTTAAGAGCGGATGCCGCCTGGGCTTCACGTTGAAAACGGGCCAGCGCCTGCGGGTCGCGGGCAACTTCCTCGGGCAGAAACTTAAGGGCAACGAAACGGTGTAGCCGCGTGTCCTCGGCTTTGTAAACCACGCCCATGCCGCCGCCGCCGAGCTTTTCTACGATGCGGTAGTGCGAGAAGGTTTGGCCAATCATTCTGGGGATGAGTAGGTTTTAGGTCGCTTCATATTACGGAGGCGCCATCGGGGAGTCAACGAACGAGTACTTTATCGCCGTCCTGTGGAGCCCAAAGCAGCATCACGACGGGGAGTAACCGCGGATGCTGCGACAAACTGCTTCCATACGAAATCGCTGGGTTCGCCTGAGCTCCGGTGCCAACAGGTAGCGAACGACTGTCGAACGGCCTGCCTG
>Ga0209420_1000786_pt1 | contig 15868 bp, 19 predicted proteins | sample BlaSpr_A8_OM1_O1_FD_187972 | JGI IMG/M metagenome (GOLD analysis project Ga0209420, IMG submission 187972) | Forest soil microbial communities from Thunder Bay, Ontario, Canada - Black Spruce, Ontario site 2_A8_OM1_O1 (SPAdes) (version 2) | ecosystem: Environmental > Terrestrial > Soil > Boreal... | reverse complement strand
CTTCCAGCCAAACGCTTTTTATCTCGATCCGCGCACCAACCTTCACGTCGTTCCCGACCGCTTCGATTTTATTTATTACAGTTTCGGCACGATGACCTCACTCGGCACGGCTGGAATTACCCCTGTCTCGCCTCAAGCACGTTCCGTTTCAGTCCTCGAAGCCATCCTCGGCGTCCTCTACCTTGCGGTCCTGATTGCAAGACTGATGGGGGCCTACCGCCCCAACTCCAACGTATGAGTGGTCGCTTTCGAAAAAAGGAAGACACCGCGTCCGTTGTGAGCGATTCGCACCTTGGCAATTACGAGGCGCATGCTGTCGGGTCGGCCACGCACGTCGAATACTGGATTCCAGCCGAACGACTTCCGGGGTTCAATGCTTCGATCCAAGGAATCATCAGCGTTGAATCGACTCACTTCGGAGTAGGTTTTGAGGGATTTGTCCCGGACAGATTTGGGCTCAAGGGGAAGGACGTTGTGGCCCAGTTCATTGCAATGGCGAAGACGTGGGACTACAGTCGGACGGATTTTGTCTCTGAGGTCTCGACGAATCGCAAGGCCGTCTATCTGAATTTCTTGTTTTAGGCACAATTCGACTTTACCGGCGTCGAAGTTCAGCAAAGAGACGCAACGATTGCTCGGCGCAGGGAAGCGTGGGATTTTGACCACATACAAATACCGGTTCCGGCGTGCCGCTGAGCGCAAACCTGCCATCGAGGAAACTCTCGACTCGCTCCCACAGGAATTTTGCAGTACCATGTACCGAAACTGATGGTCCGTTTCGCGTAGGGGGTCATTCTGATGTTTCTTCGAACTTTCGGCGTCGCCTTGGTCGCAATGTGCCCGTTCCTTGCCTCACAAACCGCTCCTCAACCTGCGCAACCCGGTCCCCAGGTCGGGCAACCCGCTCCCGACTTCATTCTTAGCGACTCCACTGGCTCTTCCGTCAAATTATCCTCGTATAAAGGGAAGGTGGTTCTGCTCGACTTCTGGGCTACTTGGTGCGGCGGCTGCAAAGTTGAGATTCCTTGGTACGTGGAGTTCCAAAATAAGTACCGGAACGACGGACTGACGGCGATTGGCGTTTCCATGGATGGCGACGGCTGGAAATCGGTGAAGCCATTCCTCGAAGAGCACAAGCTGAATTATCCTGTCGTGATTGCCAACCAAGACCTAACCACCCGATACGGCGGACTCCCTTCCCTCCCTATGACTCTGCTCATTGACCGCGACGGGAGGATTGCCGAGTCGCACGCAGGCATGGTGGACAAAGACGCCTTTGAGAATAAGATCAAGACGCTCCTTCGCGAAAGCACTGCTAAGTAAGGTCGAGTCCGGCGAATTTGAGAGTCCGCTTTTTACGGAACTACCAGCAAAATCCAGCACGATTGCCGCTGGCAAGACGGATCGCCCCACCCGACGGCAATCGGAGCGGCGGTGGGATCAGCCGGGACAGCGCCCAGACCGTCGCGTCTCTCCGGTTTTATCTCACGATCCCGTCACTGAGCGGCTCTGGCGCTCGAAACAGCCCACAAGGACAGTCTCCCAGGTACACACTTTTGTAGACAAACCGTACCTAAAAGTAACTTCCCCAGCGGTCTAGCCGTTTTTCCGACAGGATTGTGAATTCGGCAAAGAGAACGGGATAAGCGGGAAAGCCCTTTGACTATGCGGGTCTGCGAGGGATGGGCTCAAAATCCCACGAATGATGGGAAAGCAGAAACTTCTTGACAAGTTCTTTCGTAACTTCACCAACTGCACCTGCACTGCCATACTTCGCCATATGGCCGAACAGGTCAATTCGACGCCTCCGATTGGGTCCGCCCATGAAAACAAACTGGTCGATCGCCCGTTTCGCGTGAAGTTGCGCGGCTCGGTGCTGGCCTTGGTGCGGCTGCCAAACCGGCGCTCGGTGAGGGCAGCGTTCCATCAGCTTTCAATCTCCGGCGGAATCATCCATGTGGAAAAGCCATTGGACGAGAAGTTGGAAGTCGAATTGATTTTTCACATCCGCGAAGCTACGATTCGAGGCAAGGCGCAAATGCTGTTTCCCATGTGGGCGACGCAAGGCTGGATGCAGCCCTTCCGCTTTGTGGATCTGTCGGATGCCAATCGCGAAACTCTGGACACGAATCTGAAGTCATTTCTAGGCGAAGCGGCGCAGGATGCCGTGGCCGGCGCCTGACCTGCTTAGCTTCTTACCTCGCTCACGATCTGCTTCAACCATTCCCCACGTCACGCCGCGCATCCCATGGTTACCCTGGTTACATCGTCAGGGGACATTAAGGATTTATGATCCGGCCTAGGGGCTATGTCATGAAACGACTCAGTTTTGTGGTTTCTCTTACCAATAACGATAACGATTATCAGCAGGAGCAGGCTGCGGCAGCGGAGAAAGCCGCACGGCGTCTGGGCGTGGACGTGAAAATCATTCATGCGAACAATGACGCTCTGGCGCAAAGCCAACAGTTGCTGCATTACGTTCAGGATTCTGGGGTAGCGCGTCCAGATGCAATCATGTTCGAACCGGCCGGCGGTACAGCATTTCCGCAGGTGGCGCGCGCGGCCGCCGCGGCGGGAATTGGCTGGGTGGTGCTGAATCACGAAGTGGATTACATCCTCGAGCTGCGTCGTGCCTACAAGGTTCCGGTGTTCGCCATCAGTTCCGATCATGAACAGGTGGGCAAGATTCAGGGGCAACAGTTTGGAGCGCTGCTGCCGAATGGCGGATCCATGTTGTACATCGAGGGGCCGGCAAACAGTTCGGCGGCGAGAGAGCGAACGTCCGGGATGCTGAAAACCAAGCCGGCAAATATTCAGGTAAAGACGATGCGCGCCAACTGGACCGAAGACAGCGCCCATCGCACGGTGAGCTCCTGGCTACGTTTGCGAACCTCTCAGGAAAGCCGTGTGGATCTGGTGGGAGCCCAGGACGACAGCATGGCGATGGGGACAAGAAGAGCGTTTGGTGAAATCGCCGAAAGCGAACGGGCACGATGGATGAAGATTCCGATCACAGGCTGTGACGGGATGCCGAAGACCGGACAGGCATGGGTGCGCAATGGGACGTTGGCAGCGACGATATTCATTCGCCCGAATACGGACCTTGCCGTTGAAATGCTCGTCGAGTGGTTTAAGAGCGGGGCTTCGTTGCCGGAGCGCAAGGTGACGCAACCGGAGTCGGTGCCGGCGTTGCAGGATTTGGCGAAAGTGGTGGGCGGCAGGATGAAACGGTCTGCTGGCGTTTGATATTTCCGGGTCAAGCGCGTGTCCCCCCGTGGACGCCTCTTTGCTCTGTGATCGATTCTCGGGAGATTTGCGGCTAGCTTCAGCGGTCCCTGCCGGACAGGTTTCGCGTTTTCGTCAAGAGTCCGACCGCCAGGCTATCTTCGGTCGCCCTTGCGGCGCTCGGTGGGGCGTGATCTGTATGTGCGCGTCCTTGCTGGCCAACCCTCCGACTGAGTAAGAAGCGCCAGGCGCTCGGGGTCTGCGAATATGCTAGATTGGATTTCGCGGGCCTATAGCTCAACGGTTAGAGCAGCAGACTCATAATCTGTTGGTTCCAGGTTCGAATCCTGGTGGGCCCACCAATCGAATCAACCACTTCCGGTGGAGTTTCCGTTTCACTCATATCCTCAAGTTGCGCGGGGAATGCATTTTGTTGCGGACTTGTTTTGCCACCCAACCGGTCCACCCACGCGATGTCCGCTCCTGGAATGAGATGCCCATAAGTATCTCCACCGTAACCTGGATGGAACTGTGGCCCATTTGATCCTTTGCGTATGCCAGCGAGGCGCCGTCCTGGATGAGCAGGCTGCCGAAGGTGTGCCTCAGATCGTGGAAGCGGAATCGACGCAACCCGGCGCGCTCAAGGCAGGGCAGGAATTGATAGTTGGTCACGTTGCTCTGGTCGAGAACCGTGCCCGCCTTCGAAGGGAATAGAGATCCTCCGCACTGCTCGTCTTACCCTTCATGAACGCCTCTAGCCGGTCCACCGAATCGCACAGCGGCGTTCCAAGAACGTCTGCGGGGTCGCTACTGAACTACAGTCTGGAGGTGCTTTATGTCCAAGCGAACTGCCGATGTGAATCTATAAGCCCTGCGCCTGCGGCTTGAGTTGCTTATCGATGCAACAAATGTGATCAGCCAGCCACTGGTCCACGAAGTCCACCAGGCGCTGAGCGTCCGCGCGTTCAAAGCCGACCATCGTGTAACGCTCCTCGAACACCGATAGGCCTTGGAGAAACTTTGAGTGCGCCTGAGTATTCTGTTGGGCCGCCGAACACTGACATCGTTCCATACACCCCTCTTCGAAGCCGAAATGGGCACGGGCATAACCGCGAAGTGACTCCAACAAGAGGCCATAGACACGTTCTCCGCGCCCTTCAATAAGGGCGTCCCGAAAGACCTCCGACATCTCAAACAGCGCCTTGTGGTGATCGTCAATGCGCTTGATGCCCGTAACGTACTCTTCTGACCACTTCACGAAATCTCCACCCGTCGAGCACCCTTGGTGTCGAGTGCCGTCGTAAAGATCATGTTCTCAATGTGTCGACGGACAAAGTTACCAAAGGCCCAACCGAATTAACTTGCTGGAAGCACACGAGCGCCGGCAACAAAAAATCGGATCGGCCCTCGGTTTTTGGAACGCGCCTGAGCAGTTGGGAAGGAGGGTGAATTTTAAGCCAGGGGGGAACTTTGTTTCCGCACTAATCACCTCGACTCGCGCTCGGGCCGACAATAAAAACAGGACGAAACCTTACCTGGGGACTCATTTCAAGCCCAGCTCGACATCGTAACGTCGGATAACCCCGTAGCACTCACAGGCGGAGCCTTCAAGTTCTTTGCGGTCCACGATCTTCACTGCGCCACGGGTGTACTTGATCAGCTTCTTCTTCTGCAAAACACCAGCTGCGAAGCTCACGCTAGGCCTATCTGTCCCTAGCATCGTTGCGAGAAAATCATGGGTAATCGGCAGCGACTCTGAACCCACTCTATCCTGAGTCATTAGCAACCACCGCGCTAGGCGCTGCTCAATATCGTGCAGCCGATTACACGCGGCGGTTTGCGCAACCTGCATTCCCCGAATTGCGGCATAGCGGCTCAACAGCAATTGAAGGTGGGGAGCGGATTTCAAAGTGCTTTGCAGAGCTGCCACCTCTATCCGAAACCCATCCCCAGCGATTTGTACCACCGCCTGAAGCGGACTTCGGTTCAGGCCAACCGCCGCCAGTGTTCCTGTGAAGCCCTCATTGCCAACGATGCCAGCTTCGGCGGTTCTTCCATCTTTCATTACGACTACAAGAGAAATCAAACCTCGATTCAGGAAATACGCACGTTCTATGCTTTCCCCTACCGCATGAAGGACTAGATGGTCTGGCAAGCTGACGTATTTGAGATGAGGACGAAGTGCGCTGTAGTCGATATCAGAGAGTGCCAGCAGTATTCGATTGCTGACTGGCTTTCCGGCGGGATTCGTCCGCTGCCCGGACTGCGCGACCTGGAGGCCTTTGCTGTCCACAAACGATTCCTCAAAAACTCGCGAAATTATACAGTGTTCCGCACGGCAAGGAATCTTTCACTATGTAGGGTACCCGACAGACCGTCAAAATGGCGGCCTGTAAGATTCGCCCTCCATGAGCCGAAAGCTGGTATGGATTGAGCACAAGCATTTTCGGGGTTTTGGTTGTTCCGAATGCGAGTGGCAGTTCGAGCCTTCTGGTCCGGTCAACGGCGCATCTTTCGCTGAAATGATACGCAACTTCGAGGTGCTGCGCGACAAAGAGTTTAGGTTGCATGTTTGCGCTGAGCACTCAAGAGTCAAGACACAAAAGCATCCGAACTGATCAAACTTGTACAGAGCGGAACGGGAAAACACCGAGATGGCGCTCCTGTCCCAAAGGCTAGCAATTCTTCTCCAACGTGCAAACCAAGCCATTCAGCCATACACCCTCCCTCAAATGGGCAGGCCAGAGATCCAAGAGTTACTGCTCGCTCTTGAAGAAATGAAAATGCTCATGTCGGAACTGGAAATCCTTCGCCTTTTTGGAAGGTGAACTGCACAGGCTGCGAAAATCGGGTAGTGTCCTAGAGTGCGATGCTAGGCTTTCTTCTGTTTGGACGATCCAGCCGCGCTACCTGCTTTCGCAATTCAGCCGCGTGCGCCTTCAGGGTTTCCGCGTGCCTGTCAATTTGGCTGCGGTCGCCAGCAACTCATCGGATTCGCGGCGAAGCCGTTCGGAGTAGGATTCACTCGGCACACCACCGTCATGCCACATGACGGGCGACACCGAGAAAGCTTATTCAAGTTTCACACCGCTTTTCAGCAACCATCGAGTCGCTTTCTTCGCTTAGGCGGCAATGAGCGTACGCCTGTTAACCGCGGTTGAGAACTTGCCGCCGGAAAGCGTTTCTTTTCCCTCAGGGTGTGCGATCAGTTCATTCTCTGTCAATCTTAGCCCTTGCAAATCTGTTGGGCAGGGGTACAATTCCCGCGTCCCGTGCGGAGTCCCCCCCTTCGCGTCCAATCGTATCCCAGGAGATTAAATATGAAACCGTTTAGCAACATCAGGATTTCGCTGTTTCGCGCCACGCACCGGTCCTCGAACGCGCACGTCTTCGGATCACTCAGCCCCTCTCGAGTGAAGAGGCGCCTCGTGGGTGTCGGTGCGGTTATGCTCGTGATCGCGGTGCTCGGCGTGCTAGCGCCCGGCCAGGTCCGCGCGGGCGCGCCAGACCCCGCACAGCCCAACGCATCAACCGTCGCGAGGGCGCGGGCGGCGTTCCTCAAGTACATGTCCTCGCATCGGCCGATGTTGCGTAGCACAGCCCTGCCGCCGCGGGCCGCCAGCGAAGGCACAACGTTGGTGGGGTCGTATAACTGGTCGGGCTTCGCCGACGCCGAGGGTGCCTCGAACAGGGTCTCGTCGGTTAGCAGCCAGTGGGTGATCCCGTACGTGGAGTGCCCCGGCGGCAACTACCGATACGAGGACGTCATCATCGCGCAGTGGATTGGCATCGACGGCTGGACCAACGGGACGGTGGAGCAGCTTGGCAGCGCCACGCAGTGCTTCGAGGGGGTCACGTACTATTACGTTTGGTACGAGATGTTCCCGAACGGCACCGTCGAGGAGGGCACGGTGGCCTGCATCAACAACAACGTCGACTGCCCGCAGCCCGGCGACCACATCAGCGCCTCGGTGACCGCTACATCGGCTGGCAATTACACGCTGTCGCTCACCGACTGGAGCAACCCGCAGGAGAGCTTCTCGGTGACGGCGTCCTGCGCTCCGTCCACCTGCCTCGATTCGAGCGCCGAGTGGATCATGGAGCGCCCAGCCTACGAGTTGCCTTTCGGCTTCCAGATTGTACCGCTCGCGGACTTCTTCCAGGCCGGCTTCTCCAACGGTGAGCTGACGTCCGGCGGGAAGACCACGGACATCGAACGCTTCCAGGACGGGCCGGTGTACGACATAGCGATGGTCGACGACACCGACTCCTACTTGCTCGACTGCGTCGGGCAGAGGGGGCGGCGGTCCCCCCAATTGCTGCCGACGACCGACCCCAACTCCTGCCCGACGGTGTCGCCGTCCCATGGCAGCTTCAACGTTACATGGGACTCCGCCTTCTGAAGCCTTGGGCGACCGCCGACAACCCATCCTCGAGGGCGACGTAGCGCGTCTCTGGCATCGGAGGCGCGCTCGTCGAGGAGGGCTGCCTGGTGGGCTGCTGGTTCGTGTATGCGGTGTGGAAGCAACCGGTCCGGTGGTCTTGGGCGTCTTTTGGCCCGGGAGTCCTCTGTGGCAAAGTCGGCAGTATTTCTAAGCTCGCGCTCGGCGCCTTTCAATCTTGTCCTGCGCCTACATTCGTCGGAGCAAAAACAGGATCCGCGAACGACCCGTTTTTCTGAGATTTGCGATCTGCATCGAGCACAGAAGCGGTCAATTTGTGGCATAGACCTTCTTTCCTTCGAGAGATCGCCAGCGCCGAGGATCGAGCATGCACTACGCCTCACACGAAGGCCGACTCGCGCGAAGGCTTCGCAGTAAGTTGAGCCTTTGGCTCCTCGATGAGTAACCCATGAACTCGAATCGCGTTTCTCCGAACGGATCTTTGATCTCTTTCGCAAGCCCGCGCCGAACCATCCCCTGCAGCGCTCGGTGAGCCCGTTTCGACATCACGCTGTCGGAGACGAGACGAGTGAACCCCTCCCTCTTGGCTTCATGAAAGAATGCGGCGAAGAGTTCTTTCGCGTGGCCCTTGCTCTGATGTTCGGGCTTAATGTCGGCACGATAAAGCTCGCCTACCCCTTCGCCGATGTCCGGTCGCGAACCGATGTAGCCGCTGCCAATGTGTTGACCTTCTATTATCAGGGGAACGTAGACGTTTTTCAGGCCAACACTATCGGTGCCAACAACCTTCTGGTCTGGTGTCGCACTCACTCTTTTCTCGAAGTTAAAGGTCGAGATGTGATATCGAGCGGGATTCACTGCGGCGTAAACATTCTTCCCGTCGGTCAACATCTCAGAACGCAGTCTCGGACCCACATGGTCTCCAGTAAGCTCTCCTCCGCCACGATTTTTGGTATAGCGTTCCCGAATTTGGTAATTTGAGACCACCCCCTCTCGATCCCCCGAAAGGCGCATCGAGCAAGCCTTTCCCGGCACGGCACACCATACCTCGCCGTTTCAACGAAGCAAAGGAAGACCTTAGGCAAAGTCTGGGCACAGCTCTCGGAACACCATAACGATGAGGCTTTCTCTCCAGCACTGTTTGCAGCAGTTTTCTCACAGTTCTCCGTCTTTCTTGTTGCGTCTGGGGTTGCGGATTTTGCAGGAGTTTGCCGGATTCTGCCGAGGGAGCTTGGGGATTTCCTTTGTTTTCGGAGTCCGTGGAAAGACTCATAATCTGTTGGTTCTAGGTTCCAAATCCTAGTGGGCCCACCATTTTGCCAACGTTCCCGCATTTTTCTGTAGCCGAGGCTGCCATATCCAGCTTCGATCTTTCGGAGCGGGGCGCTCTTTCATAATGCGTTGCCCCTTGGCCGGGCATCTGTTGCAACGGAGTTCAAATAAGGCTCCAACTCCTCTGGGGGCATGAGTCCGGCAATGCGTAAGCTTATTGATGGCCTCTGTCGGTAAAGAATTTTCCACTGACCGGCAGAGTCAATCGTCATTTCGGGATTAAGGAGCAGCGAGAGATCGGAACCGCCTTCTACTGCAATCACTGTGCGCCTCCAGCTTCCCCTGCCAACGCCAATCGGCGTTCTGTATAGCGTTAGGGATCGAGGCAGAGCGTCTCCTAGGTAGTGGAAGCCCGAACGAATCGCCAGCGCTCGAATGGCGGCTGCACTCTGGCTCTCAGCGTAATGGAATGCGAAGAGCAGCGCCAACGCCGCGCCCGCAAAGAGGGCAAACCCAATCTCGTTCATCAAATGGAGTTTACATCAGGCGGTTGGCGAGATATCCGTGATTTCGACAATCACCGCGAGAGGCGTCTAGCTTTGCGGTTCTGTGGACACAAGCTCCTCGAAGGCTCGTCCCATGAGTAGCATTGGCAGCCATCCGTTGCGGATTTTTGCACCAAGCGAACGATAAAAGTCTATGGCAGTCGCGTTCCAGTCGAGTACTTCCCAGTGCATACCGTAGCAGTTCTGTTCGTGGGCGACAGCCGCTAGATGTTGAAGAAGCGTCTTTCCAATCCCTTTGCGGCGGAACTGGGCTCGCACAAACAGGTCTTCCACAAACAGGCTGGGGCGACCCGCCCACGTCGAATACGTGAAGAAATAGAGCGCGTATGCTGCCGGTTGGCCGTTCCACTCTGCAACAGACGCGAAGAACCTTGGATTGGCTCCAAAACCGTCGCGCAGCAGGTCCTGCGGAGTGGCATCAACCTGTTTCAGTTCATGCTCGAAATCGGCGAGTTCACGAATCATATCCACGATTAGAGTTGCATCGGCCGCCGTGGCTTTGCGTATTACTAGCATGAATGGGCCTCCGCGCCAGCCTGTCAAAAGTAGTGGCGATTCGTTATTGTACTGGCGTTAACCGTTGCTGTTCGCCATCTCCTGCCGAAGTTGGAGATAAAGTGCGCCGAGAAAAGGCGCTGGACTCCAGCGGGCGCAGATATCCCGCCCGCAAGCTGGTTCACTCCACCCGTCAATAATGCGGAGGCTCGGGCTCGATGAGTTCTCCGCGTTTTTAGCGAATCGTTTGAAATGCACTTCCGAGCTTCCTGTGCTGACTACCCAGAGGGGTTTTGAGCCATCGCCTTCTGATAGCGTCAGTTTGACTACACTGTCTCGTAATCACTACTTTTCTTGACGAAAGAAATCAATCGCCATTTTAATTTCGGCGTCCTCTGCACTGCTGTGACCACCTTGAACGGCGACGGCCTGAACGTCTAGCCCATGTTGTCTCGCCAAGGCGGCTGTCGGCTGGGTGGAGATGGCAAAGTTCTTTTCGTCCGTACCGTAGTACAGACGTGCTGGGCATTTGAAGCTGCTAGCGTAGGCCCTTGCTGAGCGGAGTTGGAGTTCTCTAGCGTCTCGATAGTTGAAGGGAATATCTGATTCAGCCCCGATTGCTACTGCATGTCTCGTATACCCAACCGCATCAGGTGACCCGGAGAACGATGCGGCAGCACGAAAATGGGGATAGGTCAGTGCTGCAAGCATCGTCAGAGTTCCCCCTGTGCTCAAACCAGCGACATATAGACCCGTTTGATCGACAAAGGGTTGTAGGCGAAGGTACTCGGCAGCGCCGATGACGTCATCAACCTCGTCGTAGAACATTGTGAAGTTTCCCGGCTGGCCGTTTTCTCCCCTTCGATTGGGCAGCATCACGATGAAACCCGCGTCCCGAAACTCTTTCGTCTCTTCCCAATCAGACGCATCGAAGCAGAAACCCCCGTGCAGAAACAACACTGCTGGATATTTCTTGCTCCGCCCCGAAGAGGGACGATTTAGCCAAGCCCTGATACGCAATCCGCCAGAGGGAAAATACACTTCGAGGACGCCAACAGGAGGTCTGGTATCCTTGCAGTCCTCTTGATGTGGAGCAGAACCTTTTCGCAAAAGTGTTGTGTGGAAGGTCTTGCGAGCTTCCACGTAATCCTCAGTTTGGATCGTGACGTCGGGAACGACCATAACGTCGATCTTTGCTGGCGGAGTGTTTTGCGCGGAGCCGAGCGAAGCCACGACGCCAAGAGAACTGAACGCAAGAATCGCCGGACGCAGTCTATGCAGAAACGATGATCGCAATCTAGCTGCCCTTTAGCAGAGTCTTAAATCCTTTGCTGCAATGGTTGGAACGCTCTTCCCACAAGAGCTTGCGGTCATTTTAGGCGTTCGACAGCCGTTCAATCATTTGACTGTAAACGTAAAATCGTTTGCTTAGGTCACTTAATGCTTCGTGAAGCTCCGCGGATCGTGAACTCGATGCTTCCGAACGCTGGCCCATCAAGCTAGATGCCTTCCTTGCGCTCTCTCGTCCGCCGAATGCCGGATGCCTTCTTCTAGCCCTCAGCCGGACAGATTACCAATCTTCCGGGTCATCCTTGTTAGGCCACTCGGAATAGCGGCGGTGACCATCGATTCTGTTGTCGGGTGTGGGGTGCCGAAGAGATCGTCATCAGTCTTCACATGAGGCCGACAGCAGATGCCGCACGATTGCCAACAGGCCCTTGCTTCCATCTTTGTGCCTCCCACACATCAATAACCCGCACGATGCAAGGCCGCCACTACTGCTGCGGCAACGAGGCAGTAGATTCCGAAGAGATACCAGCGACCGCCCTCAAGCCATCGGCTGAGCCACCTCAACGCAAGAAGGCCAGCAAGAAATGCAAGAACTGCTCCAGCTAAACTCGGAAATACCGCAGAAGCCAAATTGGTGGTTCCGCTGATGTGCCGTGAGTGTACGAGGCGCATCGCTTCACGGAAGACAACCGCAGGAGTTAGAACCACAGCCAGAGCAAAACTAAAAGTCTCAGCCCGATATTTTGTCGCCCCCGCCAGCATTCCCGCAGAGATGGTTGCACCCGAACGGGAAAAGCCACGGAAGGGCAGGCAAAGTCCCTGCACGGCTCCGATCAAACTAGCCTGTCGTGTGTTCAGATCGTTTGCTTCGGCCGGACTTCTCGTGGTGTTTCGCCTCTCACGAATGCCAGCGATCAAGATCAGCACCCCGGCGGCGGCGAGCGCTGGTGCGATGAGTTCGAGGTGGCTGAAAAGTTCCTCGATCTCAGTATGGGGCAGACCTCGAAAAGCCGTCTTTTCGACGATTTTGATGATTGTTTCGCCGACAACTCCTGTGAGTACGGTCGCCAAGGTGAGAAGTCCGGCAAACTTCTTGAAAGCCGCGGAACTCTGGAAGTATGTGCCGCGCCACATGTGCCAGAAGTAGGCGATGACTGCGAACATCGTACCCGTGTGGAGCATGACTAAAAGCAGAGTCATGGGCGGCGACGATGGATCAAGGCCCATCAGTTTCTCTGCCACGATCACGTGAGCAGAACTCGACACAGGCAGCAATTCGGCCAACCCTTGCAGGATTGCTAGGATGATGACATCAAGCATTGACATGCGCCGATTCTAAACGGCTCGTGCGTTGGTCCTTGGCCAAAATCGGCAGAGCGGTTCCCAAATGATGATGCGTTCGACGCCGCCGGAGGCTCTTCGGGATGCTGGAGGTTCTTATGAACAGGCGGTGGTCAGGGGAGCCGGACGAAGAGAAAGTCAGAACCCTGGAGGGATGGATTTTGGGTCAAAAAGTGTCAATCTAGAGACTTCTACACGCCCACGATAGCCTTTCAAGCTGGCCCCAAAGGGCTCTCTGACCCCGAGACGCAGGAGCCGACCCAAATCCCTCCCGGCAGCCAAAATAAGCGCAGAATCGCTCGCCTGAAGGATGGCACGAAGAGCGGCGGGTCATGGTTTTTCATCTTCACGCGTTCCTCAATCCCCGAGTTCCGATCTTCGTGATGCGAACTCCCGCTGTGCCTTAGGGCTGAGCACGGGAAACTCTTTACAAAGTGATTCCCGGTTCGCCCTCAAAGCATTTCGATGAGCGCCTGATCGCCATTGAGGAGATATTGGGCGATGAACTTCATTGGGGCAGTTGCGGAAGCGTTGTCGAACCGCGTAATGATGACATCGGCCGGTTCGTAAAAAGCGGAACCAGACGGCAACTGCTGAAGGCATTGCCCTTCAATCTGCAAAACCGCCGAACCTTCCGCAATGTATCCAATCACAGGGCAGGGATGCTTATGGCGGCCGGTTTGCTGACTGGGTTGAAACGTGATCTCTCGAACATCAACGGCGGTTATTTGCCTCTTGGGAAGAGTTGCCTTTAGAAGTGGCTTCCGGAGAATCGTAGTCTCGGTCATGTGAGTTTGATGTCGCGTAATGCCTAAGGTCGCAATCCCAGACCCGCAAAACAGCGCCCTGAGAGTCCAGTTGTCGCCTTGAAGCCGTGCGCGCAATTGCTGACGATGTTGAGGTTCTTCCACCGACGCATCGCACGAACGATCTGTGCATTCAGAATGCTTTATTCCCCCGTCGCGAGGTCGGTCGAAATGCGTCCCCGCGGCTCCGGCAAGAAATACAAGCGGTGCTGCGGCGGGGCGATGGTGGACTGAGCCTCAGCCCGAGAAATCGCTTTTGCGCACCACGACGGCCGGGCGCGACGGGGACGCCGCGCTCGTGGATGTGAAGGAGGACAGGATTTTCGCTCTTAGAGGACACGGCTGTGTTCATGCGCTGCGTCATCCGGATGGACGTTTTCTGATGAAGGCGCAAGGCGCATAGTTGGACGCAGGAGTTCAGCCCGCGAGTGCTTGAGTGGTTTCGTTCCCATGACCCGTGAAGCCGTGAATACGCCGCTGCGCTCGTCGTGATCGATGTCGGCTGGAGACTTTCAATTCCGACTTTCGGAACGCCCCACGGGGCGGGCTTGTGGGGGTAATGGACAATGGCGGGAGATTCGGTATCGATTTCGATTAAACCAACGATAGCCGCCCCAAAGCATCCGCTTAAAGCCCGGCAAACGGAAGATTGCGTAGAAAGGCCATGCCCACCAGATTTGCCGGGCCACATAAAGGTATGCGTCGGCACCCGATTCCAATTTTCCAGCGCGGGTCAATACTCGTATATCGTCCACCAGATTGTCTTGCGAGATTTGTAAGCTGCCATCGTCAAAAGCGGACTGCAAGTCTTTAAGCGCAAATCCCCGCCGCCCAACTACTTTCTTCCAGAAGTGAACCCAACGAAGGCAGAACCCGCATCCGCCATCGTAGAGAATCCAGCCCTCGCGAGGGAGGGCGGATTCTGATTCATGATCTGGCAGCCTCATTGAACTTTATCCCCCATGAAAACAATGACGGGCGAGCCATCGGCCACGAACGCGCACGGAGGGCTTCCTTGAAGAACGGTTGCGAGTCCGCTCCCATAAAGTGTGCAGGCATCCCCATCAAATCCCGCTTCAGCGTTCGCCCAGAGCCGAGAGCGGCACCATCGGCGGCCAACTTCCCACTGATACTCAGCCGTCTTCCCAACCCTCCGGTCTTAGTGTAGTGCCTCATTGGAAAGCATGTATAGTTCTCGCCGTACACGAATCGAGCGGTTGTCGCAATCACTCCTCGCGGCACAACCTCAGCGATGAAAACAACTCCTGTTCGATCATCGCTGCCTTCCTTGCGACCGTAGCAGCGCAGGTTTACCTCCTCGAACTCGGCGTGGAACGGAATTGGGAAACCCCCGAACAATCGAACAATTTAGTGCGGCAGAAGCGAAAGCCCCAAAGGCTGACGTATGTTCGTCCGTTGAACGAATCCAGCGCCGTACCGGGGGGAACCTATCGATTCAAAAGACTGGGTTCAACCTCGTAGTCCAACACCATGAGGTCTCGCCGTTCAGCAGAAAGAAAAACTTAGGCATTTTAAGCGAATTTCAGTCGCCCTTAGTTAGCTCAACGGCTGATCGATTAGCCAGGCAGGCCAGGCAGCCTTTAGCATCATGATCAGCAAGGCGACCCGTATGACCAAAAGTGATCAGTTTCGTGAACTGGAACGTGTCACCCTTCTGTTGGAATCTGCGGAGGTGGCTTTATGCTGACAATCGTGGCGGTGATGTTCGGAGTTTTCGCAATTGGGCTGATCGTCCTGCTGATCTACAAGAGCACCCTCACCATGCAGAGGGATGACCAGTTGTTTCTGGATGACGCGAGTTCCCACATGCACGAGGAGCAGACGGACCTGTTGGCCAAGGTCAACCGGATTACCATCCCGGTGCGCGTGTTCAGTATGGGGTCTGGGGTATTCTTTCTGGCTCTGGTGGCGATGCTGATTTACCAAAAGCTGAACGCAGTACAGTAGCGTCAGATGTGGAAAGGGGCCGCCAACTAGCGCCGCTGATTTCAGAGCACAGTGCCCCGCACCTCAGGGCCTTTGCCCACTCTGTCCGTCCGCTGCACACTGAGAGCACAAGAAAGAGAGCATTAAGGCGCTGCCTTCCTCGACGCGACCGACGCTGAATACGCCGTGGTGCTCAAAAGTGAAACGGTCATGCTCCAATCGGCACAATAAAGGCGGGTGAAAAGCGATGTGGATGAGATCATGCGCCGTGTGCAAGGCCCTTCTAAAAAAGCCGCGATTGTGGGATTCCGTTCGTTGCCAATGCGGATGGGAGTGGCATAGCGCCGTAGCGGATCGCGGACAACTTATTGCGTTCCCCGCACCAACAGCAAAGTCTGCCTGAGCCTTCGTCCTGAAGGAGAAGCTAGGAGTGTGTCCGAGTATTCAACCGTGAACCGCTGATTTAGATTGAAACTCACAGGTTCGATATGCCAAGTTTCAGAGCATGGGAAAAACCTACCGC
>Ga0209420_1000785_pt1 | contig 15875 bp, 12 predicted proteins | sample BlaSpr_A8_OM1_O1_FD_187972 | JGI IMG/M metagenome (GOLD analysis project Ga0209420, IMG submission 187972) | Forest soil microbial communities from Thunder Bay, Ontario, Canada - Black Spruce, Ontario site 2_A8_OM1_O1 (SPAdes) (version 2) | ecosystem: Environmental > Terrestrial > Soil > Boreal... | reverse complement strand
CCGCCGCGGGGCGCCGCGGTGCCGCTCGACGGAGGCGATGAGCGCCTCGGTGAACGCGGCCAGCCGCACCTCGTCGTCGGCGATGGCCGGGATGGGGATGACGGTGTCCCGGTCGCCCATCTCCACCGGCATGCCCGCGGCGATCAGGTCCTCCTCGACCGCGACGCCGTGCGCCCCGGTTCCGGCCAGCAGCACGACCAGCTTGGCCGGGTCGACGCCGGGACCGTCCAGCACGTCCAGGCCGGGTACCTCCCGCAGCCGGCGGCGAGCGGCGGCCACGCCACGCAGCAGCCGGGCGCACAGTTCGGGCCCGTGCCGGGCCAGCAGCGCTCGCGCGGCATCGATGCTGGCTACGATCGAGCCGGCCGGGCTGGTGGTGTGGGTGGCCTCGAAGGCCCGGTTCAGCCGGGCCAGGTCCAGCCGGTCGGTCCTGGCCAGCAGCAGCGCGCCCTGGGTGTAGGCGGGCAGCGTCTTGTGCGCGCTGGTCACCATGGCGTCGGCCCCCGCCGCGATGGCGTGCCGCGGCAGGTCGGGATGGAAGCCGAGGTAGGCGGCCCAGGCCGCGTCGACGACCAGCGGCACCCCGGCCTCGTGCGCGGCCTGGGCGTGGCCGGCCAGGTCGCCGGTGGTGCCGACGTAGGACGGGTCGCCCAGGATCACGCCGCAGGCTCCCGGATGGGCGGCCAGCGCGTCGCGGACCGTCGGCACCGCGACCGCGCCGGGCAGGCCCGAGCCGGGGTCGATCTCCGGCCGGACCCACACCGGTCGCAGGCCGGCCAGCACCAGCCCGAGCAGCAGCGACCTGTGCAGCGTACGGGTGATGATCACCTCCTGCCCAGGCTGGCCCAGGGCCAGGCAGAACGTCTGGTTGCCGTGGGTCGATCCGGCCACCGAGAAGCGGCACCAGTCGGCGCCCCACAGCGCGGCCGCGCGTGCCTCGGCGTCGGCCAGCAGCCGGTCGGCGTGCTTGATCGAGTCCACGCCGCCGTACAGGGGCACGTCACCCGCCACCACGGCGCCGGTCAGATCCTGGCGCTGCTTGTGGCCCGGCGTGGACATCGGGCTCAGCCGCCCGGCCTCGGCCAGCGCCATCCAGTTCAGCCAGCCGGCCAGCAGCGGGGCGTCGGCCGCCAGGCCCAGCGGGTCACGCGGATCGGCTGCGACGTCAGGGGCCTGCGAGTCAGCAGGGTTCGTGATCACCCCTCTAGTGTGCCCAATCAGGCGTGGCGCGGGCTGAAGAAGATGACCGCGACGCCCGCGGCCACGATCACGGCCCCCAGCCAGTCGAAGTTGTCCGGGCGCCGGCCATCGACGCCCCAGCCCCAGAGCAGGCTCATGATCACGAACACGCCGCCGTAGGCGGCGTAGATGCGGCCGAAGTCGCTGCTGGACTGCAGCGTGGGGATGATCCCGTATCCGACCAGGATGATCGCGCCCGCCAGGCCGACCGGCCAGGACGCGCCCTCGCGCAGCCAGCGCCAGATCAGGTAGCCGCCGCCGATCTCGGCCAGCCCGGCCGCGGCGAACAGGCCGATGCTGCGTATGACGTTCATGGGCCGACCCTAGCGCCCGGGTTTCACGCGGCTCCCGCCGCTTCGGCCTCGGCAGCCGCGTTCAGTTCGGCGCCCAGCAGGATGGCCAGCCCGGCCAGGTAGAGCCAGAAGATCAAGACGGCCACGCCCGCGAACGCCCCGTAGGTCTTGCCGTACGAGCCGAACTTGGCCACGTACAACGAGAAGCCGAGCGAGGCGAGCAGGAAGATGGCCGTGCCGGCCACGCCGCCCGGGCTGACCCACTGCCAGCGCGGGCGCTCGAGGTTCGGCCCGTAGCAGTAGTACACCGAGAACAGCGTCATGATCAAGATGACGGTCGCCGCCCAGCGCGCGGCGGTCCACAGCACCAGGAAGGCGGTCCCGCCCATGCCGGCGTGGTGCTGTATCGCCGATCCGATCGGGGCGCCGAACACGATCAGGGCCGAGGCCACACCGCCGGTGACCACCGTGGCCGCCAGGAGCGGGAACGCGCGCAGCCGCTTGGCCAGGAACTTGCGGTCCACCGGCACCTCATAGGCGATGTCCAGGCCGGTCTCGAGCGCGGCCATCCCGCTCGACGCGCTCCACAGCGCTACCGCCACGCCCACGATCAGCGCGGTCAGCGATCCTTTGGTGTGCTGCATGGCCGACGTGATGGCTTCGCTGAAGACCGAGGAGGCGCCGGGCGGCAGCGTGTTGTCCAGGCCGCTCACCAGCCGGTGCACCGTGCCCGACCCGATCCGGGCCAGGCTGGCCACGCCCAGCAGCGCGATGAGCGCCGGGAACAGGGCCAGGAACCAGTGATAGGCCAGGCTCCCGGCGGTCAGGCTGCACCGGTCACGGACGAACTTCAGCCTGGTGCGCTTGAGGGTGTCACGCCAGCCGGCCTGGCCGGGCAGGCCAGGCCGGAAGCGGGGCACCCTTATCTCTTCTTCTTCCACCGCCACAGGGCCACCGAGCCGGCGATCACCACGCCAGCGGCCACCGCGGCGGGCCAGCGCCGCTGCAGCCCATCGCTGGCGGCCATCCGGCCGGAGACCTGGGCGGCCATCTCCTGCGCGCGCGCCTTGGCCTCGGCCGCCTTGGCCCGGGCCCGGGCCTTCATGTCGGCTTTGGCCGCCAGTCCGTCCACGGTCTCGCCGAGATGCTCTCGGGTCCGCTCGATCTCCTGCTGTATTTCCTGGACGGTCATCAGTCGTCCCTTTCCTTTGGTTTTCTCGATCATTTCCTCAACGCCGGCTCTGAGACCAGGCCGGCACCACATCGCCGACGGCGATGATCGCGCAGGGTAGCAGTCCTGCCCCAGGGGCCTGCGGGCACCACGCCGCCGACCAGGGAATCGGCCCGCGGGCGAGGCCGGCCAGGCCGGACGCTACGCTGGGGGTCCTCCCGGCTGGTTTAGCGGGAGCGGGCCGGGAAACAAACCCTGGTACGGAACGCTATCGGTCCGGTCTTGAGTGGATTCCCACCGGCGCGAGACCTGTACCATTGCGGACGAAGACGTCATAATTGGCACAACGTCGTCCTTACGTGGAGGTCGCACCTCTTGGCGAGCATGGCCCACCGCGTCGTACAGGGCCTCGTCGGGGGATGCGCGGTTCTCCTCGGGGTCACCGTCTCCGGATGCGCGGCGCCCCAGTACACGTACGTAGCCAACTCCGGCCAGAGCACGTACTTCAAGGTCCCCAACGGCTGGCACAAGATCAGCGATACTTCGCTGGCCAACGTGCTGAAGCAGGAAACCGGCAGCTCGGGTGGCGGCTGGTCGGTCGCCTACGAGGGCGGCAGGGCCCCTAATGCGAAAGACTTCCTGGACTTCGACACCACTCAGCCGTTCGTGTTCGCTGAGGTCGGCGATCTGAGTTCGGCCTCGAGCAGTGCGCTGTCCTACGACGGGCTGCGCGACTTCTTCCTGCCCGTCACCTCTACCACACGGCAGGAGGTGGCCGCGGAGGGATTCCCGTTCACCGACTTCCAGCAGATCCGCGACCAGGTGCTCACGCCCGCGGACGGGGTGCACGGGGTCAGGGAGACCTTCGATTACACCGACGGCAAGCAGGCCGACACCTTCGACGAGATCGTGCTGACCAACGCCGACCAGACCGAGGTCTACATGCTCGTCCTGCACTGCACCACCGCCTGCTACAGCCAAGACCAGACCCAGATCAACGACGTCATGACGTCGTTTACCATCAGGAGCTCGTGATGCGAAACGCGCGTGCCGCCGAAGGAGTGCTACCGCCGGGCGGGCGGCCGCGGGACGAGGACCGGCTGACCCGCAAGCCGCTAGCGTTCTGGGACCGGATCAAGTTCCTGGTCCTGCTCGGCCTGGTGTGGCTCATCCTGGTCTGGTCCGTGATGGCGAACGACCCGATCGTCGGGTTCTCGGACGCGGTAAGGATCGAGGTGCGGTCCGGCTGGTGGGTGTTCGTCCTGCTCGGCCTGGAGGTGCTCCGCCAGATCCACTTCCTGATCAGCGAGCATGCGCGGGGCTACAACCGGTTCTGGACCTGGATAGTATTCGGCGGCATCGAGCGGGTCACCCACCGCCGGATCTCGGACTGGACCAGGTTCCGCCTGTCCCGGCTGCTGAAGTGGGTGTTCTGGATCGCCGTGGTGGCGGTGGTCACCGGGAAGATCATTCACACCACGCCCGTCCTCGCGCTGCTGCGAGGACCCGAGCTGATCTGGCACGTGCTGCCCTTCGTGCTGCAGATCATGTTCACGCTCTTGTTCGTGGTGCTCCAGTTCGCCGCCCTGTTCTGGTTCATGTCCCGGGGCGGAGTGGACGTGTACTACCCCGACGACATCAAGACCAGGTTCTCTGACGTCTGGGGCCAGGACCACGTGCTCGAACGGGTTAAGGAGAACATCATCTTCCTGGAGAACCCGGAGATCGTGGAGGAAAAGGGCGGCTACGTGCCCGGCGGCCTGCTGCTGTGGGGTCCGCCAGGGACCGGCAAGACGCTGATGGCCGAGGCGGTCGCGGGCGAGACCGGCAAGCCGTACGTGTTCGTCGATCCCGGCGCGTTCATCAACATGTTCATGGGCGTCGGCATCCTCAAGGTGAAGGGGCTGTTCCGTAAGCTGCGGAAGCTCGCGCTGCGGTACGGCGGCGTGATCGTCTTCTTCGACGAGGCCGACTCGCTCGGCAACCGCGGCATGATGACCCAGGGTGCCCCTGGCGGCGGCGGTCGGGGCAGCGCCTCCCCGGCACCATTCGTGGCCGGCGGTTGCCACGGGTTCTCCTACCTGTCGGCGGGTACCCAGTGGACGCTGACCAAGCACGCCATGGCCTCCGATGTGGTCGACGAGCCGGACACCCGGCGCAGCAAGCAGATCATGGGCGGGATGATGGGCGGCGGCGGCGGTGGCATGGGCACGCTGCAGGCGCTGCTCACCGAGCTGTCCGGGCTGAAGAAGCCGCGCGGCCTGGTCAACCGCTACGTGCGCCGGATCTTCGGGATGCGGCCGAAGCCGCCGCCCAAGTACCGGATGCTGGTCATGATGGCCACCAACATGCCGTCGGCGCTGGACGAGGCGCTGCTGCGGCCGGGCCGCATCGACCGCATCTACAAGGTCGGCTACCCGTCGAAGGCGGGCCGCATCCGCACCTACGAGGGGTACTTCGCCAAGGTGCGGCACGAACTCACCCCCGAGAACATGGACAAGCTGGCCACGATCACGCCGTACGCCACCGGCGCCACGATCAAGGACCTGGTCAACGAGTCGCTCATCACCGCGATCAGGAACGGCCGGGACGTCATCACGTGGCCGGACGTGATCAAGGCCAAGCAGCTCAAGGAACTCGGCCCGCCGGAGGACGTCGAGTACATCGAGCGCGAGCGGCACGCGGTCGCGGTGCACGAGGCCTGCCACGCGCTGGTCGCCTTCCGCATGCGGCAGCACATGGAGATCGACATTGCCACCATCGAGAAGGGCGGCGACTACCTCGGGATGGTGGCCTCCATCCCACCCGAGGACCAGTTCACCAGGTGGCGCAGCGAGTACGAGACCGACATCCTGGTCTCCCTGGCCTCGCTGGCCGGCGAGCGGATGTTCTTCAACCAGGACAGCTCGTCCGGCGTGTCCGGGGACCTGGAGTCGGCCACCACGGTCGCGTCGTTCATGGAGGGCTTCTGGGGCATGGGCACCACGGTGTCCTCCTACTCCACGGCCAAGCGGCTCGAGGTGGGGTCGCCTGGCGGCGGCCGCGGCGGCACCCTGAAGAAGGGCCAGGACCCGGAGGCCCAGCTCAGGCACGCGCTCGCGGACCGGATCGAGGACAAGCTCGGCGTCCTGCTGGGCCGCACCGAGGAAATCATCAGGGAGAACCAGCACGACGTGCTGGCGCTGGCCCATGCCCTGGAGAAGTACAAGACGCTCAGCGGCGAGGACGTGGTGGCCGTCCTGGAGCACACCCACGGCCCGCTGGTGGACGGCACGCCCTACGCGGACGAGTCGTTCATGGCGGACCTAGCCGAGTACCACAAGGCCGCGGCGCGCGCGCACCGCGAGCACAGCACGGAGGAGCTGACCCTGCCGGTGGCCGCCAATGTCCAGCCGTGGACGGTGGCGCTGGTCGCCGATCCCGAGACTCCGGGGCTGAACGGGCACAACCCGGCCGACCCGAGTGAGTCCTGACCGCCAGACCTGACCGCCAGACCTGGCTGCGGGTCCGGCAGGTGGTCAACCTGGCCAACGGCTCGACCCTGGCCGGGCTCGGCCTGGCCGCCCTGGGCTGCGCCGCGACCGCCCGCAGCGCGGAGGGCCTGTTCACCGGCATCAGGTACCGGCTGCCGGTGCCGCCCGCCCCGGCGTTCTGCCTGGGCAACGTGATCATGACCCGGGGCGACGGAATTGACCCCGGCTCCGCGCTGTTCCGGCACGAGGCCCGGCACGCCACCCAGTTCGCCTGCTGCGGCGGGCTGACGATGATCCCGTTGTACCTGGCCGCGGCGGGCGTGTCCTGGGCGCTGACCGGCGACTTCGGCGCCCGTAACGTGTTCGAGCGGCGGGCTGGCCTGGCTGATGGCGGCTACACCGACAAGCCGCTGCGCCTCCGGCTGCGAGCGCTGAGCAGGTTCAGCGGGCCAGGCCGCCGAGTACCCGGTCCGGGGCGGTCATGTCCCGGTCCAGCTGCAGCCGCACGTGCCGGATCGACCGCCAGCCTTTCCCGGTGAGCAGGAACTCGCCCGCGGCGGGCAGCGCGGCGATCCCGTTCATGATGGCCTGCGCATCCCCGACGTGCCGCTCTGCGGCCTTGCGGGCGTTGACCACGTCGGTGACCTCGCCGCTGTCCGGGTCGATGCCGGCCAGGTAGTGCGTGCCGGCCACGTTGGCCCATATCCTGCCCGCCGACCAGGCCAGGTCGTTCAGGCCCTGGACCCGCTGGCCGGCGCAGCGGACGTACAGCACGGCCTGCGGCTCGAGGGTCTGCGGGTCACGGCGGACCAGCTCGCTGCTCCCGTCGCTGGTCACCACGTAGTGATCGGCCGCGCACAGGCCCCAGCCCTCGCGGTTGAAGCGCACCCGGCCGGTCAGCTCCAAGGTGGCCGCATCCCACTTCAGCGCGGTCCGCTCCTGCCAGGTGAGCTGCCAGATGACATCGCCCACCCGGCAGATGCCCTCGGCGAACAACTCGGCGGGCACCTCGGCGCGCCGCTCCACCTGAGCCGCGCCCAGCTGGTAGCGGCACAGCGCGGAGACTCCGTAGTGCCCAGTGGACTCCCACACCGTCGCGTTGTCGGTGATCAGCCCCTGCGTGAAGCCCCGGCCAGGGTGGGCGAGGCGCCGGATGACGTCGGTCCGCCAGGTTCTCAGCTGCCACCGCCCTTACTGGTGTGCTATCTGCCGTTCGCGCGCACAGCAAAGTTGTAGCAGCCATAGCCGACGTTGCGCAGGTGCACCAGCTCAACCTCCGGCCGGGCCAGCAGTTCCGCGATGACGGCCCGGGCCTGCTGCCCGTCGGCGACCAGCACGCCATCGGCGATCCGGCCCTGCCGGTCGTAGGCCCTGACCACCTGCTGGCGGCCAATGAGCCCGGGTGGGTACGCGTGCGGCGTCGGGTAGCCGTCACAACGTTCGGCGTGGATGAAGACCGGGCCGCGTTCGGCGTAGGCGCCCGCGGTGCCCGGCGGGCTGTAGACGATCAGCAGCAGCCGCTCGCCCGCCCGGGCCTCGCGCAGGCAGCACCGCAGCGGCGCGCCGCCCTCGGCGTGGACCTGCACCTCCAGCTGGTTGCCCGCCTCGTCCTGCCGGGCGGCACGGATCGCGTCCAGGTCTTCGGCCGGGATCGCCTGGTAGGTGAGGGTGCCTGCTGGCATCTGTGTCGTCTGTATCTCTGTCTGCTGGGTCATGCCATCCAGCCTGCCCGCTGGCCGCCGCTGATACTGGCGGGAATCGGACATCGCGACGGATCCGGCTCGGAGCTGAGCGTCAGCGGATCCGGCGGCCCATTTCCTTGGTCGAGTAACCGCCGAGTTCCTCCACCGATGCCTTGAAGCGGTCTGACTGGAGCAGCGACCACAGCGGTGCGAGCTGCGGTGACTCCATCGCGCCCGGCGCGACGACCAGATCGTACGGCTCGGTGACGAGCGGCACGAAATCCAGCCTGAACGCCTGGGCGGCCGCCATGATTCCCATCCCCGCATCGGCTCGTCCGGAGGCGATCGCGGCGGCGACCGCCAGGTGCGTTGGCTCCTCCCGGGCATACCCCTCGACCGAGGACGGCGCGATGGACAGCTGCCCGAGCATGACGTCCAGCAGCACGCGGGTCCCGGCGCCGCGTTGCCGGTTCACGTACCGGACGCCGGGACGGCAGAGGTCAGCCAGCCCTTCGATCCCCAGCGGGTTCCCCGCCGCCACCATCAGCCCCTGCGACCGTTCCACCAGCCGCACCACGGCCACGTCCGGGCTGGCGGCGCCGAATACCCGGTCCAGGTACGGCAGCGTGTACTCCCCGGATTCCGGGTCGAGCAGGTGCGACCCGGCGATGTGACAGAGCCCGTCACGCAATGCCACCAGCCCGCCGAGCGACCCGACATTCGACGACGCGAGCGTCACCAGCGGGTGGTCGGCGCGCAGCGCGGATGACGCAAGGTCAAGCACCAGATCGTGTGATCCGATCGCCACGATCGTGCCTGCGATCTCGTCGGGCCCGCGCAGCAGCGCGACGGGTACGGAAGAACCCGCGTGACGCCCTTCCACCCCGGCCGGCACGACGAGCAGCCCGTCGGCACGGACCAGCGACGTCAGTACCCCGGCACCGCGCGGCAGCGGCGTTGCTACCAGAGAACCGCCGACGGAACCGAGCCGGACCCGCACCCAGTCGTCCATGCCCAGCGGCGATGCGAGCTTGCGGGCCAGCCGGGCCACCACCTGCGGCCGCTGGCGTGGCGGCGCACCGGCCAGCTCCGCCAGCAGCGGCACCGCGAAGATGTCGAACGTCAGCGCCGCCGATACCGGGTAACCGGGCGCGCCAAGCACCGGCGTGCGTCCGACGACCCCCAGCACGACCGGATGCCCGGGCCGGACGGCGACGCCGTGTACGGCCAGCATGCCTTCGGCCGCCACAACCTGCGCCGTGTAGTCGTCCCGCCCGGCACTGGAACCGGCAATCACGATCAGCAGGTCGCACGCGGCGGCGGCCGCTTGCACGGCGGCCGCGATCCGGGCCGGGTCGTCAGGCTCGATCGGCAGCACGCGCGCCTCGCACCCGACCTCCCGCGCCTGCTCCGCGAGCATCAGCGAGTTCGTGTCAAGAATCTCGCCCGGGCCCGGCTCGGTGCCGATCGGCCGCACCTCATCTCCGGTGGGAAGGATGAGGACGAGGGCCTTCTCCCGGACCGTCAGTTGCGTCTGCCCGGCCGCGGCCGCTGCGGCCAGGTCGACGGCCCGCAACCGGTGGCCTTCCGGCAGCAGCAGCTCACCCGCGCTGACGTCCTCGCCGATCGACCGGACGTGCTGGTACGGGGGAACGGCGGTGCGCAGTTCGGCGCGGCCGGCGGCGTCGTAGTGGACGTGCTCGCGCATGACCACCGCGTCGCGCCCGTCGGGCATCGGGTCGCCGGTGTCCACGACGTCGTAGGCGCCCGGCGAGAGCCAGGACGGCGTGGTCTCGCTCGCGCCGAGCGTGTCGGCGGCACGGACGGCGATGCCGTCCATCCCGGCGGCGTCGAATGGCGGCGAGGACCGGACGGCCCACACCGGCGCGGCCGTGACCAGCCCGGCGGCCTCGGTGACGGGCACGGTGACGGCGGGCAGCCGCTCGGCGCAGCCGGCGGCCTCGCGCGCGGCGCGCCAGGCGGCCAGGGCCTGCGCCGCCGGCACGTCCTTGATGAACGGGCTGTCAGGCATACAGGATCACGTTCACCTCGCTGCCCGCGTCGAGCCCGGTCGCCTCGTCCGGGATCACGATATAGCCGTCGGCCGCGGTCAGGACCGACAACAGCGCCGACAGGCCGAACACCGGTACCGCCAGGCCGTCGTCGACCTTCACCTGGACGACGTCGAGCCGCCCGGTCGCTGACGCGAGATCCCGGGCCAGCCGGGCCCGCGTCGAGGGTTCCGGCGGCGGCGCCGTACAGCCGCCGACCAGGCGGATGACCGGCGCCCCGATCAGCCGGAACACCACGAGCGCCGAACGCGGGTTCCCGGGCAGCCCGATGACGGGCACCCCCGCGCATTCGGCCAGCAGGGTGGGCTTGCCGGGCTTGATGGCCAGGCCGTGGCACCAGATGCCGGGCTGGCCGAGGCGGGCGACGGCGTTCGCGGTCTCGTCCCGGGCGCCGACCGAGGACCCGGCGGAGATCACGAGCACGTCGCTGGCCGGCAGGGCGGAGCGCAGTGCTGCCTCTAGCGCGCCCGGGTCGTCGGGCATGATGCCACCGAAGACCGGCTCACCGCCCGCGTCCGCCACCAGCGCGGCGAGTGCGGCGGCCGTCGCGTCGCGGACCTGCCCGGGCTTCAGCTCCGGGGTGTCCGCCGGGACCACCTCATCACCGGTGGAGAAGATCATCACCACCGGTTTCTTGTTAACCGTCACGGACGTGACGCCTGCTGCGGCGAGCATGCCGAGATCCTGGGGGCGGAGCGGACGCCCGCCGCTGACGATCTCGTCGCCGGGCCTGGCGTCCTCGTCGGCCCGCACCACGCCGTCGCCGGGCGCGACCGGACGGACCACCTCGATCGTGCCGGGCATCACCTCGGCGGTGTACTCGATCATCACGACCGCGTCCGCACCGGGCGGGATGACGGCGCCGGTCGGGATGGCGATCGCGCAGCCGGGAGTCACCGCCTCCTCCGGCGCGGCGCCCATGCGAACGGCGCCGGTGACGGTGAGGTAGCCCGGGAGACCCTCGGAGACGCCGTAAGTATCGGCGGCGCGGACGGCGTACCCGTCGACGGTGGAGCGCGGGAATCCCGGCAGCGGGTGCGGCGCGGTGACCGGCTCGCCCGGCACCCGGCGCAGCGCCAGGTGCAACGGCACGGTCTCGGTCCTGGTGCGCCGGTCCGGCCGGAAGCCGGCCAGGGCCTCCGCGACCGTCCGGGTGGTGAAAAACTCCCGCGGGACCGCGTCAGCCATGGTCCTCCGCGAGGCGCAGCACGCTCATCACCGGTCCGAGCGCGACCTGGCCGAGTCCGCAGATCGAGGTGCGGCGCATCACCTCGGCGAGATCACGGACGTCGCCGTCCACCTCGGCGGGACCGCCGCCCGCACCGAGCAGCCCGTCCAGGATGACGTGCGCCTTGGCCGAGCCGACCCGGCACGGCACGCACTTGCCGCACGACTCGTCGCGGAAGAACCGCAGGACATTGACCGCCGCGGCGAGCAGGTCGGTGCCTTCGGCCATGACGACGATCGCGCCAGACCCCAGCATGGAGCCCGCCTCCTGCAGCGTGCCGAAGTCGAGCTCCACGTCCAGTTGGTCCGGCCCGATGAAGTTGGAGGACGCGCCGCCCGGCTGGATGGCGCCGAGGCGGCGGCCGCCCGCGACCCCGCCGGCCAGGTCGAGCAGCTCACGGGCGGTGGTGCCCATCGGGACGCAGTACACGCCGGGCCGTTCCACGTGGCCAGAGACGGCGAAAAACTTCAGGCCCGCGTGGTCGCCCCGGCCCTGCGCGTTCCACCACGACACGCCCCGGGCGGCGATGACCGGGACGTGGGCGAACGTCTCGACCGAGTTCATCAGCGTCGGCCTGCCGTGCAGGCCGTAGGTGCCGGGGAACGGCGGCTTGTTCCGCGGCTCGCCGCGGTGCCCTTCCATGCACTCGATGAGTGCCGACTCCTCGCCGAGGATGTAGCCGCCCGGCGAGGTGAACACCTCGACGGACAGCCGCCGGCCGGAGCCTCCTGCGTCCGGGCCGACCAGGCCGCTCTCCCGCAGGTGCTCGATCTCGCGGCGGATGACCTGCTCTTCCGGGCCGTACTCGTGGCGGATGAAGACCCAGCCTTCCGCGGCGCCGGCCGCCAGCATGCCGAGCAGCATGCCCTCGAGTACCAGGTGCGGCTGGGTGGCGAGGATCTCCCGGTCCTTGAACGTGCCTGGCTCGGACTCGTCGGCGTTGCAGATCACGTACTTCGGCGTGGTTTCCTGCGCCGCGACCAGCTCCCATTTGCGTCCCGCGGGGAAGCCGGCGCCACCCATACCGCGCAGCCCGGCGTCCTTGAGCGCGGCAATGATGTCCGCCACTTCCAGACGCCCGGCCAGCACGTCGCGGAGTACGGCGTACCGGTCTTCGGGGGCGGGGTAGGGGTCGTTCGGCCACCGTACGGCAGAAGCGGCAGGCGGGCGGGGCGCCGCGTCGGCTGGTTCGCGGTCGGTTCGAAGAGCCCTGGCCACGGCGGCGTCGACCTCGTGCAACGGGACCGGTGCCTCGTTCACCGTGCCCGCGGGGGCGGTATCGCAGCGGCCCAGGCAGGATCCCTCGACCACCTCGACGTCGGCGTCGGAGCCGTACCGCTCCTTGACCGCGGCGATGCGCTCGTCGGCGCCGCGCAGCCAGCAGGACAGGTCGTGGCAGACGCGGAGCTCAGCCTTGACCGGCGGATCGGTGCGGAAGTGCGGGTAGAAGGAGACCAGCCCTTCGATCTCGTACAGCGGCCGGCGCACGTCGCGGGACAGCGCGACGAGTTCCTCGCGGGGCAGCCAGCCGGCCCGCTCCTGGATGGCGTTCAGCGCCGGGATCAGGCTCGGGCCGGGGAACTTGCCCGCCCGCGCCTCGACACCGGGGACGCGGGGCGGGGCCTCAGCCATCGGCCTTTTCGATCCGCACCGCGCAGAACTTGTACTCGGGGATCTTCCCGACCGGGTCGATCTCGTCGGTCGTCAGCAGGTTCGCGGCCGCCTCCCGGAAGTGGAACGGTATGAAGCAGTTGCCCCTGGCCTCCCGGTGCGAGACCTTTGCTGCCAGCTCGATGACGCCGCGGCGGGAGCTGACCCGGGCCAGGTCGCCGTCTTCCAGGCCGAGCTCGGCGGCGTCGTCCGGGTGGATGAACACCAGCGCCTTGGGGGAGATCGCGTCCAGCGCGTAGGACCGTCGGGTCATCGACCCGGTGTGCCAGTGCTCGAGCATCCGGCCGGTGTTCAGCACGAACGGGTACTCCTCGCTGGGCAGTTCCCTGGCGGGCAGCCACTCGGCGGGCACCAGGTGCGCCAGGCCGTCGTTGGTGTTGAACTTCTCGGTGAACATCACGACCGTCCCGTCGCTGTGCTCCGGGTCCGGGTTGGGGTACAGCTTGCCGGTCAGCCCCAGGTTGTCGTAACTGAGATTCTTGTAGCTCGGGATGACCGAGACCATCTCCTCGAAGATGTCTCGCGGGGACTCGTAGTGCCAGTCGAGCCCGAGCCGGTTGGCGATGTCCTGCACGACCTCCCAGTCCAGCCGGGCCTGGCCCGGCGGGTCCATCACCTTGCGGCCGAGCTGCACCCGCCGGTCGGTGTTGGTATAGGTGCCGTCCTTCTCCAGGTAGGAAGAGGCGGGCAGGATGACGTCGGCGAACTCGGCGGTCTCGGTGAGGAAGATGTCCTGCACGACCAGGAACTCCAGCGCGGACAGCGCCTTGCGGACCTTGTTGATGTTCGGGTCCGAGAGGAACGGGTTCTCGCCCAGCATGTACATGCCGCGCACCCCGCCCGCCAGGGCCGAGCCGATGATCTCGGTGACGGTCAGGCCCCGCTTGGGATCGAGGTCGGTGCTGTCCCAGGCCCGCTCGAAGCGGGCCTTGACGCCAGGGTCGTCGGCCTTCTGGTAGTCCGGGTAGAACATCGGGACCAGGCCCATGTCGGAGGCGCCCTGCACGTTGTTCTGCCCGCGCAGCGGGTGCAGGCCGGCGCCGGGCTTGCCGACGTTCCCGGTGATCGAGCACAGCGCTATCAGGCAGCGGGCGTTGTCAGTGCCGGTGGTGTGCTGGGAGATCCCCATCCCCCAGAAGATGATGCCGGACTTGGCGCTACCCCAGGCCCGGGCCACCCGGCGGATCAGCTCGGCGGGCACACCGGTGATCTGCTCGCCGCGCTCCGGCGGGTAGTCGGCGACGGTCCGCTTCAGCGCCTCGTAGTTGGAGGTCCGGTTGGCGATGAAGTCGTCGTCGGTGAGGCCGAGCCGGATCACCTCGTGCATCACGGCGTTGTAAAAGGCGACGTCGGTGCCCGGCTTGAGCTGGCAGTAGAGGTCCGCGTGGTCGGCCATCCGGTCGGCCCGCGGGTCGATGTAGATGACCGTGGTGCCGTTGCGCCTGGCCTGCTTGAAGAAGCTTGACGCGACCGGGTGGTTGGCCGTCGAGTTGCTGCCGGTGACGATCGCCACCTCGGCGTTGACCACGTCGCCGTACGTGGTGGACACCGCGCCGGAGCCGATCCCCTCGAACAGCGCGGCCACGCTGGAGGCATGGCACAGCCGGGTGCAGTGATCCACGTTGTTGGTGTGGAAGCCGGTCCTGATCAGCTTCTGGAACAGGTAGGCCTCTTCGTTGGAGCACTTGGCGCTCCCGAAGCCGGCGATCGCAGCCGGGCCGCCCGCCGCGTAGATCTCGGTCAGCCTGCGTGCGACCAGGTCGAGTGCCTCTTCCCAGGTCGCCTCGCGGAAGTGCGGCAGCACCTCGGCGTAGTCGACCAGGCCGCCGGGCTTGCGCCCGCGCTTGCCGCCGCTGCGCTTCGCTCCAGGGCCGCCGTCGTCGGCCAGGCCGGGCCCGTTGGCTGTGCCTGCATCCGGGCCGCCCGCGGCCATGTCGCCGCGGACGTCGGCGGACAGCGCGCCCTTCGGGTAGGACTCCTCGCGGCGGATCAGCGGCATGGTCAGCCGCTGCGGCGACGCGGCGTAGTCCCAGCCGTACCGGCCCTTGACGCACAGCCGACCGTGCGACCCCGGCTGCTCGCGGCCCTCCGCGTAGGCGATCGCGCCGCGCTCACGATCCACGTAGTAGGTCAGCGCGCAGCCCACGCCGCAGTACGGGCAGACGGTATCCACCGCGTCGAGTTCGGTGCGCGGCCGGATGGGGATGTTCCGGATCGGCTTATTCGTCAGCGCGCCGGTCGGGCAGGCCGCCACGCATTCGCCGCACGATACGCAGGACGAAGCGCCCATCGGGTCGCTGAGGTCGAACGCGATGTGCGTGGTGTAGCCCTTGCCGCTGCGCCCGATCACGTCGTTGCCCTGAATGTCGTCGCACGCCCGGGTGCACCGGTCGCAGAGGATGCAGGCGTCGTGGTCGACCGCGATGACTGGGCTGGACTCATCGACGCCGCGGCCGGAACCGCACGGCAGGCCGACGGCCTCACCGGTCACCTCGTACCTGCCGGCCAGCGCGAGCAGCTCGTTGTCGCCGGTCGTGGTCTGCTTGGGGTCGCGCTCGCGCGGCGGCTGGTCGGAAACAAGCAGCTTGGTCAGCGTCGCGCGGTTGCGCTCGAGCTCCGGGGTATCGGTCTTGACCTGCATGCCGTTCTCGCAGGCCCGCACGCAGGACGCGGCGAACGCGGGCGCCCCGACGTCGACCACGCACATCCGGCAGACGCCGACCGGGTCGAAACGCTCATCGTGGCACAGCACGGGGATGTCGATGCCAGCGGCCTTGGCGGCCTGCCAGATCGTCGCACCCTCCGGGGCAGTGACCTCACGTCCGTCGATCGTGAGCGTTACCGTCCCTGTGCTCTCCGGGGCAGTAATGGCCATGCTCGCAGTATCCGCCCGCTCGCGACGTTAAGCCAAGCCGAGGTCGTCAGCGGTGGCCAGATCTGGGCGCCCCTCAGGGTCGAGGCCGCGCATTTTGTAGTAAGAGTCGATCATCGCCCGCAGGCGATCGGCGGACAGGGTGGCTACCCGCCCGGACGGGAGGCTGAGCGG
>Ga0209420_1000784_pt1 | contig 15895 bp, 16 predicted proteins | sample BlaSpr_A8_OM1_O1_FD_187972 | JGI IMG/M metagenome (GOLD analysis project Ga0209420, IMG submission 187972) | Forest soil microbial communities from Thunder Bay, Ontario, Canada - Black Spruce, Ontario site 2_A8_OM1_O1 (SPAdes) (version 2) | ecosystem: Environmental > Terrestrial > Soil > Boreal... | reverse complement strand
CTCGGGTGATAATCCACGCCTATAATGATCATGTTCGGCTCCTTTCTCCCGAGCCAATGGTTCTCGACAAACCACAGTGTACTCGGGTCTAAGGAGCCGACGTTGTTATGCAATCAAGTTCAGTAGTGGGAAGGAAGATGTGTGGAGTCGAGGTGTGACGCGGTGGTTTAGGTGCAGCCTATCCGTTGCCGACCCTTTCGTCTGTCGGTGCCTCACGAGCCGTACCATGCTTCCGTCTTCACACCCCGCTCATCGAACCGGACTTGCGGATTGCCCGCATCCGGCTCTCGGAGAAAGCCTCACGATGTCGCCCACGGGAAATTGCGCGTCCGCTTGGTAAGGCAGACGAGGCCCAGCACTTCGTGCAGTGATGTCTCCGGAAACCTGTGGGCTGCCGGCCACACCAATTTGTGCTTGGCACACAACCACTGAAGCAGCCTTTTACGAGCGTGTTGCTCCACCGCCCGATAGGCCGTGCTGACTGGTCCAAGACAGAAGTAGTTGGCCCATCCAGTTATCGTGCGGTTGAGCTTCGCTACCACTATCTCTTGGTCCAGCAGAGTTTGATCTCGCCCGGTCATTTCACTAATCGTCTCGCAGATGCGGATCACCCGCTTCTTTGAGGGAACCGTACCAAGGTACGCGCGCCCTGTCTTCGACGAATAGCACCGACCAAACGTGTACCCCAGAAAGTCGAACTTCTCTTCCGGCAGTTTACAGACCCGCGTCTTCGTTTCATTCACCGTCAGCTTTAGCCTCGTCATGATGTCTCGCATCATGGCCAGCGCCTCTTCCGCTCGGCCACGGCAGCAGATCACCAAGTCATCAGCGTAGTTAACGATGTGTGCAGCAAGACGCTTCTCGTGTCCGAGCTTCTTCCATCCCAGCACGAATCGACGCATGTACAAGTTGCTTAGCAACGGGCTGATGGGAGCTCCTTGGGGAGTTCCTCGTCCTTCATCCCGATTGCGCGTACTCCGATGCTTATTCCCTTTCTCGTCGGTCTCTTCTACAGGAGCTTCCAGCCACATCTTGATCAGATGTAGCATCGCTCCGTCGACGATCCGTCGAGCCACCGACTTCATTAGGTCAGCATGGGGAATACTATCGAAGTAGCCGCTTAAATCGGCGTCTACCACTTGTCCGTGGCCGGTGTTGAGCAGCTGGTGGACCTGCCTCACGGCATCCAACGCGCTGCGGTCTGGTCGATAGGCATATTGCTCCGGCTGCAGATCGGCCTCGAAGATCGGTTCGAGCACCAACTCTGCCGCCGTCTGTGCTACGCGATCTTTGATCGCGGGCACTCCTAACGGTCTCTGCTTTCCGTCCGGCTTCGGTATCCACACCCGCCGTACGGGCTGCGGTCGATATGTTCTACTTCTCAGCTCTTGCGTCAGTTCGTCCAACCACTTCTGCACTCCATACTCTTCGATGTCCTCGAAGGTCTGGCCATCTACTCCTGCTGCTCCGCCATTGGCTTTGCAACATTCATAGGCGAATGCCAAAACGTCTTTTCGGTACACCTTGTCGTACAGGGCATAGAAGCGAAATTTGGGCGATCCCTTCGCTTTGTCGTGCAACGCCGTCTGCAACTTCTGAACACTCAGTGGAGTTGTTAGGCTCATCGCCAATCCCTCGGTCCTTTTGTCGCTTCTTGCGTTTCCTTCCAACTGAGGCTCCTTCCCTCCGCCGGAATTACCCGGCTTCATCGGTACTGCGAGCCTCTCCGTCATCCCATACGGCCACGGCCTGTCTCTCGCGAGTTGCCAGTTGATCCACACTGCGATCACCGCTGGGACTTCCCGTGTTGCGTGTGGTCCCCTGTGCTTGCATGCCGTCGCCAATACCCCGGCAGGACTGATGGAATTTTATTCGCTCGTACGATTCCATTAGCTTCGGCCTTCCCACGAACCGGGGCGGGTCAGCTCCTGCATTGTCGGTTTCGGGGCCTGCTCGGCGTTCACTCAGGTTACGGCCTGCATGCTTGCCAAGTCGCCTAGCGACTCTCTGCACCAGAGGCTTCAGCAGTCTCGTTGCCTCCACTGCTGCTCTGATTGCTACCGGGTGGAGCGAACCAGTTCCCGGGCGGGTTTATCTCCCGCTGTGGACCACCGCCTTTTCACGGCGCACCCGGTTTTCCGACTAACCGGGAGTTACGATTCGGTTCAACGTGAAGGCTGGTTAGAATTCCATAGTTGAAGTAGTAGTCTCCAGTCGTCCTCCGTCTGTTTCCAGGCAATCACTTTGGCGGCTTCGCGCATGGGAGTGCTTTCGGCGAGGTGAGGGTTCACTTGTTTCTCGCGGAAGGAAAGGCTCATCATGGATTCAGTGCCCGGACGGCCATGACATTCGGTTGTGCAGGTGGAAAGAGTCCGCATGGGCAGCTCGCGGCCGATGTGCTCGGACAAGCCTTTTTCCTCGAAGGCGTCCTCCTGCACCATGAGGATGGGAAAGGCCCTCTCCTCCGGCGTCACAGCGCGCAAGCCAAAATGTTCCTCAGAGAAAAGTCCGCCGCGATCCAGTTTGATTTCGACGACGGTCTGCGAGTGCAATAGCTCGTCTGGATTCGAATAGTCATGAAGGATTTTTCGGTAATGTCGGATCTGAACGCTTTCGACCACGGGCGTCACGATCAAATTCCCCTGTGCATCCGGTAAAACCAATTTCCGGATGAGTGCCAACTCGGTGCCCACAGGGAATTGCGGTACATCTGGATTCCATTCGGGGAGGCCCTGGCCGCGGTTTGTCAAGAAGAGCGGCGCTTGCATATCCGCGAGCTGGTTCAAATGTGCGAGGGTGGCGGCTCGTCCCCCAGGCAGGCGCAGAAAAACGAAAAACACGGAACGCCCGAAGTATTCTTCATGCATTCGCGCCATAGGCTCATCGTCCGGCGTGCCAATGCAAACCCACGGCCCATGAGAATCGAATAGATCGGCCGGAAGAAATGCGCGCTCCGCTTGCTCCGGGTCGTATTCAGGCGGGAATTCTTTGCTCGCGATGGCCTTTGCGTAAGTGTCGGGCAACCCATTCAATTCTCCTTTAGTGAGCGAGAGACGGCGGAGAATCGGTGCGAGCCTCGCCGCAAGCTCGAGGCGTTCCGGATGAGCTTCGTTATTCGCCGTAGGGGTGGCCCAATCAAATACAGCCCAAAGATCACGCTGGAGAATCGCCCGGCGTACCGGGTCGGGTATTTGTTGCTCGGCGCGTGTGTGCAAAAATTCATCGAGGAGACGAACGGCTTCGACGTGAGAGGGTCCGTGGAGGAGGTATTCGGTTTGCAACCATAGAAGTGGGTCGAGATCATCGTAGCCGTATTCGTTCCCGCTTTTTGTGGACCGAGTGTGGAGTTCGCGGTAAAGACGGTTTGAGACGTGCTGCGGGTCGGGATGGAACAACGCCAGGTGAGCGGCTTGATTCTTCGTCGTCTGGGCGCCATCTTGGACAGCGCCATAGGCAAAGCACAGACACAGTCCGGCGACCAAGACTCCGGCGGCTACATAAGACCGTCGTCGAATGGCATGGGCTCCCTGATTCTCAACCCAGGTGCGAAGCAAATGTTTCACGCGCGGCGGTTCATACTTTCTTTTCGTACTCCACCACCATCGGTAGCACAGTTTATTACAAACCAATTGGCCAGTGCGCGATTAACTCGTTATCGGGATATCTGGGTGCTGTCCGAACGATATGAATGAAAAGACTCGACCATGAAAAGATTCTCTGCCGCCACAGGCTAAAGATTCGCTCTGTACTCTGGCCCCCATTCCAAAACCCATTGGAGAATCTGCCGTCAATGGATGGTAAGTCCTGGTAAACGCACTAATCGTCCATGTAGATTTCAGTTTCCGATTATCCGAACTCTCCATAAACTTGTCTGATAAGCTCTCTAGAGTCAATAAATCGGTCTGGACAAGTTTGTGGCACCAGTGACGCGTCGAAGACGCGTCAGGGCTCTCCAGGAGTTGAGATTTAATTGCCGGAGAAACTGTATTTCTCTAAGCTATATCGCAAGCGGAAAAGGGAGCTAGGATGGTCAGCGATTTGCGGCATTTTGATTTCGCTCCACGAATTACTGGATATGCCGCGAGCGCGATCCTCGCCTCGCTCATATACGTGGTGTGGATAGCGGTATCCGCTGCGTTTAGCAGAGTAGGAGCGGCCCGTCCCGGCTTGCTCTTTGGATTTGGGTTCGCGTTGGTCTTTTTGTTTGTAGGCGGCTTCGCCCTAGCGTTGCTTTTGATGATCGTTCCTTGGGCTATTGCTGTGTGGGTCCGTCTTAAGACGCGATGGGACGGCCGACTTTATTTTCCCGGAGTTGGGGCGTTACTCGTATTCACTCTCGGCTGCACAATTGCATCAATCATGCCGAAGCCATTTTGGATTGACGACCAGACATTTCTCGAAGGTGCTGTGATAGCCGCGCAGCGCGAAGGAATCTGTCTACTGCTTTCTGGCATCGCATTTGGGGCTTGCTACCGGTGGCTCGAACGACGCGAACCGTCCGAATAGATTGCGGGGCGACGGCGGCTTCCATGCACTATAATGGCGCGCCCATGGCTCTCGCTTCTGGAACAAGACTTGGCCCGTACGAGATTCAGTCGCTCCTCGGCGCGGGCGGTATGGGCGAAGTTTATCGCGCACGCGACACCCGGCTGCAGCGCGATGTTGCCATCAAAATCCTGCCGCATTCACTGGCCCACGATCGCGATCGCCTACGCCGCTTCGAGCAGGAAGCCCGGGCGGTAGCAGCGCTGAACCATCCAAATTTGCTGACCGTCTTCGATGTGGGTGCATCTCCTCTTGCTCAGGACGGAGCCGAAACCGGCGCACCAAGCGGAGCACCAGGAGGAGCGAGTGAATCGCCCTTCATCGTTTCCGAGTTGCTGGAAGGCGCGACGCTGCGCGAACGTTTAGCCTCCGGCGCATTGCGCGAACGCAAAGCGGTCGATTACGCCATACAGATCGCGCGCGGCTTGGCCGCGGCGCACGAACGCGGCATCGTTCACCGCGATCTGAAACCGGAAAATCTTTTCGTCACCAATGACGGCCGTGTAAAAATTCTGGATTTCGGCCTGGCCAAACTCACGGAAGCCGCCCCTGCTGATTCTGATGCCACGCTCGCCACGCTAGGCTCTGCTACGCAGGCCGGCGTGGTGATGGGAACCATCGGCTACATGTCGCCCGAGCAGGTGCGCGGAAAGGCCGCCGATCCTCGCAGCGACATTTTTAGCTTCGGCGCGGTCTTGTACGAAATGCTGGCGGGGCGCCGCGCGTTTCACGGCGAAACGCCCGCGGATTTGATGAGCGCGATCCTGCATCACGAGCCGCCCGAACTCACCGCGACGAACCAGGAAATTTCGCCCGCGCTCGACCACATCGTGCATCACTGCATGGAGAAAGACGCGCAGCAGCGCTTCCAATCCGCGGGCGACATCGCTTTCCAGCTCGGCGAGATGAGCGGGCTGCGCAGCTCGACTGGCGCAAAAGCACTGGCGGAAACCGGCGCTGCGAAAAAATTGAAGCCGTGGATGCTCGCGACGATCGGCGCGGCTGCGCTGGTTCTGCTGTTGGCGGCGACCTGGTTTCTGGCGCGTGCAACGGCGCGCACCACGCCGCCGAAATTTACTCAGCTCACCTTCCAACAGGGCTACGTTGAATCCGCCCGCTTCCTGCCCAACGGGCAAGGCTTCGTCTGCGTGTCGCGCTGGGGTTCGGATACCGCTCTCGGCCTTTACACTGGACAAATAGACAGCCCGGGATTGCGATCCCTAGGAATACCGGCGGATTCCCTTGTGTCTGTGTCGTCCGTCGGCGAACTACTCGTAATCCAAAACTTTCAAGCCGTTGGGCCAGGATATGCGCGCGCGGGCACTCTAGCGCGGCTGCCTGTGGGCGGCGGCGCGCCTCGACCAGTGCTGGATTCCGTGCAATATGCGGACTGGGCACCAGACGGCAAGGACTTTACCTTGGTGAGGTTTGTTCCGGCGAGCCACGTCTATCGCCTGGAATATCCGGTGGGCAAAGTGCTCTACGAAACTGCGGGATGGATCAGCCATCCGCGATTCTCGCGCGACGGTAAACGGATCGCCTTCCTCGATCATCCGGTTTTCGGCGACGATCAAGGCGCGGTGGCAGTCGTGGATCTGGAGGGACATCGCAAACAACTGAGCAGCTCCTATGGCTCGGTTCAGGGGATCGTGTGGTCTCCAAGTGGAGATGAGATATGGTTCAACGCCATCGCCTCCGGAGTCCACCGCTCGCTTTTCGCCGTCAGCATGGGAGGGCGCGAGCGGTCTTTATACTCCGTCCCGGGAGATGTTGATGTTCAGGACGCGCTCCCGGACGGACGCGTACTGCTGGCCCAGCAAAGTGAGCGTCGTGTCCTGATGGTTTTCACTCCCGAATATCCGGAAGGCCGCGATTTCACCTGGATGGACTGGGTATACGGCACGCGCTTTTCGTTCGACGGCAAGCAAATTCTCTTCGGGGACGAGCACGTAGGCCCGATGTACGGCGCGTTTCTCCGCAACCTGGATGGTTCGCCTGCCGTGCGGCTGGGAGACGGCAACCCGGACGATTTGTCGCCCGACGGGGCTTGGGCTGCAAGCCGTCTGCCGGTTCCTCCCGTTCAGATTACGCTTTTGCCCACGGGCACGGGCGAGTCTCGCCAGCTTACTCACTCAAAAATAAGTCACACGACCTCACGTTGGCTGCCCGACGGGCGGCTCGTCGCCGACGGCAGTGAACCGGGCCACACAGATCGCGCGTATCTTATCGACACAAACGGCAACGAGACGCCCATCACTCCGGACGGAATAAGAATGGTCGCCGTATCGTCCGATGGAAAGCGCATGGTGACCACCGACGCTGCCAGCCATTTTCAATTGTTCCCCGTCGGCCGCGGAGAGCCGCAACTCCTCCCACAACTACAGAAGGGCGACCGTCCCTTTGATTTCACCCTGGACGATGCGGCGCTCCTCGTCAGGGTCTCGCGACATGACGGCGGATTCGAGATCTGGAGTATCGAGCTGGCTGGTGCCAAACGCACTCTGCTTCACACCATAAACCTTCCGGGAGTTCCGGCGATCTCGAATGGCTTCAACGTCACGGCTTCGCGCGACGGAAAGAGCTACGCCTACCAAAACCACCCCGTGACTTCGACGGAATACTTGGTCGAAGGCCTCCGCTGACCGGCCGCAGTTAAGGTGGAAGAGAAGGCAAGTCAACGAACAGAGACTGCCTGCTAAGTCCCGGGGAAAGGTCGTCACAAGTGCGCCGTTTGCGCTTACAACGCCGGTTTTGACGCGGCTAGAGCGCAAGTTATCGAATGGCCAGTTGGCGACAGCGTGGCAAGAGCTTTGGCGAGCATCCTGACCCCAAAGGATAAAAGGATAATATGTGTATCTGGGCGATTCCCTCGGGAGCGAAGGCGGGCGGAGTGCTCGGATCAAACTGCGTCCGGTCCGTGATGATGTAGCTGAAATTTGCATTCAGAAGATATTGTCCGTCACATTCCAACCTGCATGAGGATGGCACTATGACTTTGCTCCGTCGTTCGATCATTGCCACACTAGCCTTCTGCCTGACAAGCTTGCCATTGCTGGCTCAAGACAAATCCAACATATCTGACATTCCGGGCGAATTCAAAGCGCCGACGTCGGATTATGACTACATCAAGCGCATCGAAATGATCCCGATGCGAGATGGGGTGAAATTGTACACGGTGATTGTGATTCCCAAAGGCGCCGCGCACGCTCCGATTCTGCTGACACGCACTTGTTATAACGCCGCGGACCGCGCGGCGCGGACGGAGTCGCCCCACATGCTCGACGAGCTTCCCCAGGGCGACGATGTATTTGTTAAGGCAGGCTACATCCGCGTGTTCCAGGATGTACGTGGCAAGTATGGCTCCGAAGGCGCGTATCTGATGACGCCTCCTCCGGTCGGCCCGTTGAACACAAGCGGAATCGACGACACCACGGATGCTTACGATACGATCGACTGGCTGGTTAAAAATGTTCACGAGTCCAATGGCAAGGTTGGCATGCTGGGCTCTTCGTATGAAGGATTCACGGTGGTGATGGCGCTCATCCATCCGCATCCGGCGCTAAAGGTAGCGGCCCCCGAGAGCCCGATGGTGGACGGCTGGATGGGGGACGATTGGTTTCATTACGGCGCGTTTCGCCAGCCCAACGTTGACTACTTCACTGAGCAGACGAGCGCGCGTGGGAAAGGCCCCGCCATTCCCCGCGAAGGATACGACGATTACGCGAATTTTCTGAGGAAGGGATCTGTCGGCGATTTTGCCCGCGACGCCGGGCTCGAGCAATTGCCTTTCTGGCGCAAAGTGGAAGAACATCCAGCCTACGACGCTTTCTGGCAAGGGCAAGCCCTTGACAAGGTCATGGCTTCGGTGCCATTGAAGGTTCCGACGATGTGGCTGCAAGGATTGTGGGACCAGGAAGACATGTGGGGAGCTATCCACTGCTATGAGGCGGTGGAACCTCAGGATACTCAGAACGACAAAAATTATCTGGTGATGGGACCGTGGCGTCACAGCCAGGTGAACTACGATGGCTATTCACTCGGACCGCTGCTCTGGGAAGGCAACACGACCTTGCAGTTCCGTCGCGATGTGCTGCTTCCGTTTTTTAACCAATACCTGTCGGATGACTCTCCGAAGGCAGATACGCCGCCAGTGCTGATTTACAACACGGGAGAGAATCATTGGGATCGTCTGAAGTCATGGCCCCTGAGCTGTGACCAGGGCTGCTCTAACAAGTCACAATCGCTCTATCTGACGGCGAACGGCGGCCTGTCCTTTGAAGGTCCGGGAGCGGCCGCGGCGAAATATGACGAATACGTGTCCGATCCCTCCAAGCCCGTGCCGTACAGGACGAGACCGGTGGTGGCGACGGACGGCGATGCATGGCGACATTGGCTGGTGGACGATCAGCGCTTCGTTGATGGCCGACCCGATGTGCTCACGTATGAGACGGAGTCGCTTACTACCCCATTGCGGCTGAGCGGCGCGCCGGAAGTAAATCTGTATGCTTCCACCAACGGCAGCGATAGTGATTGGGTCGTTAAGCTGATCGACGTGTACCCCGATTCGGTGCCGGGACAACCGACGATGGGAGGATATGAGCTGGCGATTTCGCTCGACATCTTTCGAGGCCGCTACCGCAACGGTTTCGAACATCCAGAGGCAATCACGCCAAACCAACCGTTGCTGTACCACTTTACGTTGCCGACGGTGAACCATGTCTTTTTACCGGGGCATCGCGTCATGGTCCAAGTGCAATCGAGTCTGTTTCCTCTCTATGACCGCAATCCCCAGACCTTTGTTCCGAACATTTTTTTCGCAAAGCCCGCCGATTATCAGAAAACGATCCAGCGTATTTGGCACACTCCGGGGGATGCCAGCTTTATCAGCGTCCCGGTGGTCCTTGGTGGCTAGCGATGGATGACCATCCCTGAACCCGACTCGCTGCTTGCATGAGATGCGAGTCGTAGACGTGAAGCGAAGCACCTCTTACTCGCACGCACCCAAATGCGCCTCCGTCATGATTCCCACGGATTGAGCACTTGTACCGGCACGTGCGTAAAGTCGCTCACGTCTCGCGAAACGACTGTCAGATTGTGATGGATTGCGGTTGCCGCTAACAAGCCATCGATCGTGGACAATGGCTTACCGCTGGCCTTTGCGTTCGCTGCGAGTAAGCCCCAACGATCGGCCACAGCTACGTCAATAGGAAGAATCCTTCCCGAGAAGCGCGCTTGTAATTCCACTTCGAGCCAGGTTTCCAGCCGGCTTCGTCGCCTGCTTTGCGGGAGCGCTGCCACACCCTTCCGGATCTCACCTAGCGTTAGGACGCTCAGGTAGAGCAAGCTCTCGTCCGCCGCCTCGATCCATGCGAGTACGCGAGGTTCCGGCTTGACGCGGACCACCTCGGAAATGCAATTCGTATCCACTAAGAAGCCAGTCATAGCTCAATGTCACGTCCTTCATCCTTATCCCGCTTCAAGTTGAGTTCCAGACCTACCAGCGGCGATTCGCGAAAGAACCGCACAAGACTCTTTGGCTGATGGGCCTTGCCGACGAGTTGTTCGTATTGCTCGTCGGAAATCATCACCACGCCCTCTTTGCCCCGCCGCGTGATGAGTTGCGGGCCCTCGGAACGGGCGCGTCGAAAAAGTTCGCTAAAGCGGGCTTTGGCGGCTTGCAGTTGCCAGCTGGCATTTGGCGCTCGTTTCCTGCTCTTCCGCTGTTCTCCGCGAGCTTTCAGTTTGGGCATGTGACATCCTGACTAGTCTGACTAGACTATCAAACGAAAGATAGGAATGCAAGACCTCCGTCCAAATAACGGGCCTGAGCCTCCTCGCAATTTGCGTGTCGTCGACATCACCACAAGCTACGGCACTATTTGTTTGCGAAATCTTCCCGAGAGTTTGCTCCCTGTCCACGCGACCGTGCCAGCTATTGAACATTTCCGGATGCGACACTGCAACGCAATCGGCATTGCAAATCGCGGTGTTACTTCGCGCTCCCAAAGCAGCGATCGCCAGGCCATGGCGATGCGATGATCGCCGGCAGGATCGATTTTCGCCCCTCGAAGCTGCCCGGCAAAACGACCTTTGACTCGCAAGCCATCTTGAAATTCCTCGTATATGGCGGCAGGGACGGCGAAGGGTGCTTAAGAGATTCCTTCGCTATCGGGGATTCTCTGATTGCCAGGACCTAATATCAGCCGTCGCTAACAAAGCGCGAGTCTCTGCGACCACTCGAGCAGCGAACTTTGGGTCTCGTACCTGCGCAGAGCCAAGCATCGGATGGCCCTTCTCATCGAAGTAGACGCCGGTCTTGCCTTCTTCGTTCATCAGCACTTTCGTGATCACATGCGCCGCCAGCTCTGGCGAGCTCCAACACTTGATGTGAGGCGCAATCGGTTGGAGCACATATTTGGCCAGAAAACCGAGAAAGGCATTTGCGTCACGCACAAGACCGGTACCAGGGCTCACGCCCGGTTCCACCGCGTTAAAGTGCAAGCGCTGTGTTTCGTGGGCGAACTCCAGAGCCGTAGCAAGCTCGCACTGTTTCGATGTGGCGTACGCATCGTATGGCGCCTAGGGGGACCCGTTAGTGCCGGTGCGTTGAACTGAGGGGTTGTTGTAGCCATCGGAAAAGGGCCGTTCTGTGGTGCCTCGTCGCTCGGACGATGATAGCCCCATATCTATCCAGCCACTCGATCCAATCTCGATGCGAGGGAAGAGGAACCAAGCCCGACTTATGATGCATATCTTCCCAGCGCCGATTAGCCGGCTGCACTCGTTGCGTTGGTGTTGCTAGCCACTTCAACACGGACAATGTTCGCAGCCGCTGGGTTGAGGTATTGACCATGGCCGAAGATCGATCTCGGCATGCTGCCCACCACCGACGAAATCTTTGTCGTGTGTGGGGTCTTGTCACCCAGTGGCGCTGGACAGTTTCGACGCTGGGAATCTCCGCGCCCGAGTGCTTCGCTTCCTGCGAAAGATTTGTAGCACCGAGTGGACTCGATACCGGTATCAACGCGGTTCTGGAAACATGTTGAGCAATTGGGGTGGGCGCAGTCGCAGGCAAGGTCAAGGGCCCTTGTCTCCGTTGCCCAGCTGGCGCGGATGCGGTTGCTGGCGCAAAAGAATCGTTTATGGAGAGATGCGCCTCCGCGAGGCTTGCACTCGCAGAGAGCGCTTGAGGTTCTGAGAACACTGGCGCGAGTTGATTGTTGGAGCTAACCACAGGGAAGCGAGATGAAACGCCGGCCACCGCGGCTTGAGCTCGTTGCGTCTCAGTCGGTTCGGGCCCTTTCCTAGGAAGCGTGCCCGCCCACCCGAAAGTAGATTGGATTGCTGCTGGGCTAGGCGTTGCAGGACCGAAAGTTAGCTCAAACTCGCTCGCCACTTCCTCGACTATTTGCACCGGCACTGGGCGCAGTTGGTCGACGTAGGCATTGATCATCGAGTGTTCGCAGATCAGGTTGATCATGCGGGGAATCCCGCGCGTATAAAAATAGATTGCGTCCATCGCTTGTCGCGCAAAAATGGGCTCGCTTTCGCCGCCTGCGACTATAAGTCGCCGTTCGATGTAACCGTGGGTTTGCTCCAAGGTTAACGGACTTATCTTGCAGCGGACTGCTATCCGCTGACGGAGCTGGCGTCCCTCAGGTTGGTTAAGGTTGTCCTCTAGTTCCGGCTGGCCCGCGAACACAATCTGGAGCATTTTTTCGCACGGGGTCTCGATGTTAAGCAGCAGTCTTATTTCCTCAAGCCTCTCAAACGACAAGCCCTGCGCCTCGTCCACGATCAAGACCGGGCTCAGGCCAGCTCGGTAGCACTCGAACAACCAAGAGTTGAGTCGGATCGGGAGATTTGTTTTCTCCTTGGGTTCGGTAGCGATTCCGAAGTCGCAGGCCATCAAGTTGAACAGGTCACCTTCGCCCAAATTGGAATTGAAAACAAACGCTGTCGGCGTCCGCAGGTGTCGCAACCAGTCGAGCAACTGGTTGATCAACATCGTCTTGCCCGTCCCAACTTCGCCGGTGAGGAGGATGAGACCCTTGCGGTTCTGAATCCCGTAGGCAAGTCTTTGCAAAGCCTCTTGAGTTTGTCGAGTGGAGAAGAAAAAGCGCGGATCCACGCTGACATTGAAGGGATTCTCGCGCAGCCCGAAGAAGCTCTTGTACATTTCCCCCCTACGAGAAGGAAGCTTGTGTTACGTCAAGCGGATCATCTGTCTCCTTTCCATCAGAGTAAAGAAACCAATGAAAATACATGTTCCAGGCAAGCAACAGCGAATTCTAGAACCTTGCTACGCCCCTTCTGAAGCCTTCTAACTCCCGATGAGTGTTAACCGTCAAAGTGGCAATGAAGTGCGGACGTTCAGATTCGGTCGGACTTAATCTCACTGAGCGCGCCACAAACTCTGCAGCAGCTTGAAATCTACCTCCTGGCGCTTCTGCGCAATCGTCACATCGATTTCCCAGACAATTGGGTCCTCACGAGTGTCGTGGGTCATTTGACTGCCGGTGCTTCGCGAACTCTTCATCCACTGCAGGCGGCTTTGGACAGATTGAATACCAGAATCGCTGTGACAGGCGCGACAACGAGCTAAGATTATCGGCAAAACTCCTCGGAGACCTAACAGTCCCGGTGACCATTCATCCCGAGTCGAGCGAGCCTGCAGACGGCGATTCAGGTTTCTACGCATGATCAGGTGACTAGGAGACTAGCATTGTACTTTCGTTTCGCTCGAAGCGTTAGTGCGAGCGATCGCACGAATAAGAACCCATCGGACGGTGCATCCCGGCACGCCGACTGAAACGGTCGCCTGGCGCCCTGTCTTAATATACCTTGACACGTATATGCTCTGTGAGGTATATCAAGGGAATGGAATCTGTATTCGAAATTATTGCGGAGCCGAACCGCCGCGCGATATTGAGTCTGCTGGTCTCGTCCCCGCAGTCGGTGGGAGAGATCGAGCGTCAGCTTCGTATGACGCAGCCGACCGTTTCAAAGCATCTGCGAGTGCTGCGCGAGGCCGGTTTCGTAGAATCCACGGTGGACGCACAGCGGCGTCTCTACCGGCTGAAACCTGAACCACTTCAGGAGGTCGCTGCCTGGCTGGACCCGTTCCGTCGGCTCTGGTCCGCTCACCTGGACGCCCTCGAACGCCACCTCGACCGCATGGATCAATTAACACTGCCGAAAAGCAAGACGAGTAGAAGACGAGGCAGCCCAAAACCGCGAAAGTAACAAGGAGAAGCGAAATGAAAATCAAAGTGACCAGCGTATATGTAGACGACCAAGACAAGGCCCTGCGCTTCTATACCGAGGTACTGGGATTTGCCAAGAAGGTCGATTTCAGTCAGGGCCCATTTCGCTGGCTGACGGTGGCCTCGCCCGAAGAGCCGGACGGCACGGAGCTGCAGCTGGCACTGAATAACAACCCCGCAGCCAAAGCGTATCAGCAGGCGATCTTTCAACAGAACCAGCCCGCGGCCATGTTCTTCACCGACGACGTCAAGGGCGACTACGAACGGATCAAGGCCCGCGGCGCCGAGTTCACAATGCCGCCCACCGACGTGACCGGCTCCACCATAGCAATGCTGAACGACACCTGCGGCAACCGCATTCAGCTTACCCAGCTGGCACACCATTCACGCTAAGGGAGAGGAAGGTGACCGATCGCGAGCAGTACACACCGGGTCCCGCCAGCGGGGCGCAGATACGAAAGGACGGCGAGAAGTGGACGCTCGTTCTCGTAAGAGAACTGCGCCACCCGCCGGAAAAAGTCTGGCAGGCGCTTACCGACCCAGCGCATCTGCGCGAGTGGGCGCCTTTTGATGCCGATGGAAGCCTGGGTTCGGCCGGAACCACGGTGAAACTCACTACTGTGGGAGCGCCCGCGCCGCGCCTGACCGAAACAAGAGTGACGCGAGCCGACGCTCCTGAGATGCTCGAGTACAACTGGGGTGATTTCGATATGCGGTGGGAACTTGAAGCCCTTGGTGGTGGCACGCGTCTGACGCTGTGGACCAACATCGGTCGCCGCTTTATCGCAATGGGCGCTGCCGGGTGGCACATTTGTTTCGATGTGCTGGATCGCCTTCTCAGCGGAACTCCCCTTGGCCGCATCGTCGGCCCTGAGGCCATGAAGTTCGGCTGGCAGCGGCTGAACGCGGAGTACGCCAAGCAGTTCGGTATTGAAACGCCCAACCGGCCGCCTCAGGCGGCTCAAAACTCCTGAATAAATGGAGGACAAATCATGAAAGAAGCTACCAAACGTTCGATTTTCCGCTGGATTCACATCTTCTTTGCCATTCCGATACTCGGTTATATTTATAGTCCGTTTGAACAAATTCCAAACTACGCGCCCGCTACTCGGTTTGTCTTCGTTCCTGTACTTGTCCTTTCGGGACTTTGGATGTGGAAAGGCAGTGTCCTTCGACAACTTGTTTCAAAGAGATCGACCAATAAAACTACTGGCATGAAAACGGGACAAGAATTGGAGGTCTAAAGATCCAATGAATCCATCGGAACGTGTTGACCAACTAATTGCAGGACTCACAGACTGGCGTGGCAAAACGTTTGCCAGCATCCGCAAGAGCATCCTGGAGGCCGACCGGGAGATCATCGAGGAATGGAAGTGGATGGGAAGCCCAGTGTGGTCTCGCGACGGAATCATCGCGGTCGCCAACGCCCACAAAGATAAAGTGAAGCTTACCTTTGCCAACGGCGCGAACCTCCCGGATCCTGACAAGCTCTTCAACGCGGGCCTCGCAGGCAACAAATGGCGAGCAATCGATTTTTTCGAGGGCGATAAGATTAATGCGCGTGCTCTGAAAAATCTTATCCGTGCCGCCGTTGATTACAATCAGATGAAATTGAAAAGGAAAGCGCCTGCAGGCAATCGAGCGAGAGCACACAAAAGGAAAAGGTGAAGAAACTACAGCTTTAAGAACTCCCACATATCCAACCGGATTTTGGAATAACTCTCAGGCCTGTTGCGGCGACCTTGGTCAAAGAACTGAGATCTCTCACAGGTCGGAAAACATTCAGCTTTTTCCCTAGCCGCGCGCCAGGTTAGACTTCTCCGAGTACCGGTGCCCTAATCACACATGCTGGGAACCCCCTTACACATCTGGATAATTTTCGGCGTGGCGATAATCATGGCACTGGGTCTCGACCTCGGCATCCTCCATCGTCGCCCTCACACCATCGGCCTAAAAGAAGCCTTAATCGAAAGCGCCACATGGATTAGCATCGCCCTCCTCTTCAACCTTTGGGTTTATTTTGATCGCGGCCCTCAAGCCGGCACAGAATTCCTCACCGCCTACTTGGTGGAAAAATCGCTGAG
>Ga0209420_1000783_pt1 | contig 15905 bp, 14 predicted proteins | sample BlaSpr_A8_OM1_O1_FD_187972 | JGI IMG/M metagenome (GOLD analysis project Ga0209420, IMG submission 187972) | Forest soil microbial communities from Thunder Bay, Ontario, Canada - Black Spruce, Ontario site 2_A8_OM1_O1 (SPAdes) (version 2) | ecosystem: Environmental > Terrestrial > Soil > Boreal... | reverse complement strand
GCGCAGGCTGCGCCAGGCGCCGCTGCTGTTGCCGTGGAGCGAGGGGGGACTGCGCGAGGCGCCCGCGAGCGCCGCGCGCGGTGAGCGCGCGGTCGTGCTGCCGGTGCCCGTCGAGCCGTCGGGACCGGCCGAGCCGACGCGCGACATCGCCGCGATCACCTATGCGGCCAACCCGGCCAAGAAGGGACTTGACCGTGTGCTGGCAGCCTGGCGGGGCGTGCGCGGCGAGCTGCTGGCGGGCAAGCTCGGCACGGGTGCGAGCGCGACGGCGACGTCTGCCGAGCTCGTCGTGGCGGGGGCGTCGGCCGACGAGCTGCGCATGGCCGGGTTCGACATCGAGGGCGAGGAGGGAGTGCGGGTGGTCGGCGCCCTGTCGGCGCAGGGCTACCGTGCGCTCATCCGCCGTGCGCGTGTGTTCGTGTGCGCGCCCCGTCGCGAGGACTACGGGATCGCCCAGCTGGAGGCTTTGGCCGACGGCTGCCTGCTCGCGACCACGCCCGCGCCCGGTCCCTATGTCGCGCTGCCGATCGCGCGCGAGCTCGACCGCCGCCTCGTCAGCGAGGACCTGGCCGGCGCCCTGCGTCTCGCCTTGACCGATCCCGCGCCCGACTATGCGCAGCGCGCACTGCACGCGCTCGCTCCGCTCAGTCGCGACGCCACCGACAGGCTGGTCGTGCAACAGCTGCTGCCGCGCCTGCTCGGCGCAGGCCAGGACGGGACGGAGACAATCCAACCGTAATCCCTGTATTCGCTGGCATTTGGCATGGCCCTGGGCTACTTTCGGTCGGTGTCGGCACCCGGTCACGCCAACCCGTCGGCCCGCCGCCGCCTGGGCGGCGACCCCCGACGCCTGATCGACGCAGGCCGCTCGCTTGCGGGTGTTGTGGCCGGTGCGCGATCGCATGCTCGCATCTCTCGCGTGAGTGGCCCTGCGTGGGGTGCGATCGGCGCCAGCGCGACCTTCATCGCGCTCACGTGCTGGTGGTTCACACAAGATCGCAGCGTCCCGATCTTCGACGTCGGCTTCCAGCTGAGCATGGTGCACGAATACCACGACATGCTCCTGGCCGGAAACCTGCTCGGGCCGCTGGAGCATGTCGACGTGTATCCCGTTTTCGGCACTGTGGTTGGCGCACTTGCGATGCTCGTAGGCGGACAGAGCGTGGCCTCGGCGACGATCGGCGAGAACGTCGTGTTCGTCCCGCTGCTGGCACTTGGCTGCTATCAGACAGGGCGGCTGCTGTTCGGGCCTTTCGCGGGCATGCTGGCGGTCGTGTTCGTGCTGGGCTCGCCGTTGCTCATCTCGCTGTTTCATGTCTTCCTGCTCGATGCCCCGCTCGCGGCCATGGTTGCAGTGTCGGTCTGGCTGGTGCTGGCAAGCGAGGACTTCAAACGCGTGGGTGTGGCCGGCGCGGCGGGCCTCGCGGTCGGCCTCGGGATGAACGTCAAGGTGCAATGCGCCCTCTTCCTCGCCGGTCTCGTGCTGATCGCGATCGCTCACGGTGGCTGGCGCAACCGGCGTGGCCTGGCCGTCTTTCTCGGGGTTGCGGTCCTCGTCGCAACCCCCTGGTACATCGTCCATATCCCGGAACTGCCGAGGATGTTCGCATTGGCCAGCTCGGGCCCGGGCACGCCGCCGGGCAACATCCCGCCGACGCTGTCGATCGACAACTTCAGCTGGTACTTCTGGAACGTCTTGAACTCGCAGCTGCTGGCGCCGCTGTTCGTGTTCGTGCTTGCCGGAGTGGCTTTCACATCCGCTAGGGCCATTCGCGACCGCGACCGCCAGGCGGCGCGACGCGAGTTCCTTGCGGGGGGCTTTGCGGCATGGCTTGCGATCACGCTGACCCCCCACCACGACATCCGCTACGGGCTGCCTCTGCTGGTCTTTCTGGCGGTGATCGGCACGGGGTGGATCGCGTCTTTGCCGCGCACGGCCAGCTTGGCGATGAGTTGCGTGCTCGTGCTCGCCGTGGCAGCCAACACACTGGGCATCGACTTCGGCGTCGGCCAGGAAGCCAAGCTGGCACTTGCCAACAGGTTGCCTGTGACTGAGCAGTATCCCGACCGGATCATCCTCTACACGACGAGCGGCTTCCTTGCCTCTGCGCCCAGACTCGACGGCGATGTGCCGCGCCTGCTCGAGAACCTGTACCGCGAAGGGGTGCGCACGGTCGCATGGAGCCTCAAGCAGAGTGAATCTGCGGACTTCTCCTGGGAAGGGCTCAAGCCGCTCGCGCTCATGGACGGGCTCAAGCCGGTGGCCACCGGACGAGTCGAATACAGCCTCACATCATCGGCTGCCACGCTTCTGCACACGCGCGTTGGCGCACACGCGCAGCCTACGTGCACGCGCCTGAGTGACGGCACGGGCGTGTGGGTGGCGCGCTATGACGTCGCCGCTGGCGAGATGGCCCTGTACTGCCCCACGCATCGCCCGCAGTTCTATGCCCCCGGGGCGGTCGGCTGAGAGTCTTGGCTTGCCGGATCATCGTTTGGCCAGCTCGCGCCACGGCCGGGTGTTGGCCACGTCGTTCTTGCTCAGCCAGGCACGCCGCGCCGTGGCGAGCCCCCAGCGCATGTTGGCCAGCGTGCGCGTGCGGTGGGCGTCTGAGTCGATCACGATCTGCACGCCCGCGCGCACAGCTGCGTGGGCGTGCACGTCTGACAGGTCGCGCCGGTCGGGGTTGGCGTTGATCTCCAGCAGCGTGCCCGTGCGCGCGGCTGCCGCGAACACGGCGTCCAGGTCGATGGCGTAGGGCGCGCGGCGCTCGATCAGGCGGCCGGTGGGGTGGCCGATGGCGCGCACGAGCGGGTGCTCGATCGCTGCGATCATCCGCTCGGTCATCGTCTGTTCTGCCATCGCGAGCGATGTGTGCACGGAAGCGACAACCCAATCGAGCTGCGCCAGCAGCTCGTCTTCATAATCGAGAGAGCCGTCGGGCAAGATGTTGACCTCGCTGCCCGCGAGCAGCTCGATGCCCTGCACCCGGTCGTTGGCCTCGCGCACCAGCTCGATCTGGCGGCGTAGTTGCTCGGGCGAGACGTCGTTGCCGAAGCCGTGCGAGGCCGAGTGGTCGGTGATCGCCAGGTACTCATAGCCGCGCTCGCGCGCCGCCAGGCCCATCTCCTCGATCGTGTTGTGGCCGTCTGAGGCGATCGTGTGGCTGTGCAGGTCGCCGCGGATGTCGGCCAGCTCGATCAGCCGCGGCAGCTCACCCGTGCGCGCCGCGTCGAGCTCGCCGCGGCTCTCGCGCAGCTCGGGCTCGATATAGGCCAGCCCGAGGCGCTCGTACACCTCCTGCTCGGTCGCGCACGTGTGGGTGGTGCCGGTCGCGTCGTCGAGGATGCCGTACTCGGACACGTGCAGTCCGCGGCGCACCGCCGCTTCGCGCAGCGCCGCGTTGTGGGCGCCAGAGCCGGTGAAGTGCTGCAGCAGGTTGCCCAGCTGCGCCGGCTTTGCGATGCGCAGGTCGACGTTGACGCCCGAGTGCGTGCGCGCCCGCGCGCCCGCCTTGCCGGCGGAGCTGACGCTGTCGATCTCCGCCAGGCGCTCGAGGCCCCTGGCGAGCGCCGTCGGGCGGGTGGTGGTGGCGACGATGTCGATGTCCTTGACCGAGTCAGCCTGGCGGCGGACGGAGCCCGACAGCTGGATGTGAGCGCCCTCGCCCGCGAGCTCGCGTAGGCCCGCTACCAGCGCCTCGCCGATCTCGATCGCGCGCGGCAGCAGCGTGCGCGGCGCGGCACGCGGCGGTGGCTGGGCGTCGGGGGAGTCGAGCGCGGCCAGCACGCTCGCCTCGAGCTTGGGCCCAAGCCCGCGGACCGTGCGCAGGCGTTCGTCCAGGGCGGCCTGGCGCAGCGCCTGCGGCGAGTCGATGCCGAGCTCTGAGTGCATCAGGCGGGCGCGCTTGGCGCCGAGGCCGGGCAGGTGCGTGATCGCGATCAGGCCCGCCGGGAACTTGGCGCGCAGCCGCTCCGCAGCGGGGATCGTGCCGGTGTCGATGAGCGCGATGATCTTCTCCTGCAGCGTCTTGCCGATGCCCGGCAGCTGTACCGCGCGGCCCTCGCGGGCGAGCGCGGCGACCGACACGGACGCCTCACGCACGGTCTTGGCCGCGGTCCGGTAGGCGACGACCCGGTGGACGATCGCGCCGTCGAGCTCGTACAGGTCGCCGAGCTCCTCCAGCGCGTCGGCAATGGCTGCGTTGGACGGGTCGGGCACGGCAACCAGGGTAGGGACCGCGGGCGAGCGGCCCGGCGCGCCTGGCGGGCGCGCCCGCCATCCCCGGCACTCACTAGGGTACGCCGGTCCATGTCCGGTGAGCCCTGGCTGATACTGCCCACATACAACGAGGCGGAGAACGTTCGGGCGATCGTCACGGCCGCCGGCGAGGTGCTCGCGGGGGCGGCAGCGGACGGGTTTCGCGTGCTGATCGTCGACGACGGCTCGCCCGACGGGACGGGGCGGATCGCCGATGAGATGGCGGCCGAGCGCGAGTGGCTGGCGGTCCTGCACCGCGGCGAGAAGAACGGGATCGGGCCGGCCTACCTGGCCGGCTTTCGCCACGCGCTGGAGCACGGCGCGGGCTACGTGATGGAGATGGACTCAGACTTCTCCCACGACCCGGCCGACCTCGCGCGGCTGCTGGCGGCAACCGACGGCGGCTCGGCAGGCGGCGGCGCGGACCTTGCGCTGGGCTCACGCTACGTGCCCGGTGGCGGCGTCAGCGACTGGGGCATGCTGCGGCGCGTCATCAGCGAGGGCGGCTCGCTGTACGCGCGGCTGGTGCTCGGCCTGCGCGTGCGCGACCTGACGGGCGGCTTCAAGTGCTTTCGCAGCGAGGTTCTGCGGGCTATCGACCTCGACGCGGTCCGCTCGCAGGGCTATGCATTCCAGGTCGAGCTCACCTACCGCGCCGTGCAGGCGGGCTTTGCAGTGGTGGAGGTGCCGATCGTCTTTCGCGATCGCCAGCACGGCCAGAGCAAGATGTCCTGGCGCATCGCCGCTGAGGCCATGTGGCTGGTGCCGCTGTTGCGCTTCAGGTGAGCGTCGGCCGACGGAGACACCTGTGCGGCAGTGGAGACACCTGTGTGGCGGTGGGGTGGGGTGAGAGCAAGCTGGGATCGGCCCCGAAACGATGATGATGTAGCATTACATCACGATGCACCGTACCCAGATCACCCTCACTGATGCCCAGTACGCGCGCCTGCGCGATGAGTCCGCTAGAAGCGGTCGTTCGCTGGCCGAGCTCGTCCGCCGAGCACTCGATGAGCGCTACGAAGCGGTGTCGAAGGCCGATCGGCTGCGGTTGCTCGACAGCGCTTTCGGTGCATGGGCGCACCGCGATGAGAGCGGCGCCGCGTTCGTGGAGAGGGTGCGCTCGGGCACGGCTCGCAGGCTTCGCTCGACCAGTTGAGTCCACTCGCTGACACCTCGGTGCTCGTGGACTACCTGCGAGGAGTGCAGCCAGCACGTGAGCTCTTGCGCTCGACGCTCGAGCATGAGGAGGTCGTGGCCGCATCGGTGCTCACCCGGATCGAGCTCTCGATCGGCATGCGCGCTGCAGAGCGACGCGCTACCGATGCGCTGGTGGGGGCGCTCCGCTGGCTGGCGGTCGACACCGCGGTCGCCAAGCAGGCCGATGCGCTCGCGCGGCGCTATGCCCGAAGTCACTCTGGGATCGATGCGGTCGACTATTGCGTGGCCGCGTCAGCGCTCGTCAACGGACTGGATCTTTGGACGCTCAACGTTCGCCGCTTCCCAATGTTCCGAGGACTTCAGGCGCCATGGTGAGCCCGCTTCGCTTCAGCTAGCCGGCCGACGGGCCGATGCGAGGGGGATGGATGCGTCGGCCTACGCGTTTGCCTACGGCATGCGTCATACGCGCGCGACGCTGCGCGCCTGGCAGTGCAGGCCGCTGCGCGTGGTCGGCCGTTGGGTGGCGGGCTCGGCCGTCGCGGCAACGGGGTTGCTCGCTGCGGTGTGGGCGGTGGCGTCGCTAGATCGCGGCTATCAACAGGTGCTCAAGCTGCAGCCGCCGTTCGCGGTGGGCGACGGCGGCGACGTCTTGCACATCCTTGCCAGCAACCTGCTGGTGCTGGGGCTGCATGCGATGGCGTGCGTGGCGGGGTTCATGGCGGGCAGCTCGCTGCCGCTGCAGGCCCAGCATCTGCGCGGCGCCTCGCGCTGGGCGCACGAACGCGGCGGGCGCTTTGCGATCGTGTTCGTGGCCAGCGCGACCGCCTTTTCGCTGAGCGCGCAGGCATATCTGATCGGGCATGCGCTGGCGGGCGTGTCGCACTTCCTGAAGGTGTCCCCGGGGATATTGCTCCTGGGCGTGCTGGGGCACGCCATCCCCGAGCTGATCGCGCTGTTCTTGCCGCTCGCTGCCTGGATCATGGCCAGCCGCCGCGGCGAGTGGGATCAGCTGCTGGCGGCCACCGTCGTGACGGTCGCGCTGGCCATCCCCGTGCTCGTGGTGTCGGCGCTGGTCGAGGTCTATGTCTCCCCGCATCTGTTCACCGCGCTCACCCACATCCACCCGCCGATCGTGCGCAGTTGGGAAGGCTGGACTGTCGTGGTCCGGTAGCCGAGCGTCTACGCTGTCGGTGATGTTCGGACGTATGGGGATCGTCGCTGCAGCTGTCGGCGTGCTCGCGCTTGGCCTCGTCCCGGCCAGCGCAGTTGCCGCGCCGCAGGACGTCGCCTCCACCGATGTGTATCTCGCCGCTGCCTCTATCGACCTGCGCGCGGCCATCGCGAGCATGCCGACGACGATCGATGCGAGCGTAGCCGCGCTCAATCGTGGCTACGCCGCAGAATGTCCGCGCGTTGCTGCGGGCTCGATCCAGGATGAAGCGGCCGACCCGATGACCTTTGAGGTTGCGGGCGCGCTGTGGTCGACCGCCTATCACGCGGACGCAAAGATCGTGGACTCGTTCGACCGGGCCGTCAAGCCGCTGCGCTGGAGCAACACGGCGATCACGCGCGAGGTGGACGGCTATGCGGCCAGCCTGCACGAACTGTCCGTGTTGCCGCTACCCGGCCTGTGCGGCGACATGCGGGCGTGGGCTGGCGGCGGCTTCAGCGCGATCCCCGCGAGCACCACGCAGTTCGACAGGCGCGTCGAAGCGATCGAAGGCCATCCCCTGAAGTTGGCGCTGCTGGCCCCCTACGAGGGCCCCGCGCAGAGAGCCCTGGCCGCGCGCGTGGCCGGCCTGGAAGCCCGCTTTGAAGAACTGGAAGGCGAACTGAGCCAGAAGTGGTTCGACGAGACGCTCGAAACGCTCGCGCTGCCGCAGTGACCGTGTGCTCGGGCGGCTTCCGTCATACCATTGTTATACGGAAGTCGCAGGGCAACATATCCCTTGGGGCGACCTTCCTTCATTTTGTATAGTGAGGGGCAAGCAACCAAGGAGAGAACCATGGCAGGCACACTCACGCAGATCACCGACACCAACTTCGACGCTGAGGTTCTCGAGGCTGACGGCCCGGTGCTCGTCGACTTCTGGGCGCCGTGGTGCGGCCCCTGCCGGGTAGTAGCGCCCGTTCTCGAGGAGATCGCCTCCGAGCGCCCGGACCTGCGCATCGTCAAGCTGGACATCGACGAGAACCCGCAGACGGCCGCGCGCTTCCAGGTCCTGTCGATCCCCACGATGATCCTGTTCAAGGCCGGCCAGCCGGTCAAGACGGTCGTCGGCGCCTACCCCAAGAAGAAGCTCGAGGCCGAGCTGGAGCCGGTCCTGGCATAGCTTTACCCGGCGCCGGCTGGGAATCGGCGCCGCGTCAGAGACATGGTCTTGCTGTCGCGTTGCGTCCAAACCGGGACGTAGCGCCGCCGGCCGAGCCCGGCGGGCGCGCGCGTTTGACGGGATTGCCGTGATGTCGATACTTGCGCTCAGCTAGAACACGCTGCTGAGAGCCGACGCGACCACAGGCTCGTCGTCTCGCCGCGGAGCGCAATGAGCCGACGAACGTTGAGATCCATCGCCCGAGGCACCCCCGCTGTGGGCGTCTCGCTGGCGGTGATCGGCTCGATCACGTGGCCCCTGTTGTTCAGCTATTCGGGCTTTGCCAGCGATTGGTCGCACCACCTGTGGCTGGTCTGGCATCAGAGCTTATCCATCCAGCAGGATCACTTTCCCAGCTTCTTCCTCAACAGCTCCTACTCCGTACTCAACCCGATATTCGCCTTCTATGGCGGGACGCTGTATGCCCTGACAGGCCTTCTGTCCCTCGCGCTGGGCGGGGCCCCCGTGCAGGCGTACGTGTTCATGTACATGGTGGGTTTCGTCGGCGCGTTCGGCGGCTGGTACTGGATGGCGCGCATGGCCGGCCTGCCTCGCTGGGCGGCGCTCGTGCCGGGCGTCGTGTTCGTCACCTCGTCCTACTTCGTCATGCTCGTCTACGTGCGCGGGGACTGGCCCGAGTTCATGGGCGTGTCGATGATCTCGCCAATGGTCGCATCCGGGATCAGCGTGCTTCGCGGCGAGCGCCTGCCCGTGGGTGCGACCGCCGCCCTGGCGCTCAGCGCCGTGCTGTTCTTCGGCAGTCACACCATCACCGTCCTGCTGGGGCTCACCACGCTCGCTGTCACCGTGCTCGCGATCTTCGTCTGCGTGCCCGACGCTCGCCGGCTGCTGACGCGCCGGGGTGCGTTTCGCGTGACCGGCGTGCTCGTGCCGGCCGTCATGGTGAGCGCCTGGTATCTAACGCCCACGCTCGCCTACGAGTCGCGTACGCGCGTCGGCAGCGAATACGAGCATGCGCGGATGGCAGTCAAGACGACCATGGGGTTGGTCTCCATGGCGCATCTTTTCACGCTCTCGCGCAGTTCCGCACTTTCGACCCCTTCTCCCTATCCGTTCGCATTGGCGTTGCCCACGGTCGCGATCGCCTGGGTGCTCGTGGGCCTTGTCGTCTTGACGCGCGGTCGCGGCGATCGGACCTGGGCGCGGGTGCTGGTGATCTGCTCTGCGCTGGCGGTGCTCGTCACCCTCGTCATGACGCATTCCGGCCTGCTGTTGGCGCTGCCACGCCAGTACACGTACATCCAGTTCAGCTACCGCCTGGAGTCATACGTGCTGCTGGAGTTGTCCGCCGCGATCCTGGCGGCTCTGGTGCTGGCCCGCAGCGGCGCCGGGCGCCGGCGACGCGCCTTCGCGTGGCTGGCGCTGCCCGTCAGCGTGGTCTGCCTGATCGGCGCGGTCGGGCAGGTCCTCGGCTATCCCTACCCAGGTCTGGATCGCTACGAAACGCTGGAGTTCTACGGCCAGGTCAATACCGGCCCCAACAGGGACTACGCGGACGCGTCTGAACCGGTGATCGCCAGTGCAAACCTGCCGACGCTCGAGTTCCCGCCCGCGGCCGTGCACGACGACCGGGTGTCGGCGTCGGTACGCGTGCGCCCGGGTACTCTGCTTGCCACCAACGTCGCGGCTGGTCCCTATCTGGTGCACGTGGCCGGTGCGAAGGCTGTGGGAACCGCATCGGAAACCGGCTACATGGTGCTCGCGGTCGGGTCCGCGCGCGCTACCGCCCAACGCGCCGGCGCGAAACTCGCTTCGAGTGGCTCTGATCCCGTCGACACCATCTCGATCGGCCCGTCAGATGGGGCGCCAATCGTGATCGGACGCGTGCTGAGCGTGGTCGGGCTGGTCGTCATGGCGCTGGGGCTGGTCGCGCTGGTGCTGCTATGGCTGCGACGCGCGCGGGCGCGATGACCGCCGCCTGGTGCGCACGCCCACGCCGGCGATCAGCGCGAGGATCGCAGCGATCGCGACCAGGCTTGCCGCCCTGCCCACCTCGACGGCCGCGCTGTGAGCCGTTTCGACCACCACATACACCGGGCCGCCGCCGCCGTTCGTCCTGCGCACCACCGCCAGGCCGCTTTCGGCGCGACCGATCCGTTCGAGGCCCCCGATGTGCACGAGGTAGCCGCCTCCGTTGATGTTGGTCAGGATCGGTTCGGGGCCAGGCGGAACTTCCATCCAGGCGGCGAAGCGGTCGCCGTGCACGAGGCTCGGTTTGATGAACAAGATGCGTTCGCCGGGCACCTGCACGGGCGTGGCGTGCACATCGCGATAGGACCCGCCGTCATACCAACTGGCCGGCAGGCGGTTGACGCTCGCCAACGCTTCGCCGCGATGCGCATACGATTTGCTCGTCCGTGTGGGCCCAGCCCACTCCTGCCACACGCACAGTGCCAGGCTCACGACGCAGGCCAGCGCCAGAGCGATGCGCAGGCGGGTGATCGTCGCTTTCGTGCATCCGCAGGCGGCAGCGCGCTGGAGGGCGACGGCTCCCACCAGCACGAGTCCGGCAACCGCGTAGAAGACGTAGGAGTTCAGCCGGTAGGGGAACTGGATCTGGTCGAACGGGAACGGCACGATCGCCCAGAACGGTTCGAGCATGATCATCGCCAGCAGCAGCGCCACCACGAGCGCGGCGCCCAGCCACCAGCGGCGCAATCTCATCTGGCCCCTGCTGCGCCACAACAGCAGCGCGCCGGCCGCCAGACCCCATGCCAGAAACCAGTCGGGCGCCTGCACGAACAGCCCCGGCGTGGTCGACTGCCTGGGCACGAGGCGCAGGGGGTCCAATAGCACGGCCGGGGTGTTAAAGAAGCTCGTTCCTTCCCAGCTCACAGACGCTTCGTTGCTGATTGCCACATTGCGCTCGTATGTCAGGTCGGGGATCAGGAACCAGGCGTTCACCAGCACGCTGGTCAAGCCCAGGACGCCGACCATGGCGAGGCGGCGCAAGGGCAGCCGCCGCGGCGCGCCGAGAGCGATCCACAAGATCGCCAGCGCCGCTGCTGCAACGGTCGTGCCCCATAGCAGCGTGAGGTTGTGGCTTCCGCTGAAGAGCACCGTGGAGGCGACGAACACGAAGATCGCAAGCGGTCGCCAGCGTGGCGCGCGGACAAGGTATACGCCGCTGGCAAGCAGCGGTGAGATGGCCGCGACGGCCATGAGCTCAGGCCACGCCCCGCGCCCGTACAGATTGGTGATGAAGTAGGCGCTGGTCACTAGCGTGAGTGCCGGCGCGTGGGCGATCCAGCCGCGCAGCCCGAGCTGTCGTCCCAGCCACAGCGCCCCCCCGTAAGCGCCTGCGATGGCGAGCATCGTGACTGCAACGTAGGCCAGGATCGGATTGTCGAGGATCTGGCCCGCGGCACCCGTGAGCGCGTACAGCGTTCCACCGTAGAATGCGAATAGCGGATAGAACACGCCCAGGCCGGTCGTGTTGAGGTAGTAGCTGGGGTAGCCGTTTCGCAGGAAACCGTTGCCCGCGGCCCATGTCAGCCACAGGTGGTTGGTGAAGTCCGGGGCAAAGCCCGAGCTGGTGAACACCATCGGTGAGGCCACCAGCAGCGTCACAGCCAAGGTCGCAAGCACGTCACCAGCGGACGAGTGCGTAAGGAGTTTGCGCACGGGATGCGCAGGCTCCGACGATCCGACGCTCTCCGTCTGAGTTGCCAAGGGAGACCTACCCTCATCGTGGTATGCCAGACAAGGCAGCGTAAGTCGCTTGACCGGATCGGGTGCGTCGGGCTCGCCTGAATGGGAGACGCCCGATCCGATCTCAGGGCTCCGCGGGCTTTGCACGGATCTGCGACGCCGGCTGTCGAGTGACTGATTTTCTGCCTGTTTGCAGGCAGTTGTTGCGCATCGCATCTGTCACATGCCTGCGAGCTCTGTGCGCCGAGTGTTATTCCAGTAATAAGAAACAGTCTGCTCAAACGGCATCGGTATCTTGGCCTCGATGGGAGCACATCGATGCTAGACAACGCCTCCACGGCTCTGTCCACGGCGAGCGCACCTGTGAACGCGGGCTTGCCGACAGACGACGAGCACAGGATCGCTGTGCGGCTGCGACCGCTGCCTGACGGCGCCTGGCCGCCGGCTTTCGAAAGGGGTTGGCTGACTGCCACAGGGGCACATGAGTCCTTCATCAGCTACGCGCCCGTCGAGTGCCAGGTCAACTGGTCTGCGGAGCTGGAGGAGCTGCACGAGCACAGCAGCCGCACGCATTTCATCGAGGTATGGACCCGCCGCGCCATGCTCGCACGTGTGGGAACGCTGCCCGTGGCGCCCACCGTGATCGACGTCGGCTGCTCGACCGGCTACCTGCTCGCCGACCTGCGCGAGCGCATCCCCGAGGCGACGCTCGTCGGCGTGGACCTCGTAGCAAGTGGGCTGCGCAAGGCACACAGGCATGTGCCCGACGCTCTGCTGGTGCAAGCCGACGTGTGTGACCTACCGTTCGATGACGAATGCGTGGACGTCGTGCTGAGCGCGAACCTGCTCGAGCACGTACCCGAAGATGTCGTCGCGCTTGGCGAGATCTATCGCATCCTTTGCCCGGGTGGGCGGGCGGTGCTCGTCGTCCCGGTCAACCCCGACAGCTATGACTGCTATGACCGCATGCTCGGCCACGAGCGTCGTTACGCGCGCCGCGAGCTCGCCCGCAAGGCAAGAGCGGTGGGGCTGCAGGTCCTCCAAGACATCTACCTGGGCGCGCCGCTGTTCCCGGCGTTCTGGGCAGTCAAGCAGCACAACCGCAGGCGCTATGAACACCTCCAGGGCGAGGCTCTGGAACGGAAGGTGAGAAGCGATATGGAACGCACGGGCGACTCGGCTCTCGGTCGCCTGGCCTGCAGGCTGGAGGAGCTGCTGCTCGTGGGCGGAGTGAGGCTGCCGTTCGGGATCCGCGGACTGTGCGTACTGCAACGTCCGGGGTCGAGCGCTTGAACCGCGTCGAGCACGACGGTGGCCCGCGGCAGAACGCGAGCCTGCGCGGCCGCCGCGCCGACGCGCTCGCGCGCAGGCCCGGCATGCTCGAGCCCGCGCCTGTAGCGGCCGGTACCCCGGGCGCGGACACGGCCGGGCGCCCCCGCGTGATCGATCGCAAGGGGGCGAGGCGAGTGCTCAGCATCGTCGTGCCCACCTTCAACGAGCAGGACAACATCCGCCGTCTGTACGGGCGCCTGATCGCGGTGCTGGGCGGGTTGGAGCTCGATTGGGAGCTGATCTTCAGCGTCGATCCCTGCACCGACCGCACCGAGGAGCTGGTCCTCCAACTATGTGGAGAGGACCCGCGGGTCAAGATGCTGCGCTTCTCGCGCCGCTTTGGTCAGCCGATGGCAACGATCGCAGGCCTCGAGGCCGCGCGCGGCGACGCGGTGGTCGTGGTGGACTGCGATCTGCAGGACCCGCCCGAGCTGATCCCCGAGCTGGTCGAGCGCTGGCTGGACGGCTATGACGTGGTGTATGCGCAGCGACGCACCCGCGCGGGCGAGACGATCCCCAAGCGCCTGGTCGCTGCCGCCGGCTACCGGGTGATCAGGCGCATAGCCGACGTCGATATCCCGCCCAACACCGGCGACTTTCGTTTGATGAGCCGCCGCGTGGTCGACAACGTGGTCGCGCTGAAGGAGAGCCACGGCTTTCTGCGCGGCCTCGTCGGCCTGGTCGGATTTCGCCAGGCGAGCGTCTGCTACGACCGCGATCCGCGGGCGGCCGGCTCGAGCAAGTACAACCGCTTCTTGGGATCGCTGGTGATCGGCCTGAACGGGATCGTCGGCTTCTCGCGTTACCCGCTGCACCTGATCTCGCTGATCGGCATGGCTCTCTCGGGCCTGGCCTTCACGCTCGCGCTCCTGTACCTCGGGTTGAAGCTCGCCGATGTGTCGTTTCCGGTCGGCAACCCGACGATCGTGATCGTCGTCTCGCTGTTCAGCGGCATCCAGTTGCTGTCGCTGGGGGTGATCGGCGAGTATGTCGGACGGATCTACGACGAGACGCGCAACCGCCCCAAGTACATCGTCGAGTCGCGCCACGGGTGGGACGGCGAAGCGTGAGTCGCCGGCTGGGAGCTTCGCGTGGCGGCTGTCAGCTTCATCGTGTTCAGCGCTCGTTCTCTCAACCAGCCGCCGGGCCAAGTTGCGAGGCGATGTCGTACGGGTATATGTACATCTGCATCGACCCGAACGCATACGTTGCCAGCGGCTTGCCAAGACCACGTGGCAGCGCGCGGATTTCGATCCCGGTGGCGTCCACGAGCAGGAAGGTGTGGCGCTGCTCGGGCACGTACCACGAGGGCACATAGGCCTGAAAGCCGGGGCACAGGTCCACGCCCTGTGGGTTTGCACACTGCATCAACGGACGCACGATCACGCGATCGTGCGTCCCCCAGGTCAATCCCGAGGCGTCCCCCCAATTCGTGTAGCCGACCTGCACGTGGTTGGCGGCGGCGATCCTGGTGATGATCGCCGCACTGCGGGCGAGCGGGGCGGAAATGTTGACATAGTCCTCGGTCAGTCCGACCAGGCTCGCTGCAAAGAACACCGACGCGCCCGCCGGGATCAGCCAGCTGGCGCGCGCGCCGCTCGGCAGCTGCAGCGCGATCACCGCGGCGACCGAGAATATGGTGACCGCGTAATAAGACTCGTGCGTTGTCATCGCCCCTTCGCCGGCGATCCAGAATGCACCGCAGGCGGTCACGGCCGAGCTGACCCAGAAGATGATGTGCAGCGAGCGAGCCAGCTCGGGTGGCGTTCCCGTGCCGCTCTTGCGCAGGCCCGCGGCGATGAACCGGTACGTGGTACGCGCGCCGACGAAGATCAGCGCAAGCAGCGCGGCCGACATCACGACGTCGCTGGCAAGTCCCAGCTCGGTGTGCAGCGTCCCCGGGGCTTCTGTGCCGAGATAGCCGTTGAACAGTTCCTTCAGGCCCTTGAACATGAGCTGCGCACGCGCCGGCAGTTCCGACGGCGAGGCGATCTCGACCGGCGTCGGCAGCGTCTTGAACCCAAGCGAGCCCATCGTCGTCGATGTGAGCTTCGCCACGGGGATCGCCACCGCAACCGTGCTCAGCGCAGACAGTGCGATCAGCCTCGAGCGCCGTTCGCGGCGTGTGCACGCCACGATCGCCGTGAACGTCAGCGGCATCACCGCCGTTGCGGCGAGCAGGAAGTCCGACGCAAGGCACGTGCCGATCGCTACACCCAGCAGCGGCGGCAGGGCCAGTCTGGCAGCCAGCGGGCACCTGTCGTGTGCTTGGGCCATCCACACGATGTACGCGCCGACCAACGCGGTGCAGGGGTACACCGTGTTGTGCGAGAACGGCGCCATGAAGAAGGTCAGCGCGATCGGCGACGCGACGAGCCCGATCAGCACCGCCAGCACAGCCGCGCGAGTGCCCGCCAGCTGCTTTACCGACCAGCCCACGATCAGTGCGCTGGCGATGAAGCAGGCCGTTGGCGCGATATCCCATAGCTCGCGGTGCAGCGGCAGCCTGGCGGTGAGCAGGCCGAACCACAGAGGCACCCACTGGCCGGCTGATGCCAGCACCGTATGTCCCCCCGTCCCCGTCCCGACCAGCGTTTCGGGCAGAAGGAAGGCGGAGGCAACGTCGGGATTCCATCCCAGTGCCGTGATGTTGTGTGCCAGCTTGACCACGAATAGGACGAGGTAGGCAGAGCTGCTTCGTGTCCCATATGTGCCGGCGAGGCGAGCGTGGTATGAGGAATGAAGACTTTTCGGATCCGGAAAGATGGACTTGGCCTTTTTCGAACTGAATAGTTTACGTGGAGATTTATTATGATGGACGATCGGAAGCGACAAGTGTTGTTCATTGATGCGAAGCGATATGAAACGGATAAGCTGTCTTTAACGGGCGCGGAAATTAAAGCGCTTGCCGGGATTACACCGACCTACCAATTGTTCCTTGAGGAAGAAGGTGACACGCCAGACAGAGCAGTATCGGATGGTGAATCGGTGGTGTTGAAGGAAGGAGAGCGGACCAGGCATTTCTACGCCGTGCCGCCCGCGACGTTTGGAAATTCATGAATCCCATCGTTGAGCGCCATCTTGTAGAGCTTCGAGAGGAATATGCCGAA
>Ga0209420_1000782_pt1 | contig 15906 bp, 9 predicted proteins | sample BlaSpr_A8_OM1_O1_FD_187972 | JGI IMG/M metagenome (GOLD analysis project Ga0209420, IMG submission 187972) | Forest soil microbial communities from Thunder Bay, Ontario, Canada - Black Spruce, Ontario site 2_A8_OM1_O1 (SPAdes) (version 2) | ecosystem: Environmental > Terrestrial > Soil > Boreal... | reverse complement strand
CCCGCGCCACATACTTGACCTGAGGATCGGTCTGGCCCTGGTTCGCTTCAAAAGCCAGCGGAAGAGCTGCCAGGCTTGTGCGGACCCGGCCGCCGTCTTGGGCTTTGGGCGCTGTGGCAACCTGGCTGGCGGTCTTCTTTCCGCTATTCCGGCGCAAACCTCCGGCAAGTGCGACTCCGAGGGCAGCGAACACGGCTACCGCGACGATCCAGCTCGCAGGCAAGAACATTCTTGGGACAGATGGCTTAAACACGACGATCCTCCTGGAATGAAAAACACCGCTTTGTAAGAATGGTTTTGACCTGAGGGGCGAACCAATCCTGGGAGCACGCCCTTGTACCCTCAGTCTCGAAAGCTGCAAATTGGTGAAGCTTAGGCGGAGTATGGATTGGTCAACCGGCCTTGTCAACGTACGGTAGATAGCAATTCAGGTACCACCAACCCTTCTCGGGCCGGAGGCCGCGCAGACGGGTGGTAGCGAGTCCCGCCGGGGGTCCAGAGTGATAAAAAAGGAAGGTGCGGCCAGATTCTGAAGGCCAGCCCGTTTCTAAGGAACGGTGACAATCACGCCGGTACAGGGTTTGGAGCTGCGTCTGCGGTAGATGTGCACCGCAGCGGAATCGAACTAGATCGCGTCCTCAGGCCCGAGAACAAATCCCTCCGCGTCAATTCTTAGGTGACGGGGCCCTTTCGAACATGAATTCCACCCCAAGGTGCTGATGAGGCTTGAGTTTCTCGACCGGCACCTCTTCAAAATCTGCCAGTAACGCACTCAACTTTCGCTCCGTGGCCGGCCGGCCACACAGCATGTGCAGTATTCCTTTAGTACCTCAACTATCCTGTCGGCAGGCGCACCCGCTCGGCCGGCCGCACCACCCCGATGGCCCGGGGTTTGCGTTCGTCCGAAAAGAAGGAATCGAGCCCTACCCCCGAAGATCGTGGCGATGCGCAATCGGGTGGGCAGAGTGGGAAACAACTTTCCCCTTTCCAGCTGCGACAGCAGGGCCGCGGAAAGCCCGTATCCTCGCCCAACTCCACCGAGTCCCATGCCCTTGCGCAGGCGGATGGAGCGCAGCTTTTCGCCGATCGCGTCGGAGGCCCTGGGAAATGGCGTCGGCCAAGCCAGTGGTTAGTTCTCGATACTAGAATGGTTCGTTAGAGTAAATCTCGCTGTCCAAGAAAAAAAGCCATGCGGGAAGCATGGCTTTCGGATTTTGCGGTTCTTGGATCAAGATTTACTGCGGCTTCTTTTTGTTGAACATTCCCGTGACGTTGCTCACAGGACTCTGCGCGCCCGTAACGCCTTTGCCACCGAGAGCGCCCTTCAACATGCCGGTGGCCATGCCCTTCACGTCCGGAAGGAAATGCGGGTCGGAAGTCGTCCCTGAGACCGTCACCGGAATTCCCATTCCGCCAACGGCGGCGTTCAATTTGAACGCCAGTTGGTTGGACGGACTCACGGTGCCAGCCCCGGTGACCACACCTATGGAAGGAACATTGAGATTGATATTCTCGGCGCGGGTGCCATCGGGAGCCACGCGAACGTTGGAGCTGAAATTCTGAATCGCCGTGTCGTTGCCCGTGTTCTTGCCCGACAGCGACGGAATGCCGGAGAGTTTCGACCCCAGGCTGAAGTTGGCGAGCGTAGAATTTTGCATTTTGACGGTCCCGGTCGTCACCAGCTTATCGACCGGACCAACAATCGTCATGTCCGTATTCAGATCCCCGCCCTTCAGTTGCGATTTCGGGGGCAGCACTACCCCCAGCGCCGGAAGCATGGCCTCCAGATCGTCAACCGGCATGCCCTGCCCGTCCAGTTTCAAATTTACCGACGTCACCTCGCCGTGAGAATCATAGGTGCCGGTCACGTGCGCGATGGCTTTGCCCAGCAAAATGTCGCATTGCGGGATGCTGCCGGTTTCTTTCGCCAGATCATGCACCACCGTGTAGTTCACCTGCACCGGTTTGCCCGCGGGCGATCCCTTCTGCACGACTTGCAGATTCGTGGCTTTCAGAGTTCCGCTGGTCTTGGCTTCCTTTCCGTCGGAAGCAACCGTTCCGTCGAAATCCGCGATCCCGGAAATCCCCGAAGCGGGATCGATAAATCCCGACGCGGCCAGGTTCATCTTTTCGACGGTAACCTTGGCGTTGAGCGGAGTGCGGGCAGCGTTATTGGGGTCGATGGGGCCGGCGTTGCCTTCGAGTTTCAGACTTCCGCCAGCCGGCGGTTGTGCCGACATCTCGAAGGGGAACGAAGAAGTGAACGAGAAGTCGGTTACTTTGATAGTAACTTTGTCGTACGAGCGAGGCTTCTGCGACGATCCCGCCCGCGACAGGGTGAGGCGCCCGTCGTTGACGATCAGCTTGGCGACCGACAAATTGGGATTGCTCGAGGCAGCCGGAGCAGCGGGTTGCGGACTCGGGTTATTGGGAGCAGCTGAACTCGCGGGCGGCGCCGCGGACGCATTACTTCCACCCAGACTGGAGAAGTTCCACTTCTCCCCATCCGCCGACTTCACCAGGCTGATCTCCGGCTGGTTCAGGGTCAGATGGGTCACGTGCAGCGTCTTCGTGAAAATCAGCGGGATCAGTTCTACGCCCACCTTGAGAGACTTCGCCTGGACAAACGGAGACTTGCTGAAGGCGGGATCGTCCGCAATGGAAATGTCGTCCGCCGCTACGCTGCCGGTAAATAGCGAGAGCGAAAGATTTCCCACCTTGACCGGTCGTCCCAGCGCGGCGGTAAGGTCCGACTCAATCTTGGGGCGAAAAGAGTTGGCATCGATGAAGAAGGGAATTGCGATCACGATGACAATGATTACGGCTACGACAATGGCTGCGATCTTCAAATTGCGATTCATGATTCCTACCTCCTGCCGGAACGGCATAGGGTGGTCGTGTTTTCGGTGGGATTTGTAGAAAGAGACTTTCTCACCAAAGTTTCCATAGCCGCCGAGCGAATCACTGCGGATCCTGCAGCAATTCGGGGGACGGGACCGTCTCCATCTGCTTTTCCCCTGGGCCGCGATTTTGGTTGTCCATATTCACGGCGGCTTCCAGTTCCTTCTTGGCCTCTTCCTTGCGGCCCATGTGGAGCAGCAGTTGTCCCCGCACGTAGTGAATGTCGGTGCGGGCAGGATCGAGTTTGACTGCGGCACTGATCTCCACTAATGCCGGGGCGTATTTTTCCTGACGCTGATAGATTTTCGCCAGCCCCAGACGTGAATTCACCAGCCGCGGATCGCGGCGCAACGCTTGGCGGTAACTCGTCTCGGCGTCCCTGTCGTCTTGCATCAGCCAATAAACATCTCCCAATTCGTCGTAATCCAGGGCGAGATCGGGCTCGACGGCGGCGTCTTTCAAAAATTCATCGCGTGCTCGCTGCAAATCCTGCTTCTTCAAGTAGGTCAGTCCCAGGTTGAAGTGGACAAAAGGAAGCTTGGGATCAGCCTCGGCCGCTGCCTGAAATTCCGCCAGAGCCGCATCGTACTGCTTGAGGTTCAGGTGATACTTGCCCACGAACATGCGGTATTCAGGGGAACCATCGCTGAGTTGGATGAGTTTCTCGGTGGCCCGGTTGTCGAGTTCTTTGCGGTCCGCGCGATGGGCAGCGTTGGAAAGCACGTACAAATAGGGCAGGTGACCTGATTCCTGCGCCCAGAGCGGTTCCAGAGTGGCGGCGGCGTCGGCCCAGCGCTCAGCAAAAAAGTAGCACAGTCCCAAAAGATAGCGTGGCGGCAGCGCGTCGGGTTGATCGCGCACCACCGACTCGAAGGGCGGCGTGGCTTTCAGAAACTCGTTCTGCCGGTAATAGGCGAGGCCGATATTCAGCCGGATGCCCGCGACTTGCGGCATCAAACGCTCGGCCTGCTGCAGGGTTTCGAGAGCCTTGGTCCATTGCTTTCGCCGCATATAGATCACGCCGAGATTGGCGTACGCCGCTCCCGCTTGCGGATCAAGCCGAAGCACCTGGCGGAAAGCGCGCTCCGCTTCGTCCAGGCGGCCGTGCGTGAGGGCGTCTTGTCCGCGTTGAAACAGCTGCGCGGGATCGGAGGGCTTGGCGTCCCCCTCCTCGGAGGGAGACGAGTTCATGGGTGCCGCGCCGCTTCCATTTCCCTGCGACGTGGGCGCGGCTTGCGGAGGCGGAATCGCTATCGCCATTCCCGCCAGCAGAAGCAAAACAAAACCCCCGGATGTGATTCGTGTGCTTGACACTGGTATGGGTCTCTGCTGTAGTGTCCGCCAGTGTACGCTCTCAATTCAAGCAGCGACGCGAACACGGAGAGAGCCTGGTCCTGGGGGACGGCCACCCTCGGCTGTCCCCACGTAGTTCGATATGGCGGCGCCTCTGGTTCCGGCGCGAGGATTCGATGGTGACCATTCGGGACGTGGCGAAGGAAAGCGGATTCTCTTCAACCACGGTTTCGATCGTGCTCAACAATGCGCCACTGGCCCGCTACATTCCGGCCGTCACCAAAAAGCGCATTGAGCGCGCGGCGCAGAAGCTCGGGTACCGGCCCAACCAGTTCGCGCGCTCCTTGCGCAGCAAGCGCAGCCATACGGTCGGAGTCATGGTTTTTGACATGACCGATCCGTTCTGTACTCTCATTCTCCGTGGCATTGAAAACACTCTCTACCAGTCCTCCTATCTTCCCATTCTCACCGATGTGCACAACGAACGCAGCCGTTTCGAGCGCTATCTGGAAATGTTGCTCGACCGCCGCATCGAAGCCCTGATTGTCCTGGCCAACTGGCTCTTTCTCGATATCAACTTGCTGGGCGATCTCGAAAAGAGCAGCATTCCAACGGCCATGATCGGCTGCGAACTGAAGACGGAGTCGATCAGTTCGGTGATCGTCGACAACGAGGTCGGCGGCCATATGGCGCTCGAACATCTGCACTCTCTCGGCCACCGTAAAATCGCATTCATCCGCGGCCCCAAAGCGCTGACCGATAGCGCGCCGCGCTGGCGTGGCATCCGCAGCTGTGCCAAGGAGTGCGGGCTGGAGCTCGACTCTCGTCTGATCATGGAGTTGCCGGAGTCGCGCGATCCGGTGTCTAGTTTCGAATCGGGTCATAAGCTCACCGAAGAGTTGATTCGGCAAAAGCGTTCCTTCACGGCGCTGCTGGCCTTCGACGACCTGAGCGCCTTTGGCGCAATCCGCGCTTTGAACAAGGCGGGCGTGCGAGTGCCCGAACAATGCTCGGTGATCGGCTTCGATGACATCGCCACCTCGGCACTGTACACACCCTCGCTCACCACCGTCCGCCAACCTATGGAAGCGATGGGAGCGTCCGCGGTGGGAATTGTGGTGGATGGAATCAACGCGGTGCTGGAAAAACGTGAAATCGCCGCGACTCATCGCAAAGTGGCTCCGGAATTGGTGGCACGCGAGTCGACGCGGAGCCTGGCATGAGAATGCGCCGTCAGGAGCAGGTCCATTGCATTGCATCGGCAGCACCGACGATTTTGTAGAAACGATACCGGGCCGTCAGGAAACTCGCTTTTTTCTTGACAGACGCGGTGCAATAAAAGCACTATTCATACGTTTTAATAGCCCGTCTCGGGTCTCAATCCAACCGGGTAGAAGTGTCCGTCAAAAATGAAGCCCCGAGCCCCCACAGGCTCGGAAGTACGGCTGGCCGACTGAACTCGCGCGGGCCCTCGCCCACGCCAATGGGGGGAGATCGTGACCATGAAATCGGATCGAATGCTATGGCAGGTCGTGCTGTTGGTGGTAACGTTCTGCGGAGCCGCGTGGGCTCAAACCGGGTCGATTACAGGCACCGTCAAGGACGCTTCCGGGGCCGCAATTTCCGGCGCCGCCGTGGTGATCACCAGTCCCGAACGCGGCATTAACCGGCAGATGGCTACGAACTCCACCGGCGAATATAACGAGTCCGCGTTACCAGAGGGCAACTACGACGTCATTGTCAGCGCCGCCGGCTTCAAGAAATACCAGGCCAAGGGTGTAAAGCTAGACGTGGCAGAGAAAGCCCGCGTCGACGTTACCCTGGAAGTTGGCGCCATCACGACCGAGGTCATCGTGCAGGGCGAAAACGTTGCGCAGGTCGAAACTCAGTCCTCCGAACTCGCCGGCACGGTGACGGGAAAAGAAATTACCCAACTCGAACTCAACGGTCGAAACTTTACGACGCTGGTTACGCTGGTTCCGGGCGTCAGCAACCAGACCGGAATGGACGAGCCATCGGTTGGCATCAACGGAAGCGTTGCCTTCAGCATGAACGGCGGTCGCACCGAGTACAACAACTGGGAACTCGACGGCGGCGACAACATGGATAATGGCAGTAACGGCACGTTGAATGTTTATCCCAGCATCGACGCGATTTCGGAATTCAAGGTTCTGACGTCGAACTATGGAGCCCAGTATGGCCGCAACGGTTCCGGTACGGTCGAGGTAGAGACCAAGGGCGGGACCAAAGCCTTCCATGGCGACGCCTACGAATTTGTGCGGAATGATGTGTTCAACGCACAAAACTACTTCAATAGCGTAGATGCAGGCGGCACCGGTGTTACTCCTCCCTACAAGAAGAACGATTTCGGCTATACCATCGGTGGGCCGGTGTTCATCCCGGGGGTCTACAACCAGAAGAAGGAGAAAACCTTCTTTTTCTGGTCACAAGAGTGGCGGCGCGATCGGCTTCCTGCGTCCTTCAATACGCCGGTGCCGTACAGCGCGGAGCGGACAGGCAATTTCTCCGATTTGTGCCCGGCAACGTCATCCACAACAACCTTCCAGCGCGGCGACGCAACCCAGCCCAACTATTTTCCCGACTGCCCGGGCGCAACGCTGCTCGATCCGGTCAATCAGATTTGGACCACCTTTCCGGGGAATCAACTCACGCCTACTGCGACCGGAGCGGCCCTGCTACCCCTGATCCCGTTGCCCACCCTCGATACTCCGGGCGCGTCCATCTACAATACCAACGTATCGCTGCCCACGAATTGGCGCGAAGAACTCGTCCGAGTCGACCAGAACATTACGGATCATGAGCGCGCGACGTTCCGCTATATCCACGATTCCTGGACAACTCTCGAGCCTGGCCCGATTTGGGATACGACCAACTTCCCCACCAGCCAGACGTTCTTTAACGGACCGGGAGTGAGCATGGTGGCGCGTCTGACCAGCACCATTTCGCCTACCCTGCTCAACGAATTCGTCGCCAGCTACACCACCGATCACATCTCATTTAAGTCAGAGGGCTACTGGCAGCTTTCTCAAGCCCCGGGCTTCAGTATGGGTTACCTTTACAATAATGGTGCCGGCGGCAAACTGCCGGAGATCAATGTTGGCGGCTCGGTTGGGCCGGCTTATGGAGGCGGCTTCGGCCAGGACCCGGAAGGCATTTGGCCCGAGGGGGCGTACAACTCCAATCCCACCTACACCTACCGCGACAACATCACCAAGATCGTCGGACGGCACAACTTGACGTTTGGTGCTTACTTTGTCGCCGCTCAGAAGAACGAGCTCAGCAGCGTGCAGCTGAACGGTTCGCTCACCTTCGACAGAGCTTCGGCCGGTGTTACTGTTCCCAGCACTGGGCTGCCGCTGGGTACGGGCAACGCCTTCGCTGACATGCTACTGGGGAACATTTCAAGCTTTACGCAAGGCAGCAACCAGCTGAAATTCTACAATCGGTATAAGATCGTCGAACCTTATTTCCAGGATGACTGGCGTGCGACTAGCCGTCTTACCGTCAACCTTGGATTACGTCTTAGCCTGTTCGGGACCTATCGCGACCGTTATCACCATGCTTACAACTGGGATGCCGCGGTCTACAACCCAGCCAATGCCACCGTGATCTGCGGGTCCAGTGGCTTGGGCCCGGATGGCGCCACTCCCTGCACCCCCGGAGCGCTAGCCACGGACGCCTCGAACCAGGTAATTGGCAACACCCTGAACGGTCTGGTGCAGTGCGGTGGTTCGGGCGGCACCTATAGCTTTGGCGGAGGCACCGCGATCGTCGGAGCCAACTCCAACCCCGGTTGTTTGAAGGGACATCTATTCAATCCAGCACCGCGCATCGGCTTTGCCTATGATGTCTTCGGCGACGGCAAGACCGCCCTCCGCGGCGGCTATGGCATCTTCTATGAACATGCCAACGGAAACGAAGCCGATACCGAAGGAATGGAAGGACAAACTTCGCCGTTGTTGCAGAGCGGGACCCAGAACAACATACCGGGTTACAACAATATTGGAGCCTCGACTGGAACTGCCGCTCCGACCTTCCCCTTGAGCTTCCTGTCGATTCCAAACGCAGCCATCTGGCCGTACATGCAGCAGTGGCATGTCGACATTCAGCGAGAACTGTCAGGCCATAGCGTAGTCACCGTTTCCTATGTGGGCAGCAAGGGGACGCATCTCGGCCTGCAGCGTGACTTGAACCAGCTCTATCCGGTGGCCCCCGCTCTGAACCCGTACAAGACGAGCCAACCGATCACGTCGGCCGACTGCAACGGAGTTGCACTCGACCCGGTGACTTCTGTCGCGACGGCATCTCCGGCAGGAGGAGGCACAACCTACACCGCTACCCAGGTTGGCGGTTGGGCCAATAACCTGGCGGTTGCCTGCGGAAACAGCGCTGATCCGTATCGGCCCTTTTATGGCCTTCACACCATCACGCGAATAGAAAACCAGGCGAATTCCAACTACAACGCTTTCCAGGTTTCAGCTCGCAAGAGTGTAGGATCCTTGAACCTGACTGCGGCGTACACCTACAGCCACTCCATCGACAACTCGTCGGATCGTTACGATAGCACGTTCGTCAACTCCTACAACCCCAACTTGACCCGCGCCAGTTCCAACTTTGACGAGCGCCACATGCTCAATGTCGGTTGGGTCTATGACCTGCCGTTCTTCAAGCAGTCGGGCCTTAGGCACTCCTTGCTTGGCGGGTGGGAGTGGTCCGGTATCGAGTCTTTCGCGACGGGGTTCCCCCTTACTGTGTCCAATGGCACGACGTATGGTGATAATGCTGGCGTCGGTAATGGTGTCGGCACTGGTTCATTCCCGGATCTGGCTGGCAATCCAAGCTCAGGGATTCCACCGGCCAGTGAGGTCTCATCAGCGAGCTATGCCAAGTTTGCCATCAACCCCGGCGCCTTTGTTTTGCCCACTGGACTCACGTTTGGAGACGCCGGTCGAAACGATGTCCGCAATCCTTCGCGCCTCAACTTCGACATGGGAATTTTCAAGCACTTCGCTATTCGGGAAAGCACGGCGATTGAGTTCCGGGCGGAAGCCTTCAACCTGTTCAACCACACGCAGTTTTCATTCGCACCCATCGAGGGGACGGCTGGCGGCATCACCGCTGGCATGACCTGCACAGGGGGAGCTAACAATTCGGCCGGCGATCCGAGTTGCATTGGGCCAGGAAATGCTACCTTTGGCGAAATCAACAACGCGCACCTGGCGCGCATCCTGCAGTTCAGTTTGAAGTTCCTTTTCTAACTCGCGCAACAGAAATAAGAACCCGGCCTCGCGAGAGGCCGGGTTTTTTATTGTGTGCCGAGCATGTTCGACAGCTAGGAGGTGCAAATCCTCTACCCAACCTGATGGAGGTGAAGGGTTAGCGAAGCGCAAGGGTGAAATAACACTCGCCGCGAGGCAAAGAAAGTTTCTCGGATTCAGCTTCACGAGCGACCGAGAACCCCGGAGGCGGATCGCCCCCAAGGCCATCGCTCGCTTTAAAGAGAGGATTCGGGAACAGACCCGTCGAACCCGTGGCATCAGTCTGAAGTAGATGGTCACACAGATCGTGACCTACCTGCGGGGATGGCTCGGATACTTCGACGATTGTCAGACGCCCTCGGTGCTGCAAACCCTTGAATCGTGGCTACGCCGCCGACTTCGGTCGGTGGTGTGGAAGCAATGGAAACGCGGACGGACGAGGTTTCGCGAGCTTCGCAAACGGGGCGTACGTCCGGACTCGCGGCGAAAACCGCGGGGAGTCCGCACGGGCCCTGGCGGCTCGCGCAATCGCCCGCGCTGACCATCGCTTTACCGAATGCTTACTTTGCCCAGCTCGGGCTTCCACCCATGGTCGTGCGGTCTTAGCTTAATCCGCCGAACCGCCGTATGCGGACCCGCATGTACGGTGGTGTGGCAGGGGAGGCGGGGCGACCCGTCCCCCTATGCCGATTTCCCAGTTGATGTGGCGACGACCGCCTCGGCCGTCACGCGCGGGCGAAGCCAGCGGCAAGGCGATGAAGTCAAAACCGAAAACCGAAACCGCTAAACGCTAAGAGCTCGATCCCACCGTCTGCCGCGTCCGCACCGCCTCCAGCGCCCGCTCCAAATCTTCAATCAGGTCATCCACACTTTCAATTCCCACCGAAAGGCGCACCATCTGCTCCGTCACCCCCATTTTCTCCCGCTGCTCAGCCGAGATCATAGCGTGGGACGTGATTACCGGAATCGACACCAGCGATTCCACTCCGCCCAGGCTCGTCGCCAGCGTGAACAGGCGCATCGCCTCGCTCACGCGGCGCGCATCGTCGCCCGTGCCCGCAACCTCAAACGTCACCATGCCGCCGCCACCGCTCATCTGTTCGCGCGCAATCGCATATTGCGGATGGCTCTTCAGAAACGGATAATGCACGCGCCGCACTTTCGCGTGCTGCTCCAGGAATTCGGCCACGCGCAGCGCATTTTCGTTCTGCCGCGCCACCCGCACCGCCAGCGTCTTCAGCCCGCGAATCAACATCCACGCCGCGTGCGGGTCCATACAATTGCCCAGGGTCGTTCGAGTCTCCCAAATCTGGTCCATCGATGCCTGGCTCCCCGCCACCACGCCACAAGTCAAATCCGCATGCCCGCTCAAATATTTCGTGCCCGAATGCATCACCAGGTCGATACCATATTCTGCCGGATGCTGGTTGATGGGCGTGCCGAAGGTGCTGTCGATCATGCTGGTCAGCTTGTGTTGCCGCGCCAGCGCCACCGCTTTCTTCAGATCGACGATGCGCAATGCCGGGTTGGTCGGCGACTCCAGATACAGCAGCCGCGTATTGGGCCGAATCGCCCGCGCGTGCTGTTCATAGTCGTTGGTATCGACGAACGTCGTTTCAATGCCCAGTCGCGGCAGCCATTGCGAGAAGAACTTCGTCACCCCACCGTAGATATCGCGTTGCGCGACAATGTGATCCCCGGACTTCAGCAAAGCCAGGATCGTGGTGGTGATCGCGCCCATGCCGGAAGCGAAGGTGCGCGCCGCTTCTACGCCCTCAAGCGCAGCCACCGCCTGTTCGGCCACCGTGTTCGTCGGATTCCCCCAGCGCGTGTAGTAGCGGTCAGTGGTGGTTACACGCTGCTGTTCGTCGTTGTCGGTGACTTCGAAGGTTGACGTCTGATAGATCGGCGTACCGACTGGACCGTTTTTCTTTTCCAGGTCGGCCGCACCGCGGACGGCGGCGGTTTCAGCACGAGGGTGCCGTTTCATGGGTACCTCACGTTCTCCAGAATAATTGTGACGCTTCGAGTCGGGCAAGCGAAAGCGCCGAGCGCACCATTTATAATGCCGAATTCGCCGGATTCGTAGAGACGTAGATTGTTACGCCTCTGTCGACGGCAGATCGAATGATGGAAGAAAGACGTTGCCAGCAACGTCTCTAATTATGAACTTGGGTCTAAAGAATCGCGTCGCTCTAGTTGCCGCATCCAGTCAGGGACTTGGTCTCGCCACTGCGGAAGCCTTCGCCTCCGAGGGTTGCCGCATCGCGATGTGCGCGCGCAACCGGCAGACGCTTGCGGCCGCGGCGGAAAAAATCAGAAAACATCACAGTGTGGAAGTCTTCGCAGAAGCCTTTGACGTTGCCGACTCTGTGGCGGTCAGCCGATTCGTCGCGGCAGTCGCGACAAAATTCGGCAGCGTCGACATCTGCGTCACTAACGCGGGTGGTCCGCCTGCAAAGGGATTTCTCGCCACCACGCTCGACGACTGGCAGCGCGCACTGGAACTGAACTTTCTGAGCACGGTTTATTTCGCTCGCGAAGTGATTCCATACATGCAGCGCAAGCACTGGGGCCGAATCATTACCATCACCTCGATCACCACCAAGCAACCAGTGGCCGATCTGGTTCTTTCGAACGCAGTCCGTGCGGCAGTGGTGGGATTAGTAAAGAGCCTGGCCAACGAGTTTGGCAAAGACGGAATTCTGGTGAACAACGTCGGCCCCGGTTTTACCGCCACCGACCGCCTCAAAGAATTAGCCAAGTCGCGCTCTTCGGCGTCGGGAAAAAGCGAGCAGGAAATTCTCGACGCGTGGGCTGCCGACGCTCCGCTCAAGCGTCTGGGAGAGCCTCGCGAACTAGCCGACACCGTCGTTTGGCTCGCGTCTGACCGTGCGTCCTACGTCACGGGCCAGACCGTGCTGGTCGACGGGGGCATGTATAAAGGATTGTGAAGTTCTGCCGAACGCGCGGCTTTGGACTCGGAGACACATTGCAGCGCTGCCATCACGACCGGCCATGAGAATCTGCATGCCATTCGCCATTCGCGGGCTGCTTCTATTTGCCGCTGCGGTCGGCCGCCCGGTCTTCTCCGCGGCCCAGGCTCAGCCCTTCCCCGGCACCGACCTGCAGAAAATCTACCAGCGCCTGCTGCCGCAGATCGAAAAAATCCCTGCCTTCGACCACCACGCGCACCCCGGCTTCGCCGACGACCCTGATGTCGATGCCATGGCCGCTCCGCCCAATGCCAGCGAGGCTCTGCGCACGCGCGACGATAATCCCGAACTCGTTGCCGCGGCCAAAGCGCTGTTCGGCTATCCTTACCCGGATTTTTCGCCCGAGCACGCGAAATGGCTGATCGACAAAAAGGCGGAACTCAAGAAGCAACTCGCCGGCACCGCCTACTTCAACTCGATTCTCGACAAGCTCAACACCGAGAGTTCCGTGGCCAACCGCGCCATGATGCCCGATTACCTCGATCCCCAGCGTTTTCCCTGGGTCTTTTTCGCCGATTCGTTCTTGTGGCCGTTCAACAATGAGCACGAGTCCGCGCGCAATCCCGATGAAGGTGTCTTCATTCCTCTGCAGGAAAAAATGTTGCACCGCTGGATGCGGCAGGAAAATGTTCCACAACTCCCCGCCAGCTTTGGAGACTATCTGACATTCGTCTCCCGTGTACTCGAAGACAATTCCAAACGAGGCGGGATCGCCATGAAGTTCGAGGTCGCCTATTTCCGCCCGACGACCTTCAGCGATCCCACGCGCGCCCAAGCCGAGGACATCTATCAGCACTACATCGCCGGAGCAATGCCCGAGGAAAAGGACTATCGCAGGTTTCAGGATTATCTCTTCCGCTATCTCGTTCAGGAAGGTGGCCGCCTGCACCTGCCGGTGCACATTCACACCGCCGTCGGCATCGGAGACTATTTCAACCTGTCCCAAAGCAACATCATGAATCTGGAAAGCGTGTTGCGCGATCCGCGCTACGCCTCCACTACGTTCGTCATGATTCATGGCGGTTATCCTCTGGAGCGCGAGGCCGTCTGGCTGGCCGCCATGAAGAATGTCTACCTTGATTCTTCCTTTGGCGAACTCGCGCAGTATCCTTCCGCGTTCAAACAGACGCTTAAGATGTGGCTGGAAACTTTTCCCGACAAGATCACTTTCGGCACCGACTGTTTCCCTTACAATCAGGTGCTGGGGGCGGAAGAGAGTTACTGGCTGGGGGTGCAGTCGTCACGCACCGCACTGGCCGCGGCTCTGGCGGAGATGGTTTCGGAAAACGAAATCAGCGAAAGCCGGGCGCTCGAATTAGCTCACGCCTACCTGCACGACACAGCAGTGAAGCTCTACAACGGACGAGTACACTAGACAGGCCGCGAGGCGGCGAAACAATACGGTCCATCTGGTAAACCGCCGGACGGACGATCAGATGGACCAAACTCCAAATGGGGGCAAGAGAAAGCAACCGGCAGGGAATCAGGAATGGCAAAAAAAAAGAAGACGCAGACGAACCCGAAGACCTCCGCTCGCAAAAAGGCAAACACCGCATCCTCCTACTCCCGCGCGAAACGCGCGGTGATCAAACACGCCGCCGTCACCGCTGCGCTGCAATACATTCCCTGGCATACCATCCCGCTCGAAGAACTCAATCCGCTGCTGCAGCGGCAATTCGTCGTCGGGCAGGAAATTATGGTGGCGCGCGTGCTGCTGAAAAAAGGCTGCATCGTGCCGGAGCACAGCCATCACAACGAGCAATTGACTTACATCCTCGATGGCGCGCTCAAGTTCTGGATTGACGGCAAACAGATCGTAGTGCACTCCGGCGAAGTCCTCTGTATCCCGGCGCACATGCCACATAAAGCCGAGGCGCTCGAAGACACCGTCGACCTCGATGTTTTCAGTCCGCCTCGGGCCGATTGGATCAACAAGACCGATCAGTATCTGCGGGAGAAATAAATCTGGCCCATGTCTTCTCCCTCTAGTTCTGCGCCGGGCGTCCCGCAAGCGACGTTTCGCTTCCGCTGCATCGGGTGCGGCGATCTGCGCGAAAGCGCCAGTCAGAATTTCCGCTGCCCGCAATGTAAAGACCTGCTCGAGATCATCTATCCGCAAGGGAAAGAGTCGAGCTTCGACCCCACAAAATTGAAATCCACATGGCGCAACCGACGGCTCTCGTCAACTCCCATCGATCAGAGCGGCGTCTGGCGCTTTCGCGATCTTCTGCCCGCGCTTGCCAGCGAAGGCCAGGCGATTACCCTGCGCGAGGGCAACACTCCCCTGTACGAACTTCCGCAGTGCGCGCGCATCACCGGAGTCCCTCGCCTGCTGGGCAAACATCAGGGATTGAATCCCACCGGCTCGTTCAAGGATGCTGGCATGACGGTGGCCGCAACCTTCGCGCGGCTGGCCGGATTTCGCTGGGTTGCTTGCGCTTCGACCGGCAACACCTCTGCCTCCATGGCCGCCTACGCTGCTCGCGGAGGCCTACGCAGTTTGGTGCTCGTGCCCGACGGCAAGATTTCCTGGAGCAAACTTTCCCAGGCGCTCGACTACGGCGCCGTCACCTGCCAGTTGCGTACGGATTTCGACGGCTGTTTGCGGCTGCTGCAGGAACTCGTTCTGCGGGCGCCGGTCTATCAATTGAATTCGATTAATCCTTTCCGCCTCGAAGGCCAGAAGACTCTGGCGCTCGAACTGCTCGAACAACTGGACTGGCAGCCGCCCGACCACATCATCGTCCCGGGCGGGAACCTGGGAAACAGTTCCGCCATCGGCAAAGCGCTCGTCGAAATGCGCGATCTGGGCTTGATTTCGCGCTTGCCTAAGTTGTCGATCATTCAGGCTGAAGGCGCGAATGCCCTGGTGCGCACACTTCGCGAGGCCGCCGGCAAATGCCTGATCAGCGTGCAGGCCGAGACGCGCGCCACGGCGGTTCGCATCGGGAATCCGGCTTCGTGGAAGAAAGCAGTTCACGTTCTCGAAGCCACGGGCGGAGCCTGCGAACAAGTTTCCGAACTTGAGATCGCGCAGGCCAAAGCAGAGATTGGCGCAGAAGGTATTGGATGCGAGCCCGCTTCCGCGGTTACTCTGGCCGGGTTGAAGAAGTTGGTGAAGCTGGGTTTGGTGAAACGGGAAGAAAGCGTGGTGCTGATCTTGACTGGAAACCTGCTAAAAGATCCGGACTTTACCATGGAATTCCATCGCGGCGACTTATTCAAAGGCACTCCCGACGAAACGGCAAGCGCTGGATTGAACCCGTTGCGCCGTCCGCCCAGGGTGCTGGATGCCACCCTGGACGCGGTGATACGCACGCTGGAGCAATCCGAGAAGTCCTGATCCACGTTCCTGGCGCCGCTCGCAGGGCGGTCGTCGGGGCGGCTTCCCGCCGCCACGACGCTAGCGAGACGCCCGCGACGGCCGGAAAGACCCC
>Ga0209420_1000781_pt1 | contig 15920 bp, 14 predicted proteins | sample BlaSpr_A8_OM1_O1_FD_187972 | JGI IMG/M metagenome (GOLD analysis project Ga0209420, IMG submission 187972) | Forest soil microbial communities from Thunder Bay, Ontario, Canada - Black Spruce, Ontario site 2_A8_OM1_O1 (SPAdes) (version 2) | ecosystem: Environmental > Terrestrial > Soil > Boreal... | reverse complement strand
GCGCTCCCTCCGCCGCTCCTACTTAACTAAGACGTTGAAAACACAGACACCGTTCAATAGTTTTTCAACGAAATAGACCCGAAGCCGCCGGTGGTTGATGGCTGCTTTGCGGCAGGGGATTTCTAAACCGAGAGGGATGCTCGCATGCTGGCCGCCTCGCCTGACGTCCTGCTGCATTTTCGTAATAGCCGATGATCGAAAACAGCAGATCGGCCATTTTCGACCGCATACGTCCCACGCTGAAAGCGTGAATGGCCGACTCAGATTACGATGCCAACAGTCAAAAACCGTTTCGAAAACGATCAGGAGAGTTAGGGCTGAGCGTTTTAACTCGACATGCCATCGGGCTGCCGCGTCAACCGTACGTAAGATCGGTGCTCTGTCCGACCTCGATAATATATCCGTCAGGATCTCGGATGTAGCAGCGAATCTCTCCGTACTTGGGAATCGGCTTTGTGATGAACTCGGCCCCTCGACTCTTCCACAGTTCATAGCACGCTTGAATGTCCGCAACGCGGATGTTCAAAAAGCTGTTGATGTGATTTGGGTCGGGAATGCTGAGCGTTACCGTCGGCTTATCCGGGGTCGGGCCGCCCCCAACGTTCAGAATCATCCAGATGTTCGCGAGCTGAAGGTACCCAGGCGCGTTGCCGTCACCCAGGCTCAGAATGCGAGCGCCGAAGACCTTTTCATAGTAGCGAGCTGATCGCTCGATGTCGGCGACGGTGAGAAATTGCGCGATGCTCATCCCCTCTCGCGGGGGCATCTCATAGCTCTTTTGTTCGATTTGAACGCTCATTGACAACCTCAATTCCGATAGCCGTTGATTTGAGTTATTCCCCCAGGAATCCAAACATCAACCACGACTGATTCGCTACCCAATCCGGGTTAGCGCCGTCATCTGATCGAACAGGTCCCGGTCGGATGTCGCGGTTTTCTGCAGTCGCTCGAAGTTCTCCAAGTAACGCTTGGTGTCCTGGATCGCCGAGGGAGAGTCGGGCGCGGCAGGCTTCTTGTGACCGGCGACGACAATCGCCAGGTTCAGCGCCGCTAGCAGGTCAAGGTCCGCGATCCAAGTCTTTCCGCTCTCGGGGCTGGTGTCGCCGACATACGTGCGGCATTGGTTGTAGACAACATCGCCAGCGCAGTTCACTAAGTCAGTATTAGCCAGCGACAGTCACGGCACAATGGCTGACTTCAGCGTAGCCTGACAATCTGTTGCACGCTCGCGCTGCAGCATCTCGGCGACGGTCCGGTTTCTGGAGAATGACACTGCTGCCATGAGTGGCCGCTTCTACCCACTGCTGTCGGTCGTCACCGGCAGCTATCGGGGGTTCAAATTAGCCGGCGTGCTTTGCGAGCGCTTCGCGCAGGTCCTTCAACTCTTCCCAGTTTGGCGCGTGCTCTAAAGCCTCGCCGTATTTCGCAAGCGCCTCTTTCACGTGTCCTAGCTTCACCAGCACATCGACTTGACTGACGCAACTTATGCTTTTCGGGGTATGCAACTTCGTATAGCCACGGGCGTCGACGCGCCAGCCATAGCAGAATTACATGCCGCGAGTTGGCGGCATGCTTATCGCGGAGCCCTGTCTGATGATTACCTCGCTGGAGACGTTTTTTCGGAGCGGCTTGCAGTCTGGACTCAGCGTCTGAATGTGCCAGACCCAAACCAATACGTCGTGATTGCGGAAATCCGTCGTAACGTGGTGGGTTTCGCTTGCGCGTATTGTCGCGAACATCATGCGTGGGGATCGCTGCTCGACAATATTCATGTGGATCGATCACTTTGCCGCAACGGTATCGGCGCACAGATGATGCGGAACGTTGGTTCGTGGTGTACCGCTTCAGCGCCGAAGGTTCCTCTTTACCTCTGGGTAATCGAATCAAATATCGCCGCGCAGGCTTTCTACAAGAAGCTCGGGGCCGACGACGTAGGCAGCGATCTCTGGACTCCACCGGGAGGTGGTTCCGTACCACGCCGTCGGCTTTCATGGAGTGATCCGTCCGTTCTTACTCGCTAATGGATTGATCCGAAATTGCGTGATGACGAGCGAACGGTCGCTTTATAGATGCCATTTCCTCTACTCGAATGTTTCCAAGTGGCCGAACTCGGCCGGTCGGCGCTCGACGGCTTGATTTTCCGTCCGTGCTTCCGGTGTTGACCCGTAGTTGACGGCCGCCGCTGTCTGCTTTTAGGCGATCACTGATGTGCGCCGCCGTACGGCTCTGTGCCGTCCGGGCGCGCCAACGCTTGGCCTTGAGTTCTTCAGCGGGTCCTCGGCGGCCTTGAACGGTCCGACTGTGAGCTTCATTCACTCGTCGGGTGTCAAATCCAACGGCTTGGCGGATCGGGCGTTGGCGCCGACGCCGAATATTGCACGAAGTGGCCGGCTGGGTTCGCAAAGCTGCCCAGAGCGGCCGTTGATGCAGTAGAAGTGGAAGGGGAAGTACCGCTCAATGCGTCGTAAGTACTAATGGCGGCCAGTGGCGGCGTGGCGCTCAGGCCGGTGGGAACAGCGATTGGATCGTCTGAATTGCGTGTTCGGCTTCGACCCGATTGGGCACGGTGGTGTCATCGCCGTAGCCGTAGTAGTCGTCGGCGCCAAGCACCTGGAAAACGAAGCCGTCACGGCGCGGGGCGAAGTAGCAGTCGCGATACTCGAGGCCGTAGTGAACCCCTTCTTGGGGCGGTGTGCGCGCAACCTGTCCGCGCACCGGGATGACCGACTCGTCGCCGAGGAGCGCGCGGGCACCGTAGCCGGTCGCATGAACCACAGTTTTTTGCCGAAGGCGTGAGAAATCGGCAGGCGAGCTGAACTCTGTGACCTCGATCGCGCCGCCGGCGGCCCGGAAGTCCGACATCAAGACGTGCGTGTAGGCACTTAGGTTGAACATAAACGTTGTCGAGCGTATCAGCCCGTGTGCTCCTAAAGTATGCGTCCCAGCTGGGAACGTATGGTTCTTGGGTTCGAGGTCGGCGAGTAGCTCGCCCTCGAGCTGGGCGAACGCGGGCCGGGCCTTGTTCGCCTCGTTGACGCCGAGTGCAGCCTGGCCGCCATCTACGGCGTACGAGTCCAGGTATTCGACTGGTTGATCGGCGAGGCCCAGCAGGCTCTGGTACATCCGATAGGAATAGCGGGCTCGCTCGTTCCAGGTTTTCTTAAACTCGGGGGTGGCGTACTCGGCCAGCGCGATGCGCGAGTCGGGTGAGAACACGCCGGTGGCCCACGACGAGCGCGTAAAGGGCGGCAAGTCCTTGGCGTAAATCGTGACGCGCGCGCCCGTGCGCGCCAGCAGCACGGCGGTGGTGAGGCCGATCGCCCCACAGCCAATCACAGCGAAGTCGCGCTCGCCTGTGGCCAGCGCCAGCTGCATCGCTTCGTAGCCCGATCCCCAGGAGAGCGACCAGCCGCTGCCGCCGTGTCCGTAGTGATGAATCACGGTCTTGTCGCCTCGGCGTTCGGCCTCGAGCCGCGGGCCTTGCGCCCGGAAGGGTCGAGTGCACACCGTGATCGCCGAGATCCGATCCGGTGCGATACGCAGTGGTGGAAGTACTAGTTGCGAGGAACTGGAGGTGCGCTGCGTGTCGGGCATGCAACCGCTCAAGGCACCGACAACGGCCGCGGCGCCGGCTCGAGTCAGAAAATCTCGGCGCGGAATCGATAGAGCCATCCTAGCGGACTCCCGGATGCGGCCTTCAGGGTCTGAAGTGAGTAATGATTGTAGCGCCGTGCGGCCGTTACTCTGTGAAATTTTCTTCCTTCGTCGTCGCATTGATGAAATCGCCGGGTTAGTCGTAGTCGGTTTGGGGGCGGTCGCGTACCTTTCTTGCCGGTTGCGAGCGCGCAGGCAATACTCCTTGCTCATACGCATCCGTTCGGGGCGTACGATTAATCCACAGGCTGCTATGCAAACCCCTGTTAGTCCGGTTGCGAGAGCAAGGCAGTAACTCATGCAAGCTGAATGTCTGCCTTCCGGCAGGCGAACTGACGAGTCGAATTTCTGCTTTTGGCCGGGAAGCGCCTGATTGGCCTCCCGATTCCGGACATTCAGCACAAAACCCGAGAGACGTCGGCAAGGTCGCTTGTTCACAAAGCGGTAATTAAGCATGACCACTCCGGGGGTGACTTACCCCTGCGCTTGCGGCGGAACTTTCATGCTTCCCATGACAATGCGAAAAGCGATAAACACCCACATGCAGGCGTAAGGCCACATATTCGGGTTCGTCGGCGCAATCAGGATAGCGAGGCAGCGGCTCACGAGCTGTGCAAGTCCACGCCGCAACCCGTTGACGGACGTCGGCACACCCGCCAGTTGCGCCAGAAGAAGTATGTAGTGGCGCAACTCCAACGCGACCAGAATGGTCACGATATCTAGCCCGACGGCGTCAAGTACAGGAAGCACGAAGGCTGCCTCTGGGAGCATACAGATGAGCAGGACTCCGACTACTACCAGAAGGAACAGGACTCGGTAAGCGGGCGCCTTGATGAGCGGTGATCGAGTTGCCCGCACGAATGTCGCGACAGTCATCCACGCTGTAACGAGCCAATTCACCGGCCGCTCCTCGCCAGATCTCTAGGTTTCGACGAGTCTACCGTGGTCTGCCGTCGTCCGCTCTTGGGCCGATTGCCGCCCCTTATCCAGTGTAGCGACGTCTGCGGCACTGAATGGACGGCCGCCGCCCCGGCTCTCTACGATCCCGCGCCATGACGCTGAGCCAGTGGCGCTGCCGAGTATGCAGTTTCGACCGCTATCACCGCGTCACTGTGCTGCGCAAATCGGGCGCGCGTTATGAGACGCCGTTCAGCGCCTGCAGCCAGTGCAGCGTGATGTTTCTCAACCCGGCGCAGTTTGCTGCGAACAGCACGGCCGCCCCCAATGTAGAGGCAGCCCAAGCGGTGGTTACACCGATGCGGCGCAAGCCGTGAAGCAGCCCGCGGGCAGCGTCGGCACTGACTGGCTTGCGATGACAGTCAGCGGTTGACCCGCTGCGGCGGACCACGAGCGTCCGCTTTGAAGCACGACGACCCGGCCTGTCATCGCGATTCGCACCCAGGATGTCCGGACTCACTCGGCGACGGTGTTTACGTGGGTGAGGCGACGCAGTGGCCTTCCAAGCCATCGTAGACCGCCTCAGAACGGACTACGACGGGATCGAGCAACCCTAAATCAGATCCATCAAACCTCTTGAGGAGTCGCTATGAACAAATTCACGATCGCCGCCGCAGCTCTGGCAGCGGGCCTACTTGTCCAAACACAGGGCTTTGCGCAAGTCCCAAGCAGCACCACCCCTAGCGCCAGCACGGCCAACCATGCGGGAACGACCTCCGACCCCGAGAAGGAGGCGCGTAAAACCTGGCACGCTGTCATGAGGAATATCCCTCTGCCCGGAACAGGATGCTTTCATGCGCGGTACCCCAACGTCGCTTGGGAGAGTGCGAAATGCGAGGCATCTAAGCCGGACGCCCGTCCCATGGGCGTCAATCGAACGGTCGGAGCGCCGGCGGCGGACGGCGGCGGCGGCAGCGGCGGCACGGGCGACTACGTCGCCAGCGCGCAGGGGCTGATCAGCGCTGCGTATGGAAAATTCTTCGTAAGCGGCGTCACGAACGAAACAAATGCGCCGGGTGCCTTAACTCCCGCGAACCCGTGCGCGCCGGCAGGTACCTGCACACCCATACTCGGTGCGGATGAATACAGTTTGCAGCTCAATACGAACCTCAACTGTACGAGTACGACCCCAGCGAACGAATGCCCTTTCGGCACCTACATCCACACAGCAGCATGCGGTGACTACCCCGGCTGTTTCGTTTGGCAGCAATTCATTTATGCGACGGATTACGACTGCCAGCCCTCCGGGTCGCACTGCGGCACCGCCGGACTCTACAAGCAGTATTGGCTGTTCAGCTGGGTCGGGACCTGTCCGAACGGCTGGAACACAGCCGATAGTGGCGCACAGATAAATTGCTGGAAGAATAGCCAGGTCCTCCCGGTGCCCGTCGATATCCCGGTTACAAACCTTGGCGACGTAATCCTTGCGGGTAGTGCATAGAGTGGCGGCAATGACGAGGTCGCGCTTGAATACGGGGATGATTCCTGGGCCGTTAGCAACACGGACAATTCCGCACCCTGTTGTGAGGGTGGGCTCGATATTGCCTCTGTTTGGAACCAAGCGGAGTTCAATGTCGTTGGCGATGGGGATTTCACGGAAGCGCAATTCAACGTCGGCGCCCAGGTCATCGTGTTGCTCGAGCTATATGATGGATCTCAATCTGCGCCAACGTGTCCTCTTGGAGGCACGACTGGAGAGAGCAACAACATGACCCTGGGCGCGTGTCAGACCGGGGTGTCGAACCCGATATACTGGTATGGATGCAACAATTCGAGTCTGAATATATGTACGGGCTTTGAGATCTCCGGACCGTACATCGAGTTCAGCGAGACCGTCCCTGTTCCGTCCACCCCCTGCACGACGTGCGGAGGCGGGGGAGTTCCGCCTGGACCGCCGCCCCCAATTAAGCAGTGAACTTGGCGTGAATTAATCTGATCTCCGCGCCATCAGCCCACGACAGCACCGCCTTCGGGCGGCGTTTTCGTCTCTGTCCTGCTGCCACTCTCAAGTCGATAAGCAGCCTGCGCTCGTGCGCTGTGAGCGGGATCGGGTTGACCACGACTATGCCGACCTTGAGCAGTATGTCCGCGATCGGGCGAGCGACTTTATCGCACTAATGGAGCTTGCCGTACCGCAGACGCGCCGCGATGAGAATCGTAATCGGCATCCCAGCATTTCCGGCGACTCCAGCGGTTCGCAGGAGCCGTGAGGCCGGCCGCACAAGGCAGTTCACGGTTTTTTGCGCATGCGGTGCACAATGATGGCCGCGAACATCGAGTTGCCCCGCATCCTTGACCATGACTTTGAGGGCGGGGTGCTCTCTTCGTCGCAACTGGCTTTCTGAGGAATTCGCGGTCGCGGAATGGATAGATTGCAGGCTTGTGAATTCGTGCCGGGGAGCGCGAAGATACACCGATTGCCTCTTCGTAAAAATCAACTGTTATTGTCGCGATGCATCAATGGCGAAGTAGGCGTACCCCGATAACAATGGCTTTGGCCAACCTCTCTGACCCATTGATCGTAATTTCTGCGCACTGCACGGGAAATGATCCGTACACCGGCAAAAACGAGATCCGCAATGCGAGCGCGAAATCGTGGACGCTCTTCTGACCAAGGTGGCGAACTTCAGCGGGACCGCAGTCTGGGTGGTCGGAGGCCTTTTTGCCCTGGAGTTCGTCGCCATCTTCATCTACGTCTATCGCACGGGCACCGCGGATAAAGAGGAGGGGCGCGTCGTCTCGCAGCGAACGCGAATGTCCGGCAGCCCGCGTTGCGGCGGTCCCCTTGTTGCCGGGCGGTATTGGTCAAAGAGCAACGTGTTATTCAGCCGCTCCGGCTACATCAGCGAAATGTCCTTGGTCGATGGAACTGCAACGAAGGCCGAGCGCTTGATCGTCTATGGCCTCAAGCTCGCGTTGCTTCTCTTCTGGCTGGCATGGGCCTTCGGCATCCTCACTCTTCTGCCATCGGAGCCGGGAGTTGCGCTGACGGGGTTGCTCATCTGGAGCTACGCTTTGTGGTGCGGAGTCAATATGATCCGCAAGGGCCGAGCCGACGCGCAGCGCAAATTCGCAGAAAGACAGGCCGGGGATGAGCACTGCTGAGCACTTTGCCGGCGTATGCGCGTTATCGAGCAAGTTTATTCTCATCAGGAGTATGTCATGACCGTGCGAAGACCCTCTCAGTCGCTGCTTTTTTGCGCGATCACGCTCTTTGGTGCATCCACCGTTGCCTTCGCCGCGCCGCCGACCGGAGGGGCGGCGGAAGGCCTCGGATCCGCCGACGGGGAACAGTCCGGAACTCGAGCAGTAGTCACGGATCTCAAGCGCGGGGGTGGCACTCTGACTCTGAAGTTCACCATCTACAATGATTCCAGTGTTAGCTTTAGCACCGGCAGCAAGCTCAATGCCGATGGCTATCACGGCTATCGCAACGTCTCCGGTGTACATCTGGTCGATTCGGCCGGCAAGAAAAAATACTTCGCAGTTAAAGACAGCGAAGGCAACTGCGAATGCAGTGATAATATTGATGACGTCGCGCCAAAATCTCAGGTGTCTCTGTGGGTACGGTTTCCGGCGCCCCCCGACAGCGTCGTAAAGGTTGCGGTGCAGATACCACACTTTATTCCGGTCGACGATGTTCCAATCAAATAGCAACTTACCAAGAACGACAGTGCCTCCTAGCATGCCGAGTTGCGGATCGATGATTGCAATGCTGGTAATCGCAATGCCGGCCTACGCGCAAGCGCCGAATGCCGCCCAACAAGGCCACGTTGACGACCTGGTGTTCCATGTGGCGAACCTTGTCTATCGGGTAGACGACGTGGGCGGCAAGACCGAGAGCCTGCAAGTCAAAGAGACGTCCACCGAGGTGCGCATCGATCTGTCGGCCGACGTGCTCTTCGCCTTCGACAAGGCAGACCTTTTGCCCGAGGCGCAACAGAGCCTGTCGCAGGCCGCCGTGATCATCCGCGATAAAGCGAAAGGCACTGTTCGGATCGACGGGTATACGGACGCGAAAGGCTCCGACGCCTACAACCAGCGCCTGTCGGAACGGCGCGCCGCCGCCGTGGAAAACTGGTTCAAAAGCAAAGGGCATCTCAGCGCGGTTTCCTTCGCGGTCAAGGGATTTGGCGCCAAGAATCCGGTGGCGCCGAACAACAGGCCCGATGGCTCGGACGATCCCGATGGCCGTCAGAAAAATCGTCGAGTCGAGATTACGATCACCAAGAGCTGACCAGTGCGCGCCGCCGCGCCGTCCTGGGCTGCAGAGGGGCTGATGCTGATTCGGTGGCACTACTACGGGGGCGCGTTTTTGGCTTCGTCGAACGAATGCGAATTGCGATGCCCGATGAAAAGACTGAACTCGCCTGGCTGAGGAGCATCTTAATCACTGCTCAGGCTTGCAGTCCGCTACAGCAATTAGAATCGTAGGACGGTAGCTATGAAGGTACCCACGTACACTATTCAGTCAGTGTGGTGCATGGCGCTGACATTTGCTGCGTCATCGGGCGCGGACGGAATGCAACCTGGTCCCAGCGCGAGTGTCGGCGGCGAGTCGCCGGCGGGATTTTCAACGACACACACAGGTGACATTCACGATTTCGAGTACCTGATTGGCGCCTGGACAACTCAGCAAAAGCGCTTGAAAGCGCGGGGAGTTGGGAGTTCCGACTGGATTGAGGCGCCTGCCAATCAGCACTGCGCGGTGTCGTATCTAGGTGGTCTCGATATCGTTGAGGACAGTTGGTCTCCGGCCAAAACCCCGTCAGGCCTCTTTCTGTATACATTTAATCCGGGCAAGCAACAGTGGGCGATCCGTTGGGTGAATCCCAAGACGGGCGAGCCAGATCCACCGAGCGTGGGTGGCTTCGCCGGGATGCGCGGCGAATTTTACGGCGAAGACGTGGACAACGGCCGCCCTATCAAGGTTCGGATCATTTGGACGAAGCTTGATCGCGATCACGCGCGGTGGGAGCAGGCGTTTTCATACGACAATCGCACTTGGGAGACGAACTGGATTACCGACTTCACGCGGGGCAATCCGGCGGTGATCTGTCCCAGATCATGAGCGAAACCGATTGAATGCGAGCCGCGGCCCGCGAAGGCGGTGAGATACTTTTCGTTTTGGAAGCAGCGCCAACCTCCAACAGATGACTCGTGACATGATTAATGAGTAGTAGTCCCTCCACTTCCACCAGCCGAATCAAGATCGTACGAAGCGGCTGCCCGTCCCACGGTAAGCGCCTCGTAAGCGCAAGAACCCAAGTCCGGGGACTGGCCCCCCTGATGGGGTTCGCCAGGGGGCAGCCGGCCCTTTAAGCGCTCCGCGCGCGACGCCGCGCGGCTGCCCTGATGCCAATTGCACGGTTTTGTGCGGCACCTTTCAACCGCCTGAGCGCGCGCCCCCAGGTGTCCAGCAGTTGACAGGTTTGGTCGTAGCGGCCAATACTTTTCTACATGGTGAACTATCAAGAACGGTTGGCTCGTTCGTTCGGGCGCTCGTCGATCCGACGCGGCGCGCGATCCCCACCCGCTTCGGCGGACTTCTGGCTGTGCTCTTCTAGACCAATTGAAATATGGGCTCGGTCGTGCGATGGCCCAGGACGTCCTGCCCGCTCCAGCGAAAGCGCCCGCAGCACGGTGAGGCCAATCTGAATGAGCGGTCCGGTACGCGGTACGCGGGCGTGAGCCCGGACCCCCGAGTCAAAGCGTTCGGATGCCGAAAGTGGAGATGGGGGAGTTCCTTCCCGGTTTGCGACGACTAGGCCGGTGGGCTAACCCATTGGTGAGACTAAGGAATTGACCATGCCGAGAACGAGCGCAAAATGCTCTGCGCGAGGCCATATCCACTTTTCCGCGCCCAGCGCTCTAAGGGTCTAAAGTGGGGCTCGCCCGGAAGATTCGCACCTTGCCGAAAGACTTGAAACACAGCTTCGTCTCATCGCTCGCTACGCGCTACGGCGAGCGCTTGAGGAGTTTTCTGTCCAGGCGCCTGCGCAATGGCGCGGACGCGCCAGATCTCGCCCAAGAGGTCTTCCTGCGCCTGATGCGCATCCAGCATCACGAGACAATCCGAAGTCCCGAGGCCTATCTCTTCACTGTCGCAAGCCACGTGCTGCATCAACACACGCTGAAGCAGTCGGCAACGCCTCCATCTCTCGATATCTCGGAGCTCTTCTCGGAGCTGGATCTCACCTCGGGCGATGACCCGGCATCGAAAGCCGACGTCGCCCAACGCATCGAGCGGCTCGAGCGTTCCCTGAAGGAGTTGCCGCCGAAGCTTTCCACGACGCTAATGCTCCACCGATTCGCGGGCTTCTCGATCGAGGAGATCGGTCAACACTTAGGGGTCGCCCGGCCCACCGCAAAGAAGTACCTGGCGCGCGCGCTGACTCATGTTCGCGATGCGCGGGACGGCGCATCGGACAAGGAGGGCTTATGAAAAAGCCCGCAAGTCCCAAGCTCAACCGCCAGATCCTGGATGAGGCGTCGGAGTGGTTCGTCGACTTCCGCGTCGGCGACGTCGATGCGGAAGCGCGGGAGCGCTTTGATGAGTGGCTGCGCCGCTCGCCGGAGCACATCCGTGCGTACTGGGAGATAGCGAAGACCTACGTCGAGCTGCCGCCCCAAGATTCCGTGGGTAAACTCAACACTGAAGAGCTCATCGCGCACGCGTACTCGGGTGCGAACGTCATCACCCTCGATCCCCGTGCGGGTGAGACCCACACGCTGCGTTCTGAAAGTGCCGGTGAGGGATCGAAGGAGGGCGGGACACGCCAATCGCGCTTGCGTCGGCCGTTCTTCGCCGCCGCCTGCGTGGCGTTTGCGCTCGTGATCGCGGGCGCGCTGTGGTGGCAGGTGTACCGCTATCCGCTCTACGCGACCGATATCGGCGAGCGCCGCTCGATCACACTCGCCGACGGCTCGACCGTCGATCTCAACGCTCGCTCGCAACTGCGCGTCGAGTTCACCAACTCCGAGCGGCGTGTCGAGCTCCTGGACGGCCAGGCGCTCTTCCAAGTCGCCAAGGACAAGGCGCGGCCCTTCATCGTGCACTCCGGCGGGGCCACGGTGCGCGCTGTCGGCACGCAGTTTGATGTCTACCGCAAAGACTCCGGCACTACAATCACCGTGCTCGAAGGTCGTGTCGCGGTGTATACAGGCGCACGTACAGCTCAGGCCGACAGCGCCTCGAAATCCGTCGTCCCAGAGTCAGATGTTCCGCCGCAGCACACCCTCGCGAGGGCTTCCAGGAAGAACTCCCACTCCGGCTCTCCCGCTCCAGGGGCTTCCGTCGCTTCTTCTTCCGTCTCCTACCCCGGTCTCGCGGATTCTTCCGGCTCCGCTGAGATCTATCTCGATGCCGGCGAGCAGGTGACGGTCTCGCCGGACGCAGCCGGCACGTTGCTGCCTCAGCACGCGGATATCACCGCCGCGACGGCATGGATGCAGAGGAAGTTGATCTTTGAAGGCTCGAAACTCTCGGACGTTGTGAGTGAGTTCAACCGCTACGATCGCCGGCAGATCGTCATCGAGGATCCCAAGCTCGCCGACTTTCAGATTTCTGGCGTTTACTCCTCGACGGATCCCGCTTCGCTGGTACTTTTCATGAGGGATCAGGGTTTGAAAGTGACGGAGAGTAACAACCAAATTCGGATTGGCGGCTCGACGGAACTCCAGCACGAACACTAGAAAAGCCAGCGAGGCTCACCGCCAAAGCCACACGGACGAGGCGGAGGCGGTGGTGGATGCAGAACTCGTGAGGCGAAACGCCTCACGATGTTTTGGGTCCCGAGGCCTTCTTCTCAGGCAGTCGTTGCTATCTGAAGCGTACAAGGCGCCCTTTGTCGAAGGTCGAGTTGTGCCGACAGGTGATCCTCGATGCACAGCATCCTGAGCCATCGCCCAGTGAGCTCTAACCGAGCTTGGTGGGTACTCGGCATGCTTCTGCGGCCCATTCATTCCGTGCGAAAGAACCACCGGTCAGGGGGGCATGTCCACTTTTCACACGGGACCGCTCTTAGGGTTTTGAAACCACCGCGTAACGCGGCGGTTACGAAAAGCCTCTTGATGGGCGGGAGCGCTTTTATGCGTTTAGGGGTCTTGGCGACTGCTGTCTCTTTGTGTCTCGTGGGCCTCTGTACCGCGCAAACATCTCACGCTTCCATCCGAAAGGATCTGAACGTTCCGGCAGAAGAACTCTCGCCCGCGCTCCAGACTGTGGGAACCACCTACAACTTGCAGGTGCTTTACCCCACCGCGATCGTCAAGGATCTCAGGACTCAGGGCGCTTCCGGCTCACTCACGCCTGAAGAAGCTTTGACTAAAGTCCTCTCCGGAACCGGCCTTTCCTACAAATACCTGGATGCGAACACAGTCACCCTGTTTGCCACAGCCGCGTCAGCAGTAGCCGCTACCGCGACTGGCCAGGACCAGACCAACAGCACGCAGGACAACTCCAAGGAGGCTGGGAAGAAGACTTCCCAGGAGTTTCGCGTGGCTCAGATGGATCAGGGAGCAGATTCGAGCGCTTCTACGGTAGAAAAAAAGGACGAGCAGGCTTCGAACAAGAAGCCTCAAATCGAAGAAGTCATCGTCACCGGCTCGCGCATCAAGCGCGCCGCCGAGGCGGAGACGGTCGAAAACGTCCAGGTGGTCACGGCCCAGGAAATGCAGAAAAGCGGGCAGGAGACGGTGGCCGATTACCTGCGCACGATCTCCTCGAACTTCGGTAACAGCTTCAACGAGTCGTTTTCCAACAGCTTCGCCCCCGGCGCGGCTATGGCCGGATTGCGCGGCTTAAGCGGCAAGGACACGCTCATCCTGATCAACGGCCGGCGGATTACCAACTACGGTCTGTTCCAGAACCTCTCGGACTCGTTCGTTGACCTGAACGTGATCCCGCTGGCCGCCATCGAGCGGATTGAAATTCTCAAGAGCGGCGGTTCGGCCATCTACGGCTCTGACGCGGTCGCCGGGGTGATCAACATCATCCTCAGGGAAAACACCACTGAGCGGGCGCTGGATGTCGGCGGGCGCCTCACCACCGAAGGCGGCGCGGCCGAGCGCGACGCGAACGTGCAAGCGGGCTTTGGCGAGTTCGCCTCGCAGGGCTACAACATCTTTGCTACTGCCAGCGTGTATAAGCGCGACCAGCTTCTGTTCTCGCAACGCGATAATACTGAATCCCAGAACTACACCGGCCTGCCGGACGGCAGCAACCAATGGCACCTGGCGAACCAGTACCCGAGCGTCCCTGGTGCCTTTCCGACCTGCGGCACAAATGGCCTGCCGGGTAGGGTTCAACCGAATGGCTACCTGGGATACGGGCCTGGGTGCTATTACAACGATGCCAGTCAGCTGCCCCTGCTGCCGGGTGCCCAACGCGCCAACCTGACGGCCACCGGCAACCTGCGCCTCGCTGACAGTTGGACGGGCTACAGTGACCTGTTCTATTCCAACGAAGAAACCAGGAGCAACTACACGCCGGCCACGCTCGATCAGTATTCCTTCGTCGTGAACCCGGCCACCGGAGGTGCGAGCTCCATCTCCAACATCCTGCCGGCCAATAGCCCCTACAGCCTGAATGGCCAGCCGACGCCGATCAACTATGCCTTTCAGAGCGTCGGGGGCCGCGCTGAGGAGATCGTCTCCAATACGTACCGGATCACCGTCGGGATAAAGGGGACTTGGGCTGGATGGGATATTGACAGCGGCTACGGGCATTCGGAGAATCACGTTTCAGTTGAGCAGCACAACGCCATCAACGCCGCGAACCTGGTCGCGGAGATCGCCAATGGCTCATTCGACTTCCTGGATCCCGCGCTCACGCCGGCCGCCAATGACGTCCTGCGGATCACCGATACCTACGCTTCCGTCGCCAAGCTCGATACCTTGGATCTTAAGGGCAGCGCGGCGCTGTTCAACCTGCCGGGCGGCCCGGCGAAAATGGCCATAGGCGCCGAAGCGCGCCACGAATCGGTTGACGATCAGCCCGGTCCCGCGGCGGCCGCCGGGCTGGTGTTTAACACCGGAAGTACCAGGGTTGTCGGCAGTCGCGACATCTACTCGGCGTTCGGTGAGTTCGATTTTCCGGTGCTGCCCTCGCTCGACGCCGACATCGCGGCGCGCGAGGAGCACTACAGCGATGTGGGCAACAATCTGCGGCCGCAGGTCACGCTGCGATGGCAACCGCTGCGCGAAATAACGATGCGGGGGGTCTACGCGGACGGCTTCCGCGCGCCCAGCCTGGCTGAGGCCAGCAACAGTTTTTCAGTGGCGCACCAGACCGTGCCCAATCCTCTGAATCCCGCGCAACAAATAAGCCTTGGGTACGTCACCGGCGGCAACCCGCTGGTAAAGCCCGAGACCTCGAAGAACGTGGATCTGGGCATCGTGTTCTCGCCGACGAGCAATTTTGACATCTCTGCGGACTACTACGATATTTTCCTGTACCGGGTGATCTCCCCGAACGCGTCGGCGCAACAGATCGTTGACGACCCGGCGGCTTATCCGGGGCAGCTCATAACTGCCCCCGATGGCGCCATCCTCTATGCCGAGGCGCTGTACACGAATCAATTCGAAATCCACACCTCCGGCGTTGATTTCAATGCCGCCTTCTCCGTCCCGCTGGCGGACGGCAAGCTGAAATTCGCCCTCAACGGGACCTCCGTCAGCAGCTTCATGGTGAAGGATGCGGGCATCTGGTCGAATTACGTGGGCAGCAGCGGCTGGGATTGGGAGTCGCCGATCAGCGGCGGCGGACCGGTGCCACGCTGGAAGGGTTCGCTCTTCGGCGGTTGGGAAAATCACGACTGGGCGGGCGGAGCCACTCTCCGCTATACCGCCGGCTATCAGAATGGGGCGACCCTGGGCGGTTTTGGGACCACGCAGTTGAATGTGGCGTCGTACAACGCGGTCGACCTGAATGCCGAATATCGCGGCCTGCAGAACTGGAGATTCTCGCTGTCGGTCGTCAACCTTTTTAATCGGCAGCCCCCGTACGACAGCGCTCCACTGCTCTTTGGCTTCAACACGCCGTATGACCCCGCGACCTATGATGATCTGGGGCGCATGGTCGATCTGCACGTCACCTATAAGTTCTGAGGCGCCGGCCGAGCGATTCCTTGGGATGCGATCGCTCGGCCAGGGGACCATGGCGCGGTCGAGGGTTCGAGTCCCTCCCTTGCGATTATATTTGCCCGGCGGGGGCCATGTTCCCCAAGCCCGGCAGCCGATCTGATCACAGTAGGCGTGCAACCTCGGCGACGGCGGCACCGCGTCGGATGACGATGCGAGCCTACTTA
>Ga0209420_1000780_pt1 | contig 15920 bp, 15 predicted proteins | sample BlaSpr_A8_OM1_O1_FD_187972 | JGI IMG/M metagenome (GOLD analysis project Ga0209420, IMG submission 187972) | Forest soil microbial communities from Thunder Bay, Ontario, Canada - Black Spruce, Ontario site 2_A8_OM1_O1 (SPAdes) (version 2) | ecosystem: Environmental > Terrestrial > Soil > Boreal... | reverse complement strand
GCCGCAGTACTTCTGCGCAACCACTGCCCGGCAGTTCTCGCACGCCGGCGCTGCGGCTTGCACCAACGCCGGCGCTGCGGCAACCGCGCTGACGAGGACGACGCTATCAGCCGGCGGTGCCGCCGTGTTCATGCGACGTGCGCACTCGATCTCGCGGCGGGCTGGGCCTGGGCGCTAAGCTCGTGCGGATCGAAGTCATCGACGTTGACGATATCCATGACCTTGCGATCGTAGTCGCGCAGCGCCGCAGCTTCGGTTTCCGAGATGATGCCGGCGGCGAGGGCCTGCTGGATGCGTCCGGGCAGGTCAAGCGCCACGACCTTGCCGGTCTTCACGCCATCGACACGGATGCGTTTCTCGAGCGGCTCGAGCTGCACCGCCAGCAGCAGCGCCTCCTGCAGCAGCGCCAGCGGGTTGGAAGGCTCCAGCGTGCGGTAGATGAACTGCCCGAAGCGCTCGCGTGACTGCGAGGGACTGGTCACTAGGTCCGCGACCTTCGTTGCCAGCCGGTCGGCGGGCGCCGAGTAGACGAGTCCGCGCGGGAAGATGAGCGCACGCATGAGGAAGGCGAGCACGCGGTTGGGGAAGTTGCGCAGGAAGCCGTGCAGCTGTTCCTGCGCGTGGTAGAGCAGGTTACGGCAGGCCCACTCGACGATGGGCAGATCCTCTTGCGGGTGCCCCTGGTTCTCGTGGTGCTTGAGCACCATCGAGGCGAGGTACATGCACGAGAGCACATCGCCGAGTCGCGCCGACAGGCCCTCTTTCTTCTTCAGGTAGCCGCCAAGGGCGAGCATCGCCACGTCCACCGCGAATGCGAACGAGGCACTGAAGCGCACGATATGCTGGTAGTAGCGTGCGGTCGCGCCCTGCACCGGTGCGCGCGTGAAGCGCGCCAGCGTCAGCGCCATGACGAACGAGCGCACGGCGTTGGAAATCGTGAAGCCGATGTGGCTGAACAGCGCGCGGTCGAATTCATCGACGCCCTCGCGGCGATCCGGATTGCGCGCGGCGGTCATCTCGCGCAGCACGAACGGATGACAGCGCACGGCACCCTGGCCGAAGATGATGAGATTGCGCGTCAGGAGGTTGGCGCCTTCCACGGTGATCGCCACCGGCACGATCTGGTAGCCGCGCCCCAGGTAGTTCTTGGGTCCCAGGCAGATGCCCTTGCCGCCGTGCACGTCCATCGCATCGTTGGCGACCTGACGGCCCATCTCGGTGACGTGGTACTTGAGCATCGCGGAGGGGACCGAGGGTTTCTCGCCCCCGTCGATCGCGCCGGCGGTCACCGAGCGCGCGGCATCCATGGTGTAGGTGAGCCCGGCCATGCGCGCGATGACCGTCTCGACACCCTCGAACCTGGCCACCGGCAGGTTGAACTGAGTTCGGATGCGCGCGTAGGCGCCCGTGGCCCACACCGCAGCCTTCGCCGCTCCGGTGGTGTTGGAAGGCAGCGAGATGCAGCGCCCGACCGAGAGCTGCTCGACCAGCATGCGCCAGCCGTTGCCGGCCATCGCCACTCCGCCGATGATGCAGTCGAGCGGCACGAACACGTCCTTGCCCTGGATCGGACCGTTCTGGAACGGCACGTTGAGGGGAAAGTGGCGCCGCCCGATGCTCACCCCCGCTGTGTGGCGCGGGATGAGCGCGCAGGTGATGCCGATATCGGTCTTCTCCCCGAGCAGCCGCTCCGGGTCGAACATGCGGAACGCCAGCCCGATGACCGTCGCCACCGGCGCAAGCGTGATGTAGCGCTTGGAGAAATTGAGTTTGAGGCCGAGCACCTCGCGCCCCTGCCACATCCCGCGCATGACGATGCCGGTGTCTGGAATCGAGCCGGCATCGGAGCCGGCGCGCGGCCCGGTGAGCGCGAAGCACGGCACTTCCTCGCCGCGCGCGAGTCGCGGCAGGTAGTGGTTCTTCTGCTCCTCGGTGCCGTAATGGTTCAAAAGCTCCGCCGGCCCGAGCGAGTTGGGCACGGCGACGGTCGAGGAAGCGGTGGCGCTCCTGCTGGAGATCTTGGCCAGCACGCACGAGTGCGCGTAGGCGGAGAACTCGAGACCGCCGTAGCGGCGCGGGATGATCATCGCGAAGAAGCCCTGGGATTTGAGGAACTCCCACACCTGCGGCGGCAGGTCGGCACGCTCGTGCGTGATGTTCCAGTCATCGAGCATGCGACACAGCTCCTCGCACGGCCCGTCGAGGAACGCCTGCTCGGCCGCTGAGAGCTGCGGGGCCTTGGCACCGAGAAGCTTCTGCCAGCGCGGCGCACCGGTGAACAGCTCCCCGTCCCACCACACCGTACCGGCCTCGAGCGCCTCCTTCTCCGTCTGCGACATCGATGGCAGCCGCCGCAGGTAGGTCTTCATGAACGGGCGCGTGATCAGCGCCTTGCGCAGGGGCCGCAGGTTCAACAGCCACAGCCCCGCCAGCAGCACCCACAGAAACCCCTTCCACAGTCCCGCCGGTGCGCCGTTCTCGCCGAGTATGGTGTAGGCGGCGAGCAGCACCGTAAATGTCACGGTAAAGGCCAGCAGCGAGAGGCGGCGGTAGGCGAGGAACAGTACCGCGGCGATGAACACCAGCGTGATCAGGCCGCCAGTCTGGGTGAGCGCGTAGGCGATCGCCACGAGCAGGATCAGGAAGAGGACCGCAGCCAACATCTAGACATCCTCCATGCCGCGCGCGCACGCGCCACTATAGTCTTAGCCGAGCAGGTTCTTCACACCGTCGCGTTCCTCGCGCAGCTCGGCGAGCGTCAGCTCCATGCGCTTGCGGCTGAATTCATCCACGGCGAGGCCCGGCACGATCTGGTAGTCGCCGTTGCTGACTGTGACCGGGTACGAGTAGATAACGCCTTCGGCGATGCCGTAGCTGCCGTCCGACGGCACCGCCATGCTGGCCCAGTCGCCCGGCGCGGTGCCGTGCACCCAGGTGTGCACGTGGTCGATGGCGGCCGAGGCCGCCGAGGCGGCCGAGGAGGCGCCGCGCGCCTTGATCACCGCCGCGCCGCGCTGCTGCACGGTCGGAATGAAACTCTGCTCGATCCATTTCTGCTCCACCAGCGACCTGGCGGGCTTGCCGCCGACCTCGGCGTGCGAGAGGTCCGGGTACTGGGTCGCGGAGTGATTGCCCCAGATGGTCATGCGCCGGATGTCACTCACGTGCGTGCCGGTCTTGTGCGCCAGCTGCGAGAGTGCGCGGTTGTGATCAAGACGGGTCATCGCGGTGAAGTTGCGGGGATCCAGATCGCGCGCGTTGGCCCGCGCGATGAGCGAGTTGGTGTTGGCCGGATTGCCTACCACCAGCACCCGCACCCTGCGGTCGGCGACTTCGTTCAGTGCCTTGCCCTGCGCTGAGAAAATCTGCGCGTTGGCGAGCAGCAGGTCCTTGCGCTCCATGCCGGGCCCGCGCGGGCGCGCGCCGACCAGCAGTGCCACCTGGCAGTCGCGAAAGGCGAGCTTCGCATCATCGCTCGCCACCACCTTGTTCAAGGTGGGGAAGGCGCAGTCCTCGAGCTCCATCACGACCCCGTTGAGCGCACCGAGTGCGGGGGTGATTTCCAGCAGGTGCAGGTTGATGGGGGTGTCGGGGCCGAGCAGGGCACCGCTGGCGACACGGAAGGCGAGGGCATACCCGATCTGACCGGCGGCTCCGGTGATCGCAACGTTGACGGCAGCTTTCATGGCGGGAGTTTCGTCTGCGGCAAAAGAGCCGCGAATTCTAGCGTGTGACGGGCGGGCGCCCCTAGCTTGGGGCCTGCGCGGCGCGCTCCGCACTCAAACCCCAGCGGCCTCAGGTCTCTCAAACGCCGTGCCAGAAGGGCGAGAAGGCCCCGGATGGGGCGATTTGGCCCCTCCGGGCAGACCCATAGCTCCCGCGGCCGCTTCAGAAAGACATGTTAGTGCAGTAGCTTGACACTAGGGTAGTGTACTAGTAGAGTACAACACTAAGGAAAGCAGAGATCCCTTCACAGACCGACCCACCCAGGAGATGACCATGAACACTTTCATCAGCACGCTGTACCGAGACCTCACCTGCGCCGCGGCCGCCATTCTGATCACGTTCGTGATGAGTGCCGGCTTAGTGCAGTCCACCAACGCCGCCCCCGGGGCTCATGCGCTCGTCAGCGCCGCCGTGACCGGGCAGCCCCGCCAGCTCTGAGGGGTGCCTCAGCCCAACCACCCACGGAGAGCAAGACCATGAACACCCTCCTCACCACCCTGTACCGCGATGTCGCCTGCGGCACCGGGGCCGTCCTGATCACCCTGCTGCTCGGCCTGAGCTTCGTGCAGTCGACCTCCGTTCCGCCGGGCATGCATGCGCATAGTTTTGTCGCAGTGCAGTCTCCGCACGCCTGGTTTGGCCAGCCCGAGCCGGCCGTTTTGGTAGATTAGTTGGCTAACCCTCCCTTACAGACGCCGTGCTAACGATCATGGATCCGCAGTGGAATGACAGCCTGCCGATTTACCGGCAACTGCGGGACCGGGTGGTCGCGATGATCCTGGAGGGCGTGCTGAAGGAGGGCGACCCGCTGCCCTCGGTGCGCAGTGTCGCCGCGGACTTTCGCGTCAACCCGCTCACGGTGCTCAAAGGCTACCAGCAGCTCGTCGATGAGCAGCTGGTGGAAAAGCGGCGCGGCCGCGGGATGTTCGTGAGCTCGGGCGCGCAGAAGGCGCTGATGAAGGATGAGCGCCAGCGCTTCCTCGAGGACGAGTGGCCGAAGGTGTACGCCACCATCCAGCGCCTCGGGCTGTCGCAGGACGAATTGCAGCGGGCCGGCAAGTCGGCTCCTGCCACGCCATGGCCCACGGCCAACACTTCCGCACCGGCAGGTGACGAAGATGACAGCAGTAATTGAAGCGCGCGGCTTGTCGAAGAGCTACGGCTCAGCGCGCGCGCTGGATAACGTGAGTTTCACGGTCGGCAGCGGCCGCATCGTCGGCCTAATCGGCCCGAACGGCGCCGGCAAGACCACCGCCCTCAAGGCCATCCTGGGTCTCACCCCCTTCACCGGCGAGCTCTCCGTGCTCGGGCTCGATCCGCGCAGCCAGCGAGATGAGCTGATGCGCGAGGTGTGCTTCATGGCCGACGTCGCGGTGCTGCCGCGCTGGCTGCGGGTCAGCCAGGCGCTGGATTACTGCAGCGGGGTGCACCCGCGCTTCGAGCGCAGCATCGCGCAGGACTTTCTCGCCAAGACCGACATCGGCATGCACAGCCGCGTGCGCCAGCTTTCCAAGGGCATGGTGACGCAGCTGCACCTCGCGCTGATCATGGCGATCGATGCGCGCTTGCTGGTGCTCGACGAGCCCACCCTGGGACTTGATCTGCTGTACCGGCGCAAGTTCTACGACACGCTGGTGAATGACTATTTCGACAAGCAGCGCACCATCCTCCTCACGACGCACCAGGTGGAGGAGGTCGAGAACCTGTTCACCGACGTAATTTTCGTGAACCACGGACACGTCGCGCTGGCCTCCCCGGTCGAGGAACTCGGCGCGCGCTATCAGCAGCTGACCTTAAGTGCCGAAGCGGCTCCGCGGGCGCGCGCCCTGCAGCCCTTCTACGAGCGCGAACTGTTCGGGCGGGTGGCGATGTTCTTCGAGGGCCGCTCGGCCGCCGAGCTCGGCAGCTACGGCGAGCTGCGCACGCCTTCGATCGCCGACCTGTTCGTCGCCAAGATGCAAAGGACCGCCAGCCCATGAACAGCACCTATGCAGAAGCCGCCGCCAGCCCGCTGCCTGCGGTCAACGCCCGGCCGCGCGGCACGACTCTGCTCACCCTGGTGCGACGCGAGTTCTGGGAACATCGCGCGCTTTGGATCGCCCCGCTCATCGCGGCGCTGTTGCTGGTGGTGTGCGCGACGATCGGAACGTTTCATATGGATCTCGACGACTCCCGGCACCTCACCGAGCCGCAGGACCGGGTGGCGCTGTTCACGGTCATGCAATGGGTAGTGGCGGGTGTGCTGTACGTGGTGGCCGTCGTGGTGCTGAGCTTCTACCTGTTGGATTGCCTCTACGCCGAGCGCAAGGACCGCAGCATCCTGTTCTGGAAGTCTATGCCGGTCTCCGATGGCATGACCGTATGGTCCAAGTGCCTGGTGGCGTTCGTGGTGGTGCCGCTCGGGGTGTACCTGCTGGCGATCGTCGCGGGGTTTCTCTTCTCCGGCATCCTCGCCGCGCGCCTCGCTCTGGCCGGTGCCGCGCCGATCCTCGGCTGGGATACGCTCGAGTGGCTCAGGTCCGAGCTTGCGATGCTCCTGATCGTCATCCTGGGGGTACTGTGGTACGCCCCGATCGGGGCCTGCCTGCTCTTGCTGTCGGCCTGGGCCCGCCGCGTTCCCTTCCTGTGGGCGATGCTGCCCCCGGTCGTGGCGCCGCTGCTCGAGCTCATCGCCTTCGGCACGCACCACATCTGGAACTTCGAGCTGCAGCGCACGGCTGGCATCTGGTGGACGCTCGGAATCGCGCACACACACATCTTCTCGCACCACGGCGTGCGGCCGCTCGGCACGCTGCTCGCGGAGGCCGATTTCGGCGCGGCCTTCAGCGACAGCGGCCTGTGGCTGGGAGTGGTGTTCACGGCCGCGGCGGTGTTTGCCGCGACCCGCATCCGCCGCTACCGCGACGACACCTGAGCTTCACCGCGCTGCTGCCGGCGCGCGCTCGCTCCTGCCGCATTAACCGCGCGCCGCGGATCGCGCTTATCATCAGCGCAACCGTGATTGGCCGGGCGCCGGTCGCGGATGATCTAATGCATGCTCAGGGAGGCCTTCCATGTTCGACCGCCGCAGCGGGCCGCCGGCCCACACGCCTGGCCGCGTGAGCGAGCCTGCGAACACGTACCGCGCTGATGCCAGCGCGTGACGGCGATGGATTTGTGCGGTTCGCCGCGCCTGTGCACGCCAGGCGCTGATCTTCGCCGTCCGACACCCGCATGGCCCTCGAGGTAAGCCGCACCAAAGAAGAGCTGCAGCTCGGGCTCGCCGGCGAGTGGGGCATGCGGGAATTCCAATCGCTCGAGGCGCAGCTCACCGCGCTCGACCTCGCCGGCGTACACCGCGTGGCTATCCACGCGCGCGGGCTCACGGCGCTCGACCTGTCCGGCGCCTGGGCATTGCGCCAGTTCGTGCAGCGCGCGCAGGGGGCAGGCGTCACGGTGTCATTCGAAGGATCCCCTCCGGATCAGCTGCGCCTGGTGGAGGAGACGCTGAAACCTGCCGCCGCGCAGCCGGGCGCGCCGAGCCCTGCCACCCCGGGCCCGGATCCCGAGACACGGGCGCTCGAGGCCATCGGTCGCGAGGCGGTCGCCGCGGGACGCGACGTGGTGGACGGGCTCGCCTTTCTCGGCCGCGCCAGTGTCACCTTGCTGGCGAGTCTGCGGCGGCTAAAGAGCCTGCGGCTGACCTCGGTCGCCCGACACGTGTACGACACCGGCATCACGGCCATGCCGATCGTGGCGCTCATCGCCTTTCTCATCAGCGTCATCATCGCCTACATGAGCGCACAGCAGCTGCGTGGACTGGGCGTCGACATCTACGTCGTCGACCTCGTCACGATCGGCGTACTGCGCGAGCTTGGGGTGCTGCTCACCTCCATCATCGTCGCGGGTCGTTCGGGAAGCGCGTTTGCCGCCGAGATCGGCTCGATGAAGCTCAACGAGGAAGTCGATGCCCTGGTTGCCACCGGGGTCGACCCGTTCGAGGTGCTGGTGATACCGCGCGTGCTCGGTCTCACGATCGCCCTGCCGCTCTTGACGATCGTCGCCGATCTCATCGGGCTCAGCGGCGGGGCACTGCTGTGCCGCTACCTGCTCGACATGCCGTTAAGCCAGTATGTCACCCGCGCGAGCGCGGCGATCTCACCCACGACCTTCTGGGTCGGCCTGATCAAGGCGCCGGTGTTTGCGCTGCTCATCGCGCTGGCGGGCTGTTATCACGGCCTGCAGGTGCGCAGCTCCTCGCGCGAGCTCGGGCACCAGGTCACCGTGGCGGTGGTGCAGGCGATCTTCCTGGTGATCCTCGCCGACGCGCTGTTTGCAGTGCTGTTCCTGAAGATGAACATCTGATGCAGTACCCGATACTCGAGGTGCGCGGTCTGGTGAACCGTTTCGGCAACCAGCTGGTCCACGACGGGCTCGACATGGAGGTCGTCAGGGACGAGGTATTCGGCATCGTCGGCGGATCGGGGTCGGGCAAGTCGGTGCTGCTGCGGAGCATCCTCGGGCTGCAGCGCCCCGAGGCGGGCGTGGTGCGCATCGACGGCCAGGACATCACCCGCCTGAGCGCCGCGCAGCTGCGGCCCATCAAGTTCGGCTACGGAGTCGCCTTCCAGGAGGGGGCGCTGTATTCGGGGCTGACGGTATTGCAGAACGTGCAGCTGCCGATCATCGAGTATCTGGACCTTCCCCGTCGCGCGCTCGATGAGCTGGCGCTCCTGAAGATCCGCCTGGTGGGGCTGCCGGCGGACGCCGCCGGCAAGTACCCCGCGCAGCTGTCCGGTGGCATGGTGAAGCGTGTGGCGGTGGCGCGGGCGCTGGCGCTCGATCCGGCGCTGCTGTTTCTCGATGAGCCCACCTCGGGGCTCGACCCGGTGAGCGCCGCGGCGTTCGATGAGCTGGTGCTGTACCTGCAGAAGCAGCTCAAGCTGACGATTGTCATGATCACGCATGATCTGGACAGCATCTTCCGTACCTGCAATCGTGTCGGGGTGATCGTGGACCGCCGCATGGAATCAGACACCCTGGAGCGCATCGTCGAGCACCCGAACCCGTGGATCCAGGCCTACTTTCACGGCGAGCGGGCGCGTGCCCGGCTCGCGGGAGCCCAGCATGGAGCGTGAGGCCAATTACGCCGCAGTCGGCGCGTTCGTACTGGTCGTGGCCCTGGTCGGGGCCCTGTTCGTCTACTGGTACTCCGACAGCCGCGAGCACCGCAACTACAACCGCTACGAGATCTACTTCAGCGGCACCGTCAGCGGGCTCGACCGCGGCGCCGCCGTACGCTACCTCGGCGTCGGCGTGGGCCGCGTGGTCGAGACGCGTATCGACCCGCGCGATTCCAGCCGCGTGCAGGTGATCGTCGACATCGATTCGCGCACGCCGGTCTCCGCCAACACCATCGCCGAGCTGCAGCTGCAGGGGATCACCGGTCTTTTGTACATCGACCTGAGCGAGGACCGCGACAACAAGCGCACCGCGCCGGAGGTGGCGAGTCTGGAGTACCCGGTGATCCGTGCAGCCCCCTCGCGCTTCGATGTCTTCCTGTCGAGCCTGCCGGAGCTGGTGGCCGCGGCGGGCGACGTGGCGAAGCGCGCCGACCGTCTGCTCAACGATGGCACCCTGGCGGCCGTATCCGCTGCGGTCGGCAACCTGAACAAGGCGAGCAGCGGCCTGCCGCAGACCCTGCACGATCTGAACGCGCTGATCGGCGAGCTGCGCGGCGCCAGCACCGAGCTGACCGCCTCCGCACGCAGCGCCCACGGCCTGATCGATTCGGTGGACCCGGAGGTGCGCGCCGCGGCGCAGCGCCTGCACGCGATCGCCAGCAATCTCGAGGATGCGAGCAGTCAGCTGGACAAGGTGATCGTGGAGAACCGCCAGGACATACGCTCGTTCGCGCGCGACGGACTGCCCGAGATCGAGCGCTTCGTGCGCGAGGGGCGCGCGGCGGCGCAGGATATCCGCGCGCTCTCGAGCAGCCTGCGCGAGAATCCGACGCAACTGCTCTATCAGACGCCTGAGCGCGGTGTGGAGATTCCACGGTGAGATCGCCCCCGGCCTCCCTGCACGCCTTGCTGCTGCCGTGCCTGCTGCTGAGTGGCTGTGCGGGGCTGTTTCACAGCGACGCGCAGCCTGAGCAGACCTATTACCTGCGCGCGGCGGCTGCCGAGGCGAGTGCGGCCAGCACCGGCGGCGCAGCGAACGGTGCCGGCAGCGGCACGGCAACCCCGGCGACGGGGTTGTCGCTGCGCGTCGGGCATATCAGCGCGGCGCCAGGCCTTGAATCCGTGCACATCATGCTCGTGCAGCCGGATCACCGCATGAACTTCTATTCCGGCAGCCGCTGGCCCGCTGCGGCTCCGGAGGTGATCGAGGCCCTCGCCGTGCAGACCCTGCGCGCCTCGGGAGCGTGGAGTTCAGTGGAGGATTCCGCCAGTCCGTTTCCATCCGAGTACCTGCTGCAGGTCACGCTGCGGCGCTTCGAGGCCGACTACAGCGGCGGGGCGGCCGCAGCGCCGGTCGTGCAGGTGGTGCTCGACTGCATCATCGGCCGACGCGAGGGGCGCGAGGTGCTCGCCACTTTCATCGCCTCTGCCAGTGCACCGGCTGCGGCCAATCGCCTCACCGACGTGGTTGCCGCCTTCGAGCAGGCCACCACCACCGCGCTCGCGCAGCTGGCGCAGCAGTCCTCGCAGGCGGCACACGCCGACGCGCAGCAGCGTTCTGCTCAGAACGCCGCGAACCCGGACGCCTCCATCAGGCGGTAGAGCCAGTAATCCGACTGGGCCGGATTGGCGAACACGGCGAAGTCGGCCGTGTACTCGATGCCCAGCCCCGCGCGGTTTCCCCACAGTGTCTCGAAATACCCGAGCGCCTGCTGTGCCAGCGGGGCCGCGCGCGCAGCTTCGATGGCCGCGTCCGCCTCGAGGTTGTAGTCGCCGAGGCTACGGCGCGTGAGCTGCGCCGAACCGAGCAGCAGCCAGGCGCGCTGCGGCCCGTAGATCATGACCAGCCCATCGTGGAAGCGCTCGCCGTGGGTGCGGTACCAGCGCACGTGGATGGCGCCGCCGCTGCGCGACATCAGCTCGCTCGCCACCACCTGGTTGGGAATGCCGGCCGCCCCGCCGCTCATCTGCGCCTCGTTCGGATCGAGAATCACCCGCACACCGATACCGCGCCGCGCCGCCGCCAGCAGCGCTTCGATCACGGCGCGGTCGGCAATCCGGTACATCGCAACATCGATCGCGTCGGTCGCGGTCGCCGCATCCAGCTGCGCGATGAGCTGCGCGCCGATGGCGCCCTCGGTCAGTACCTGCACCGTGGTGGTCGACTGCGCTGCGCTCGCGGCGGCGGCCGGCGCGCAGTCCGCGTGCGCGCCGTACGCCTCACTCGATCCCTGCCAGCCGGAGAACCGTGCCACCGCCAGCTCGCTTGCCAGCAGGGACTGCAGCGCGCCGCCGCCGACGCGCGTCGCGAGATTCGACCAGGCGCTCTGGCTGTCTAGAGGGCTCGCCGAGCCGATGACCGCGGCCAGGCCGCCGCGCCCGTCGTCCGCGATGATGAGCTTGCGGGCGTTGGCCTTGAAATTCAGGCGCCGCGGGGCGGTGCGGCCGCTCAGCCGCCAAAGGCTCGAGTAGAGGAGGTTGGAGTCGCGCAGGCTGTCAAGGTCGGTGGCCACGAGCTCGACGCCCGCCGCGCGCAACTGCTGCAGCTCCGGCGCAGGCGCGGACTCGCCGCCGCCGCTGGCCGCATCGCTGATGAACAGGATGTTAAGGTCAGGCCGGGTGCGGCGCTGCTCGAGCAGCGCCTGCGTCAGCTCGGCAGCGATGCGCCGTTGCGGCTCGGCCGCGACTGCCGCGCCGCCAAAGGCGGCGTAGTCGAGCACGATGAAGCGGCGTGCGCCGCGCACCAGTTCCAGCACGCTGTCGAAAATGCCCTGGCTCACCGTCGCGCGGCCGAACGCATCCGCAGCGCTGATGTCGGCGATGAATGCCACCTCGTCCGCCGCCAGCGCGCACACGGGGGAGGCCACGTGCAGGCCGGCGGGCAGGGGCTTGTGGGCCTGCCGCCAGGCCGTCCCGATCCAGGCGGCGAGGAGACACAGCACCAGGATCCGCCGCCAGCGCACCTTCATGAGGCCGGCTCAGCGGGCCGTTCAGGCCGAGCGGGAGGCGGCCTCGTCGGCGTCGCGCAAAAGATGCGCGAAGGGGGCGGCGCCGCCGCCCTGCGTACCGAGCAGCGCCAGCAGATCCTCGGCGGTGCACGGCTCGCCGAACAGGCGTCCCTGCCCATAGTGGCAGCCGTTGTCGCGCAGGAACTGCAGCTGACGCCGCGACTCGACGCCCTCGGCGATGACTTCCATCCCGAGGCTGCGTCCCATCTCGATGATGGTGCGCACGATGGTGGCATCGCCGGCATCGTCGGTCGCATCGCGCACAAAGGACTGGTCGATCTTCAGGGTGCCGATCGGAAACTGCTGCAGGGCAGACAGCGATGAGTAGCCGGTGCCGAAATCGTCGATCGAAAGGTGCAGGCCCATCGCATACAGCTCATCGAGCAGGCGCACCGTGCGCTGCGGATCGGCCATCAGCGTCGTTTCGGTGATCTCGAGCTCAAAGGCGGTCGGGGAGACGTGGTGGCGGCGGAACACGGAGCGGCAGCGCAGAATGAAGCTCGCCTGGCGCAGCTGCTTCAGCGACAGGTTGAGTGAGATGCGGCCCGGATCGCCACCGCGGCTCTGCATGTGGCGGTAGTCGAGGCACACGCGGTTCAGTACCCACTCACCGATATCGAGGATGAGGTTGGTTTCCTCGGCGAGCGGTATGAAGTGCGAGGGCGGGATGTCGCCGTGCCCGGGCAGGCGCCAGCGCAGCAGTGCCTCTGCGCCGATGATGCGGCCGGTGCGCAGGTCGACCTTGGGCTGATACTTGATCTCCAGCTCGTCGCGCTCGAGCGCGCGCCGCAGCTTGCTCTTGAGCATCAGCCGCTCGACCGCGGCCGCGTTCATCTCCGGAGAATAGAAGGCGAAGGTATTGCCGCCGTTCTGCTTGGAGTAGTACATCGCCGCATCGGCGTTCCGGATCAGGTCGATGACGTTCTCGGCATCGCGCGGACAGAAGGCGATGCCGATGCTGGCGGTGAGGAACACCTCGTGCTGGTTCAGCTGGAACGGTCGGCATATGTCGGTCAGAACCCCGCGCGCCAGCTGCGCGATCGGACCGCGGTTGTCGGCATCCGCCGCCAGGCCATCGACGAACAGCGCGAACTCATCCCCGGCGAGGCGCCCGACCACGGTCTCCTTGGGCACCGAGCGGGTCAGCCGCTCGGCCAGCACCTCCAGCACGCGATCGCCGGCGCCGTGGCCGAAGGTGTCGTTCACTTCCTTGAAGCGGTCCATGTCCAGGTACAGCACCGCCACGACCTGGCCGCTGCGCAGGGCGCGCGCGATGGTCTGCTGCAGCACGTGGTGGAACTGCATTCGGTTGGGGATCTTGGTCAGCGCATCGTAGCGGGCGAGATAACGGATGCGGCGCTCGGCGCGCTTGCGGTCCGTGATGTTGCGCGCCACGAAGATGTTGCCCTGGAACTGCGGGTCGTCGCTGTCGATGCGCGAGCCGGTGAAGGACACCGGGATGGTCTGACCGCTGCGCGTGCGCACCACCGTCTCGCGCGTTTCCTGCGCCGCCTGCAGCAGGTCGAATTCGGCGCGCTCCTGCTCCTCGAGCACCGCGAGGATGCCGCGGCCGAGCAGCTCCTCCTCGCTGTAGCCGAGCAGCTTGCAGGCCGCGCTGTTGGCAAGCTTGATGACCCCGTCCGGAGAGGTGACGAACACCGCATCGGTCATGCTGTTGAGCACGCTGTGCAGGTAGTCCTTGTTGACGGTGGAGTAGCGCAAGCGCGCACGCATGCGCTCGAGTGCCTGGCTCAGATCGCTCAGCGCCTCGCGCCGCTGCACTTCGAACGGGCGGGTGTAATCGCCCAGGCCGATGCGATCGGCGCTCTTGATGAGCGAGTCCAACGGGCGCTGCAGTCGATTCACCGCCCGCCACACCAGCAGCGCGGCGCCCAGGGCGCCGGCGGCTGCAGCAACCAGCGCCAGCCACCAGGTGAAGCGCGTGCGTACCAGGGTGTCGGCGTCGAGCCGGCCGGCTATGCCCACTCCCGGCACCGCCGCCGCCTGGCGCAGCACCACCGTGAGGTTCGCCAGCGTCTCGGGGGTCACCGCGCCCGGGATGTTCTCGACCAAGCTGCGCACCGGGGCGCTCGCCTGGGTGGTGAGCGTGCCAGGGGCCGCCGCCGTGCCGGTGTGCCAGCTGAACAGGCTCTGCCCCGTACGTGAGGTCACGCTGATCGCCGCCACCGTGTCGTCGTCGATGAACGGCTGCAGCCGCCGTGTCAGGCCGCTCACGTCACTGGCGCGCACGGCACCGGCGATTGAATCGGCGGCGTGCGCGGCGATGCTGCGGGCGCGGGCCTGCAGCTCCGGATCGACTCGCTCACGGGCGGCCCGCTCGGCCAGTGTCGCGAGCGAGCGGGTGTCGGCGGCGTGGCGCGCGAAAAGCAAGAGCGCGACCGTGGCCGCTGCGAGCAGCACCACGATGAAGGTTGCTCCTGCGTATTTTAACTTAAAGCTGCTGGCGGTCACGGTTACACCGCGGGGGCCGCGCGTGCCCTGGCGGGTGATCCCCTTTATATATGGGGATTCATATTAACCGCCGCTGAGCGCTTAAGGCTACAACGGCCTTAAACGCGCCCGCGCGCTCAGCCGCCGGACCAGACCTTCTTGATGTGGCCGAGCATCAGCCCGCGCATGGTCGACATGGGATCGTCCGTGGCGGCGAAAATGGGTGGCCGGCGCCGCAGCAATTGCCAGTTTTCACTGCGCAGCACCTGGCGCAGGAACTCGATGTTGCGGTCGATCGCCTCCATGTAGGGGTTGCTGCCGCCATACAGGATCTCGAGGTAGCGGTAGGCGGCGCGGAAATCGCCGTCGAGGCGCTTGGCGCGCACATCGCTCACGAACTCCGGCGTCTGACGCAGCAGATCCAGTCCCGAGGCGTACTTGACCTGCGGGTAGCCCTCACTGAAGGGCAGCGCCACGCCGCCGAGCACAAATTCCGCGTACAGACGGTCGCGGCATTTCTCAAGATAACAGCGGTCGGCCATCTGGGCGATCATGTCGGCGGTGCCGAGCAGGTGACCGACGACGATGTCGCGCGGATCGGATACCTTCGCCTCGATGTTGGCGAACGGGACCTCATAACCGGTGAAATGGATGATTTCGCGCGCGACCGGTACCCAGGCACCCAGACCGATCACCGGCAGGTATTCCTCGAGAAAGCGCGCGCCGCGTGACACGTGGGTGCGGGTGAATTCCGCGCCGTTGCATTCGCGGTCATCGGCGCGCCGCAGATACCCTACGTCGTGGAACAGCCCGGTGATCACGCCGATCATCGCGCGTGTCCCGCCCAGACGATCAGGCTCCTCCTGCTGGCGCTCGTAGCCGACCAGCAGGCGCGCCAGCGCGAGTGTGATATCGAGGGTGTGCTGGCGATCGTGGTACACGGTGTCAACACCGTGCCAGCCGGGGACCTCACCGGCGAACAGGCGCTCGAAATGCGCGAACGCCTGGTTCAAAGGATCGAGCGACAGTCCGGGCCAGGTCGGCCGGTACAGCGTTTCCACGGCGGCGAGCACCGCCTGGGGCGAGCTCACCTGAACGCTGTTGGTGACGTCGAAATCGCTGCGCCGTGTGTTGGTCATTGTTGATCGATGGGCATCCGCGCCGCGCTCCTTCCCTTGGGAGCCGCCTTGCCTAGCTTAATCTTCAGTGTAGGTAGTTCCACCGGTCTGGCGCCGCGACACGGCGCACATTTTGCCCTGCCAGGCTCATGCCGCACACTGGTTTGACATTGCACGCGGCGCGGCGCCTCTTCAGTAGATTCGCAGCCCGCCGTACTTGCGGCGGATATGCCGGTCAAGCACCACCAGGCCGAGCGCAAAGCCTGCGCCGAGCCCGATGAGTGCCGCGCCGAGCACCCAGGGCCACAAACGGTGCGGGCGCTCGTCAGCGGCCGCGAACAGACCGGCCGCGGCGGCGCCAGCGGGGTCTTCGCCGCCTGCAACCGCAGCGGGCGGCACGGCTGGCGCCGCGCTGGAGCGCGGCGCGGTGAGCTGCGCCTGCAGGCGGCTCGCGT
>Ga0209420_1000778_pt1 | contig 15933 bp, 14 predicted proteins | sample BlaSpr_A8_OM1_O1_FD_187972 | JGI IMG/M metagenome (GOLD analysis project Ga0209420, IMG submission 187972) | Forest soil microbial communities from Thunder Bay, Ontario, Canada - Black Spruce, Ontario site 2_A8_OM1_O1 (SPAdes) (version 2) | ecosystem: Environmental > Terrestrial > Soil > Boreal... | reverse complement strand
TGCGCGCTGCCCGTGGCAGCAAGCTTGCTGGCACGATTCGCCGCCGTGGCCGCCGTAAATGCGATCTCGTACTGCCCCCCAGCATCGTGCAGCCCGGCGAGGACGAATCCAAGGCTCGCCTGGTCGGCTGCGGTCGCGGCGGGGTGAGTGAGTGCGGCCTGCAGCCTCGCAATAAGCGCAGCGTCGTTGGATGCGCTGAGTCGCGCATAGCGCGCCAGCGCCTCAAAGGCGTGCGGCTCGAGCGTCAGCATCCGCTCATATACACCGCGCGCCGCCTCGCGCTGCCCCAGGTCCTCATGCAAATTGGCGAGGTTCTGCAGAGCCGGCAAATAGTTCGGGTTAAGCGCCAGCGCTGCGCGCAGTTCGCGCTCCGCCGCCGCGTCCTGGCGCAGACAGTCGGTGTAAATCACCCCGCGGTTCAGATGCACCTCTTCCGGTCGGCTGATCCCCGCGCGCAACGCTTGGGCGTAGGATTCGAGCGCCGCGTCGAACTGGCGCAATTGTCGCTGCAGGCGACCCAAGTTGTACCAGCAGTCCGCCAGCTGCGGCCAGCGGGCGAGCAGGCGCTGGTAGGCCGCAACCGCCTGCGGCAGTTTGCCCTGAGCGGAGAGTCGCTGCGCCTCGCGCACCTGAGCCGCGACGGTTTCCGAAGGGGTCATCACGCCCTACTAGAGCCTGTTACGCCCACACACAGGGCGCCGCCGTGCGGCCGACGCGCGCCGCACTAGCGTGACCACATGCGCAAGAGATTGGCAATGACGTATTCGAGCTGCGTGCGATTGCGCCAGTCCATTTTCAGCCCTTCCAGTGCCCGCACCTCGTTGAGTGCGTACAGCAGCTCGCGCTGCCACTCGTCGGGGATCTGGCTTTCGATGAACGTGATCATGACAAGACGCGCACCCGATCTGACGGGCACCACCTGGTGCACGTGAGTTGACGGATAGAACACGGCGGAGCCGGCGTTGCCTTTGATTCGTATGACTTCCGTACCGAGGTGAATCAGCAGCTCGCCGCCCTCATAGTCGGCAGGATTCGCGATGAACATCGTGCACGAAACGTCCGAGCGCAGCGGTTGCGGACCCATGGGAAGGAACGCCGAGTCAATGTGCGCGCCATACTTCATGCCGACTTCGTAGCGGCACAGCGTGGGCACCGCAACCCGCTGTGGAAAAGCAAAATTCTTGGCGTCTTCGCAGCGCTGCAGCGCGCCAAGAGCGATCTGCCCGGCTTGGCGTGCCAGCGGGTCGTTGGCATCGCCGATGACATTGTCCTTCGTGACGTTGTGGGGATTGGAGTGTTTGCCGTCGATGAACTTTGCCTGACGAGCAATCTCCGTAAGGGTCTGCACCTCCGCGGGAGCGAAGAAGTTCTCTACTTGGAGGAACATTGCCGATCCGTCAGTGCTCGATGGGACCACAAGTATAGAGCCCGGCCCGGGCGTTGCCAGTGGGCCGCCGCGGCCGGCGCTGTGCATCTGCGGGCTGCTCAGCGCTCAGTCACTTTCACACGTCCACAGCTCTACCTCGGCGCAGCCCTGCACGGCCCGCCACGCGGTGAGATTCGAATCCTGCGCGATGAGCCTCTCGATCGCTTGCGATTTGCCGCCGCCCGCCACCACGAACACGGGCTGTGCGAGGTGCGCCAGAAATTGCGGCGTGACACTCACTCCCGACATGCCATCGGGGCGCTGCACGGCGATCGCGAGGTGCCCGCGCGCGCGCTCAAGGTCTGCAGCCCCGAACAGCGATGCGGTGTGTCCGTCGGCGCCGAGTCCTAGCAGTCCGAGCCCGATGCGCGCGCCGGAGCTCAGCAGCGCTTCAAGCTGGCGTTGGTAGTCGCTCGCGGCCGCCTCGAGCGGCAGCTCGGTACGCACGCGCATCACGGCCGAGGGCGCGAGCGCCAAGGCATCCAGAAGCGGCCGCGACTGGTGGTAGTTGCTCGCCGGTGAGTAGGCGGGGACATAGCGATCGTCCGAGAACAGCACGCGCAGTCCGTCGTGGTGCGGCAGCGCGCGCTCGGCGAGCGCGCGATAGGCCGGCAGCGGGGTGGTGCCGCCCGACAGCATGATCGCGGAAGGGGAGTCGGCGGCGATGGCGCGGGCGAGGCGATCCTCCAGCGCCGCATCGAGCGCGGCGCGCGAGGCGAAGCGGCACAGGTTCAGTGTCGTCATGAGCTCGTGCGCGGGCGCTCGCCCACCTGTGCTTTCAGTTCGAATGAGTGGCCCTCACGCAGGGTATGCAACCGCACGCTCGAGCCGGGTGCCAGGCTTGCGATGCGCACCAGTGCATCCTGCGCACTGCGCGGTGCGGTCCCGTCGATGTCGACCAGCAGGTCGCCCGGCTGCAGGCCGGCCCGTTGCGCAGGACTGCCCACGTACAGGTTGGCGATCACGACGCCGCCCTGGCTGAGCCCGAGATCCCGCGCCTGCTCCTCCGGCAGATCCTCCGGCACGATGCCGATCCAGCCGCGGATGACGCGACCGTGCGCGATGATGTCCTTGAGCACCCCGCGGACCATGTTCACGGGGATCGCAAAACCGATGCCCTCGACACCGATGTTCTTGGCGACGATGGCGGTGTTGATGCCGATCAGGGCGCCGCTGGAATCGACCAGCGCGCCGCCGGAGTTGCCAAAGTTGATCGGCGCGTCGGTCTGGATGAAATCCTCGAGCGGGGCGATGCCGAGCTGCTGGCGGCTGGTGGCACTCACGATGCCGTGAGTGACGCTCTGCGACAGTCCGATCGGGTCGCCGATCGCGAGCACGATGTCGCCCACCTTCAGCTGGTCGGAACGTCCGAAAGTGGCGACCGGCAGGTCCGACAGGTCGACCTTGAGGACCGCAAGATCGGTGTCCGGATCGCGGCCGACGACCTGCGCGGGCGCGACCCGACCGTCTGCCAGCGCCACCCGAACCGAGTCGGCGTTGGCGATGACGTGATGATTGGTGATGATGTGACCCTCCTTGTCGACGATCACCCCGGAGCCGAGGCTGCGTTCGATGCGCTGCCGGTAGCGCGGCATGTACTCGCCGAACAGCTCGCCCAGGGATGGCGCCAGTCTCTCGGTGACCACCCGCGCGGTATACACGTTGACCACCGCGGGCGCGGCTCGCTGCACTGCGTCTGCATAGCTGACGCGTGCCGGCGCCGGCAGCGTCGTCGCCGCAGCGATCAAACCCACCGCGGGCGCATTCGCGCGCACCGCGCCGCGGATCAGGTCCGGGCGCAGCGCCACGAGCAGAAAGGCGAGGGCGAGGCCGCCCACCACCGATCCTGCGACAAAAACCACGGCACTTCCTAAGCGCCTGAACATCGTCAAACTCCGGGGAAAACCCTGCGTCGCGTACCGGCTGTGGTGCGCCCGGGAGGGGTGTTCGTTTGTGTATAATGCGCCGCCCCCCGCAAGGTATGAAATCGCCCGTGCGCACGCCGTGTTTCGCCGGCTGCACGAAACACCGGCGAAAGTGGAGACGGTTCGGATGACGGATCACGCAGCCCTCGTCACTGACGAGGTTGACCAGAGTCGGCGCAAGTTCCTGACCCGGGCCACGGTCGCCACCGGGGCGCTCGGTGCGGTGTTTGCCGCCGTGCCCTTCATCGAGTCCTGGGAGCCTTCCGAGCGCGCCCGCGCCCAGGGTGCCCCGGTCATGCTCGACCTCTCGAAGCTTGAGCCCGGGCAGATGGCCACCCCGGTGTGGCGCCGGCAGCCGATCTACGTGGTCCGGCGTACGCCGGACATGGTGGCGCGTGTCGCCGGACATGATGGGGACCTGAAGGACCCGAATTCGGAGCATTCCAACCAGCCGCCCTATGCCAAGAACCCGCTGCGCTCGCGCTCTGCCGAGTACCTCGTCCTGATCGGCATCTGCACGCACCTCGGCTGTCTGCCCAAGCAGCGCTTCGAGAAGGGCGAGATTTACCCGAGCTGGCCGGGAGGTTTCTTCTGCCCCTGCCACGGTTCGCGCTTCGATCTGGCCGGACGGGTATTCGAAGGTTCGCCCGCCTCGATCAACCTGAACATTCCGGCGTACTCCTACCCGAACCCGACCACGCTTGTGATCGGCCAGGACGAGAAGGGAGCCGCCTGATGGTCGTTCACGGCGCCGCCGCGGCAGCAGCCCCGGCCAAGAAGGGATTGTGGGCTTGGGTCAACAAGCGCCTGCCGGTCTCTGAGTTCATCTCCGAGCAGCTGACCGGCTACTACGCACCGAAGAATTTCAACATCTGGTACTTCTTCGGCTCACTCGCTCTGGTGGTGCTGGTGCTGCAGCTGGTCACCGGCATCTTCCTCACCATGTTCTACAAGCCCGGTGAGCTCACCTCGTTCGATTCGGTCGAATTCATCATGCGCGAGGTGAACTACGGCTGGCTGATCCGCTACCTGCACTCGACCGGCGCGTCCGCCTTCTTCATCGTGGTGTACCTGCACATGTTCCGTGCGCTGCTGTACGGCTCGTACAAGGCGCCGCGCGAGCTTCTGTGGCTGTTCGGCATGGCGGTGTATCTGGCGCTCATGGCCGAGGCGTTCATGGGTTACGTGCTGCCGTGGGGCAACATGTCGTTCTGGGGCGCGCAGGTGATCGTCAACCTGTTCGGGACGATCCCGGCGCTCGGTCCGCCGCTGGTGGAATGGATCCGCGGCGATTACGGCATCGCGGATGCCACCGTCAACCGCTTCTTCGCGCTGCACGTCGCGGCGATCCCGCTGGCGCTGCTGCTCCTGGTAGCGCTGCACCTGGTGGCGCTGCGGCGTACCGGTTCGAACAACCCCGACGGCATCGAGATCAAGGAAAAGCTCGGGGCCGACGGCAAGCCGCTGGATGGCATCCCGTTCCATCCCTATTACACCGTCAAGGACGTGGTGGGGGTCGGCGTGTTCTTCGTGCTGTTCGCCCTCATCGTGTTCTTCGTGCCCACCTTCGGCGGGCTGTTCCTTGAAGCGCCGAATTTCGAGCCGGCCAATCCCTTGTCCACGCCCGAACACATCGCGCCGGTGTGGTACTTCACGCCCTACTACGCGATCCTGCGCGCGGTGCCGGATCAGCGCTTGGGCGCGCTGTTCATGCTGCTGGCGGTGATGTCGTTCCTGTTCCTGCCGTGGCTGGACCGCTCGCCGGTGAAGTCCATGCGCTATCGCGGCTGGATGTCGCGCACGGCGCTGGCGCTGTTCACGGTGTCGTTCGTCGCGCTCGGCTACCTCGGACTGCAGCCGGCGGAAGGCCTGTACGTCGCGCTCGCGCGGGTGTTTGCCGTCATTTACTTCCTGTTCTTCCTGCTGATGCCGCTCTACAGCTCGCTCGATCCGGTGAAGCCTGTTCCTGGGCGGGTGACCTTCCATGCGCACTAGAGCAGCGGATCGGGCCATGCGTGCACTTCTGGCAGTGGCGCTCTTGTCGGCGGCCATGCTCGGCGGCGGCACGGCGCGAGCGGCCGAGGAGGCGGCTCCAGTCGAGGCGGACGCCAAGTACGGTGCGGACTGGGCCAGCTGGCGCGCCAGCAACGACGTGGCGGACATGCCTTCCGTGCAGCGCGGGGCGCGCAACTTCGCCAGCTACTGCATGGGCTGCCATTCGCTCAAGTACGAGCACTGGTCGCGGCTGGGGCAGGACCTGAGTATCCCCAGTGCGCTTTTGATCCAGGACCTGCTGCCGCCCGGCGACAAAACGACCGATTACATTCTCACCAGCATGCCCGCCGCCGATGCCGCCAACTGGTTCGGCAAGACCCCGCCCGACCTGTCACTGATGGCCCGCGCCCGCAGCCGCGACTACCTGTACCAGTTCCTGACGACTTTCTACGTGGATCCCACGCGCCAGACCGGTGCCAACAACCTGCGTCTGCCGGTGACGGCGATGCCGCACGTGCTGTCGGAGCTGGAAGGGCTCAAGGCCGCGGTATTCCGGGACGTCACCAAGGCTGACGGCGGCCATGAGCAGGTCTTTGACCATTTTGAGCAGCTTGCACCCGGACGCCTCACCACGGCCGAGTATGATGGCTTCGTGCGCGACACCGTCAATTTCCTCGACTACGTCAGCGACCCGAGCCAGACGGCACGCCGCGGGCTCGGTCTTTGGGTCGTGCTGTTCCTGCTGGTCTTCACCTGGCTGGCCTGGCTCGTGAAGCGCGAATACTGGAAAGACGTGCACTGATCGCGGCTCGGGCGCAGCCGGGACACCGGTCGTCTGATGGCACACGGGTCGCGGGAGCGGAAACTTGTCGAGCAGACGATCCATCATGACGCTGTTTTCCGCACCGAGCGACCCTTGGAGTCATCGCACACGGATTGTGCTGGCCGAGAAGGGCATCAGCATCGATATCGTGAGCGTCGAAGCCGGACGCTTCCCCGAGGACCTGCTCGACCTGAACCCCTATCACAGCGTTCCCACGCTCGTTGACCGCGACCTCGTGCTGTATGACTCGCGCGTCATCATCGAATATCTCGACGAGCGCTTTCCGCATCCGCCGCTGATGCCGGTGGACCCGGTGACGCGCGCGCAGTTTCGCCTCGCCCTGTACCGCATCGAGCGCGACTGGTACAGCCTCGCCCGCCAGATCGATTCGGAGCCTGACAAGAAGCAGACGGTCAAGCTCAAGAAGATCCTGCGCGACGCCGTCCTGCAGAGCACCGATCTGTTCAAAGTGAAACCATACTTCCTGTCGGACGAGTTTTCGCTGGTCGATGCCACGATTGCGCCGATCCTGTGGCGGCTGCCTTATTATGAGATCGACCTGCCGCCCCAGGCGCAGCCGATCGAGAAGTACGCGCAACTGATATTCGCGCGCCCCGCCTTCCGCGAGGGCCTCTCCGAGCGAGAGCAGGAGATGCGACTGCTGTAGCCATGAGCAAGGTACTGCCCAAGCGTCCGTTTCTGCTGCGCGCCATGCACCAGTGGATCACCGAGTGCGGACACACGCCGCACGTAATCGTGGATGCCGCGCGCGAGGGCATGGAGGTGCCGCGCGCCTACATCAAGGACGGCAAGATCGTGTTGAACCTGAGTGAGGGCGCGACCCAGCGCCTGCGGCTCGGCAACGACGACATCGAGTTCGATGCGCGCTTCGCAGGCGTCATCCACCATGTGAGGTTTCCGGTGAGCGCGGTGCTCGGCGTCTATGCGCGCGAGACCGGCGAGGGCATGGTGTTCTCCGAGCAGGACTTAGGTCCCGAGCCGCCCACGCATCCACCCCAAACAGAAGAGGGCGGCTCGCGCCGCCCTCAGCTGAAGGTCGTCAAGTAGTCGCTGATCGTTCGGTCAGCTGCTGCGCCGGCGCCGCAGCAAGCCAAGTCCTGCGAAGCCGAGGCCAAACAGCGCAAGCGTCGCTGGCTCCGGCACGCCGGTGCTGGGCGGGCTGAAGGGGTCCACCGAACCCGTGAAGCTCCCCGATCCCTCGAAGCTGACTCCGGTGACCAGGGCATTCGCATCCCCGGCGGTGACGCCGCTGATCCCGTAGAGATCGAAGCAGGACACACCGCCGCTCGCGAACGTGTAGGTCTGGCCGCCGGCAACCGTGCCGAGGCTCGTGCCGTTGCACAGCGACAGCGTGTAGGAGTTACTGGCGTCAAAGCCGAGTGGCGGCATCACGACACTGGCAAAATTCGGATTGCCGCTGCCGGTCTGGTACTGGTAACCGGCGGCAGCCAGGGGTCCCAGGTAGGTGACCGTGGCACCCACACCTGCGATGTCGAAGGTGTAGGCGCCGCTGTGGGTGCTCGAGGCGGCATTGGCGGGCGTCGCGATGAAGCCCAGCTGCTCGACGCCCGTGGTCGTGGCGATCTGATAAACACCTGCGATCTGACCGGAGCTGTTGATCGCTTCGCCGAAGGTGCCAGCGTTCGCGCTCGCATCGCTCAGCAGCTGGAATGTCCCGCCGCTGCCGACGAAGCCGTCGGTGGTGCTGCCCACCACCACGAAGCCGGTGATCACCCCCGAGTTGTTGATGCCACGGGCCTGGGTGGAATCCCCATCGACCTGGAACACGCTGTAGGTGTTGCTGGTCTGGTTATAGACGTAGCCGGAGAAAAACCCAGTGCTCGTGTTGGGGTTGAAGCCTGGGTTGTTGGCCGTCAACAAAGCGCTTCCCACGATCTGGCCGGTGGCCGTAATGCCCTGAGCGGGCGTGAAGACCTGCGAGTTGCCGATTGTCGTGGCATACGAGAGGTTCGGGGAAATCGTGCCGGGCGGATAGATCGCGCTGAACGCACCGGTAGAGGGGTTGTAGAGGAAGCCTCCGCTAACGTTGTCGTAGCCGGTGACCAGACCGGACGCCGTGATGGAGCGCGCGATGGTGTTGGTGGCACCGGGATAGCTGAAGAACGTGTAGCTGCCATTCTGAAGAATGAAGCCCTGCTCGACGGTGCCGCTGCTGGTGCCCGGGCAATTGCAGGCGGATCCCACCACCACGCCATTGTTGTTGATGCCATAGCCGATGGTGCCGCCCTGGTAGCCGCTGGCGACGGACGGTTCGGGCAGCGCGCTCAGGCCCGAGGCGGGGCTGTAGATGTACTGCGTGCCGTTGCCACCGTTAACGATCGCGTCGCCGCTGTCGGTGAGCCCGGAGATGAAGGAGCCCGTGCCGGATTGCGGCACGGCGACGTTGTCGTAGACGTAAGTGACCTGCGCAAATGCGGGGGCCGCGATGGCAGCAAGGGCCACAGCGGTACCGATGACCAGTGCCTTCATGGGAATGCCTTATGGTTTGGCATCCCTGCACGTTTAGTTAGTTTTTATGCGCGCGCTCAACCGGCGCCGCGTGCTTGACCGCATTATGCCGGGAACGAGGCGCTTTTCAAACACCGCTTATTGTCAAATCAGGGACTTGGCGGACCAAGTCCTGCGCTTCGAACCCCGCCGCCGCGGCGCCCTGCGCCCACGAATAAATAAAAGAGTCGGCCTGTAAGCCGGGTTCTGTCGAGGGCAATCATTCCTCTGGGATCCGCGTCGCCGCGGACCTCTAGCGGCCTACCCGGAAGCGCGCGCGGATCGGCGCTGCAATCCGCCCGGAGGCGCACTGCGGCTTCCCTATTTGGCCTTGCTCCAGGTGGGGTTTACCGTGCCGTCTCGTGTTGCCACTGACGCGGTGCGCTCTTACCGCACCGTTTCACCCTTGCCGGTCCTGTGAGGGACTTAGGCGGTCTGCTCTCTGTTGCACTTTCCGTGGGCTCGCGCCCCCCAGGCGTTACCTGGCACCTGATCCGCCGGAGCCCGGACTTTCCTCCACCGCGGCCACGAGGCTGCAGCAGCGATTGCCCGGCCGACTCTGGCTGGCACGATACGGTGGCCGGAGCCGAAGTCAAATGTGAGCCTCACGGGGAGGGCGGCTAGGGGCTGCCTCCTTCCTCCACGGCACCGCCGCGGGTGGCGAGCGCGTAGGCTGCGGCCCGCGTCGCTCCGGTCAGTTGCGCGGCGATGGCCGCGACGCGACCCGGCGGCAGCTCACCGCTGAGCAGCTCGACGGTGCGGCGCAGCAGCTGTTCATCGACGGGGCGCGCGGCGGCCGCAGCGCCGTGCACGACCAGCGTGAGTTCGCCGCGCGCGAAGTTCTCCTCGGTCTGCGCGCGCGCGGCGAGCTGCGAGAGCGTGCCGCGATAGATCGTCTCGTGCACTTTCGTGAGCTCGCGGGCCACGACGGCGGCGCGCTCGGCACCGAGCTCCGCGGCCATGTCGGTGAGAGCTGCGGCGATGCGGTGCGGCGCCTCGAAGAACACCAGCGTGCGCACCTCGTGCGCGAGCGCCGCGAGTGCCGTGCGCCGCTCCCGCTCGCGGGCAGGCAGGAATCCCTCGAAGCAGAAGCGATCGGTCGGCAACGCGGCCACCGCCAGCGCCGTGGTGATCGCCGACGGGCCCGGCACCGCGCTCACCTCGAATCCGGCCTCGACCGCCCGCCGTACCAGCTCGAACCCCGGGTCCGACAACAGCGGCGTGCCGGCATCGCTCACCAGCGCGACGCTCTCGCCGGCCGCGAGGCGCGCGAGCAGCGCTGGCGTTCGCTGTGCCTCGTTGTGCTCGTGCAGCGATAGCAGGGGACGCGTGATGCCGGCCGCTTTGAGCAGCGCGCCGGTATGGCGCGTGTCCTCGGCGGCGATTACGTCCGCGCTTGCGAGTACCTCGCGCGCCCGCGCGCTCAGGTCCGCAAGGTTGCCGATCGGCGTGGCGACAACTTGCAGCCGCCCGTTCACCCTGGCCACTATAATCTCCCCTTCAGGCCGCTTGCGCTCGCGGCACCACGTCCCGGGCCATCCTGCCCGCCAACGAGAGGCTCTTCAACCGATGCATCCGCGCCCGATCGCACGCCTGGTGCCGCTGCTGCTCGCAGTCCTGAGCCTCGCCGGCTGTCCGAGCCTCAGCGAGCGCGCGGCACTGCCGCCCTCGATCGACCGCGCCGACACGCTCGAGCGCGGCGGGGATGAGGCCGGCGCCGCCCGCGTTTACGAGGACCTGGCGGCCCTGAACAGCGGCACGGATCGCACCGACCTGCTGCTGCACGCCGCGCGCGATTATCTGGCGGCGCGGCGCACCGAGGATGCGGCACGCGTGCTGGCGAAGACCGACCAGCAGTTGCCTGCGGAACAGTCCACCGAGCGCGCGCTGCTCAACGTGGAGCTGGCGTTAGCTCGCGGCCAGGCGCCGGAGGCCGCGCGTGAGCTGCATGCGATCCCTGAGCCGAAAGGCGGCCCGCAGCTGGCGCACTACCGTGATCTTTCGGCACGGATTGCAGCGCTCGCCGGCGCCGCGCGCCCGGGCGGCGCGCCGGGCCAGCCGCCGGAGGCCACCCCGCACATCGCACTGCTGCTGCCGATCACCGGCCGCGCCGCCGCCGCCGCCACCAGTGTGCGGGACGGCTTCATGACCGCGTACTACCAGTCCCCAGCCGCCGAGCGTCCGCGCGTGCGCATCTACGACACCGGGACGCAGAGCATCGCGGATGCCCTGGCGCTGGCAAACCGGCAGGGCGCCGATTTCATCGTAGGTCCGCTGACGCGCGAGGAAGTCATTGCCGCGGCGGATTTCCCCGGTGCGCACGCCCCGCTGCTGGCGCTGAATTTCCTGCCATTCGAGCACGTCGCGCCGGTACATTTCTATCAGTACGCACTCTCGCCGGAGGATGAGGCGCGCCTCGCCGCACGGCGGGTGCTCGAGGATCATCACCGCCGCGGTGTCGCGTTCGTGCCGGCGGGCGAGTGGGGCACGCGGGTGCTTGCAGCATTCAAGCAGGAATTGGTAAGCGGTGGCGGCGAGCTTATCGCCACCGGATCGATCGATACCACTCGCACCGACTATTCCGCGACCATCACCGAGGTGCTGCGCATCAACGACAGCGCCGCGCGCGCGCACCGCCTGGAGTCGATCCTTGGCACCAAGCTGCAGTTCGAGCCACGCCGGCGCAACGACATCGAGTTCATCTTCGCACCGGCACCGGCCAACATCGAGCGGCTGGTGCGCCCGCAGCTGCGGTTCCACTACGCCGGCGACATTCCAACCTATGCCACATCGGACGCCTTTGAGCCCGACGTGCGCGCCAACGAGGATCTGGACGGGCTGATGTTCCCCGACATGCCGTGGATGCTCGGCGGCGATCTCGCCGATGCGGTGCGTGCCGCCACCCGCGAGGCATGGCCCAACGCGGGTGCGTATCGCGGAAGGCTGTTTGCCTTCGGCTTCGATGCTTTCCGGCTGGCGCAGGCGTTGCGTCAGGCGGGCGCAGCGAACGATATCGCCGTTGCGGGGCTCACGGGACGGCTGAGTCTTGACTCGGAGCGGCGCGTGCGGCGCGAGCTCGACTGGGCGCAGCTTCATGACGGCGAACTGCGGCTGTTGCCTGCGCCCGCACCGTAAGGTTGCCGACCGCGCAGCGCGGCTCCCATCAACATCGTCGGCAGCCGTACGAAGTTGACTGCGGCGATGCCCGGCACTGAACTGTCGCTGCCGCCGCGCCGACAGCGCGCATGAATCTCGGACTCAGGACGCCGGGCACGGCAACGATCCGCCCCAACAGCGTCCCGACGCCCGGGGCAAACATCACGTCGACACCCTGATGTTCAATGACTCGACCTCGACTCGCTCGGTCCGATGCGAGCGGCGCTGCGGTCATCTCAGACAGCCCATTCCTTGAGCCTGGGGGCCGGCAGATTCCAGGTCCGTTGCGCTCCACGCCTGCCTGTCATTTCAAGGCTGATCGAGGGCTCCCGGGGGGCCACCAGGGGTGATTTAGATGAACCACTGTATAAGGTTCGAGGGCCAAGCCGCTGATTGCTAACAATGAATAGACCCGCGCTCTGACCTCCGTACAGTGAATTTCTACATAAGTCGTTGTGATTGCGACGAATTTCTCACTTTTTCAATTGACATAGTTCGCCTGCGATTCCTATAGTGGCGGCCGGTGGGAGAAAGTGGGGGGAAATGGGCGAAAACTCGCCCCACGGGTCATGTTTCGCGGTGCAACAAAGATAACCCTGGACGACAAGGGGCGGATGGTTATGCCCACTCGCTATCGGCAGCAGATTGCCGAGCTCGCCCAGGGAAGATTGGTCGTCACCGTCGACAAGGACCAGTGCCTCGCCATCTATCCCCTGCCCGAGTGGGAACAGATCGAACGCAAGCTGATGGCCCTGCCGAGCCTGAACGCGACCGCGCGTCGGCTGCAGCGGCTGATGGTGGGCCACGCGACTGATCTGCCCCTCGACGGGCACGGCAGGGTCCTGCTGCCGCCCGAGCTGAGGGAATTCGCGAAGCTCGAGCGGCACGGAATGCTGATCGGTCAGGGCAATCGTTTCGAGCTATGGGACGAGGCGCGCTGGAACGAGCGCCGAGACGCGTGGCTTGCGAGCGGGGAGACACCGACCGATCTGCCCTCCGAGCTGGAGTCCTTGTCGCTTTAGGTCCTCGGACGAGGTGGTTGGTGGATGAGCACACACCGGTGCTCGCCGGCGAGGCGCTCGCGGGGCTCGCCCTGAAAGCGGACGGTTACTATGTCGATGCGACGTTCGGGCGTGGCGGTCATACGGCACTCATACTCCAGGCCCTGGGTCGAGAAGGCCGCCTGCTCGCGCTCGATAGGGATCCGCAGGCCATTGCGGCCGGCCAGCGCCGCTTTGCCGACGAAGTGCGGCTTACGCTCGTCCATGCGTCGTTTGCCGATCTCGCCACGCTCGTGCCGGCAAACGCGTGCGAGCGCGCATGCGATGGCGTGCTGTTCGATCTCGGCGTTTCCTCACCGCAACTCGACGATGCCCAGCGTGGCTTCAGCTTCCGCGCTGACGGCCCGCTCGATATGCGCATGGACCCGACGCACGGGGAGTCCGTCGCGGCGTGGCTCGCTCGCGCGAGCGTCGATGAGATACGCCAGGTGATCGCATCTTTCGGAGAGGAGCGCTTCGCGCGTCGCGTCGCGCAGGCCATTGTCGCGGCACGGCGCGAAGGCGCCCTGACGCGCACCGGCGAGCTGGCGGCACTTGTCGCCGGCGCGGTGCGAACCCGCGAGCCGGGCAAGCACCCCGCGACGCGCACTTTTCAGGCGCTGCGAATGTTCATCAACGATGAGCTCGGCCAGCTCGAGCGCGGCCTCGATGCCGCGCGCGACGTGCTCGCCCCGGGCGGGCGCCTCGCAGTCATCAGCTTTCATTCGCTCGAGGATCGCGCGGTCAAGCGCTTCATGCAGCGCGAGTCGCAGGTGGACCCCGCCCTCAGAACGCTGCCCGTAATTCCCATCCGCGCGCGTCCGCGCCTGAAGCTCATCGGACGCAAGCTTCGCCCGAGCGAGGACGAGGTGACGCGCAATCCGCGCGCCCGCAGCGCGCTGCTGCGCGTGGCGGAGCGGCTGCCATGAGCCAGCGCTGGCTGCTCGTCCTGGTGCTCATGCTGTGGGTGGCGGCGCTCGGCTCGGCGGCGGGCGCGATCTGGTGCAAGCACCGCGCCCGCGAGATGTTCGTGCAGCTCGAAACGCTCAACGCACGACGCGACAACCTCGAGATCGAGTGGGGCCAGCTGCAGCTCGAGCAGAGTGCCTGGTCCACGCATGCCTTCGTCGAGCGCGTCGCCAGCGCCAAGCTGCACATGGCGATGCCGCCACCGAAGGAAATAGAGATCGTCTCCCCATGAAGGCGCGCAGTGCACGTGACCGCGCGCCGCTGTCTTTCCGCTGGCGCGCGTACCTGCTGATCGGGGTACTGGCCAGCTGCGCCCTCGCGCTGGCCTGGCGCGCGGTCGACCTGCAGCTGGTCGATCACGGTTTTCTCGCCAAGCAGGGCGATGCGCGCTTCTCGCGCGTGCTCGATATCGCCGCGCACCGCGGCACGATCACCGATCGCTACGGCGAGCCACTCGCGGTGAGCACGCCGGTCGATTCGGTGTGGGTGAATCCGGGCGAGCTGGCGCTGGCGACCGATCAGATCCCACGCCTCGCCAGCGCCCTGAAACTCGACCGCCAGGAGCTGGCGCGCCGGGTCACCAGCAATCTCGACCGCGAGTTCCTCTACCTCGCCCGCCACCGCCAACCGGTGCAGGCCGAGGAGATCAAGGCCTTGGGGATTCCCGGCGTCTACACCTCGCGCGAATACCGCCGATATTACCCGGCCGGCGAGGTTTCCGGGCACATGCTCGGATTCACGAATGTGGACGATGCGGGACAGGAAGGTCTCGAGCTCGCCTTCGATCACTGGCTCGCCGGTGAGGATGGCTCAAAGCGTGTCATCCAGGACCGCTACGGCCGCATCGTGCAGAACGTGGAGAGCATCCGTCCGGCCCGTCCCGGGCGCGATCTGGTGCTGTCGATTGACCTGCGCATCCAGTATCTCGCCTACCGCGAGCTGAAGGCTGCGATCCGCGACCAGCGCGCGCAGGCAGGCTCGGTGGTGGTGCTGGACGTGAGCACCGGCGAAGTGCTGGCGATGGTGAACCAGCCCGCCTACAACCCCAACGACCGCGAGCAGATCGAGGCGGCGACCTACCGCAACCGTGCCGCCACCGACATTTTCGAGCCTGGCTCCTCCATCAAGCCGTTCTTCGTGGCGGCGGGCCTGGCCTCGGGCAAGTACGACGACCGCAGCATCATCGACACTTCCCCGGGCTACTTCAAAATCGGCGTCAAGACCTTCGAGGATGAGCACAACCTGGGCGCGATCGATATCGCCACGGTGCTCGCCAAGAGCTCCAACGTCGGCATGGCGCACTTAGCGCTGGCGCTCGCGCCGCAACAGATCTGGACGACCCTGACGCGGCTCGGCTTCGGCCAGGTCACCACCAGCGGCTACCCCGGTGAGTCGGCAGGTCTGTTGCCGAATTATTCGCAGTGGCGACCCATCGGCATCGTCACGATGTCGCACGGCTACGGCCTCTCGGTCACCCCGCTGCAGCTGGCGCACGCCTACGCGACCATCGGCGCCTTCGGCGTCGTGCGTCCGGTGTCGTTCCTGCGCGTCGAGGGCTCGCCGCCCGGGGAGCGGGCGCTCGATGAGCACGTTTCCCGCGAACTGGTCAGCATGCTCGAGTCGGTGGTCGCGGCCGAGGGCACCGGGAAACTCGCGGCGATCCCCGGCTACCGCGTCTCGGGCAAGACCGGCACGGCGTGGAAGGCCACCGCGGGCGGTTACTCGACCGACCGCTACATGGCAGTGTTCGGCGGCGTCGCACCGGCCAGCCAGCCGCGCCTGGCGGCAGTCGTGGTGATCGGCATTGAGCCGGGATGGACGAATCGCATTGTCGAAGGCATCGCCAAGACGGGCAAGCCTGTCGCCGGATTTTCCATCGAGGGCAAGGGTGATATTCGCACCATCGCGGACGCCTCGTATAAGGCGAAGGAATTTGTGCAGTGGGCCTCAGAGCTGAGTCGCACCGAGTGCGACTTCAGTGAGCTCTACATCAGCGTGAAGTGCGGCGAAAGCGATACCACAACCGGACTGGCGAGCTGCCCTACCGTCGGCAACGTGATTGACAAGCAT
>Ga0209420_1000777_pt1 | contig 15934 bp, 15 predicted proteins | sample BlaSpr_A8_OM1_O1_FD_187972 | JGI IMG/M metagenome (GOLD analysis project Ga0209420, IMG submission 187972) | Forest soil microbial communities from Thunder Bay, Ontario, Canada - Black Spruce, Ontario site 2_A8_OM1_O1 (SPAdes) (version 2) | ecosystem: Environmental > Terrestrial > Soil > Boreal... | reverse complement strand
TCGATCGGCTAGCTGAAAAGAATGTCCTTCGCTTTCTGAGTATCGGTGTATTCGCGGATGCGGCGGATCTTGCCGTTCTCGACTTCGAAGACGAAGCAATATTCGTTCTCGTAGTTCTTGCCGTTCCTGACCTTGGCCTTGTTGGTGACCTCGAGGACTACCGTATCGCCATCGGCATAGGCCCGGGTGATTTCGCTGTGCATCCCTTCGGGCATCACGCCTGCGATCGAGGTCATGAACTTGATGATTTCGTCCTTGCCGCGTTTGACTCCGGAGACTCCCGAAATATTTCCCGGAATCAGCCAGCTGACATTGTCAGCCATATTGCCGAAAGCGGTTTTGATATCGCCCTTGCCGAACGCGGTCCAGGTAGCCTTGACCATCTCTTTGTTTTGTTCTGCGCTCATGAGTTCTCCTCTTTAGCAACTGCATAACTCGTTTCGAGGCAGGGTTACCAGCCGATCGATCGAACAAGCGCTGCTTCGAATGCGTCGAATTCATTAATAACTGCGTGCAACTGCGTTATCCAAAAAAGGAAGTGCAACCAAATGTCTGAAATGGCCGAAAAAGTAAAAGATTACTTCACCAGCTCCAAATTCAAGCGCGAAGAAATCATGGACAAGCTCAGTGAGTTTCTTACTGTCGAAAAGGGCGGGGTAAAACTCTACGAAGCAGCGCTCAAGCATGTGAAGGATCACGAGGTCAAAGCGAAGTTCCATGAGTTTCACAAACAGACCATGCGGCACGAGGAAATCCTGACCAACATCATCGGGAAGCTCGGCGGCAATCCTGCGCATAAAAGCGCGGGCGCGAAAATCGCTGAACAGAAGGCCGAGGCTCTGCTCAGAACGATGAACGAGAGCAAAGGTCTATCCGCCAAAGAGGCGGAGATGAACGCGATCGAGAATATCGTTATCGCCGAGACCAAGGATCATGCGGATTGGGAACTGCTGGGCCACATCGCGCATCGCTCGGAAGATTCAGATCTCTCAAACCTCCTTAAACCCGCGGTCAGCGAGGTCGAGGGCCAGGAAGACGAGCATCTCAACTGGACCAGTAAGAAGATGGGCGAGCTTGCGCTCAAGGGCCTCGAGAAAAACGGCAAGCATTAAAGCGAAGTCGTCGAGCATCGAAAAGCCGGAGCAGGCATCACGCCGCTCCGGCTTTTTGCGTCGATGATTTTGAGCGCGATTGATTTGTCTCGCTGACGCGGATACTTAAGAATGTTCCTGCTCATTCGATAGCGCTCCCCGGTAGCTCAGTCGGTAGAGCGGATGGCTGTTAACCATCATGTCGCTGGTTCGAATCCGGCCCGGGGAGCCACTAGCCCTTCGCTGACAAAATGCCGACCGCGAAGCCTCGACCTCAGCACCAATCATTCGCCTTCGAACGACTGCACCAACCGGTGCTGCCCCGCCGGCAATTCCTCCGGCGGTTCGGCAGATGGGCTGCGGTCGCCGGAGCGATTGTAGTGCTCTCACTCGCGGTCGGAATGTGCGGCTATCATTTTTTGGAAGGGCTTCCATGGATCGACGCGTTACTGAATGCCTCGATGATTTTGGGTGGCATGGGCCCGGTTGATCCGATTAAGACTACGGCGGGAAAACTGTTCGCGTCGTTCTATGCGCTTTACAGCGGATTGGCGATCATCAGCATCGCGGGAATTTTGCTTGCTCCGATTGTCCATCGATTTTTGCACAAGTTCCACGTGGACGATGGGTAACTCCGAACGAAAGCGCAGCTAACTCCTAAACGTGAGAGCTAAAGACCTTTGGTTGATAAATTGCCGACTGCGCGCGAATACAATGATCTCCGCAAGGGTACTTGGGTCGGAGACCTCGGTATCGAAATCCTCCTCGTCGAGCCTGGCCGTCTGGTCGCGCAAGTCCGAGTGCGCAAGGAACTCCTTTCGCCCAATGGTTTTCTGCATGCGGGATGTGTGATCACGCTCGCCGACAGCATGTGTGGATCGGGAACGATGGAGAATCTTCCAGCGGGCGCGCGCGGCTACACAACGATTGAGCTCAAGGCGAATCTCATCGGCACTGCGCGCGATGGATATATCGAATGCGAGGCGACGCTGGTGCACGGCGGGCGGAGCACCCAGGTATGGGATGCGAAAGTGATCGCGAAGGAAACCGCCAAGACCATCGCGCTGTTTCGATGCACCCAGATGATTCTGTATCAGACGTGATTTAGCATCCAACTGTTAGCATCTAAACTCTACAGATAGTGCATATTGCAGTCTCGTGCCTAAGCCAGTTAACGCTTGCGCTGTTTGTTTTGAAGCAGCTACGTTAGGTCCACGGGGAACCGATGCCATCGATCCAGGAACATAACTTGCGCGTTCATCAGAGGCCGCGAATCGTGCTGCTCGACGGCGAGCCGGCCTCGGCCAAGCAAAGCCTCGCGACGCTGACTGGCGCGGGCTACGAATGCAAAAGCTTCGTCGAATGCGACCTCGCGCTCGCGGCCGTGGACGAGAGCGGCGCCGACGTTATCGTTGCCGATTATTCAAACGATCGGATGGCGTCCGATCTGATCCGCAAGGTGCGGATGCATTCTCCGGAGACCGCTTTGATCCTGATGGTGTCGAATCCGACCGTATCGTCGGCGGTTGCCGCGATGCGGCAGGGCGCGTTCGATTATCTCACCAAGCCGATCAATCCCGACGAGCTGACGGCGGTGGTTGGCAAGGCGATCGAGATGGCGGCATTGCGGCGCGAAAATCGGCTGCTCCATGAACAGCTCGACGTGGCCAGCATGGCGGCCGCGTTTATTGCCGAGAGTGCTTCGAGCCGCAACCTTGCGGCGATGGTGCGGCGAGCGGCGCCGGCAAATTCTCCAGTGCTGATCGAAGGCGAGAGCGGAACGGGAAAAGAGCTGGTCGCGCGGATGCTGCATCATTGGAGCAGCCGCGCCCAAGGCCCCTTCGTAAAGATAAGTTTCAAATCGATGGTGCCCGAGGATTTGCCGACCGCGGCGCCCGACGGCGTCCATCGGCCTCATGCGGGTGCGACCGCGATGCTTTCCGAGTACCTCGAGCGCGCGGTTGGCGGCACGCTTTTCCTGGATGAGATTTCCGAGGCGACGCCGGAATTCCAGTCCGCGTTGCTGCGCGTGCTTGGCGAGGGTGAGCATCCTGCGAACTACGGCGCTGGGGGCCGCCAGACGCCGCGCGCGGCAGGAGTCAGAATGGTCGCATCGACCAATCGTCCATTTATGCGCGAGGTCGCGAGCGGGCAGGTTCGTCCGGATCTTTATTTTGCGCTCAACGTGATTTCAATCCAGGTCGATCCGCTGCGTGAGCGCACCGAAGATATCATGCCTCTGGCGCGGCATTTTCTCGCGCTGCATGCCGCGGAGACCGGACGCGCATTGGTGCTCACGCCGGATGCCGAGAAAGCGCTGATCGCATATTCATGGCCGGGCAACGTGCGCGAGCTGGAAAACATTATCGAGCGCTCGGTAGTGATGAGTTCGAGCGAAAGAATTTCGGTCGAAGCATTGATGCTGCGAGCGCGCGCCGCCGAACACCTCGAAAAACCGGACGCATCGGAAATTCATAGTGACGCGCAAACTCCCCAGCGGATGACCGCAAAAACCGCGCGTAACGGATCCAACGGAAAACGATCGGGAAAATCCACCGATGCGGCAGAAACGGAAACCGACGTCGCGACCGAAACCGTCGCATCCGATCAAGCGGCGGAGGCTGCTTTTGGGACCGAAGGCACGCTGCAGGAATTCCTCGATCAAGCTGCTGCGATTCGAATCAAAAAGGCGATGGATGGCGCGAACGGAAATCGCAATGCGGCGGCTGCCGCACTCGGTATCGATCGGACGACGCTCTATCGACTAATGCGCCGCCTGGGTCTGTAGCCGTTCAGCTTCAGAATCGAGATCAACAAAATTCTACGATCAGGCCGAATGGGGGAGAGCCCCGGGCCTGCGCTCCGAAGAACGCCGACCCGGGGCTGGTGAGATCCCTTAGTTAGTTTTCGCGTTATCTGGCGATGGTGCGGATGACCTGGATCATCGCGGGTCCCACGATGACCATGATCATCGCGGGGAGCACGAACAGCACCAGCGGGAAGAGAATTTTGACCGACGCTTTCTGGGCCGATTCTTCGGCGCGCAAGCGGCGGCGGGTCCGGAGGGCATCGGAACTCGCGTGCAGGGCGGGTCCGATCTGCGCCCCCAACTGTTCACTCTGAATGAGAGTCGCGGCGAGCGGTTTGATGTCGTCAACGGCGGTCCGCTCGGCGAGATTTCTCATCGCTTGACCGAGGCTGGCGCCGGCGGAAATTTCTGCTGACACGAGGCTGAGTTCGGTTCCGATTTCCTGTTTCTGTCGCTCGGCTTCGGTGCCGACGACCTTGATAGCTTCGTAGAGTCCCAAGCCCGCCTCGACACAAACCACCAACAAGTCGAGGACGTCCGAGAGTTGCTTCGCGATCGCTCCCTGACGCTTACGCGCACGCCGGCTGATGTAGTAGCTGGGCAGGAACAGCCCGATGGCTGCGCCAACGACGGTGTACATGAGAAGCCTGCCACCCTGCGCTCCGGTTACCAGGGCCACCAGGAAGCCGAGAACCGCAACTCCGACACCGCAGAGCACGCGAATGACCTGGAAGGTCTGCGCCGCACCCGACCGGATGAAGCCGGCCTGCGCAAGGGTCTGTTGGAGTTTTTCGCCCTTGGGAGTGCTCAGATCGGGCGGCGGAATTCGCTTCGACGCCCACCTGAAGACGAGGTTCGAGATGGTCGCGTGCTGCGATTCGTCATCGAGACCGCCCTGGGCGATACGCATTTTGAACGCGAGATCGGTGAAGCGATCCTCCAGCACCCGATTCTTGGCGAACGCTGCCAAATAAACCCCAAAACCAGCTGCCGCCAGCAGGCAAAAGAACATTACCGATACCAGCATCGAGCTCATTTTAGTAATCCACCTTCAACAACCGCTTGATGGTCAAGAGCGCCATCACATCCGCTCCGATCGCGGCCTTGAGAATCATCTTGCCGGTCGGATCGTGAAACAGCGCGTCAGTATAGCCTGGCTGGATCAAGCTGAAGGCGCACAACACCAGCACCGGCAGCAATCCAACCACCAATCCGCCCATTCGCGACTGCGCGGTGAGGGCCTTGATCTGGAGACGTAAGCGTTGCCGGATGCGCACGATTTCGGAGAGTCGTCCGATGATTGCGGCGAGACTGCTGCCGATTTCGGTTTGTACCTTCACCGCGACGACCAACAGTTTCAGATCGTCCTCGGGGACCCGCTGCAGCATGTCTTCCAGTGCGCGCCCCAGCGGCAAACCGATGCGGGTTTGTTCCAGCACGGTGCGAAATTCTCCGCCTAGTGGATCCGCAAACTCGGCGCACAGAACCTGCAACGCGCGCGGCAGTGAATGACCGGCCTCGAGGGAGCCCTTGATCAGGTCCAGGGCAAATGGAAGCTGAGTACCGAACGCCTTGAGGCGCCGCTTGCGCAGAAAGCGGATATACATGATTGGCAAGCTGGCGCAGCCGAACCCGGTGCCGACCGCGATCCAGAAATCTCCCCACCAGGCATAGCCACCGGCCCATCCGGCCCCGAACATCAGCAGCATAAAGAGCAGCACGTCCGAGACTCGCCAGTAGATACCGGCTTGCCACATGGTCTGTTCCAGATTTTTCAGGAAGTTGAACTGACGAAGAATGATGGCCAAGGCGCCTTGATTATCCTTGCGCTTGCGGGTGATATCGACATCGCCTTCACCCTCGACCGGGCGCACCATCATTTTCGAAACGAATTCTTTTTCTTTTCCGTCTCCCTTCGAAAGGACCAGGATCAAGACCACCGCGAAAAGGGAGGCGAAGATTGAGCCCGCCAATACCAGATCCATGGGTTATTTCTCCGCCTGCCGGAAGGTCTTGCTGTCGAACTTGAAGCCGGCCTGCTCGAGCTGGGTAGTGTAGGCCGATCGGATTCCAGTGGGACCGAAGGCGCCCATAACTTTTCCGGCCGAGCTGATTCCGGTGCGCTTAAATTCGAACAGGTCCTGCATCATGATCATCTCGCCCTCCATTCCGGTGATCTCCGAGATCTTCAGCACCTTTCTGGTACCGTCGGAGAGACGGCTGACGTGGACGATCATGTTCAATGCGGACGCGACCTGCTGACGCATTGCACGCTGCGGGATCGATACTCCCGACAGCAGCATCATCATCTCGAGTCGCCCGAGACACTCGCGAGGATTGTTGGCGTGGATGGTTGCGATCGATCCATCGTGACCGGTGGACATGGCTTGCAACATATCCATGACCTCGGCTCCGCGGACTTCGCCAAGGACGATACGGTCGGGCCGCATTCGCAAGGCGTTCTTCACCAGATCGCGCTGAGTCACCTCGCCCTTGCCTTCGACGTTTGGCGGCCGGGTTTCAAGTCGCACGATGTGCGGCTGTTGGAGCGAAAGTTCGGCCGAGTCCTCAATAGTTACGATGCGCTCGTCGGACGGAATGAAGGCTGACAGGCAATTGAGCATCGTGGTTTTACCGGAACCGGTGCCGCCGCATACCAGGATGTTGAGGCGCGCCTTGACCACGGTCCTCAGGAACTCGACGCACTCCTGTGTGATGGATTCCTTTTGGACCAGGTCATCGATCGAGTAGCGGCGTTTTCCAAATCGCCGAATCGAGAGCGACGGCCCATCCAATGCCAGCGGAGGAATGATCGCATTGATACGCGAGCCGTCAGGAAGGCGCGCATCCACCATCGGCGACGATTCATCGACTCGGCGTCCGACCTGCGACACGATGCGATCGATAATCAGCATCAGATGCTGATCGTCCTGGAACTTGACGTCGGTGGTGTGAAGTTTTCCCTGCCGTTCGACGTAAACCTGATGCGCGCCGTTAACCAGAATATCGGTTACGGAGTCATCCCACAGAAGTGGTTCCAGCGGCCCGAGTCCGAGAAGCTCATTTTTAATCTCCTCGATGAGCCGCGTGCGGTCCGCATCGGTAAGGAGACGCCCCTCTTCCTTGAGGATCTCGGTAATCGCGCCGGTAACTTTCTGCGAAGCCAGGTTGGCCTCCAGACTTTCCAGTCGGGAGACGTCGAGCGATTCGAAAAGGCGGTTGTGGACCGCGAGCTTGAGTTGCTGAAAGCCTTCGGCCTGCGGATCCTTGCGGACGTTTTTTGGACCGACCACCAGGGCGCGCTGAAAACTCGCTGCGGGAGCGTTGTTGATTGCGTTATTTTGAATTTTGTCGAGTAGCTTCATTTTGCTTGCCTCATCCCCGTCCGCCGAAGGAACCGAACAGCCGCGAAACGATGGAGCCGTTGCGTGAAGCACCTGCGTCGCTTACGCCATCGAGCTTGCGAGCCATTTCCTCGACGCTCTTCGTTAGCGGGGAGTTGGGGGCTACCTGCCACAGATCCTGGGCGCTGAGTTGGACTCGTTCGAGGACCTTTTCATCGCGTGGAATTCTCGCGTAAATCGGTCTCGCCAAAGTATGGCTCAGCTGATCTTCGCTGATCGGGTGATTAGCGGTGAAACGGCTGATCACGAACGCCGGCTCCAGGTTGTTGAGCCCCAGCCGTCCGCATAGATCGACGAAACGCCATGCGCATCGCGCCGCACCGATCGACTGATCGAGCACGTAGAACAAATGCTGCGAGCGTTCCCATGCCGCAACCTTGGTCGCATCGATATGGGTCCCGCAATCGACGATCACATAATCGAACAGCTGGCGCATGATTTCGATCACGTTGCCAATCGCCACGTCGGTGACCATCTCGCTGTCTTCGATTCGCTTGGGCGCCGCGAGCAGGTAGATGCCCGAGGAATGTTTGCTCAGCGCGCCTTCCAGCTGAATCGAATCGATCTTCTTGTCGCCTTCGGTCAGCGCCATCATGGTGCGGTCGGGTTCCACATTCAGGAACACCGAGAGCGCGCTGGCCTGCAGGTCGAGATCGATAACCGCCACCCGCTTGTCGAGCGAATAGCGCATCGCCAATGCGAGGTTGCCGGCCAGGCTGGTAACTCCGACGCCGCCCACCAGGCTGACCAGTGAGATCACAGTCCCGCCATCTGTGCGATCCTCGCGTCTGCGCGATTCGCTGATTTTCAGCAGCGCGCGAGTTGCGTCTCCGGTATCGAGCGGAAGGAACAGCAGCTCATCGGCGCCGGCGCGCAGCACCCGCTTCATCAGGCTCGGCGAGCGCTCTTGCAGCAGGGCGAAAATGGCGGGTCGCGGCTCTTTCTCGGCGACCCCCTGGAGATAGTTCAACGATTCTTCTTCGTCGCCGTTGAACACCACCATCACGACATCCGGCTTCACCGGCACGTGACTCTTGCCGTTACCGTTTCCATTACCGGCGGCATCGTGCCCGTCCGGCGACTTTTCCGTTATATCCAGCGGAGGTTCTGGCAGCCCCTGCAGTGACGCCAGCACCGTCGCGCGATGCGCATCGGGCGCCACCAGCAGGACTTTCAAAGCTCCCCGCTTTTCCTCACCTTTTCTCAGTACCGACACTGGACACTCCCCCAAATTACAGACTGCGTTACTAGAACCTCGGACGCGCCGCGTCGGGCGTGCTCAGACGCTCCGTCTTGATCTCTTCGCTGTTGAGCGGCGGACGCGCGGTCGGCAGGTAGACCTGACCATCCGACGGCAACGGACGCACGATTTGCGGTGTGACGCTCATCACCAGGTCGGTCTCGGTGTCGGTCCACGCGGTATTCTTGAATAAGCCGCTCACGTATGGGATATCGCCGAGGTAAGGGACCTTTTGAACGGTTTGCTTCTTCTCGTGCAAAATGAGACCCGCGACGATAAGCGTCTGGTTGTCGCGCATCCGCACCTCAGTCTCGGCGCGGCGGGTTACGAAGGCGGGAACCTGGAAACCGAACAGCGACACTCCATTGGCATAGTCGGGCTCGGATACTTCCGGCTGAACCAGCAGCTCCATCTCGTTGACCCCAACCACGGTCGGCAGAAAAGTTACCTTGGTGCCGAATTCCTTGAACACGATCGAAGTGTTCAAGGCCTGCGAAACAACAATTGGAATCTCACCGCCAGACAGGAACTTGGCCTTCTCGCCACTGTTGGCCAGCAGACGCGGCTCGGCAAGAATCTTCGCCAGGTTGTGGTTTTCGAGGAACTGGAAGAAGCTCTGCGTGGAAAAGTTGGAGTTCTGCGTGTTCAAGCCATAGGTAACCCCCTGTGACAGAAGCAGGGGAATAATAGAGCCTGCGGTAGGAAGCTCACCAGGTGAATTAATCGTCTGCCCGACACTGTTCGTTGTAGTCGGAATAAGCGAGGCGGTTGCACTGTAAGGATTGGCCACGTTACCCGGCAACCCAAAACCTGATATCCCGTATTTGGTTAATGCGCCCGACAGGTTTATTCCCTGGTTCTCCACTTGTCCGCGATCCAGCTCGGCCACGATGCAGTTGAGCATAATCTGCTGTTTCCCATTGGGACTGACGCGGATCTGGCGCTCCTCGTAATGATTCTGGCCGGTCCACACCGTAAGCGTGGTGAAGCCGGGTTTGTGTCCAATCAGATTGAGTTCGAAAGGATTGATTACCTGCACATCAGCGACGCCGGTATCCGCGATCGACACCCGCCGCATGCGCTGTTGGAAATCGATGACTTGCGAGGTGCCATTCATCATCGAAATTCCGTCCGCGGGCAAGAAATGTGATCCACCCGAAGAAGACACTCCTTCGGTGCTGTAGGACTCACCCGAAGCTGCGATACCCGGATCGTTGGTGAACTTTCCTGCGCGCTCGATCGGCTCGGCAAGGTTCTGGGTGGGCATCACCTTGCTGCCAGGCACCACCGCGGGGATACCCGTCGGCTCGCCCATTTTGGCAGACTCGGAAGCGACCGTATCCGATGAAGGGGCATTTGGCACATCGCCAAAATTCCCCGGTTCAGAGACCCGAGTCACTGGACCGGTTCCGCTGTCGAGCGTCGAGACCGTCGCTGGCGAGCTGATTGCCACCGTGGTCGCATCGGCTTTGATGGCGGAAGACTCATCGCCCATCGGCGCGGGCGCTGCTCCGGGCGCTAACGGAGCGCCAGCGTTCTTGATCGAATTGACGTTGATGTTGTAGGTCACATCTTCGCCGTCTTTGAGCTTCACCGAGACGGTCCACTTACCCTTTTCGGCGCCCAACAGGACCAGCTTCGAGGGGTCCTCATTGTGCACCACCAGCGCGTGGCCGTTCTGAATTACTCTGATGGCCGGTTTGGAATCCGGGCTAAGGTTTTCGATTACTTGCGATTCGCCCGCGTTGAGATTGATGTTCTCTTGGCGCGGAGCGCTGTCAGCCGCCAGCACGTGGACCGGGTGAGCGAAGAGCAAGCTCATCGCGACCAACAGCCACGGGATTAAATCAATGGTTCCACTACCACGACGCGTATTCATTGTTGGATACCTCATCTCCCCTCTATGCCTCACGGTATGTCGATTGTTCTGCCCTTCGGGGCGAAAGAGGCCGATTCATCCGCCGGAACAGTCTCGGAAGGAGGAAGGGCGGCCGCAGTTTTCGAACTGTGCGAGCCTTCATCGTTCGCGGCGGAATTATCGCTCGGTGCGCCTGCGTCGGGGTTCTTGTCCGGTGCGGGGTCGGACGCGGTGGACTGGTGATGTCCGGTGTCCGCGAATGCACTCACGAAGGAGACGGACTCGCTGCTCTTGCCGTCGCGATAGATCTCGACCTGAAACTTGGGCCGAGGCCGATCCATTGGCGCACTAGCGATATGCTGGGTGGCCATGATCGGTGGCGCGGCAATCGCGTTGCTGTATTGACGCAGCAACTGCTCCACATCGGTGCCGCTGGTCAGCACGATCTTGGAGTCGGTGTAGTTGCGCATTGCGAGATGGAGAGTTCCTTCGCGAGTGGCTAGCGCGAGACGCTCGGCGTCTTGCGGCGTCACGATCACCGTGACCACCTTCACCAACTCAGGCTCGTCCTTTTTCTGTTCGACTTCCTGAGCGACCGCGAGGACTTCGACGTTCTGCAGAACAATCTTGGAGAACGGCTTGTCAGCACCGCTGCCTCCCTGGTTTGCCAATGCCACCAGGATATCGACATGAGCGTGCGGCATGACGAAGCCCGCGATATCGCTGACCTCATCAACCTGGACCGAAACCGCCCGCATGCCTGGCGGAATCAGCAATGGCATAACGCCCGCGGTTTTCTGACCCATGAACAACTTCGTCGCAACGATTGGCTCGTTGGAGACGAATTCGCTTTTCACGAAACTATCGCCGACCTGGCTGGTATTCGTGAAAGCACCGTCCGGGATCGCGTCCGCAGACCACCGCGCCAGCTTGAGCTGACTCGGATCGACCTTGCTGCCTAGCGGCAAATCGGTTGCGGCCACGACGATATAAACCGTCTTGGCCATCGCCTTCTGTACCTCGGCCTCCCTCTTTTTCAGGGCGCTGTACACCACGACCGAGGCCAGCATCGCCGCTATACCTGCAAGCGCGACAAAAATTACTGGCCGTTTCATCTTCTTCTCCCCCCCGGCCCTTATGTGGGCCGGTCAAATTCCTAAGTGATTATCTAGGCCCTGATCGCTAACTCAGGTTGCAAACACCGCTCTGGCGTATACTCGAATCGAGCTGTCGCTACGCCATAAAAATTCGCTGCTGGATTTGATTGCGTGCTCATTGGGATGGAGTCGGATTGAGGAGACTCCTCGGAGGACTGTGTGTAGTAGGCAGCGCGGGTCGGCGCGCTTCCCACCGAAATGACTGGCGTTGGTCGTGAACCTTTCCTGATTCGAAGCTGGCTTTTGCAAAACAAATTGTAGGACGACACCGGAACCAATTCGGTCGGACCGCTTCGGGCAACCTTGCGGAGATGCTCACTGCGGCCGCCAATTCGATTGGCGCACCCAGTCATCAACTCTGCATGGTGTGGCTTCAAGCTCGTTCTCCGCTGGTTCCGACTTGAGAAAAGGTTTGCGCCGGCGGCAGTAGTTTCGGACGCTCCGCCGCCGGCGATGTTCCCTGTTTCCGTGTGCTTCAGGCTTTAGAGCTGGTTGTCCACGCTGGTGAGCAGCGCGGTGATCTTAGTGCCCATCGTCTGATAGCCGACGAACACAACCACCGCGACCGCTGACAGAATCAGCGCGTACTCAGTCATGGTCTGACCCTTGTGCCACTCGCGAGCCTTTACAAACATCCTGGTTACGAAATCCATTTCCCGTGTCCTCCTTGGATCGGTTGCTGTTATGGCCTTAATTGGCCGGTTACCCCTTTAGGAAACTCGTCCCCGTGCGGGCCGAGATCGTCGCAATGAAGCCGGAGCGAGGGCGGGCGGCGCGATTACCAGGCCGGCTGAGACCTGCCCTTGCGGGCAAAACGCCGAATTGTAGGATTTACTCGTCAGCCTGGCTGTATGTAGTTGCGACGTTCCCGCCCTGCGCATCTTCGGTCCCCCCGAGGATCACACTGCTGCACCCGCTTCCCCTAAGTCGTAGTGACGGGAATGCACATGTGGTCCGAACGAGGTCAGATTCAGCATCTCCCATGCCAAATTCCGGACACGGGAAAATCAGCGGTTTTCTAACGATGTCGGAGAAGCGGGTCGAAACTTTCTGCAACTGAGTTGCTTGGACGCAACAAAGCAATCACCGCGAGATTGAGCGATGGTAGGATTTCTCTACTCAACAGTAACGAGATAAAATGATTCATTACAATCTGTAGGATGGAGTGAAGACCCGAGATCGGGCGCTAAACTGCCGGACCTCAGCCAACCGCTTCAGCTGAGCCTGTCGCTGAGGCTAACAATGACCGCCGCACTATCGCGATTAGCATCATCGCCAAGACCAACGGCGTAAGCGGCACTCCCGCCAACGAGCACGGACGGGCTAACAGAGGGCATATCCACGCACTGAAAAGTATCGACTTCTCCCACGGTAGAAATTCTGAATGCATACCCTCGTAGGCTAGCCATGCGATGGGTGCGGCCAACAAGGCCAGGTCGTAGTCCACCATATAAGGTGTTACCAGGAGCGTCCCGGTAACTAGCGCGGCGGCCTTCATACCGAAGGGGACGCTTTCGCGCCAGACCCATAGTACTGTCGCCAGAGTCGTCAGGCCGACGGTACCTTGGAGCATGTATGAGGTCGCTAAGGACGCGCCCCACAGGCGTGCTGCCCCAAATACGCTCTGCATTTTTCCGAATCCTATCGATCCTTCCACCAGTAGCCGATGACTCGTGATCGGCGTGCTAATCAGGAACGCGCGCCAGGTGTCCCAACCGAAGACGAACGCGGTCAGCGCGGCGAGACCTAGTATTGTCACGGTCGCGGAAGCAAAGGCGCGCCAATGTCCGGTCGCGATCAAGACGATAGGTATCAGAATTCCGAATTGGGGTTTGTAGCTCAGGAGTCCAAGCAGCAGGCCCGCCAAAACAGGCTGCCGCTCTAGGAGAAGCAGTCCTCCGCCCATCAGAGAGAGGCTAACGAAACCGTTCTGACCATCGCGCATGTTGACGAAAGCAGCCGGAAAAGCGATCGACAACCACATCGCGCTCTGACCCGGGACAATAATCCACAAAACCGAAAGATATGCTGTCAGCGTGAAAAGGATCCACGCCACAAGGGACCAGTGGTAACTAAGGAGCGACAACGGGAGGACCATTAGCAGAAACGTCGGCGGATAGTCCCAAGTCTCATAGGCAGCTCCTTGATAGCCCGCTACTTTCCGCTCCGCGGTTCGCTGCGACGCATCATCGTAGATCAGCGGAGGATGCCCCCTGAGAGCCAGGCTGGAGGCTACGTAAAATGGTGCGAAGTCCATCCCTAGCCGCGTGTCATCGGTACCTGGTCTCCCGTCGTTCAACAGGACACAAACGGTCATGAAAAGATACGCCGCAATTAGTAGTTTGGGATAGACGGAGAGTCGCGCGCTAGTAATCCACGCACCATCTCTAAGCCCTTTAAGTATGATCCGGCCAGCGGGGGTGGCGCCGTTTTCCAGAACGCCGCCGCCGATCGGTGCGTTGGGCGCCGCATTGCTTTCGAATTTCAAGATTCCCCCGCTTGCGACCGCTCGGATGGTGGCCCGTCGCGATCTGGCCTTCGCCTTGGCGAAATACCGAACCGCAAAGGCGTTCGCTCCGAATCAATCCGAGTGTAACAAAGTGTAGGTCGGAAGCAACGATATGGCGGATTTTGCGCCTCAGGCTAGTCGGCAACCTCGAAGCGTAAAATGTCGCCGGGCGCGGTGCTCGCGCGAGCGGCCGCGCCGGCTTCGAGTTCCAACGCGCGCCGCGCGCCAAATACCATCGAGGAGATATGCCACGGCTTTAGGCGATGGTTGATGCGGATCACACGATCGGATTTGTCCACGAATACGATATCGATCGCGAATCGCATGAAGAACATGTGCATCCACATGATCGGCAGAAACGATTGGTTGTCGAATAGCATCCCGCATCCAGGCTCGAGACCGTCGCGTCCCAGCAGTCCCTTGTTTTGTGCCGCCCGGGTTTCGGCGAGTTCGAGCCGCTCGCATAGCGTCGTGCCTTTGGTTTGATTCAGCCCCCGCATCTTCCTACTCATTATATAGAGAGTCTCCCAAACCCGATTCGCAGCCCTGTTTAGCGGCGCGCGGCTATAATAGGATCGCCCCAGCGAAATGGCATATCTCCCCATATTTCTCGACCTCACCGGACGCAAATGCCTCGTAGTCGGCGGCCGCGAGGTAGCTGCTCGCAAGGTTACCACTTTGCTGGAAGCCGGTGCGGAGGTGGTCCTCGTCAGTCCCGAGATCGACGCGACGATTATTGAACTGGTACGCCACCGTAGCGTTCATCATCTGAAACGCAAATATGCGCATGGCGATATGGATGGCGCGGCGCTGGTTTATGCGGCCACCGACGATTCGGCTTTGCATCAACGTTTGTATGCCGAGGCGCGCGGACGCGGCATTCCGATCAATGTCGCCGATGTGCCGAGCCTGTGTACATTTATATCGCCCGCGGTCCTGACTCGCGGCGCTCTGAAGATCGCAGTTTCGACCAGCGGCGCCAGTCCCGGAATGGCGAAACGAATTGTCGATCGTTTGGAACGGCTGTTCGGTCCCGAGTACGCCTTCGCGTTGGAAATAATGCGCGCCGCACGCCATCGCCTGAAATCCACCGAGTCGAACATCCAGACGCGCGCGATGAAGCTTGGCGCGCTTGCCGCTTCGCGGATTCCCGAATTTCTTCGCAAAGGAGACCTCGAGGCCATCGACAAACTCCTCATCCATCACCTCGGGGCAGGGCTCGATGCACTTGGGCTCAGCCACTTGCTGAATCACAAGATTGGTAAGTCCGGTAAAAAGACCGATAAAACCCCCGAGGAAATTCCCGCCCCAGACTAACCATTGAAAATGACTAACCATTGAAATGATTACCCTGTTTCTTCCGCCCGCCCTGGCCTGCTACGCGGCGTCATCCGCGGGCTTCATCGCGGACCGCGCCTTGGGGCGGATCCGATGGACCGGAACGGCGGCGCTCGCACTCGCGATCGGCGCGATCTTCCACGCCCTCGATCTAGTCGCGCGCGGCATCCAGGCCGGCAACATTCCGGTCGCGAATTTCGCGCAAGCACTTTCGTTCATGGCGTGGCTGATCGCACTGCTGGGACTGGTGCTGATCGTACGATTGCGGATGGCGATCATCGGCGCCGTTGTCGGTCCGATTGTCACGATCGCGGGATTGATCGCCCTCATGACGATGCGAACCACGCATCTGGTATTGCCCGATAGCCTACGTAGTGTGTGGCTCCCGATTCACGTAACCCTCGCGCTGCTGGGCTACTCGATGTTCGTGCTGGCGGCCGCGGTAAGTCTGATCTACCTGGTTTTCGAATCCAAGCTTAAGGCCAAGCGCATGATGCGTCCGGCCAACAGCGACGTCCCGAGCCTTGA
>Ga0209420_1000776_pt1 | contig 15946 bp, 14 predicted proteins | sample BlaSpr_A8_OM1_O1_FD_187972 | JGI IMG/M metagenome (GOLD analysis project Ga0209420, IMG submission 187972) | Forest soil microbial communities from Thunder Bay, Ontario, Canada - Black Spruce, Ontario site 2_A8_OM1_O1 (SPAdes) (version 2) | ecosystem: Environmental > Terrestrial > Soil > Boreal... | reverse complement strand
CGACGAAGAACGATGCGTTGTCTGGGGGTGACGGTCACGTTACGGCTTGGGCACACCGGTTCGCAGAAGCCGCACTCAATGCAATGAGAAGCAGAATGAACGTCTTCGATCGCTGGAGTAGTCTTGAGATTCTTCAGGTGGATCAGCGGATCGTGGCTCAGCAAGATATTCGGAGCCAGGATTCCGTGCGGATCAAGGAGGTGTTTTGCGCGCCACATCAGGTCAGTGAGCTTGTCGCCCCATTCCCGCCGGACAAAGGGAGCCATGTTGATTCCTGTTCCATGCTCTGCCTTCAAAGAGCCGTCATACTTATCCACCACCATCTCAACAAGATCACGCATGAAACCGTCGTACTGCTGGCGACTCGCGTCTTCGCTCAGTTGCGCAATCATCACGAAATGCAGATTTCCGTACGCAGCATGCCCCGCGGCCGAAGGTTCATATCCGTGTTTGGCAAGAAGACCGAGCAAGTCACGAGTCGCATTCGCAAGTTGTGCAGGTGGAAAGCAAACGTCTTCGATGATGAGGTTTGTGCCTTGCGGACGCATTTCACCGACGATGCCGAGGAGACCATCACGAATGTGCCACGCTAGCTCAATAGCTTCGGCGTCGCGAACGAATTCCAACGGCTGCAACATTTTCACATCGCGTAGAGCGTCCCCAACCCTCTTCTCGATCGCCGCAAGTTCTTGCTCCCTATCAAAGCCGAATTCAACCAGTAGCGCCGCGTTCTTCGAATCGAGGTCTTTCCAATACTTTGGCGTGCCTTTCATCAATTTGGAGGCTGCGGTCAGGGATGAAGCGACCATGAGTTCGACTGCCTGCGCTCCCAGTTCGACCAGCATTCCGACCTGCTCGACCGCCGCGTCGATGGTGTCGAATGGTAGCCATGACACCGTCGTTTTTGCGGGGAGGTGATAAGTCTTGTAGACGGCTTCGGCCACGAAGCCGAGCGTGCCCTCTGACCCAACCATCAAGCGGCGCAGGATTTCTACTGGCGTTTCACCGTCAAGAAACGCATGCATGGCATACCCACAGGTGTTACGGATGTCATACTTGCGAACAATTCGGGCAGAGAGTTCCTTGTCTGTAAGAATCTCCTCACGGATCTTCAGCAGTCCCGCCGCCATCTCTGGCTCGGATGCAGCAAAACGTTCCTCAACGTGCGGGTCTTCGGTATCGATAATCGTGCCGGTCGTAAGAACGACTTTCATGGCGACGATCGAATGGTACGAATCGATCGCTGGCCGGCATCGCATTCCACCCGCATTATTGGCCAGTACGCCTCCGATTGTTGCGGCGTTCATGCTCGCAGGATCCGGTCCCATGCGGCGGCCGTAAGATTTCAACACTTCGTTAATACGTCCAAGTGTAGTGCCAACATTGCAACGAATCCGCGACCCGTTGTCCTCGACTTTCCAGCCGCTCCAGTGCTGTCTGACATCGATCAAGATGTCGTCGCCTTGCGATTGGCCATTCAAGCTGGTCCCGCCGGCCCGGAAGGTTGCGCGGCGACCTTTGCGAATGCAATATCGAAAAATGCCCACTACGTGATCGATGTTCTCTGGTTGTACAATCACGTTCGGGATATACCGGTACGGGCTGGCGTCCGATGCATAGCGCACCAAGTCGCTGATACGATGCCGCACAAACTCCTCGCCAAGTATCTCGATCAGATCACTCTTAAGCTCTTCCGGAGTTCCCCCCGCAAGCCCTTCGTCTACAGCATCCGAGGAGGGTGGTACATCCGGACGACCTATGCGTGTCGGATCTGCTGATAGTAGTTTGTGCATGATCTTCTCCGATTCGTGATGCCGTATGACACCGAGTTCTGCAATTAGACAGGCGGCCGCTAATGGCCCGATGCCACCGATCGTGGTTAGATCAGATTCGCAGTCGCCAGGCCGGCGAATGCGGTCCCCTCGTCGTTGTCCGACGTGTCACCAGTCACGCCCACGGCTTCGCGATCTTCGCCTTCGTCAAACACAAATCCATCTTCAGGGATAGCGGGATACAACGGCATTCGCTTCACTCCAAAAGGCAAGTTGCTGGATTGACGCTGCGGTACGGCACAGTCGCTCCTTCTTATTTCGAACCGATTCCTCAAACATTCTTACTGCCACGAATGTGCAAGAATCCTGCCAAGTCAGTGATCCGCCGAACCAATTCGTAAGTGATTGAGATTGAGACAACAGGAATACCAACTGGCCAACGGCTTTATCCCCCAGCAATGAAAGTCCTATCAGTGTCAATGACGCGTCAGTTTTATTGGCACAGGATTCTGAACTACAAGGCGCAATTTTTGCCAGGCCCGAGAAGCGCCTTTCAGACTGGAGGACATGGTTCCGTGCGCGTTGAAGCGTGCTGCACGCAGCAACCCGTCTTGCGGCAGGCGACGTATATTTTGCTGTCATGCAATACGAATCGACAGGCGAAATGCAAATCCAAGCGACCAGAGCGTAATTCTCTACAGTTTTTCTCAGTGGGAGGAGCGCGAGGAGGGGTCTGTGTCGAAATTGAAGCGATGGAGCAGGGCAAACTTGTGAGTTCTTGCGATATTGATTTTGGGCTCCTGCGATCAAGGACAGCACTCGCAAATTTCGGAAATAGAGACGCTTGGACTCTCCCAGCTCTATTGAAGTGGAGAACGTAAAAGATCGCGAGGACCTTTCCACCGACCTTGACGAGTGATCTTCCGGTGCATGGCTGCGCCGGACGCCCAATTTGCAAAAGCTCCTATAATAAGGATGCCCAAGGAACGCCAAGGAGTAAGGAGCGTGACGTATGAGCCCAAAACGATTAGCACTTTCAACAACTTACAAAACGCGGGTGGCCACCTAAAAGCCTTGTAAGGAACGGTTGGCAAGCGTTAGTGCACAGGTAATAGATCGATTAAGAGTCGGCGCACGCCTTGCCACTCACTTTTTCAGAAACCACACTCGAACAATAACTTACGAAAACCTTGCGCGTACAGAGAACCATGTCCAAATACTGAAACGTTGCCGATGTCTAGCAACGTGCAGCCACACCTATCGCGAGCGATCCTCGTGGCGCATCCGGTTGCTTCGGCACAAGCGAATCGTCCACAGCGCTTATCAAAAAGACTAGCGAACTGTTAGTCCCGGTGGTGTCTGAAGGCAGAATGCACGTCTGGCCAGAACTCCCTGACGACGAAGCTTGCTCCGTCAAGGATAACGTTGGTCAGCCAGCGCTGACCGGTCTTCGTCCACGTGCAATATTGCTTCGGATAATAAGCAGAGGAGATTCCTGCCGCCCCACCCGCTCCGATGATCTCGGGTGCATTGAAGCTCTCAGTCCCGCTGTCCGTCCGAGTGATGATCACGCGGCTTACGGCATAGGCAGTGCGTTTGATGAATCCCCCATGTCCTAAGGTGTAATACCTGCTGTCCTAATGAAACGCGGCCGGCAGAATGGATTCGACCCAAATATTCTCATCCGATTGATCTGCAAATGTATGCCAGTAATACCGGCCGTATCCACGGGCACCCTGATGAAATGCTGGATAAGAATCCGTCGCCTCACTGAGCCCGGCCTGGGCCCCCACGAAGATGAAATTCGAGTAGTCGAAGGTGTCCTGCAGACCGATTTTGAATTTGTCCTTGGCGGTTTGCGGCGGCAAAATCACGTCCGCGCTCACTGAGCGGAAATTGGGTATGAATCCGAGGATGCGTTTGGTCTGTTCGGTACTTGAGGATTCTGACGACGATGAGCTCGTGCTAGCGACAACCGAGTCGGCTCTCGGAGCATCTGTCAACGGTGATTGGTCGGTCGCAGTGGTGCGTTGCGTAGAAGAGGGAGGAGTGGGCTCCTGCCCCTGCAGAACCGTCGCCAGCGAAAAAACAATTGCACAAGCCCAGATAAGTTTCATTTAGGTACCTATTTCGGCGTTCCTTCAGGCGAGTGCGCGCAATGGGCCAAGTTGGGCGGACCGACGGTCCCACCTAACTCCTGCGAATGCGTCTCGTCTCGTAGTTTGTGACACATAAGCCACGCCTCGGCCCACCCGGGGCCTAGGTCGGGGCATTGGATCATCTGGCTCGATTGCATAACGTCGCGCTCAGTCCGTACAACAGTGGAAGATAGACAATCGAGGCCGTCAGCAGCCGGCGTGCTGCAACTCTCGAACGCTCGAACACGAATTTCCATCCGAAGTACGAGAATCCTGTTCCCAGAAGAGCCACTGCACAGTGAAAAGTGGCCGCGTGCCGTGTCGGAGATTGCATGATGCTGATCGCGACGAGAGCAAAGAGCGGCAATAGTGTTTCCGCAATCACGAAAGGAACTCTCACATTACCCTTGGGCAGAACCAAATAACCTGCTCGGTCGTAGTCTTCGCGGTACATCCATGCGATTGCCATGAAATGTGGAAACTGCCACAAAAAGAGCATGGCGTACAGGAACCCCGCCTCAAGACTCAACCGGCCGGAGGCTGCGGCCCAACCAATGAGCGGCGGCATCGCACCCGGAAATGCTCCGACGAGAACGCAAATTGGTGTTTTTCGCTTCAGCGGGGTGTACACGAACAGATAGGTCAGTAACGTCAAGGTTGCGAGCACACTCGCGAGCAGGTTGACAGCTGTCGCGAGATAGATGCTGCCAGTCACCGCCAATGCCGTTCCTAAAGCCAAGACTGCAGACGGGGTGAGACGGCCGGCGGCGGCTGGCCGCCGGGCGGTTCGGCGCATTTGCGCGTCGAACTTTCGTTCGAGGTATTGGTTTAGCGCGCCAGTCCCACTTGCTACCAGCAACGTTCCGAGCAAAGTATTGAATAGCCCTACGAATGAAAACCGCCCATTACTTGCGGAAGCCAGATAAAACCCCACAAGAGTTGTGATCAAGATCAGGAAGTTCACTTCTGGCTTGGTGAGTGCCCAATAGTCTGAGAGCAGCGTGGATCCCTCAGAATGGCGGTCTTGCCCCACAGTGGAAGAAAACTCGGCAAGTGCGGACCGGTGTGACATTTCAGACCGCCTCCAGCTTGTGCGGATCCGTGTGCCGCAGCGCCATGCGTCGCGCGTCGAATTGCGGAATCGCGAGTTCTTCCGGCCGATGAGGCGACAGTAAACGCGCGGTGAAGACTGCCCCCGCGATTAAGTAGACGACTGTAACGCAAGTCCACATCAACGCACCGGCGCATTGCTGATCTTCTAGAGCAGAGAGGCCAAAGGAGCGGGGGGAAGACAAAAACACCGGGTAAACCACCCGATCGCAGAACACCAGAAATCCCGAAAGAATATCGCACGGCAAGGTAGCCAGAAACAGATACAAGAGTAAGGACGATTCTGGCCATTTCAAACTATTTCGCAATGGCCGCACGACCGGCGACCAGAATAGAAGACCGGTTGCGAGGAAGGATGCTTGTTCAGCCCCATGCCACATTTGCGATCGCAGGCCGAGCATAAAGGCCGAAGGAATATGCCACACAACTAGCGTGCCTGCCGCTGCAAACCAGCAAAGTGCCGGGTGAGTTACCACGCTTGCGAATTGCTGCATCGGTTCTGATCGCAATGGACGATCGACCGCTTGTAAGAATCGCTGCGACAAGCCATGCGCCAGGGGCTTTCGAGGCATGCCAAGCAAGATCAAGGGAGGCGCAAGCGTCATGAGAAGAAGGTGTTGAACCATGTGCGCCGTCAGCATGTCATGGTCGAGTGTAGCCAGAGGTGAAGCCGTTGCAATCCAGATGAACAGCAGACCGAATACAAAACTGCCGGCCCGCCAACCCTCAACATTGCCGTGGTCCTGGCGGCGAAGACCGAGCCATCCACGTAAGTAGAGAAAAGCGGCGAACATCAAGGCGCTAGAGACCCAGACTGACTCGGACGCGCCGTGATGAATGTGTGAGATCATCGGCGCCTATGGTTGAGCCCCGGACGTTTGCAGTTGGCCGTTGCTGAGTACCAGATCCCGTGCCGCATCACGAGCCGGACCTTGTGTTGTTGGGTGCAAGGTCTCGAGGAAAGCTACGAGCGCCGTAGTCTCTGCCGGACTCAAGTTGTTCCCATATGCAGGCATGTTGCCGCCGCCTTGAATCACCTGCCGAATGAGTTGGTCCTGCGTCAGCCGCACGGCAACGCCGTCAAGGGCTGGTCCCCTTTGTCCACCCGCGCTACCGAGAGAGTGGCAGTTGCGGCACTGCTTGACCTGAAATACAAGCGCACCCTGCCGCTGGAGTGCGGTCGTGCCATGAATGTACCGGACGGGTACTGGATCGCCGCTCCAGGCGTTCATGTGCGGACTCCAGGGCGTGAACTGGGCGAGCCGAGTAAACGTGCCGAGGGTGATCGCGATTATCAGCACAGTAACAACCGCAATCGGCCGGCGCTTCCAGCTTTTTTCTCCTTCTCCCGAAAGAAATGGCAGAAGAATCAAGCCAAGAATTACCAAAGGCGGGACGATGAGGAGGAATGGCGTCTCCAGCGATGGAGGAAGAAGTGAAAGTAGCGCATAGAGCCACAGAAAAAAGTAATCGGGCTTAGGCGCAGTCTGGATGATGGTCGGGTCAGGCTGCCCTGTGGGCCCAAAAGGACCAAAATAGAAAGCGCATGCGGCGACTGCGAGAACGATGAACGCGGCAAAAAACATGTCTTTCCATATCGCATACGGAACGAAGGGCGCGCCATCTTTCCTGGTCAAAGCGTGATACTCGGCCTCATAGGTCGCTCGCTTTACGATGCGTCCCGGCATCGGCCATTCGTTGATGCCCAGCTTCAACACCATCAAGACGTGGAGGCCGACGAACCCGATCAGCAATCCGGGAATCACGAATACGTGCAAAGCAAAAAACCGGGAGAGGGTTGCGCCTGCGATGATCGGGCCACCCAGCATTAGCTTCACGACAAAAGGACCGATGATGGGAACGCGGCTGGCAATCGAGGCTCCGATTCCCAGCCCCCAATAGGCGTCCTGATCGAAGCGCAAGACTTGACCGCTGAATGCCATGCCAAGAGTCATCAGCAGCAGAAATACGCCGATTATCCAGGTCAGTTCGCGGGGATATTTGTGAGCTCCGAAGAGAAACACCTGCACCATATGAATCAGGACAACGGCGACCATGAAGTTAGAGCCCCATCCGTGCATGGCGCGAATGAACCAGCCAAGCGCAACCTGATGATTCAGGGCCTGCAGGCTGCTCCATGCTTCGCCGGCCGAGGGCACATAAATGAGCGCCAATAGAATTCCGGTGACCAGCTGTAGAAGAAATACGGTTAGCGCGGCGCTGCCAAAGACGTAGAACCAGCTCGCCGTGTTGCGCGGCACGGGATGGCCGGCCGCTTCGCGAATCGGCGCTGCCAGCTGAAGGCGATGATCGAACCATTCCATGATCCCTGAAATCAGGCGCATGGCGGTTTCTCCGATGCCAGACTTGCTACCGGGTCGCCGGGGGTTGGCAGCTGTCCGGCGTCAATCGCGAGCACTCCGTTTTCGATTTTGTACGTATATTCGAAAAGCCCACGCTCTGGTGGCCCAGAAGCCCGTGAGCCATCGCGGTAGTACGCGCCACCGTGACAGGGACACATAAAAAGACCAGATTGCGCAAACCAGCGGACGGGGCAGCCGAGATGTGCACAGTTGATCGCAAACACCTGAAATTGATCGCCCGCGATGCGGCGCACCCAGCATGCTGTGTCTACAGTCTTTCCATCGGTTGGCATGACCAAGGGATTGCGAAACGTAGCCATCCGCGTCTCTCCCTCAGGAAAGTTGCCGACGTCTCCTAGGCGCACCCACGAAAGATAGCCATTCCCGCGACCACGAGTAATGGAGGAAAAAAGAAAACGTGCAACCGGCAGAGCCAATACGATCGCAGCGAATCCGTTGAACAGGATTCCCAGTTTCATGAAGAACCCGCGTCGCGAAAGGCTAGCTCCAGCGGGCGGGGCGGTCGCAGTGTTCGTTGACATCTTATTTCTCCGAGTGTTGCGCGTAGTTTGAAGCGGAATAAGGCTGCCCCGGATTCTGCGCACGCCGAGATGCCAGCCAGGCAACTACATCTGTGATTTCCTGATCGGTCATTGAACGTCCGGGGACATTGCCGCGCCAGTCGGGTGCGCCCAACTCCGGCTTGCCAGTGATCACGATCGTGCGCAGTGCCTGATCGCTGACCAGCGCCAGAAATGAATCATTCGTGATGGCGCTTGCCTTGGGCGTCCCTCCGCCTTCAGAACCATGGCAGGATGCGCAATACGTTCCAAACACGAGTTGGCCGCGATCGACATTCCCGGCGGCTTTTGCCGCGTATGAGGGTGGATTGGCTCCATCGAGAAATTCTTTGCGCCCCCAGCGAGAAAAGATCTCACTCGTAATCACCTCGATCTGCCGCTCAGTCAGCATTCCCCCGGCGGACTGCGCGAACGCGGGCATCGATGTTCCGCGGACGCCTTTGGCGACAATGTTGCGCATTGTGGTTTCATCGACGATGGCCAGATACACGGGATTGGCGAGGGCAATCGACGCTCCTCCACGGCCGTCCGCGCCGTGGCAGCCAGCACAGTTCTGTGCGTAGAGAGTGCCGAAGTCCAAAACCTGGTTCGGGGCAACTGATTCCGAATTGGTTTGCGGTTCACCATCTGGAGTGTTGCAAGCAACGAGCATCACCAGGGCAAGGACCGCCAGCGCAGAGAGAGTTGGGATCCGCTTCATCTTCATCAGTGGTTCTCCCCGCTCTCTCGCGGTGGAATCGTTCCCGGAGCCTCGATTCCTGCCCGTAGAACAAACGAAATATTCTCGCGGGTGGGAAAGCTCGGCTGGCGCACGACCACAAGTCCAGCGACGATTCCGAAAGCCGCTTGCGAGGCTATGAACCAGAGCCAATCAATGCGACTCGCGAGCAGTGGATTCAGCAGTCCCAGGATTGTGTACAGTAGCCCCGACCAGAGCACCGGGGCAATGAGTCCTCCAAGCACAATCGGACGGCGTGGGAACATGGGCAGCATCGCGCCGTAGAGCAAACCAACAAAGATGGACACTACGCCGTGCAGAAGAAAGGCAATCGCGAAAGCATCAGCATGAAATGAATACAGCTGTGCAGGGCCGAGCATCAGGGATTCTCGATAAATTACTGCGGCAAGCAGATTGATGGGGTACCAAATGCTGCCGACTTTCAGTGCCCCGTAGGCGCACGCCAATACGGCCATTGCGAAGCTGCCAGCCAATCCGCCCTTCACACCGGCTGATATCGGATAGGTGTGAACCGGGAGCCATGCTCGCACCTGATCTGGAAGGACCGGAAGCCGTTCCACGACCCGGCGATGCGTGGTCAGGCGAATGTCTTCGGGAAGGACCGGTACAACCTCTTCGTGTTCGTGCGGAAAGACTTCACGGAACCAGCCGACAGAGCCTGCCACCGACAGCAGAGCGCCAAGACAGCTTACCGACGTGCTCGTCACCAGGCCCGCGAACAGCAGTGCCGCCCCAAGCGCTAAAATGAACGGCCACGCAGTCGGCGCCGGGACCTCAATCTCGCGTGGAGCACGTGGACTCTCCCTCAATTCCTCTGTCGCGGATAGTGGTGCCATATAGACCTCAGCGTCCAAGAACGTAAACTACCGTGAAAACCACAACCCATACGGCATCGACGAAATGCCAGTACATTGAGAGCACCGCGATGCGCCCTGATTGGCTCACTCCCATACGGCCGTTAAATCCGAATAGCGCGACCACCGAGAGCATGACGAGACCTGCGGTGACGTGAAAAGCATGCAAGCCGACCAGTGAGTAATAGGTTGTCCCAAACAGGTTGGTCGAGATTGTGAGTCCGTGTTCGTAAATCAGCCGGTACCATTCCCTGCCCGTGCCATACAGGAACAAGGCTCCCAGTGCAATGGTCAGAAGCCACAAGCCGAGGAATAATCGTGTGTAGTCCCGCTCCAACGATTTCGCCGCCAGGTGAATGGTCAGGCTGCTCGACAACAGGCAGATCGTGTACAAGATGGGCGTCTCAAGCAATTCTGAGGGTGTCGGTCCGGTGATGCTCTTCCCCAGATAGAAGAGATAGGCAACAACGAATATCGTGAAGATCGCGGATTCGGCGATGATGAGACCGGCCATCGCGACCTTCCCGCGAGATGGCAGCTGCCACCCAGCCGCCGTGTTCGAAAATGAAGTCGTCACTGCGCTCATATGATTTCGCCTTCACTCATAGCGGCTATCGGGGTCTTCCGGATGCTTCAGGTCCCACAAGGGGCGTCGGCTCGCAACCGTCGGAACGGTCGCAAAGTTATACGCAGCCGGCGGCGAACTGATGGACCATTCCAGTGTCCACGCGTCCCACGGATCGTTACCGGCTCTGGCTCCCTTGAAATAAGAAATTACGAGGTTTGCCAAAAACACGACAATCGCAAGTGCCTGAATGAACGCGCCGATGGTTATGATGAAGTTCAAAGTATCCCAACCGCGCCCTGGCTCGTAGGTGTAGATCCGACGGGGCATCCCGAGCACTCCCGGAACGTGCATTACGTCGAACGTCAGGTGAAAGCCAATCAGGAATAGCCAGAAATGCCATTTGCCCAGACGCTCACTCAGCATCCGACCAGTCATTTTGGGGTACCAGTAATAGAATGCGGCGAAGAGCGCGAACAGAATTCCGCCCACGATCACATAGTGAAAATGCGCCACCACAAAATAGGAGAGGCTCAGCTGCCAGTCGAACGGCGAACACGCCATCATGACGCCGGTCAGGCCCGCAATGAGGAATTGGAATAGAAATCCGATGCTAAACAGCATCGGTGTTTTGAACTGAATCCTTCCGCCCCACATCGTGCCGATCCAGTTGAAAATCTTAATTCCGGTGGGGACGCCCACCGCCATCGTGGTCAGGGTGAAAAAGCTGTTGGCGTAGGAGTTCATCCCAATCGTAAACATGTGGTGCGCCCAGACGCTCATGCTCACGAATGCGATGCACACCGTTGCGGCAACCATCACCGGATACCCGAAAATCGGTTTGCGCGAAAAGACCGGAATGATCTCCGACATGAAAGCAAAGCAAGGAATGATCAAAACGTAGACTTCCGGATGTCCAAAGATCCAAAAGAAGTGCATCCACAGGACTGCCGATCCTCCGGCCTGGGTATCGAAGAAATGGCCGCCCAAATATCGATCGATCAGCAACATGATTTGGGCGGCCGATAACGGAGTAATCGCAATCAGAACCATTCCCGCCATCACAAGGTTGAGCCACACTAGCAGCGGCATGCGATTGATCTTCATACCCGGGCATCGCAAGCACAGAATTGTCGCAATGATATTGATGGCCGTTCCAATGCTCCCAAACCCGGAGACGAGCAGCGCGAGAGTCCAATAGTCGGAACTATGACCAGGCGAGAACGCTCGAGCGCCCAATGGGGCGTACGACCACCAACCCACGTCCGGCGCGCTTCCGGCGCCGTACAAGCCGCTTCCTCCGAGAAAGCTGAAATAAAGAAGAAGCGCTCCCAGAAACGACAGCCAAAAACTGAAGGCATTCAAGCGCGGAAAAGCCATATCGCGCGCACCGATCATCAAGGGCACCAGGTAATTGGCAAATCCGAACAAGATGGGCATGGCCACAAAGAAAATCATGGTCGTCCCATGCATGGTGAACATGCGGTTAAAGACTTCCGGTGAAACGAAGTCGTTGTGCGAACGCATCAGCTGAATGCGAATGATGAGCGCCTCGACTCCCCCCACTGCGAGGAACAACAGAGACGAGAGAATGTAGAGAATCCCCAGCCTCTTGTGATCGACAGTGGTTAGCCACTGATGAAGCTCGTCGACCCAGGGCCTGGCCCCGGTTTGGCCGACCGGAACGGTGATCACATTGGATGACATAATCAGCTTTCCATGCGTTCTAGTGCAGCGTTTCCATGTAACTCACGACTGCATTCAGATCCGCGTCGCTCAGCTTCATGGCGGGCATCAGCGACCCAGGTTTAATTGCGCTGGGGTTCTGGATCCAAAGACGAAGATTCTGGCGAGTGTTTTGGGCGGCGCCGGCCGCAATGGTGGTTCGGCTCATCAAATGCGTCAGGTCAGGACCAAAGCGTCCGTCCGCCGGAGTTCCGGCCACAGCATGGCAGTTCATGCAGGCATTACTTTCAAACACTCGCCTGCCGGCCATTGCGCCTGCATCTACGACGGCGAGTCTCTGCTGCTGGGCGCGAACCCAGGCGGCAAAATCCTCCGGCCCATCCACCGAAATGCGGAGCAGCATTTTCGCGTGCTGTGTTCCGCAGTACTGTGCACACTGGCCAAGAAAGACGCCGGTGCGCTGGGGGTCCATCCACATTCTGTTGGGATGGTTCGGAATGAGGTCAGTCTTGCCTGCAATCTCCGGCACCCAAAAGCTGTGGTCCGTATCGGCCGAGAGCAATTGCAGGAACGTCGGCGTCGGATGATCAGGATCGCTCACCGGGATGTGCAGTTCGTTGGCGGTGACGATCCCCAGCCTGGGGTATCGAAACTCCCACCAGTATTGATGTCCAATCGCGGTGACCTGCACCGCGCCCGCCGGTTCTGGAGCATCCTCGATTGCATGGATGACTCGGGCAGTGGCCAAGAACAGGACAACGACAATCAGAATTGGAATAATCGTCCAGGCCAGCTCGATCTGCGTGCTTCCGTAGACTTGAGCCGGCTCACGGTCGGCATCGACTGCTCGCCCACGGAACTTAACGACGGAATAAACCAATAACGCAAAAACGACGACAAAAATGATTCCGGTAATGACAAGCACAAAAACGGACAAGTCAGCAATTGACTTGGCTGGGGTTGAGGCGGGAGCAAAGATATTTGTGCCGTGAGGAGACGAGCCTTTTGGCTCGCTTGCCCACACCGCCATAGCAGACCAAAACAGAAGAAGCATCGTCTGCCCAAGGAACCGCAACGTCGAAGATTTCATATGCAGCATCGACATTTCTCTTCTTCCGTTCTTCACTTCCGAAATGCGCACCATCGCCGGACTTCGCAATCTCTCCTTAATTCTTATTGTAAATCGCGCGCCACAATTCTTACCGCCCGGAAGCCGATTGATGAAGAGCAAGCGTGCTACCAAAGAAAGAGGCACTCGTATTGACTGCATGGAACCGCGATGAAGACCAACACTCACGAAATCTCGATCATGGCCTCGCGAGGCGACGAAGACTTGCCGGGCCGGTCAGTGTCATCTCTGTGCCGCTTGCGTCAAGTGTCATCTGTGTTGTCACGCAATCGTGGGAACCAGGCTAGGCCCCGTCCCGATGAAGGGTGGTTTGTGATCGCGAATTTCATGGCAGGGGAATTGCATGGACTCAGCGGCACGGTGGGCCTATCCGCGACCGAAACGTTGGGAGTGAACTGCGCGGCACCGATACCGGGTCGACAAAAGAACTCAGGAGGCTTTCATGTCGAAAAAAGTTGCAGACCTATTGTGGGAGATGCTGGCGAAGGCTGGAGTCAAGCGCTGTTATGGAATCGTCGGAGACGCACTGAATCCTGTGGTGGACGCACTGCGCCGAAATGGCACAATCGAGTTTGTTCCCGTTCGTCATGAGGAATATGGAGTGTTTGCCGCGGTCGCCGAGGCTTATTTCACGGGTAACCCAGTGGTGGTGTGCGGAACTGCGGGGCCTGGAGTTGTCCATTTGTTCAACGGATTGATGGACGCACGGAAAGAAGGAGCTCCCATTATCGCCATCGCCGGGGATGTAGAGACCAGCATTATTGACACATCTGCGCTCGAGGAACTGAACCCGTACAAGTTTTTCGAGGCGGCTTCGCTCTATACCGCACGGCTGGTTAATCCGGAGCAGGCCCGCGCGGTCATCAGCACTGCCATCCTCACGGCTGTTCTGGAAAAGGGTCCCACCGTTCTTGCCCTACCTGGCGATGTCGCGTCCGCCGATGCGCCGGACGAGCCAGCCGACTTCACCATTGCAGCCCCAGCTATCCTGAGACCTTCCGATACAGACTTTGAAAAATTGGTGAGGATGATCGATGAAGCGAAAACGGTGGCGATCTTTGGTGGGGATGGTTGCAGAGAAGGTCGCGACGAAGTGGTTGAACTGGCGTGCAAGCTGAAGGCCCCCGTCGGCTATGCCTTCCGCGGAAAGCAATGGCTGGAGCATGAGAATCCTAACGCCGTTGGCATGACCGGCCTGATCGGCTATGGGGGAGCGTACAACGCAATCCATGAAGCCGACCTCTTGCTCATGCTGGGCACGGATTTTCCGTTCTCAGAATTTCTTCCCGGCGCCAGTGTGAAAAAGGTTCAGATTGACAAGAACCCGAAGCACATCGGCCGCCGTACAGCGCTAGATCTCGGTCTGGTCGGCGATATCAAGTCGACGGTCGGTGCATTGCTTCCGGCCGTGCGTGAAAAGACGGATGGAGAATTTCTAGCGAGGCAGGTTGCGCACACGGAGTCCTTCCACCAACTGCTGCAGCACTATGTCGAGAAGGGACCGGCGATAAAGCCGATACGCCCTGAATTCCTCGCCGCGACGCTCAGCGAACTCGCTTCGGATGACGCAATGTTTTTTGCGGACACGGGTACGGCATGTATCTGGCTTGCGAGACATATCTACGGTGGAAAAAACCGCAGGCTCTTTGGCTCATTCTCCTGGGCGTCTATGGCCAACGCTGCACCGAACGCGTTCGGATGTGCTCTGGCATATCCCGGCAGACAGTGCATCGCGTTAACCGGCGATGGAGGCTTCACGATGCTGGGAATGGGCGATCTGCTGACGCAGATAGAACGACGAACTCCCGTGGTTCAAGTGATTCTCAACAACGAGAAGTTCGATTTCGTCCATATCGAACAACAGGAGGCCGGCTTTATTCCGTTTGGCGTAGAGTTCAAGAATCCAAATTTTGCGAAGGTTGCCGAGGCAATGGGCGCGAAAGGGATTCGTATCGAGGAACCCGAGGACGTTCGAGAAGGTCTGGCGGAAGCTCTCGCATACAAGGATGGCCCTGTCGTTGTCGACGCAGTTGTAGATCCCTTGGCGCTTGCCATGCCATCCCATTCACCTTTCCATACCGTCAAGGGGTTCACCCTCAGTTTCGCCAAGCAGGTGCTGAGCGGCAGGCTGGATACGGTGATCAAGGAGATCGGGCGAAACGTGGGAATCGTCTGAGCCATGCGGCCGGGTAGAGCCTTCCTCAGGAATCCGACGAGAAGCTGAATATGCAACGACTCGGACTCCTGTCCTGAGGCGCCGGAATCAGACGCGTCTAGGGACGGGTGGAGGTGTTGTGCCGCCCTCCCATGCTATTGCTCTCGCAACTATCGGAACGCGGCTGAGCCGCTTTGCATCGCCCGCGGCGCGTGGAAGGAGATGTCGGGTATGACCAAATCCATTCTGGTGGTAACCAGCCGTTATCCGAAGGAAGTTGAAGACCGAATCAACCGCGACTATGACGCCCGACGAAACCCCAACCCGTTTCCTTTCAGCCAGCAGAAGCTGCTCTCCGCGGCCGAAGGAGCCGACGCCCTGTTTATCACGCCGGCGGACCGGTTGGACTCTGTGTTTTTCCAGAAGGTTTCGCCCACTGTAAAAATCATTGCCACTTACTCGGTGGGTTTTGAGCATATCGATCTGGAAGCCGCCGCTCGCCGGAAAATTCCAGTCGCTTACACTCCTGGAGTCAACAGTGAAGCAACGGCCGACATCGCAATGCTGCTTTTGCTGGGTGCTTCGCGTCGAGCTTACGAAGCTCAGGAACTGGTTCGAACGGGAGCGTGGAAGCCCCTGAGCCCCGACATGCTCTTGGGATGGCAAGTCGGTGGCAAAGTCCTCGGCATTTTGGGAATGGGGCGCGTGGGACAAGCCGTGGCGCGCCGAGCGCGAGGATTCGGAATGAGGATTCACTATTCGAACGCTTCGGAGTTACCGGCGGAAATCGCAGGCGATGCCGTCTACCACGAGGATCCGTCGGATCTGCTTCGCGCAAGCCAGTTCTTGAGCCT